>Ga0070694_100001128_pt1 | contig 15318 bp, 12 predicted proteins | sample KBSK1251metaG_FD_65470 | JGI IMG/M metagenome (GOLD analysis project Ga0070694, IMG submission 65470) | Corn, switchgrass and miscanthus rhizosphere microbial communities from Kellogg Biological Station, Michigan, USA - KBS K1-25-1 metaG | ecosystem: Host-associated > Plants > Roots >... | reverse complement strand
CAGACGGGCGAAGTGGTCAAGCTGCTGACCATGATCACCATCATCACCACCCCGTTGATGATTGTCGGCACGTGGTACGGGATGAACTTCAAAAACATGCCGGAATTGGAGATGCGCTACGGTTACGAGCTGGCCATTGCGATCATGACCCTCTCGACCTTGTTCACCTGGTGGTGGTTCAAAAAGAAAAAGTGGTTCTGATGCCGGGAGCCAAATCCAGCTTTCTTGACAAGGTGCTCGGGCGCATTGGACGCCTCGACAAGGAGGGCCTGCAGACCGTCGTGCAGCGACTCGCCCGCGAACGGTCTTTTCTCGAAACACTCTTCAATACCATCGAAGACGGCGTGCTGGTGGCCGATGAGCGAGGGCGGATTCTCTATTATAACCAGGCCGTCTCCCGCCTGCTGGGCATCGAGCCGGGCACCGCGGAAGGCCAGCCCGTGGGGCGTTATCTCCCGGAATTGCCGTGGGACAAGCTGGCTCACTTCGATCGCGCCGGGGGCGTCCGGCTAACGCGCCATGAGTTGGAGGTGGCTTATCCTTCCTCGAGGCTGCTCAGCTTGTATGCCGCGCCGCTGGACGGTGAAGCCATCGGGAGTTCGGGGGTGGCGCTGATCTTGCACGACGCCACCGAAGCGCGACAACGGACGCATGAAGCCATCGAGACGGAGCGTATCCAGGCGTTGACCCTGCTGGCGGCGAGCGTGGCCCATGAGATCGGCAATCCGCTCAACGCGCTCCACATCCATTTGCAACTCATGGAACGCGAGCTGAAGAAACTGGCCACCGCGCCGGCGGCAAGTGTTCTCCCGGGAACCCGCCGGCGCAAAGCCCCCGCGCCCGCCCCAGCCGAACCAGCCTTCACTGCGGAAAGCGTTCATCGCCTCGAAAAATACCTGACCGTCTCAAAAGGCGAGATCGCCCGGCTCGATTACATCATCACCCAATTCCTCCAAGCCATTCGCCCCTCCGCTCCGCGCAAGCGCGTGGCGAATCTGAATGAACTGGTGCGCGAGACGCTCGAATTGCTTGGGCCGGAGATTGAGAATCGGGGAATCACAGTGCGCGAGAAATTAGCCGGCCAGCTTCCGTCTAATCCCATGGACCCGCTCCAGGTCAAACAGGCGCTGGTGAACCTGATCAAAAACGCGATTCAGGCCATGACGAAAGGAGGCGAGCTGACGTTGCACACGGACCGGGGCGTGGACGGCGTCGTGGTCAGCGTGGCCGACAGCGGCGGCGGGATTCCGCAGGAACAAATCAACCGCATCTTCGAGCCGTTCTACACCACGAAAAAGAAAGGAACGGGATTGGGATTAATGATCGTCAAACGAATCGTGGGGGACCATGGCGGACGGATTGACGTGGAGAGCCATGTGGGGCATGGGACGGTCTTCCGGATCTGGCTGCCCTTGTATGAGCGCCAACCGCGGATGATTCAGGCGCGCCATGACTAATCGAGCCTCGCTCCAGGCCATTTGGGGCGCAACAGAACACCAGCCAGTTATGAGACACATCACTAGATGAGCAAGCCCATGTTATTGATCGTGGACGACGAGAAACCCCAGCGCGATGGGTTGCGGGCGGCGCTGGAAGATCGTTATGAGATCTACGTGGCGGAGGACGCCACCGCCGCCATGTCGTTGCTGGAGCAGGAGCATTTCGATGTGGTCTTGACCGATTTCCGCTTGCCGAACGAGGACGGGATGAAGCTGATTGCCCGGGCCAAGTCGCTGCCCAAGCCGCCCGTCTGCATTCTTATGACGGCGTATGGTTCCGAGGAACTGGCCGTGCAAGCGATGAAGAGCGGGGCCGACGATTACCTGGCCAAGGGCAAGATGCAGATCGACGAACTGGAGATGCGCATTGCGCGGGCGTTGCGCGGGCAGGCCTTGCAGGAGGAGAACACGGCGCTGCGGCAGCAGCTCGATACCAAGTTCGGCATGGAAAACATCATCGGCGAATCGGCGTCGATGAAAGAAGTTTTCGAGCTCGTCCAGCAAGTGGCCTCCAGCCGCATCACTGTGCTGATCCTCGGCGAGAGCGGAACGGGCAAAGAGCTGATCGCGAAAGCCGTCCATCAACTCAGTCCGCGCCGGCTGCAGCCGATGGTGACGGTGCATTGCGCGGCCTTGAGCCCGACCTTGCTGGAGAGCGAACTCTTCGGCCACGAGAAAGGGGCCTTCACCGGCGCGCATGAGCGCCGGATTGGTCGGTTCGAGCAAGCGCAGGGAGGCACCCTCTTTCTGGACGAGATCGGCGAGATCGACGCCAGCACTCAAGTCAAACTCCTGCGTTTTCTCAGTGAGCGGACATTCGAGCGCGTCGGTTCCAACAAGACCCTCACGACCGACGTGCGCGTGCTGGCCGCCACCAACAAGAACCTGGCCGAACAAGTCCGGAAAGGCGCGTTTCGCGAGGATTTGTTTTTCCGGCTGGCGGGTGTGCAAATCAAGCTGCCTGCACTGCGCGAAAGAAAAAGCGATATCCCTCTCCTGGTCCAGGCCTTCATCCGCGAGAGCGCGAATGCCAACAACAAACCGGTGCGCCAGATTTCGCCCGAAGCGATGGATTTGCTGATGGCCTATTCCTGGCCGGGCAACGTGCGGGAGCTTTACGCCGCGATGGAAGGCGCGGTGGTGCTTTCTCGCGGCGAACGGATCCTGCCCCGGGATTTGCCGGCCCACGTTCGGGCCAACGAGCCGGCCGGCGTGTTCCACGGCAGCGCGGCCGGGGCCGGCAGCGGGCCCGCGCCCGGCGTCTCCACCGACACACTCAAGAACGCGGAACGCGAAGCGATTATCCGCGCCTTGCAGGAAGCCAAAGGCAATCGGACCGAAGCCGCCAAGCGCCTGGGCATCAGCCGCAGAACTATGCATCGAAAATTGAACGAGTTTCACCTGGAGCATCTCTGAAACAACCATGCCACTGCAGGAAATGATCCATCGGTTTACGGAAGGAAGCGGCTCGCGCTGGCTGAACATGTTCCTGGTCCTCTTTGGCATGATCGGGCTCGGCATTTGGTACGACTTGGCCGCCTATAAAAACCTGAGCACGATCGAAGGCATGGATGCAGCCCAGGTGGCACGAAACCTCGGGCAAGGCAAAGGATTCACCACCCAGTTCGTCCGCCCCTTGAGCATCCATCTGGTGCGCCAGCATCGCTCCGACCACAGTCCCCAACTCGGCCGCCATCCGGATCTGGCCAATCCGCCCCTTTATCCGGCCGTGCTCTCCCTCCCGTTGCGCCTCGTGCCAAATACGTGGTGGGACACCACTCAGGTCAAGGATTTCGCGCGACACCTCCCGGACCTGGTCATTGCCATCACCAACCAAGCCCTCTTTTTCGTGGCGGTGCTGTTGCTCTTTCGGCTCGCACGCCGGCTTCTGGATGAAACGGCGGCGTGGGTGACGGCGGCGGTTTTTGCCGGGTCCGATCTGTTCTGGCGCTTTACCTTGTCGGGGCAGTCCACCTCGCTGTTACTGGTGCTCTTTCTCGGCCTGATCGAAGTGCTGGTGCGAATCGAGCCGGAAACACGGCCGGAATCGACCCGCGGCTCCGGATGGTTTCTGGCCATGGGGACATTGGCGGGGGTGCTGGTGGGCATGGCGGCGCTGACCCGGTACAGTTTCATATTTCTAATGGTGCCGCTCGTGTCGTTTTACAGCAGCTTGCCGGCGCCGCGGCGGGCTGGGTTGATCGCGACGAGTGCGGCGGCGTTCCTGGCCGTAGTGGCGCCGTGGTTGGCGCGAAATTTCATCGTCAGCGGCACGTTGTTCGGCACGACCGGTTTTGCGGTCTTTCAGGAGACGCCGTTGTTCCCGGGATTGGAATTGGAAAGAACGCTCAACCCCGACTTCCGCCTCATGACCGACCCGGACTCGGGGGGCGCTGGTATTTTCTGGCATAAGCTGGTAACGGGTGTGCGGGAAATCCTGCAGAATGATTTGCCGCGCCTAGGAGGGAGTTGGGTGACCGCGTTGTTCGTTGCCGGGTTGCTGGTGCCGTTTCGGAATGCGACGCTGGGACGCTTGCGCGGCTTTGCCGTGACCGCGTTGGTCACCTTCACCTTGGTGCAGGCCATGGGCCGGACGGGCTTGACCAAGGACACGCCGGAGGTCAATTCGGAGAATCTATTGACGGTGGTGGCGCCGCTGGTTCTTCTCTTTGGTGTCTGCTTGTTTTTTACGCTGGTCGAGCAATTTGGGGTGAAGACGCCGTTCTTTCGCATTTTCTCGATCGGTTTGTTCCTGGTGTTGGCGGCAGCGCCGTTGTTGTTCAGTTTGTGTATGCCGGTGGCCACGAAGCTGGCCTATCCCCCGTATTTTCCGCCCAGAATTCAAGAGAAGGCAGCCTCGTTGGAAAAAGAGGATTGGTTGATGAGCGACTTTCCTTGGGCCGTGGCGTGGTACGGGCAGCGGGAATGTGTGTGGCTCAGCCTGAAATATCGCGAGGAAGTGGACCCAAAATATCGCAATGATTTTTATATGATGAACAACCTCGGCAAGCCGATTCGCGGACTGTATCTGTCGGAGCGCACGATGAAGACGCTGGACACCAGGAGCCTGGACACGTGGGTGAACGAGACAGAGAAGGATTGGGAGACATGGGTATCAGAGTGGGACAGCTTTGTCTTGCTGGGCATTCTGTTTAAGCAGCAGATTCCGACGGGTTTTCCGCTGAAGAGTGGCCGGCTTGGAGTCTTGCCGGAACTATTTTTAAAGGAATCTGAACGTAATTCCTCGAAACCCATCAAAGGAGAGTAATTCCGGGAACCCCTGGCCGCGCGAGCTCGCCCATCCTGAGGCGGTGCGCAACCCCTGAAGGAGCGAGCTTAGGGAATAACGAATTGACAACCGGAAGAGGCATCCCTAAAACGAGGGGCTTTGCCTGGAACGACCGCGGAATTGTTTGAAGCGCAGCCATTTTAAACTCAGCCAAGTCATCGCCCTCCTGGCGCTGTTTGCCATGGGGAATACGGGGCTGCTCGGGCAAAACATCGCCGGGTTGACCGAGCAGGAAACCGCCAAGCGTTGGGCGGTCTCGTTCTCGAGCGGCTTGTTTTACGATGATAACAATCTCAACACTTCCACCAATCAATTGGAGGGATGGGGCCTCGAGGTCCATCCGCAAATCGGGTTCAACCTCCCCCTGGAGCGCACTCTGTTGAAATTGTCCTACGATCTGAGGCTCAACTACTATGACAGCCGTGCCGAGAACCCCACCGACTACGAGCATCAATTCGAGGGGAAAATAAATCATCGGCTCACCGAACGCTCCACCTTGAACGTGATTGAAACATTCATCAGCGCCTCCCAGCCCGAAGTGCACGGGGCGCCGCAGACCACGTTTCAGCAGGGCGATCGCGGCGACACCAGCCATTGGCGCAACTACTTCCGCAGCGATTATTCCTGGCGGGTGGCGCCGACCTACGGGTTTGCCGGGGGCTACAACAATTACGTCTATAACTACGAGCAGGAACAGTCGGAGTCGGAAAGGCTCCTCGGCATCGCCAGCCTTTCGGGCTTGCTGGACCGGGTGCAGAACCAGTTCCACATGGAGGGGCAACTTTTTCCCAACGCGCAATCGCGCACCTATCTCGGCTACCAGATCAACGCGGTCAACTACATCAGCAGTGACATCATCGGTTACGTGAACCAGGACCCCTTTGCCACCCCCATCCCCGCCTCCTACCGCAACGCCATCTCGCACTATGCCTACATCGGGGGCGACAAGAAGTTCAATCCGCGCCTGAGCGGTTCACTGAGCGTGGGGGCCACGATGACCGATTATTACAACCAGGACTTCGTCGACTGGGCGCCGTTCCTGGACATGAGCGCCACCTACACCTACGCAGAGGGAAGTAATTTCCGAGCGCAGGCTAAAGTCGACCGCAACGCAACCGATAGTGGGGTAGGCACAAACAGCGTCACACGCGATCAGTTGAGCGCGATACTCGATCTTTCGGCGCGGCACCATTTTGCGGCGCGCCTCGATGGCACCGTGAATTTTTATTACCAGCACTCGGTTTATAACGGCGGCGATTTTGATGGCCAGGCCGACGACAGCTTTTTCTTCGTGCCCGGCGTTGAATACATGATTCTGCGAAACTTTTACCTGACGCTCAACTACACGCGGCTGCAGCTCTTCTCGCCCCGGCCGGACCTGAGCTTCGCGCGTAACCGCGTCATGCTAGGAGTGCGATTTACTTACTGACTACCGACCAAGCCAAACCGGGAGGCCGGGACCTCCCCCACACCTCCTTCTCCTTATGGATACAACCAAGTCGTTCGACGCGCCCGAAGCCAAGCTTCATTTCCTCGATTACTGGCGCATCATTCGCGTCCGCAAAACGGTAATTCTTGCCGTCTTCCTGCTCGTCGCCATCACCACCACCCTGGTCACCTTCATCCTGCCGCCGACCTTCGCCAGTTCGGTTCGGATTTCCGTGCAGAAGGACGCCACCGACATTCAAGGCTTGGGCAATAACGTGGCCTACAATATGTACGACCCTTACTGGGTCCAGACCGAGTTCGAGAAGATCCAAAGCAAACTCATCCTCTACGAGGTCATCACCAACCTGGACCTCAATCGCAAATGGGGCGAGAAGTTCAAGGAAGGAGAGCTGCGCACGGATATCACTTACAAGCTGCTGAAAAGCCAAATCGAAGTAAGCCAGGCCCGCAATACCAGCTTGATCGAGATTAGCGTGCGCAGCGACGTCCCCGAGGACGCCGCCGTCATCGCCAACCGCATCGCCGAAGTCTACCGCGACTCCCGCCTGCGTAAATGGGACGAAATGTCGCGCAAAGGGCTGGCCTCCCTCGAGAAGGAGATGGAGACACACACCACCGCCATCACCAACCTCCAGCACGAAGTCGACATCCTCAAAACCAAGCTCGGCATTACCGACATCGAAGCGCAGCAGGGGGGCTCCATGCCCGCCATTGAACCTGAAACCTTGCGCAAGCTCGAGGGCACCCGCATCGAAGCCGCGGCTGACTTCGCCCGCATGGAGTCAACCTACACCTCCCTCACCAACTGCTCGGCCACCGAACTGCGCCGCGCCATGGCCAATGCCGTTCAGGATCCACTGCTCATGCGCGTGCTGGAAGATTATTCCGTCCAGCAGGCCAAACTGGCGTCCCTGACCAACACTCTCGGGCAGGCCAACGCCGAAGTGAAAGGAATTCGCGACACCCTCCTCGTACTCGACCGCGAGATCGAAAATCGCCTCGATGGCATCCTGCGCGGTTTGAAAGTCACCATGGACGCCACCCGCGCCCGCGTGGAAAGTCTCGCCGCCCAGGTTTCCAACGCCAAATCCAACGATATCGCCCAAGCGGTCGCCCGCCGCCCCTACATGCAAAAGAAACGCGACTTGGAAAACTGGCAGTTCCTGCGCGAACGGCTCTACGCCCGCATCATGCAGGAGAAAGTCGAGGCGGCCATACCCAAAACCGGCATCGTGGAAATCATCGACAAAGCCGAAGCCGACTATCGCCCGGTCAAACCCAACAAATTGCTCAACATCGCCCTGGGCGTCATCATCGGACTCGCCATCGGCATCGGCCTGGCCTTCTTCATCGAGTATCTCGACACCAGCGTGAAGACGATCGACGACGTCGAACGCGCACTGCAGTCTCCGGTGCTGGGCGTCATCCCGCAAAACGTCGGCTACCTCATCTCCGAAGGACCCGACAGCCCCCACGCCGAAGCCTATCGGGTGTTGCGCACCAATATCCTGTTCTCCCTCAAAGATCCCAAACTCAACACCATCACCGTCGTCAGCGGCGGCGCCGGCGAAGGCAAGTCGACCACCATCTTCAACCTCGCCACCGTCTTTGCCCAGAACGGCTCGCGCGTGCTCGTGGTCGACTCCGACTTGCGGCGTCCCAGCATCCACAAGATCCTCAAGGTCTCTAACTCGATCGGGCTCACCAACTTCCTCCTCAAGCAAAACACCCTCGAGGAAGTCATCCAAACCACGCCCCTGGCCACCCTCGACTTCCTCCCCAGCGGCAAGCTGCCCAGCAGCTCGATGGGCGTCCTGAGCTCCGCCCAAATGAAGGAACTCATCCGCGATTTGAAACGCCGCTACGATTACGTCTTCTTCGATTCTCCGCCCATCATGGGCGTCAGCGACGCGTCCATCCTCTCCAGCGAAGTCGACAGCGTCCTGCAGGTCATCCAATACCGGCGCTATCCGCAGCCAATGACCATCCGGGCCAAGCAGATGATCGAAAAAGTCGGTGGCAATCTCCTGGGCATTGTCCTCAACAACATCAACATGGCCAGTGACGAAAACTACTACTACTACAGCGGCTATTACTACGACTATTACTCCAAGAACGAAGACTCCAATCCCGACAAGGCCGGCGACGAACAGCCCGCCAAATCGGGCGGCGTCGAGATCAAACCCAAGTACTGACCCGCTCCTGGATAATCGCTCTCTTTGCGCATGAAACGATTCAAGCTTCCAAGGAACAAAATCACCAGGTTCCTGTCTGCAGTCAGATGCCCCAAGCCTGCCGCAGGGCCTCGCCCGAACGGGCGTTGCTCCACGGCGGCCGCACTCGTGGCCCTGCTGGCCTGGTGCGTGGCCGGCTGCTCCACCGCCGATGTCAATCCCACCACCCGCTTCGTCTTTCCCGATGAACAGCAGGGCGGCGAGGTCGAAATCTATTCCTCCACCTTGCATCCGGGGGACATGATCATCGTCACGTTCTCCGACACCGAACGCCCGCTGCTCCCCCAATCCCTGAACATTCCCGAAGGCGGGATCATCACCCTGCCCTACAACGTGCATGTGCAGGCCTCCGGCAAGAGCACCTCCCAGGTGGAAAAGGAGATCCGCGACGCTTACGTCCCCAGTCTCTTCGTCAATCTCACCGCCACCATCAAAATCGAACGCCGCTTCTTCTACGTCGACGGCGAAGTCAAACTTCCCGGCCGCCAGGAATACATCGGGGCGATGACCGTGCTCCGCGCCGTCGGCACCGCCGGTGGCTTCACCGATTTTGCCGCCCGCAAAAAGATCGAAGTGCGCCGCGCCTCCGGCCAGCGCTACCGCGTCAACTGGTACAAAGCCATCGACGATCCCAGGGAAGATCTCCCCGTCTACTCCGGCGACCACATCATCGTCAAACGCAGTCTCGGGATTCTGTGATTGAGCTGCAGGTCCTGAGCGGGCAAAAAGCCGGCACGCGGGCCGTCGCCACCAGGTTGCCATTCCGCGTCGGTCGCCTCGCCGCCAATCAACTGGTGCTCGAGGATGACGGAGTGTGGGAACGCCATTTTTCCATCCGGCGCCAGGGCGATCAGCTAATGCTCACGGCGGAACCGGAGGCGTTTGTGGCGTTGAACGGCGAGCGGGTTCAGGAAGCTGTCCTGCACAACGGGGATCTCTTCGATGTCGGCGCCGTGAAACTTCGCTTTGGCCTGAGCCCAACCCGGCAGCATTCCCTCTGGCTGCGCGAAAACCTCACCTGGGTTGCCGTCGCCCTGCTGTGCCTCGGACAGATCGCTTTGATCTACTTGCTCTCGGAGTAAGCGTTGTCCCGGAGTGCTGGGTGACGGTGTGTTTCGTGTGCGCTCTGCACGTCCTCGGAGCGCGGGCTTTAGTGTTTGAAATGGCGGACGCCCGTGAAGACCATGGCGAGGTTGTGCTCGTTCGCCGCCGCAATGACGTCGGGGTCCTGCTTGGAACCACCAGGCTGAATGGCGGCAGTGGCGCCCGCCTTGGCCGCAGCGACGAGTCCATCCGGAAATGGGAAAAAGGCGTCGCTGCACACCACACTGCCGGCCAAGGCCAACTGAGCTTCGCCGGCTTTCCACACCGCGATCCGGCTCGAATCCACTCGGCTCATCTGCCCCGCTCCAATCCCGAGCGTGCGGTCGGGACCGGTGAACAGGATAGCGTTGGACTTCACGTGCTTGACCACGCGCCAGCCAAAAAGCATGGCCTGAATCTCCGCGTCCGTGGGTGCGCGCTTGGTCACGACGTTAAAATCCGCTGCCGTCACGCGGCGCAAATCACGTTCCTGGACCAGAAACGATTCCGCGCCGACACCGCGGACTTCAAGAGCATTGGCTGGGAGCGCATTTTGCAGGTTGCGCAGCAGGCGCAGGTTCTTCTTCTTTTGCAGCAAGGCCAGCGCTTCCGGCGTGAAGTCCGGCGCCACGATCAGCTCACTGAAAATCTCGGCGATGGCTTCGGCGCAGGGGAGATCGAGGGGGTGATTGACGGCGATGATGCCTCCGAAGGGGGCTTGGCGATCGGTCGCAAGCGCCTTGTCCCACGCCTCGCGCAAGCTTGTTCCCTGCCCCACGCCGCAGGGGTTGTTGTGCTTGAGAATGGCCAGCGTGGGCGGCTCGCCAGCAAATTCCGCGATCAACCCTGAGGCCGCCGTCAGATCCAGGATGTTGTTGTAGGAAAGCTCCTTCCCCTGAATCTGGGCGTAAAAATCGCTAAACCGCCCGTAGAGCGCCGCCTTTTGATGCGGGTTCTCTCCATACCGCAGCGATTGGGCGAGCGGCACGTTTACCACCAGATTTGGGGGGAATTGCGATTCCTGCAGCTTCGGCGTCGCCGCGGTCGTCAGACTGGTCAGCCCGGCGCTGCCAAACGCTTTGACGCAATAAGACGCGATGGCCGCATCGTAGGCGGAAGTCCGCGCGAACACGCGCGCCGCCAGCCGCCGCCGCAGGTCCAGCTTGGTGTTGCCGTGCTTCCGAACCTCTTCCGCCACCTCCGCGTAGTCCCGCGGATCCATCACCACGGTCACTGTTTCATGGTTCTTGGCCGCGCTGCGCAGCATCGACGGCCCGCCTATATCGATGTTCTCGATCGCTTCCGCCAACGTGACCTGCGGTCGCGCCACCGTCTGCTCGAACGGATAAAGGTTCACCACCACCAAATCAATGGGCCGGATATCATGCCGTTTTACCGCCTCTTCGTGCTCGGCATTGCCGCGGATGTAGAGCAAACCCCCGTGGACTTTCGGGTGTAGCGTCTTCACCCGTCCCTCGAGCATCTCCGGAAATCCCGTGAAATCGCCCAGTTCGATGACGAGCAGTCCGGCGTCGCGCAGCGCCTTGGCCGTGCCGCCGGTTGAAATCAGTTCCACACCGGCTTGCGCCAATGCCTGGGCAAACGGGACGAGACCTGTCTTGTCGTAGACCGAGAGTAAAGCGCGCTGGATTTTAGCCATATGTCGCGCCAGCTAAAATCCCCATGCCACTCTTTCCCGTCAACCGCAGAATGTGCCGAGCGGACGTCGCGCCGGCTTGGAAGCTTGCTGTAGCGCTGCTGTATCGCAGGTTTCCAAGCGTTTCCAAGCCTGCGAAGCGCGCGCGTTGCCCGCAAGTGCAGGGTTCGCTTGGCGTGCGCGGCCAGCCCTGCACCCCGCTTTTGTGCTTTGCACCGGGCCTCTTTCCCATTTTTCTGTGCGGGATGCCGTTGCCATACCGGATCGCCACGTTGCTTTACTGCTTCAGCGAACGCGATGAAGTGTTGCTGCTGGAACGAGCCCAGGAGCCCAATCGCGGCCTCTGGAGCCCCTGCGGTGGCAAACTCCACACCGACGAGGGCGAATCTCCGTATGCCTGCGCCATCCGCGAAGCCCACGAGGAACTCGGCCTGAGCATCTCCGCCTCGGACTTGCACCTGGCTGGCTTAATCAGCGAGCACGGTTATGCCGGGCAGGCGCATTGGCTCATGTTCCTTTTCGAAGTTCGCCGCCGACTGCGCTCGCTGCCGAACGCGCATCGGGAGGGTCGATTCGCCTTTTTTTCCCGGCAAGAGCTGGCCGATTTGCCGCTCCCGCAGACCGACCGCGAGCAGATTTGGCCGTGGTTCTGGCATTACCGCGGAGGCTTCTTTGCGGCCCACTGCCACTGTCATCCCAACGGACAAAATCAATGGACCCTGGAGGAAATCCTCCCACCCGCCGCCACAGTATCCATCCCGTCTCCTCATGAGTGACGAACCCATCATCGATCTACAGAGCGACCACTACTTCATGGGCGAAGCGCTGCGTCAGGCCGCGCGCGCTTACGCCGCCGAGGAAGTCCCCGTCGGCGCGGTTATCGTCCGGGAAGGCAGGATCATTGCTCGCGCGTATAATCAGGTGGAACTGCTCAAAGATGCCACCGCGCACGCCGAGATGCTGACATTGACCCAGGCAGAACAACTCGTCGGCGACTGGCGCCTCACTGATTGCACTCTTTACGTGACCAAAGAGCCTTGCCCAATGTGCGCGGGGGCCATTGTTCACACCCGGCTGGCCCGGGTGGTATTTGGCGTGGCTGACCCGAAAGGAGGCGCGGCCGGCAGCGCCTTAAACCTGTTGGATTTTCCCGGCCTCAATCATCGTTGTGGGATCACTCGCGGTGTCCGCGAGGCGGAGTGCCGGGCGTTGCTGCGGACGTTCTTCGCTGAACAACGTGATAAGAAATCGGGCTCAGGCGGACTGGCGGAATAGCGGAGCACTTCACACTCACGTTGCGCTACCAGTTCTGTTATCCGAGTTGCTCGCGCAACTTTTCGGCGATGTGCATGAAGGCCTGACCGGAGGGCTCGGCGGGTGACGTCACCACCACCGGCTGACCGCGGTCACCACCCTCCCGAATCTCTGTGTAGAGCGGAATCTCCCCGAGAAAAGGGACCTGCTGGCGCGCGGCCTCTTCCTTCCCGCCGCCGTGGCCGAAAATCTCAAGCCGCTGCCCGTCCGGAGCCGTGAAATAGCTCATGTTCTCGATGATGCCCAGGATAGGCACGTTGACTTTTTGGAACATGGCAATGCCTTTGCGAACGACACCCAACGAGGCCTCCTGCGGCGTCGTCACAATCACACCGCCGTCCAGCGGCACCGTCTGGCAAAGGGTCAGTTGGGCATCGCCAGTGCCCGGCGGCAAGTCCACCAGCAGATAATCCAGTTCACCCCAGGCCACGGAATGAAAGAACTGTTGGATGGTTTTGACAATCATCGGCCCGCGCCAAATCACGGGCTGATCGCCGTCCAGCAGAAATCCCATGCTCATGAGCTTCACGCCGTAATTGGATGGCGGCACGAATCGTTGGTCCTCTGTGATGTTCGGTCGGTGTTTCACGCCCATCATCAAGGGAATGCTGGGTCCATAAATATCGCAATCCAGCAGGCCAACCCGGACGCCCAGGTGCTTGAGAGCGCAGGCGAGGTTGACGGAACAAGTCGATTTGCCAACGCCCCCCTTCCCGCTGGCCACCGCGACGATGCGGTGAAGCCCGGGCACTTTGTTCTGATTGGCCAAAGGGTTGGGCCCCGGGGCCGCACCCGTGCCTGGCGCAGCCGCCGGGAGCTTCACCTCCACGTGCAGATGCTTCACTTCCGGCAAGGCGCGCAATGCTTCCTCGCACGCTTGCTTGATCTGACCGGCCACTTCCCGATTGGCGGAAGTTAACTCCAGGCCAACGCTCACCGCTCCCTGCTCGGCCACGACACTCTTCACGAGACCAAAGGAGACGATATCCCTGGAGTAACCGGGGTACTTCACGGTTTTCAGCGTGTTGAGAACGATTTCTTGGTTCAGCATGGTAGAGGTAGGGAATGGTGCGGGTGCGAAAGGGGCAACGACCCTGAATATGTTATAAGGCTGACAGCGTATGAAGGCTCCGGGCTTTAGCGCGTCGTAGGCCGTCCGGCGGGGCGCGGGTGCGTCCCTCCACGTCGCGGGGACACGACCGAGTCAGTCGTGCCCTGTTGATATTCGTCCCAAATCGGCGACATCGCTCGTAGTTTGGCCACGAGAGGTGGAAGAGTTTCAAGCACGTAGTCGATGTCGGACTCCGTGTTCTGCTCGCCCAGCGTGAGCAAAATGGCGCCCTGCGCCAGCCCATGGTCTAAGCCGATGGCCTGCAACACCGGGGAAACCTTCAGCGATTTGCTGACGCAACTCGTGCCGCTGGCCACCGCGATGCCGCGCGTATCGAGCATGAGCAGCAAGCCTTCGCCTTCGACAAACTCAGCGCTGAGGTTGAGGTTCGCGCAGAGGCGGCCTCTCCCCAGCTCCGGCCCGTTGAGACGCAGCAGCGGAACTCGCGCCTGCAACCCGGACCAAAGTCGCTCCTGCAACCCCGCCACCTGACGCGCACGGCGGGCACATTCGCGTCCCACCAATTCGGCCGCCACGCCAGCCCCGACGATGGCCGGGATGTTCTCCGTCCCGGCCCGTCTCCCGTTTTCTTGTGTGCCACCATGCAAAAGGCTGGCCAGTCGCGCCCGGCGCTGCCGGTACAGTACCCCCACGCCTTTCGGACCGCCGAATCGATGAGGCGAGAACGAAAGCAAGTCGACCCCCAGCGCCTGCACGTCGAGCGGAATCCAACCCGCGCTCGCCTCCGCGTCCACATAGAGCGGCACGCCTTGAGCGCGCGTCACTTCGGCAATGGCGTCAATCCGCTGAATGGTCCCCAAATCATGGTTGGCCTGGTGCACCGCTACCAGCAAGGTCTCATGCTTTATCGCTTGCCGCACCGACTCTGGCTCAATCAAACCCTCCGCTGTCACGCCCACCCGTGTCGCGCTGAACCCGTGCTGCTCCAGAAATTCCACCGAACCCATCACTGCCGGATGCTCGATGGCACTCATCACGAAGTGACTTCCGCGCCGTTTCGGGGACCAAGCCGTTCCCTTGATCGCCAAATTGGCCGATTCGGTTCCGTCCGACGTAAACAGTATCTCCTCGGGCGATTCCGCATTGATAAAGGCCGCCATTTGTTCCCGGGCACGCGCCAGGGCATCCCGAGCTTTCAATCCGTGTTGATGAAGCGACGACGCGCTGCCAAACGACTCCCGAAAGTAAGGGCGCATCGCCTCCTCCACCTCCGGCCGCAATGGAGTTGCGGCCTGATGATCAAGATAAACCTGGCGCACAGCACGCATCGCTCGCCTCACGACCGGTTCTTCCGCGCAAGATAATCCGCCAGCGCCGCACGGACAGCTTCCTCCGCCAGAACCGGGCAATGACTCTTGGCGGCAGGCAATCCGCCCAACGCGGCCGACACCTCTGCGTTCGAGAAACGCAACGCCTCTTCCACGCTCCGTTCGCGAATGAGTTCCGTGGTCACGCTGGAGCTGGCAATGGCCGTGCCGCAGCCAAAAGCCCGGAATCGTGCCTCGCGGATCCGCCCGTCTCGCACCTTGATACTGATGCGGATGACATCTCCGCATGCCACCGCGCCCACTTCACCCACCCCGTCCGCGTCCGCAAGGTCGCCGACGTTGCGCGGATTGAGAAAGTGGTCCAGCACCACCGGATTATCGTGCGTGTGCTCT
>Ga0070694_100001127_pt1 | contig 15320 bp, 12 predicted proteins | sample KBSK1251metaG_FD_65470 | JGI IMG/M metagenome (GOLD analysis project Ga0070694, IMG submission 65470) | Corn, switchgrass and miscanthus rhizosphere microbial communities from Kellogg Biological Station, Michigan, USA - KBS K1-25-1 metaG | ecosystem: Host-associated > Plants > Roots >... | reverse complement strand
TAGCGGATTATGTCTTCGTTGGGTCGGTAGGAATTGGCGAAGGTACGCTCCGCTCCGGTCATATCCTTGCGCTCGACATAGACCGTCGTTTGCTGATCGTTGGTGCTTACTATTCCCTCGCGCTGTAGCTCTCGATGGATAAGGGAATTGAGCTCGGAACGTTGCCGGTTGGCGGGCGAAATGACTAGCGTGCCAAAGGGGGTTTTGGCGTAATCCTGGGCTATGGCGTGGAAGCGTTCGCGCTCGTCCGCGATTTCGATTACCTTGCCTCGGCTGATTAGCGCGGCGACTGCTTCGCGTGTGTCGCGGACTGCTAAGTTTGCAACGGCTTGTTTTAGGTCTTTATCGCGTTGTCTGACGATCTCACTGAGCGCCGCAGTGGTCATTCCGTGCTGTTGTAGCTGCTCAAACGGACTGCCTGCTTCGACTGCTTGATGCTGGCGCACGTCGCCGACTAAAAGCACTTTATCTTCGGGTTGCAGGCGGGCGAATAATTTGTAGATGTGCTTAGTACTGGCTAACGAGCTTTCATCCAAAACGAAAAGGCGGCTGGTGGGGGCGGGCTGCTTTCGCCGGCGCAAAAAGGACTGGATGGTTTCGCTCTGAATACCGGTTTCGCCAAGTTGCTGCGCGGCACGTGCGGAGGGAGCAAAACCGCGCACCCGATAGCCTTCGTTTTCGGCGGCTTCACGCAACACCGAGAGCGCCGTTGTCTTGCCGGTTCCAGCGCCACCTTGCAAACCGATGATCCGATCTCTGCTACAAAGAATCTGTTCTATGGCCGATTGCTGATGAGCGTTTAGCCTGCGTTGCTGATGCTTGGCAGTGGCGGTCACAACATCATTAACGCGCTCTGCTTGGACTATCGCGGGACGGTTCTCTTTACCGTCGTTCATGGTCTGAATATTCTTCTTTTCCATCACCAACGTGCGCTCTGTAGTCGTCGCGGGTTGGCGTTCCTGACGCGTGACGTTTATGAACTCGCCACTCTCCTGTCGCCGGTGTATTTCGGCGGCAACGGCGGCGTAGTTTGTAAAGCCCAGTTGGCGGCGCAAGGCATGATCCCAGACATCGCGAATATCAGCCACGGCTGTTTTTTCCATGACCTTATCGCGAGCAAACGTCACTGCTTCCTGAGCGCGTGTTTCAATTTCCTTTTGAGATAAGCGGAGCGGTAATCGTTCCCGCGCTTCGGCTACCAGACGTTGAGCTTGGTAGTCGTGCCTGACGTCCATTTCGAGGGCGCGTGTTCGCATTAAGTTGTGATCGAACTTTTTACTCCGGCGATTAATACGGGCAGCGGCTTGCTGCAACCTGGCGTTGTCTGAGACCGTTTTTCCTTCGCGCTCCATGCGCTCTATCATCTTTCCTTTTTCGGTCAGAACTTCCTCGCGGCGTGGGCTACTGTCCCGCAAATATTCCGCGCTGAAGCCCTGAATCTCCGGTGCGCCGGTGCGGGGATCAACTCGAATTTCGTAACCAAGTGCTTGCAGTTTTTCGGCGAGATGGGCGCGGTAAATCGTGGTCGCGAATTTCTGGCTGGCGAACAACTCACCCGACTCGACCGATCGCACTTTTCCGTCCTCGGTTTGGGTCATGTTGAAGATGACGACGTGCGTATGAAGCTGCGGCGCGGCATAGCCGTTCTTGCGATCAGGACGTGAGGACGTGTGCTCAAACTGGGCGGCTACCATCTTGCCGGTGGCGACAGCGGGGTTGTCGCCGCCGCCACGCGCTTGCATATATTGTTCGAGCTCTTTCAGAGTCTCTTGGACGCTCTCGCGGTGGGCTTCTCTGACACGTTCGTCGCCGCCGACAAGCGCAGCTAAGGAAACGGATTTGGGGGCGCTGATGGTCGCGTCCCAACCGGCGCGATGCGTGCTGGTGATCTGTTCCTTTCCGTCCTCGTCAACGGTTTCGCGGGCTGAAACGGAGCGAATAAGTGGCTCGCCTGTGTGCGGATCTTGACCCGCAACGACGCGCTCGTATTGCTCGTTAGTGACCTCGCCCTTGAGGTCCCATTCTTCGGCCAGGGCGCCGCACCAGCGGCCCGTAATTTCGCCTGACTCGCTGTAGTAATTTTCCTTCGCGCTGATGAACTGCTGCTGGTAGTAATCGTTTGCTTGTCCAGCGGACAGCGCCTTACTCATCGTCAACATGAATTCAAACTCCTAACGTCTTGGCGAGCGGTGCGTCACTCGAACGAGGTTCATTCCAAGCTATGGTTTTGAGGTGACGCGAGGGTGGGAATCAGAGGGGCAGAGCTCTCGCGCGGTCGATTCGGAAGTCAACTCTTATGAGATCGAAACTCCGACCTCGGGTGATCGGGTGGCCCAACCTAGGCCACCCGGATGCTTGATTCATGCATTCAAGCAACGTGCGACTTACTAAGCCGCGATCGTCGGATGATTTTGGGGGCAAGGTCTATGCCAAACTCAACAGAGGTAAGGTTGGTTGCGTGGCGTTAGACCAGCGAGTGTCCCCCTGAGATTTGGTGCGGAATCGCGTTTTCGGGGCTGCAATTTGTGCTTCAAAGATTGAAAAGACGGGCAGTTAAGCAAAGTCCCCAAGTGAAATTCCAGTGTTTTCTGGGCCGCAAGTTGTGCTTCAAAGATTGAAAAGACAGGCAGTTAAGCAAAGTCCTCAAGTGAAATTCCAGTGTTCCCCAAGTGAAAGGCATCTTCAAATGTTGATGTTATTACGTTTCGCGCCGCGCGAGAAACGTAAGTCCGCTGCGTAAGAACGGCAGCCCCGAAGCGGGGGTGTCGTGTCTCTGATTCATCAGGTGCGCAGCACCTTCTTCAAATTTTTTACGACGCGCTTAAGTCAACCGTAGGTCGTTGGTCTACAGATTGCAACGTGAGTCGCGGCGATGAATCAATCAGAAAAGGAGTTACGAAATGGACGAGGAAGATGAGAGAACACAGCACATGATCGACACCGGACTGATCTTCGGCCCCGACGGGAATAATCCGCCGAGGGCTGATGATCCACTGGTGAAAGCGTTAATTCAATCGATGGACGAATGCGGCGGACGTTGCTGCGATCGAACCGATAGGCATCTACATCTCTATGGCGACGAAGAAAATGAAGAAGAGGTGGTTAGCTTAGGCGAGTAAAAGTTGCGCACGCATTATTCGTTCTAAGGGACCGCAAAAGATAACCGAAATGCGTTAGGTGCTTCGGCTTTTATCCGAGGTGGTGGTACGCCCTTTGATACGGAAGTAGGAAGTAAGATTGTGGCCAAAGATGGATCAGTTTTAGTTACGGTTTTGACCTAAAGAGAACGCCGCTGTAACTTGAACTATTATTTTGCCGCTCCGGCAACTTAATGGTTCCATTAGTTTCCGGGTTAAACTCGTTTCAAGCGGATAAGGCGCTCACTTGAGAGGCCATTTCGCATGCGCTAAGTATCAGCGGTAAGATCGGACCCAGTCTTAATAAATTCATCTTTGTCACGCGCGACGGTTATGTGCAAAACAGTCGCATGTGACGCCCGTTAATTGCCTCAAGGCGTAGGAAAGTCTTTACGCCAGACAGACTGTGAGAAAAGTGGGCCGGTCGTGCCGTCAGGCCATTGCACGCACCCTACCGCCATCCCGACGAGGTAGAGAACCCCGCTGACGGCCCCGAGGTAGCAGCCGCTGATGAACGAGGCGAGTGCCGCGCACGGCGGGGTAACCGGATTGGGTAAAGCGGCGAGGCCGGCAAGGATGAGGGCGGCTATCAGGAACACCACCGCGAGTATCGCGAGGATGGTCAGAAGCCACCGCAGGAAGACGCACATGCTGCCGCCGCACAACCAGAGCCACACCAGCAACACGATGATTGCCACCACGCAGAGACCTATGGCGATGCCGATTGTGAGAGGGTTCGGCGCGCAGGACGCAACGAAGACCGCGATGACGGCGAGCGCGAGCAAACCAACGACGACCCAGAACAGTATCAGGCATAAACATGAAGGCTCTCCGTTCTTCTTCTTCTTGCACTTCGGAACTGTGACCGTCAGGTCTTGCAGGTCGGCCTGACACCTGTCGGGGGAGGTCATCGTCACCTTCACTTCGAAGGTGTCGCGTTCGTCATACGTGTGGGTGATCGTCGCGCCGCCCGTCTCCGCCTGGCCGTCGCCGAAATCCCACTCGAAGCCTTCGGCCTGGTCGAGGTTGCTCCCCTGTGCCGTGAGCGTGACTTCGCCGGGGGCGCAGCCGTCCACATTAACCCCCGTCAGCTCCGGGCAGTCTTTCGCCTTGCACGCGGGAACGTCTACCGGTAGCGACTGTGTTCGCGGAGTGCAGCCCTCCCGGCGCAGGATGGTCACGGTCGCCTCGCGCTCCGGGACGCGCTGATAGGTGCGACTGACTCTGGCGGGGAGGGTGACGTTGTTGTTGGGGTTTTCGTCTTCGTTGGAGAACGTCCGGGTCGTGCCGTCGCCGAAGCTCCACGTCAACTCTTCGATGTCGGCCGCGTCCCCAGTGATGTCGGCCTCGAAACTCACCGGGCCGGGCGCGCATCCGTCAGTGACCCTGATGTCGTCCAACGTCGGGCACGGGCGGGCGGGCGGACACCAGGGGACACCGGCCGTCTGCGGCGGCGGCATCCTCGGAGAGCAACCCTCTCGGAGAAAGATGCTCACGGCAGCCGCGTTCGGCGGGACGGCCTGATAGGTGTGCGAGGTCGTGGTGGGGTCGTTGTCGCCGTCTACGTTGTCGTCGGGGGGGAACGACCGGCTGTTGCCGTCGCCGAAGCTCCACGTCAGCGCCTCGATGTCGGTAACGTCCCCCGTGATGTTGGCCCTGAAACGCACTTCGCCGGGCGCGCAGCCGGAGACGACCTCCATGCTGTCCAGCGTCGCGCACGTGCCGGTCGGCGGCGGGCAGAGCGGGACGGCAACTCTGCTCGTCTGCCGTACTTCGCCGCAACCCGACGCCCGCTCTATCGTGAGCGTGAGCTGGCCGGTCGGCGTCCCCGTGTATGTGAAACATTTGAAGACGGGGGAGGTGATATCTCCCTGATCAAGCGTCTCGCTCTGACCGTCGCCTGACTCCCAGGTCAACCGGATAATGTCTTCAACACTGCCGCGGATGTCTGCCGCGAAGCAGACCTCACCCGGCGCGCACCCGCTGACGACACTGACCCCGCGCAGTTCGGGGCAGGAAACATCCTTTTCATCGCCGACGATGCGTAGGAGGGGCTGGTGCTTGAGGCTGTCGTCCCCGACGTTCCCGAAGTTGTAGTCGGACGGGTTCAGGTGTGCATTCCTGCCGTCGATTGACATCGGCAACTGAGGCTCTTCCAAGGGCTCGACGAGGATCACCCATATCCCGATGCAGTTGCCCAGCGGCGGCGAGGCACAGTACCAGTCGTCCCGGCCATCCGCGAAAGGTGGGGTGGGATCAACTATAAACTGTTCCCCGCCCGGCGCGCGCACGCTGAACTTATACGGCGGGTATTTCGGCCTCCAGACGCAGACGCTCGAAGGGGTGAAGCTCCTGGCATCGGCGGGCAGTGTGTCCGTTCCGTGCGTGGTGGAGCGGACGATCTGGCTCGGCCCCGAAGGCCGCAGGTACGCCTCGGCTTCTGAGCCTGCCTCCGGCCTCGGCATCAGGACGGCCCAGTAAACATTATCCGCCTCACTGTATGCCGCCGCGCCGGGAAGCTCTTCCAAGGATTCGGGAAACTTGCCTTTGTACAGTTCAAGGTAGTAGGCCATCGCGTAGCCTCCTTCGGGCGTGGGAGCAAGAGTGACTGCCGTGCTCGGAGTAGTCAGGGTCGGACGCGCCAGCGCACGCCTCAACGGGCGGTTGGCGACATGCCTTTAAGTGGGCACCCACCGAGCGAGGCCGTGACGCCGGTCTGCTCAGTATGACGCTTCGGTCGGCAGTTCTTACCGGCAATGCTTAGCCATTCGGATGCTCGCCACGAAAAAGATGAGCGAAGTGGCCTAGCACTGCTTTCAAACTTCGTTGGAAGTGTGAAAATCCCAAATGAGCTAAAGGCGGGCAGCTTTATAACACAGGCTGACGCCCAATTGAAAGTTATGCGGTGCGCATCTCCCCGGCTGCGCCCGTGAGCGGTTTGCTTTCCGCTCTGCACTTTCGGTAAGGGTTAGCTTCCAATTTGCACTTTCGGCGATGGGACGTTCCAAATTCCAAAACTAACGGAAAATTGAGGTCAGAAATTGCCCGATTATTATGAACTTGCGGCAAGTAATTGCTTCCAATCGTGGCAAAGAATTGGTTCAAGTCACAGAAAGTGTCTGGAATTTGTGTTCGGTCAACGAAGCCGAGGATCTTATCTGGATGTTCTTGTTTGATTCCGGCGTGATGGATTCAATTTCTTCAGAGGTCACTACTACTGCCGCTGCGCCACGGGGCAGTCGCGGGGCGGGTCAAAAAAAATGCCAGCCGCGTGCTGTTGCGCCCGGCTGGCATGATTGATCGTAGGGAGATTTACCCAGGATACTTTATGCTGTCATAGGATTCATTTCGGAGGGTCCGGCAGGGATGATTTGATGGGCAGCCCGGAAGATGTTTTGGGCGCTCTTGTCCGGTATCGCCTCGGCATCGAAACCGCTCCCACGGAGGAGCCAATTTTGAATGTAACCTCTGCAAAACTCCGCTCCCTCAAGTCCCAAAGATTCGCAACAAAGAAGCGCGACCTATACGGCTTCGACCTGGCGTAGACTGCGCGACCGTCGTCTCAGCATCGGCGAAATCTGCCGCGGTGGTATGACCTAAAACTACGTGGGCTTATGTTCAGCAGTACATAAGCTCACTTATGTTTTGCTCTCCTTAATAATCTCTCGACCGTTGACGCAACGCGGTCTATGTCTTGCGGCTTTCGCAGAAATTCCTTGACTCCAACACGCCATGCTTCGGTTTCAATCTCATCGCCGGAAAGCATAATAATCGGTATTTTGCGGCGATGTGTGATTTTGCGGACTCTCCGCACTAATTCAAGTCCGCTGAGTCCAGGCAAATCGTTGTCAACAATTACCACGTCAAACCGCGCATCACCCGTCAGTATTCTCAATGCGGTCATTCCGTTTCCGCACGAGTCGACTTGCATTCCTTCCGAACTGAGAAAATCTTTAATTACGTTAGCAACCTGTTTATCGTCCTCAACGTGTAATACAGAAATTTGTGCTGCATGTGGTCTTACTTCAGACGTGCTCGCCTTCTTACTAGCCTTTGGCTTCGAGACTAGATGCCGTCTTCTCTTCCGAACTACCGATCGCGTTTTGAGCAACTCTCGATGTCGTGTGTTTATTAACGAGATCAGACTCTGATGATGTCTGAATCCGAGCAAGCGACTGGCTTTACTTACTGACCCACCCCCTTCCCTTAGCGCGCGTTCGAGAAGAGTCCTCTCGAACGCACGCACCTCCTTTCTAAATGAAAAGTCTTCCGAGCCTTCCGCGTTCAAGCCTGCGCCTTGACCTTCCGCACCTTCGAATGTGTCGATGACTGTCGCGGCCGAAGCAAACAGCCGCCGTGTCGCCGAAGGATCCTGCGACTCTTTGAATATTTCCAACGCAGACTTATAAATCGAAGCCATTTCACTGGCGGAGGTTTGGCCCGACAACTCCTCGATGATAGTTAGCTTTGCTCGGCCTGCTCCTTCCAGATCTCCGCAATTCTCGGCGACTTCGATGGCTCGATTAAGTTCCGAGCGGGCGGTGGAATAATTTCCCAAACGCGCCAGTGTAACCGCGTGAGTGGTGAGAGCCTCTACGAATAAAGAACATTCGTCACCCCTATCGAGTGTCTTCACTGCCGCGCGCGCATATCGTTCCGCTTCGCGATAGCGGCCTTCAGCGATAAGGGCGCGTGCGCGGGTGTCATCGACTTGCGCAACATGTCCTTCGTCGCCTAACGAGAGATAGATGTTGCGCGCGCGCTTGATGTGTTCATGGGCCTCAGGGAACCTGCCGATGCTCTGGTAGAGAAAGCCGAGATTGTTTTCCACACGACCCAACTGGCGCATGTGTCCTGCTTGCTCAAAGTGGACACTCGCCGCAGCATATTCGATTAACGCTTTGTCTCGATAATTTACCCGACTCGGTGCAACGCCTATCTGATAGAGTACGGTGGCGAGGGTGAGATGAAAGCTTCCTTTCAACGAGGATTCGTGGCTCTGATTGATGAGTGACGCAGACGTGTCAAGGAACCTCAGCATCATTGAAACAACCCGAGCTCCTCTCAACTTCGGCTGCGCGAATGAAAATCATTGCCTTCAAGTCGCCATTCCCATCACGCACACGATCCAACGCCTCAGCTAGATTAACGCGGGCTTCATCAAATCCACCTTCGCGCCAATAGCACAGCGCAAGATCGGATTGCGCTTCGGCAACTTGCTCCGGCTCGCTAAGTTCCGTGAATATCTCGATGCTCCTCGTGATCAGGTCCTTCGCTGACTCTTGCCGTTGAGATTGATTCGCGCCGCCAAGCCATCCCATCAGCGCTCCAAGTCTGAGTAAGACTTCAGCGGTGGTTTGGCGATCGAGTCCTTGCACTATCGGTTGTCCCGCGAGCTCAGGCCAAAACGAGCTTAACGCTTCGCGCGCTGCGTCAAACTCGCCGGCCCTTTCAAGCTGGATAGCTGGAGAGCAGCAGTGCTGCGCCTGCTCAATCCGCGTAAGTCCGCTGATTCCGTGAGCTGTAGAAGCCAATTGGGTCGCTAAGTTCATGTGAGGCCTCGCTTTCTATATAGTTGAAAAACTGCGGCATCGGGAAGCGCGGTCCCGTTGACGAGATTCTCAGCCAACGAGACGGTCTTGAAAACCCGCTTCTTCATGCTCACTTAAGACACTCGTAACGACAAAGCCATTCGGCTAAGGAGAAACAAGATGCTGAACCTAAAAAAAATGGCTGCCGCCGTCGTCCTGACGTGCGTCCTCGGACTGACTGCTTGGGCTGATTGTCCCGCTCCAGGCATCATGGGCGGGCCACCATGCGCTTCCGCCACTCAAAGTGCCCCGGATGACTTGATCCCGGACGACTCGACTGCGCCAGGGATCATGAACGGTCCGCCTCGTTCAGAAGAACCGTCAGTAGAGTTGCCCTCACTAGCTGAAATCGCTTTGAACGTTCTAATGCTGTTCTAGCGGATTCAGTCCGGCGCGAACTTCACCCGGAAGCCGTTGCCAATGACTGATTCACTGGCAACTCAGTATTGTTGTGCCCTGATTTCGAAGGTCCTAAGGCCGTAAGTATTGCAAGAAGACCTTCTAGGTTACGCAGCATAGACTTAACGTCAGTTTTGACGCAAACATTAGTCTCGTTACGAAAGGTCAACTGATAGAAACACGCGGGATAACAATCATTGCGAGTTAATCTGCATACCAACTTGCACCGTTTTTGGGAATAGCAATGCTCCGCGAAGGTCGGTAGTGGGGTAAATCTATGTTGGTGATACGAACCTACGGCCCGAACCTTATCGGCCGATGACAAATTCGGGCATGGCTTAGGGAGCGCGGGCATCCTTGCCCGCATAAGCGCGAGCGCGAAAGATTGTAAATGCGATTGTTTGGCCGCGGGCTACCACCGGCTTTGGAGCCAAAGATTGCCCGTTTTCAAAATGACAGCACCACCAAGCTTGCTTTGGCTTGGGGATGTTTCGTCTGGCGGGGTTTAGATTTACTGAGGCTCTCCTGTACTCAACAAGAACACGTCCCAAGCCCAGCGTCCGAGCTGCGCATCGTGAGTGTCTTTAACCTTGGCTCGATACTTGAACTCATTGCCATACTGATCCGTGCGCTTCGAGTAGTTGTAATCCAGGTCAATTACTTTGAGACCAAGTTCGTGCAGCCTGTGCAGCTCCCGTGCCTCTGATCTTCCATTGTGATTTGTGTCTTGCCACAGTCGGAGGGAATTGAAGACAGTGTCGTCCTTGTTGATGACTCCGTCGCCGTTGCCACCGTTCGCAGGTTTATCGAACTCGGCCAAGGCAAGGAATCCATTCTTCTTGGTCGCCTCCGGTTGTGGAGTTAGATCGCCGAACAATTCCTGACCATTGTCGATCGTTGCGTTGCCGTTGCGATCGAGCGCGAGCCAGGCATCGTCTGATCCGGCAGCAGTCCACGACAATTTATCGCGCACACCGTTTCCATTGAGATCGAAACGGACGCCGCCGATCACACCGGTCATCGCGAACCCGTCGCCATTGATGTCAACGAGGATGGGTGAGCCGCCACACCAGTCGCATCCGGTGCAGACACAGTACTGGGCGTTATATTCACCGTTGAACTGATAACAGTGATTCTGAAATGTCGTACTGCGGCCACACAGGCCTCCGAACAGAGACAAACCGGTATAGCATCCCGTTGAGAAATAGCTTCCCCAGTCAGGGCCACCGCCGCAGTTGCCGATTGCTGGAGAATTGCCACAGGTGCTGTTCGTAAAATTCCAGTACAGCGACTCTTCTTCACATGCCTCTTCGTCCTCCGGCGGCTGGGAAGTGCAAGGGCTCTCACTTTTCAGAGTATCCGGGTGTGCCTCATACGAGGCACAACCAGCCACTAACGGATCGATGCCATGACAGACCGCCTGAGTTTCAATTCCAGCAAGGACATTTTTTGTTCCACGAGTCAAGAGGAGTTGGTTGTCCCAATCACACTGGATGCCACGGGTATCTACCGCAGTGCAATGTTCTATTTTCGGTCCGCCGTCTTTGTAGGTGCATGGAGGATCGTCCGGGTGGGTGTAGCGAGGCGCGAGATTGAGGCCAGCGAACCGTGCCAACTCTAATTTCGGCTTCTGGGCCGTATGGTTCAGTCGCGAAGATGGACGGTCAGGGTCGTCTATTGGGAGCCAGGAGGTCGGATCGTTAGGGTCTCGCCGCACCACGCGCCCTTGAACCCACATTATGTCGTCTTCGCCGTACCAGGCGACATGATCGACCCAAAGCGTGAGTTCAGCAATATCGGTCGAGGCATCCGCGTTCCTGAGAAGCCAGTACAGTTCATCACGCTTAATCCCCGGAAACACTATGTCAGCAGTCTGGCCGGGCATCAGGGGCACGGCACTATAGGATCGAGGGGGTTCGCCGGGCAAATACGGCCTCAGGCCATACGCCATGGCGGTCACAGCCAGTCTTTCCCTGCCATCGCTTGTTTGCTTGCGCACTCCATCTTTTTCGTAGTGAGCGCCCACTGTAACGGTCACGTATATTACTGGCTTATCGGAGACGTTCTTGATCGTTATAGTCATGCCGTTCAACCAATCGCTGTCGCCGGCAATTTTTTCGGCAGGCGCTACGCGCACACCTTTAACCTTGATTTCAGTTATTTCTACCGGTTGGTCTTTGAAGGTCTTGATTTTTATGGCTCGGTTTTTTCCCTGCCCCCCACCGTGCACAGGGAGCATCACAACAAAAATTATGCCCAGCATCACGACAACCGTGAACGCGAGGACCTGATGATGAACGGTTCTGATTTGAGAGATGCTTTTCATCGAGGGACTCCTTATACTTAAGGAAAGGATGAAACGCTGACCTACCGGAGACCATCCGCTGATGTGGGCGGCAGGGAGCCGTTGATGACCGCAACTATACTCCCGTAAATCGGAATGTCAATCAGTCACCTCGAGGAAGGTAGTGGGGTAATTCTGAGTTCCCGCGACGGGACATCTCCAAATACATTTCTTACCGTGGGCTTCCCATCCTGCCAATCTTGACGGAATGTAACCACCTCAACATGAAGTTGGGAAAGCGACTTTATTGGATGGGTGTTTTCCAGTTCTACTACGAGACCACGACCGACGCGGATCATGCGACGCGAAAGGGGCGCGCCACAATCGTGTACGTTCATTTTGCTTTCCTCTCATGGGTATCGTTTAGGCCTGGTGACGTGCTCGGCTTTTCTGCAAGCAAACTCTACTTGTAGATCTCGTTAAATAATTGTTCGGCATCGGCTCGATTCATCGATTTCAGAACTCGATATTCCTTAATTGCAGATGCTCTGTCACGGGTTATGCGAAGTGGTGCGAGAGGTTTTTGAAGGGTTGTTCGGAGGTGCGGAGCAAGGGGTTTAGTAACGCGCGCAGCCGACGTGTTCAATCAAGCGTTGTGCCAACTCAACAGATCACCAACACAGATTTACCCCACTACCCGAAGGTCAGAACGCGGCTAACGGTGATTTTGGCGGATCAGGAGTTTTGTGGATGCGTCACGGCTCGGGACTCATGCTCATCAACCGGCACAAGCTTCGCCACTTCACAAATCGCCATAATGCCATCGTGCGGTCCGCCGACCCGTCGAGTTAGAGCGCGAGGTGGATCATCCTCCTCGTAAATACGCTCGACCCGAACTTTCACACCTCCGGGCAGATACATCAGCTTGCCGATGAGGTCTCTATAGTTAGCCATTGCGGCTACCAGCAAAAAAAGAGAGAGCGATAACGGGAGATTCGGTGTTTAAGCCAAAACTGTCCGAACCCTCGCCCAGCAGTGTCCGATCCTCTCCCTAGCGGTGTCCGATCCTCCCTACCTTAGCAATGTGCGAAAGCCATGGCAACGAACAACTAGAAACCGATGGAGGAGTTGAAATACGCGCAGAAAGTGCGTACTGAGCATTAGGCATACCATGTGCAAAGAGCGGGTTAAATGCCGCCCCCGTTGGCGGTAACACCTCACGGAAAGAGAGTGAACCCGCCTTGACAACGAGAATCGCTGAAAAGAAATTTTCGATCAAACAAGCTGCCGCGGCGATTGGTATTAGCCCGTCCGGTGTGCGATTGCTGCTTAATAATCAGAAGCTTGGCTATTACCAATCAGGGACCAGACGAATTATTGGCGAGGGCCACTTAGACGCGTACCTCGCGACAATCGAACGCAATAAAGCCGGGGCGCAGGTTCGGTAAGATGCCGATTGGACTTCTGAACTGTCCCCTACTCGACTTCCCTACTGTCCCTTACTCGACACATTCCGATGCCACGTCAATTGACTGAATCCGTTTCGGCTCCGAGGGCGGGGCGATTGGATCGTTCGTTCTCGTACTGGAACTGATTCAATACCCTTGCCGCATCTTGGACAACTTCTGGAGTGCGGTTGACGTATCGCTGCGTTGTTCTCGGATCGCTGTGACCGAGGATTAGACCAACATCTGTAATCGGCAATTCTTTCTTCATTCTCGTGGCCGCGGTATGTCGCAGATCATGTAAGCGAACATGTACTAGGCCGGCTTCTTCCCGTGCTGCTTCCCAGCTTCGCTGCAAAGTTTTGCGGATGCCGAATACAAGCGCGTGGTCTGGTTTGACCTTTGATTGGCGACCGGTCTTGAATGTTGCAATGCCAGGGTTCTCCAAGAGGTCCTTCAGTGCGTCAGCTAAACGGTCGGTAAGTGGTACGGGACGGCGGTCTACCGTCTTGCCTTTGTAGCTCTCAATATTGTGAATGACGCGCTGCTCAAAATCTATATCGCATCGCCGGACCTTCAAGAGTTCACCGCGTCGCGCGCCGGTGTCGAGCGCTGCGATTATGAAGGCTCTTAAATGACGGCGATGAGGAGTGTTGCAAGCGGCAAGTAAGCGACTTTCCTCGTCAAAAGAGAGAACGGTTGTTCGTTTCCGTTCATCAGCAATACTAATTAGATCTCCGGGTCTGACGCGCTTGAATGGATTGATCAGGAGCCAATCATTGACAATCGCTTCATTCAGCATAGCGCGAAGGGTTGATAATTCCCTGTTGACCGTGCAGACACTTAGCCGCGTGCCTCGTTTCGTAACTGTGAGCAGTCGCGCTTTTCGGTAGGCGCGCAACGTCGCGACATTTATATCGCGCAGCGGGGTTCGGCCAAAGAATCGTTCAAGGGCATTCATGTGGCCGAGGACTGTAGCTCTACCCCGTACTCCGATCAGCTTACGACCTTCGTCGTCATAGACTGCGTCGCAGTAGCGATTCTCTTTACAGTGGGCGACGAGATCGCTAAACGTCATGCGGTCGGATTCAACCGCTGTGGGGCCACCTGACGTGAATTCGTCCTCAAGTTCTTTTAGCTTAGTTCGCGCGTCTTGCTGTGAGCGGGCGTTACGGGATTTCTCCTTTTGCCGTCCCGTTGCCTGATCGGTGTAGAGCAGGCGTGCGGTCCACTCGAGAGATTTGCCTCGGCGTCGTTTTCTGATAGTCGCGATGTAATTCATCTGGTTAGTCATCCTTTCTTCAGCTGGTCAAAGCGCGCCGCAGCGACGCATCGCGCGCGAGGGAGAAGCAAACTAGAGACCTCAGGGACTTGTCCCAGTAATGTCCCAGTAGAAAGCTGCGCGCGGTGCGCAAACTGCGACTTGTGTTAGCGATGCGCTGAAGTTTTACTGAGGAATTTTGTAAGTGCTGATACTAGAGGCGGGCCAAGTCGGCTTGGGAAGCTGACACTCTACCATTGAGTTACGCCCGCTTATCTCAATTGAAGACGAGAGTATTTACTCCGGCGATGAAAGTCAACGCGACTCTCTGGGCGAGGCCTCAACCGCGTAGCGAGGGCCTGAATAAAGGCGCTGTTGAACCCGGTCCCGCCTGGACGATGGCTCTCCCAAACTTCGATTCGGCCTCAAGAGCTGGCTCCTTTAGGAAAATCGTTCCATTAATTCGTCCCAGCGGCCCTGAGCCTTGAGAACGAGATCGCAGACCTCGCGCACTGCCCCCTGCCCTCCTTTAAGCGCTGTGACATAATGCGCGGCTTGTTTGGTTTCTTCCACGGCGTCTGAGACTGCGACGGCAAGTCCCACGCGGTGCATCACCGGAATGTCAGCCACGTCGTCACCTATGTAGGCACATTCGTCTGTCTTAGCGCCGGCATCGGCAAGAATTTCTTCGAGCGCTTTTATTTTGTCTTTGGCATACTGCCGCACGTAGGACATTTTGAGATCCTGGGCACGTCGATCTACTGCTGACGAAGTGCGGCCGGTGATAATCCCGGTCTGCAAACCAGCACGATGCAACAGAGAGATTCCCTGACCGTCGCGAGCATGAAAAGCCTTCTGCTCGTCGCCGTCAGACGTTAGCCACAAGCGCCCGTCGGTTAACACGCCATCGCAATCCATCAGAAGCAGCCTGATGCGTTGCGCCCGGCCGGTGAGGTCTGTACCTGTTTGCGAGTCTGAATCCATTAGAGATTAATCGCCCGTCACCGCAGGCGGTGCTGACAGGGCCCGAGCATTGATCAGGTGGGCCATATATCCGGCGCCGAAGCCGTTGTCGATGTTAACGACGGCGATCCCCGGCGCGCACGCGTTGAGCATGGTCATCAAAGCTGCGGTGCCGCCCAGGCCGGTGCCGTAACCAATACTGGTGGGGACAGCGATTACCGGAGCGGCCACGATCCCACC
>Ga0070694_100001125_pt1 | contig 15326 bp, 15 predicted proteins | sample KBSK1251metaG_FD_65470 | JGI IMG/M metagenome (GOLD analysis project Ga0070694, IMG submission 65470) | Corn, switchgrass and miscanthus rhizosphere microbial communities from Kellogg Biological Station, Michigan, USA - KBS K1-25-1 metaG | ecosystem: Host-associated > Plants > Roots >... | reverse complement strand
TCGGTGCGGTTCAGCTTCGCGGCAAAGCCCGGCGTCTATGGCAACGGCCGCAACATGATCAGCTGGGATTGCGACAAGGGGAATTGCCGCAGCCGCCAGGTCGACGGGAACTGGGAAGACCGCAACGACTGGGACTCACCGTGCGACTCTGGCCCCGTCCGCATCGCCCTCTACAAGAGCAGCGGCCGGATCACCGACTTGCGCGTGTATGTCGGAGGCGAGTGGCGCGCGAACGCGTCGGGTACGGACCTCGGCACCGTCGGGACGAAGGACGCGACCAGCTACCTGCTCGGTCTGGCCGCCCGCGATGAGTCGCGCGCCGCGGAGAAAGCCATCTTCCCTGCGGTACTGGCCGATAGCGTCTCCATCTGGCCCGACCTGTTGAAGATCGCGAAGGCGGACAACATCACGCGGAAGGTCCGGCGCTCGGCGGTGTTCTGGCTCGGGCAGGCGGCCGGTGATGCAGCGACGCGCGGCCTGACCGATCTCGTCGACGACGGGAACCAGGATCGCGAGGTGCGCGAGTCGGCGGTGTTCGCGCTGTCGCAGCGCCCCCGCGAGGAGGGAGTTCCGGCGCTGATTCGGATCGCCCGGGAAAACAAGGATCCGGACCTACGCCGCAAGGCGATCTTCTGGCTCGGGCAGTCGGACGACCCCCGCGCGCTGTCGTTGTTTGAGGAGTTGCTGACCCGCCCCTGAGTATCTTGTGGCATGCCTTTCTGGACGGGACGGCGTGCCGTCGGCGCGATCCTACTCCTTGTTGTCCTGATTGCGCTCACGTGGGCGGCCGTGGTAGTCGCAGTCGCGATCCAGGCCGCCCACGATGAAGCCACCGGCGCCGACGCCATCGCGGTCCTCGGCGCCGCGCAGTACAATGGCCGGCCCTCCCCCGTGTTTCGCGCCCGCCTCGATCATGCGGCAACCCTGTACCAGCGCGGCCTCGCCCCAACGGTTCTCGTGACCGGTGACGTCGGTCCCCGGGACTCACTCAACGAAGCCAACGTCGGCCGCGACTACCTGCTGCGGCTCGGCCTGCCGGACGAGGCGGTCATTCCGCTGGCCGGAGGGCGCGACACGTATTCCTCGATCGCCCAGGTGAAACGCTGGTTCGGCGGGCGCCAGAGCCGGCGGGTCGTGCTCGTCAGCGACGGCTTTCACATGCTGCGCGTGCGAATCATCGCCACTCGCCTGGGCCTGACGCCTTATACATCCCCCGCCGCCGGCTCTCCCATTCACGCGAGTGTGCGACGCAATACCGGGTACCTCTTTGCCGAAGGCTTCAAGGTGCCCATCACCTGGCTGTTTCAGCACTAAAAGGAACGCCGATGCAGATCGCCAGTAAACGGATCCACACTGGGCGGGTCATAAACCTGGACGTCGATACGGTGCGCTTCCCCGACGGCTCGACGGGCGAGCTCGAGATGATCCGGCACCCGGGCGCCGCGGCGGTCGTGCCGTTCGCGTCCGATCCGCGCGGCGCAGATCCCACCGTGCTCCTGATCCGGCAGTATCGCTATGCCGCGAACGGGTCGCTGATCGAAATCCCGGCGGGGCGACTGAATCCGGGGGAAGACCCCGCGGTGTGTGCGCGCCGGGAGCTATTAGAGGAAGTGGGTGTGAAAGCGGGACGCGTCGAGCGTCTTACTACTATATGGACAACGCCTGGTTTTACGGACGAGCGCATTCACCTTTTTTTGGCATCCGACCTCACTGCCGACCAGCACGCGCGGGAGCCGGACGAGTTCATCGAAGTAACTCCAAAACCGCTTTCCGAGGCGCTCCGGCTCATCGAGACCGGGGAAATATCGGACGCCAAGACCGCGCTGGCCCTCCTTTTCGTGGCTGGTTTCATCCTGGAGCATTAGTCGGGTCCATCCTTCGGACTAGATCGAATGTGGAATTGTCATGTCCCCAGGCCGGGACAATATTCTCCATTCGCATCGTAGTGCGAGTCCCAAACTGTTGTCACATAAGCTGTTAGTACACAAGCCTGGGAGGCACGGTTCGTGCCAAATTCCATCGCCGTCGCCGTCAGAAACGTCAGGGTACCGATGCGCACGACGCTGAAACAACCCACGCCGGCTGTCGACTCCCGGCGAGCCCTGCAGCGCGAAGCGCTGCACGAGCTCGACGACGGGCAGGTCGTGATGCGTCACCTGGCCGGTGAGCCGCAAGCCTTCGGAACGCTGGTCGACCGCTATCAGACCCGCCTGCTCAACTTCGTGAATCGCACGATCGGCGACCGCGAGCGGGCGGAGGACCTGGTGCAAGAGGTGTTCATCCGGGTCTTCCGGCATCTGCATCGCTTCGACCAGACGAAGAAGTTCTCGACGTGGATTTACACGATCGCGTCCAATCTCGCGAAGAACGAGCTGCGCAACCGCAGCCGCAACCCATTGGTGCTCTTCCAGACCATCAAGAAAAACTGGGAAGCGGATCACCGGCCGTTGCAGTTCGAGGATACCACGGCCCGGCCCGACGATCTCTACCGGAAGCGCTTCCTGAAGGACGCTGTCGATCAGTGCGTGCAGCGCCTGCCGGAGCATCACCGTGAGGTGTTCGTGCTCCGCGAGCTGGAGGGGAAGAGCTACCAGGAAATCGCCGAGATCACCGGGTGCAATCTCGGGACCGTGAAGAGCCGTCTGAACCGGGCCCGCAACAGCTTCGCGCAGCTGATCAGCCCCAGCCTCGTTTAGCTACAAAACACGCCCTTCTAACCCCGGCGGCGGAACACCCCGCCGCCGGGGATGGTACACTTGTCACCCATGCTCTGCACGGAGTTTCTCGAACGGCATAGCGATTTTCGGGACGGGTTGGTCACGTCGTCCCGGGACCTGCGTCGGTTCGCGCGGCACATGGCCCATTGTGCAATGTGTCGTCACTACGATGCGACGATCCGCCAAGCCGTTCTCGCCCTGCACACCACGTCCTCCATCACCCCATCCGCTGATTTTCGCCAACGGCTCGACGCCCGCATCGCCGTCGAGCGCCGTCGCGTGCCGCGACCGCCGGCACAAGCGGGCGTCTCTGCCACGTTGCTGATCATCGCCGCGTTGACACTTTTCGTGGTCGAGGTCGTCCACCGTCCGCGCATTGCGCGGGCGCCTGTGCTCCCGCCGGTGGCATTTCCCAAGCCGGTCGCGAGCGCGAGCCTGCCGCTCGTTTCCTTCCAGGATCCGCGCACGATCATTTTTGTCGCGAATCCATACACTCCCGTCAGGAGCCTTTCTCCGAGCAGAGCGGCGCGGTAACTTCGCTGGATGGCGGCGCTCACGCTGGATGCCCTGCTTCGCAGCCTGAAGAAGGGCGCTTCCGTTTCGGAACCTGTCTACCTGCTCTACGGTGCCGAGGACGTCCTGAAAGACGAGGCGGTGCGCATGCTGGTCGACGCCGCCGTGGGATCCAGCCGCGACTTCAATCTCGACGTTCGCTACGCGCTGGACCTCACGCCGGAGTCGTTTCACGCCCTGGTCAACACGCCGCCGATGCTGGCGGAGCGCCGGGCTGTCGTCGTGCGCGGCGTCGAACAGCTCGGCAAGCGCAAGTCGAAGTTGCGCGACGAAGTCGTGCGCTACCTGGCGTCACCCAATCCGACCACGCTGCTTGTGCTCGTGGTCGCAGCGGGCGAAGAGCCCGACGCCGAGATTCTCGGGGCGAGCACCGGCGTCGAGGTGGACGCCCTCGCCGCCGAGCGGGTGCCGCGGTGGTTGCAACATCGGGCGGCGACGCTGGGACTGACGCTCGCCGAGGACGCCGCGGAGTTGCTTCTGAAAGCGGTGGGGAGTGACCTGAGCGCACTGAGCCGGGAGCTGGAGAAGCTTGCGTCGCTGACCGCGGGCGCTGGGCGCCCCGCCAGCGCGGAGGACGTGACGAGTCTGGTCGGTGTGCGGCGCGGCGAAACCATTTACGATCTCGTGGAAGCGGCGCTGGAGCGGCGAGCCGCACGCGCGGCACAGCTCGTCGAGCCTGTGCTCGAGCAAGCGGGTATGAGCGGGGTCAAGATCTTGTCCCTGCTCGGGACACACCTGGTGGGTACGGCGTTGGCGCGCTCGGAGCGCGATCGCGGGGTGAACCTCAGTCGACTGCCAGACACGCTCTACCGGCAAATGCAGACCGCGCGACCGTACGGCATGCGCAGCTATAAGGATGAAGCGGCCCGGTGGAGCGCGTGGAGCGGACTGTGGACTGCGCCAGAGTTGGGAGACGCGCTGCGCGCCGCGCTTGCGGCCGACAATGCGTTGAAGACCGCAACGGTGAGTGATGACCGGGGCATCGTCGCGCAATTGGTGCTTGGGTTCGCGAATGTGAATCGGGAGGCTGCTTGAAACTCACGTCGAGGCGGTTTGGCGGTTTGGCGGTTGGTACGGCGGTTCTCTTTCTAACCGCCCAACCGCTCAACCGCCTAAGCGCTCAGACCGACAGTCGTCTCGTGGAAGCGCTGCGCCTCGCGCAATCGGGACAGGTGGATTCCGGCCGCGCGATCGTGCGGCGACTGCTCGCGACGCTGCCACCGAGCGACACTTCCTATCCGCAGGCGCTGCTGGCGGCCGCCAAGATCGCACCCGATGCCGCGACAGTCTCTTCGAATCTGAACCGGATCGTCGTAGAGTATGGCACGGGTCCCTGGGCCGACGATGCTCTGCTGCTACTCACGCAGTTGTCCTTCGCGCAGCACGACCCCGCGCAAACGGTCCAGATGGCCGAGCGCCTCAACCGGGACTACCCGGACTCGCCATTCCGGCCCCGCGCGAATTTTCTCGCCGGGCGGTCCTATTTCGAGCTCAAGAACGAAGCACGCGGCTGCGAGCTGATCCAGCAGGCGCTCACGGGCGCGGGTGACGACGTCGAATTCAAGAATCAGATCAGCTTCTACGCCTCGCGTTGCGGCGCACAGGCGACGACGTCGGCCGCGGGCACGTCGACACCCGCCCCTACCGACACTGGAGCCAAGCCGCCGGCCGGGCCGCGGACGTATGCGGTCCAGGTGCTCGCGGTGAAGAGCGCCGCGCAGGTCGACGAGATGCTGACCCGGCTCAAGGTCATGGGGTTCGAGGCGCGAGTGGTGCGGGACTCGACCGGCTTCTTCAAAGTCCGCGTCGGCCATTACGCCACGCGGGACGAGGCGGTCCGGACGCAGGGGCGCCTCAAGCAGAGAGTCGGCGGGCAGCCATTCGTGGTGGAAGAGCCATGACGGCGGTGACGCCCCCAGAAACGCCACTGATGCAGCAGTACCGCGACATCAAGGCCCGCCATCCGCAGTCCATTCTGTTTTTCCGGATGGGCGATTTCTATGAAATGTTCGAGGATGATGCCAAGCTGGCCGCGCGCGAGCTCGGCCTGACGCTCACGTCGCGCAACAACGGCGGCGCCGCTGAAGTCCCGCTCGCCGGGGTGCCGGTCAAAGCCGCGACCGAGTACCTGCGCCGGCTGATTGCGAAGGGACACCGCGTCGCGATCGCCGAGCAAATCGAAGATCCCAAGCTGGCCAAAGGCGTCGTGCGGCGCGCGGTCGTCGAGACCGTGACGCCGGGGACCGTGCTGACCGACGACTGGCTCGTCCGGAACCGCAACAACTACATCGTGGGCCTGGACCCGCGCGGCGAGCCTGCGGGGTTGGCGGTCCTCGACGTCACCACCGGTGAGCTGACTCTCGAAGTTGTGGCTTCCGTGGACCTCGTGAACGCGCTCGCCCGCTACGAGGCGCGCGAACTGGTGCTGCCGGCGGAGACTGGCGTCCCAACGCCCGGCGCGACCGTCACCATCCGCGAAGCGTGGGAATTCGACGCCGAGCTAGCGCGTGAGGATCTGATGCGCACGTACGCCATCGCCTCACTCGACGGCCTGGGCATCGCGCCTGAAGACCGGCCCGCCCTTGGCGCGGCGGGAGCGCTGCTGCGCTACGCGCGCGAGCTCAAGCCCGGCGGCCTCCCGCACCTCGCGCATCCGACCGTCGTGCGACGCGGCGACGTGTTGCCGCTCGACGAGATGACCCGCCGCAATCTCGAGCTCGTCGAACCGCTCCGTGCCGGCGCCGAAGGCGCGACCCTGCTCGAGGTGATCGACCGGACGCTGACGCCGATGGGTGGCAGGCTGCTGCGCCGCTGGCTCCTGGCGCCGCTCATCGATCCCGGGGCGATCAATGCCAGGCTCGACGCCGTGCAGGTGCTCGTCGGCGACGGCCGGGGTCGCGAGCGCCTGCGCGAAGCACTGGATGGCGTGCGCGATCTCGAGCGGCTCGCCGGCCGGGCGGCGCTGGGACGCGCCACGCCGCGGGAAATGGGCGCGCTGCGCGATTCGATCCTGCGGTTGCCGGACGTAGCAGGTGCGCTGGGTGGACTCGTCAGTCGCGAGCAGTCGGCCCTGCTCGAAACGGGCGCGCGCGAGCTCGACCTGCTGACGGACGTCGGCGACGAGCTGGCCCGCGCGCTGGTGGAGCGGCCGCCGGCGCAATTGGACGAAGGCGACTCGATCAAACCGGGCTACGATCGCGAGCTCGACGAGGTCAAGGCCGCGCGCGACGGCGGTAAGCAGTACATCGCCGGTCTGCAGGCACGCGAGCGCGAGCGCACCGGCATCGGCTCGCTCAAGGTCGGCTTCAACAAGGTCTTCGGCTACTACATCGAAGTCACGCACGCGCATCGCGAGCGCATCCCGAGCGATTACGAGCGACGGCAGACACTCACGGGCGCTGAGCGCTACGTCACACCAGAGTTGAAGGAGTACGAAGCCAAAGTTCTGGGGGCCGAAGAGCGGATTACCGCCCGTGAGGCCGAGGTCCTCGACGCGCTGCGGCGTCGCGTTGGCGAGGCCATTACCCGCGTGCAGGCGACCGCGGGCCATCTCGCCCGGCTCGACGCCTGGGCCGCGCTCGCCGATGTCGCCGAGCGCGAGCGGTACGTCAGGCCCGAAGTGTCTGACGTCTTCGCGCTCGAGCTCGAGGGCAGCCGCCACCCGGTCGTCGAGCGCATGATGGCCCGGGAAGCGTTCATTCCCAACGACGTGCGGCTGGATGACGGCGGACGCGTCGTGCTGCTCACCGGCCCCAACATGGCCGGCAAGTCCACGTTGCTCCGTCAGGTGGGACTCTGCGTCGTGCTGGCGCAGCTGGGCTCGTTCGTCCCCTGCAAGCGCGCGCGCATCGGTGTCGCCGATCGCGTGTTCACGCGCGTCGGGGCATCGGACAATCTGGTCCGCGGCCAGTCGACATTCATGGTCGAGATGAGTGAGACCAGCGCGATTCTGCACGGGGCCACCGCGCGGAGCCTCGTGCTGCTCGACGAGATCGGGCGCGGCACGTCGACGTACGACGGCGTGGCGATCGCCTGGGCGGTCACGGAATGCCTGCACAACACGATCGGTTGTAAGACGATCTTCGCGACGCACTATCACGAGCTGACGCAGCTCACCGAGGAGCTCGAGCACGTGCGCAACTTCAACGTCGCGGTGCGCGAGATCGGCAAGGAAGTCGTCTTCCTGCACCGGCTCGAGCCGGGCGCCGCCGATCGCTCCTACGGCATTCACGTCGGGCGGCTGGCGGGGCTGCCGGAGCCCGTGGTGACGCGCGCGTGGCAGGTGCTCAAGCTGCTCGAAGCAGGCCATCACGTGGCCAAACAGCGTCCGCCCGCCTCACCCGATGCCACCCAGCTCGGCTTGTTTGCTGGCGCCCCGCCGGACCCGCTCCTGTTGGAGCTGGACGGCCTCGACGTCAACTCGTTATCTCCGCTCGATGCGCTGAACCAGTTGGCGACCTGGCAGAAGCGTCGCAAGGACCGCGGCTCATGAGAGCGGTCCTCGCGGTGGCATTGATCGGCATGGTCGGATGTCGCGGCTCCCAGCCCGGAGGCGCGACGCAGTCCGGTTCGTCGCCCGAATCCGAAGCGCCGGTCGCGCTCAATCCCGACGTCCCCATCGCGTACCCGCCGGCGTTGTTTGAGCGGAAGGTCGAAGCGGACGTGACGCTGCGCCTGTACGTCGATTCGACCGGGAAGCTGATCCCGGAATCCACACGCGTTGCCGAGGGGAGCGGCTATCCCGCGCTCGACTCCGCGGCGCTTGCGGGCGCCAAGACGCTCCGATTCGCCCCGGCCAAGCGGCATGGCGTCCCGGTCGCCACCGAGTTTCTGCAGCCGGTTGAATTCCGTCAGGTGGGGACGACGCGCACCGGCACAGTGACGTTGCCCCCGCCCCCGCCCCCGGCCCCCGCTCCTGCGCAGATACCCGTGCAGCAACCGGCGGCTCCACCACCGGCGCCGCCCCGGCCGAGACCTCGGCCCCCAGTGGTGCGCGACACGCTGCGAGCTGATACGACGAAGGTGCGGCCGCCCGCCGACTCCGCGCCGCCGCCCGTTCCGCCCGACACGACCAAGGCGCGCCCGGACACGAGTGCCACAGCACACTAAGCCGTACGACAACGTCCTCGAGACGATCGGCTGGACCCCACTGATCCGCATCACCAAGGTCACGCGGGGCATCCGCACGCCGGTGTACGCCAAGGCAGAATTCTTCAATCCCGGCGGTTCGGTGAAGGACCGGATCGGGCTGGCGATGATCGAGGCCGCCGAGCGCGCCGGAAAGCTCAAGCCAGGCGGACTGATCGTCGAAGCGACGTCCGGCAACACCGGCGTCGGGCTGGCGATCGCGGCAGCGGTCAAAGGCTATCGCTGCATCTTCACGATGCCGGACAAGATGTCGCAGGAAAAGGCGCGGCTGCTCCGCGCGCTCGGCGCCGAAGTCATCATTACGCCAACCGCGGTTCCGCCCGATCATCCCGACAACTACATCGTGAAAGGCCGCGCAATCGCCGCGGCGCACGACAACGCCATTTTCGCCGACCAGCACTACAACCCGGTGAATCCCGACGTGCATTACCACACCACAGGTCCGGAAATCTGGGAGCAGACGGATGGCAAGGTCACGCATTTCGTCTGCGCGCCGGGCACGGGCGGGACGGTCAGCGGCGCCGGCAAGTACCTGAAGGAGAAGAACCCCAAGATCCGCGTCGTCGCGGGTGATCCGGCCGGCTCGATCTACACCGAGTACGCCAAGACCCACAAGAAGGGCGAAGGCCAGCCCTACAAGGTCGAGGGGATCGGCGGCGACAAGATTCCCACCTCGCTCCACTGGGACGTCATCGACGAGTGGGTGGTGGTCAGCGACAAGGATGCGATGCAGATGGCGCGGCAGTTGTCGAAAGAGGAAGGGCTGTTCGTCGGCGGATCCACGGGCGTGAACGTCGTCGCGGCGCTCGACGTCGCGCGGCGTATCGACGATCCCAAGGCGCTCGTCGTGACCGTGCTGGCCGATACCGGCGAGCGCTATCTCAGCAAGGTCTTCAACGAGGAGTGGCTGCGCGAGAATCAGCTGATCGACGATGCGCGGCCGACGGTCGCCAGGCTCGTGGCCGCCAAAACCGGCGACGCCCCGCCGCTGATTCACGTCACACCGGAAGCCTCGGTGCGCCAGGCGCTGAACCTCATGACGACGTACAACGTGTCCCAGCTGCCGGTGCTCGAGGACCACGACGGCGTCGGCGCGGTATCGGAGCAGGCCTTGATGGCGCGGGCCATCGGCCAGCCGAAGATTCTGGACAGCCCGGTCCGCGACGTGATGGACCCGCCGTTCCCGGTCGTAGACGCCGAGTCGCCGGTGGCCCTGCTCACCACGCTGCTCTCCCGCACGACGCCTGCGGCGCTGGTGCGGCGGAACGGCAAGGTCGTCGGGATCGTGACGCGCTACGACCTGTTGCACCAGCTGGCGGGCATTCGCTGATGCGTGTGACGGTGCTCACAGGTGGCGCGACGCCGGAGCGCGCCGTGGCGTTCGCGAGCGCGTCCCAGATCGTCGCCGCACTGCGGAGCCGCAAGCACCACGTGCAGGTCGTCGATCTCGCCGGTACGGTCCTCGACGAGCGCGCGGAGCGGGAGCTCCTGGCGGGATCCGTCGGCCTCGCGCCACCGGCGGTCGATGCGCTCGCGGAGCGGGAGCGGCAGATGCTATCGGAGGGCCTGGCGGAGCTCGCGCCCGTGGGGCAGGCAGACGTGTTGTTTCTCGCCGTGCATGGCGGGGCCCTGGAGGGCGGCACGCTGCAGGCGGTGCTCGATGTGATCGGCGTCCCCTACACCGGCAGCGGGCCACTCGCGAGCGCGCTGGCGATGGACAAGGACCTCTCCAAGCGGCTGTTCCGCGCTGCCGGCGTCCCAGTGCCGGCGTGGTTCATGGCTCCGCCTCTGGACGCCGAGGATGTGACCACCGCCCTAGGCTGGCCGGTCATTATTAAGCCGTCCAAGCAGGGCTCGTCGGTCGGATTGACGCTGGTGAAGACGGCCCAGGATCTGGGCGCTGCGGTCAAACTGGCGTCCCGCTATGACGATGAGGTGATGGCGGAACAGTACATCCCTGGGATCGAGTTAACGGTGGGTGTGCTGGGAGACATGCCCCTGCCGGTGGGGCAGATCGTTCCCAAGCACGAATTGTTCGACTACGAGACGAAATACACGCCGGGGATGTCAGAAGAGACATTCCCGGCCAAGATCGACACCGTGCTCGCCCGACAATTGCAGGAGTATGCGGTGATGGCGCACCGTGCCTTGAAGCTCAGCGGCTATTCGCGGATCGACTTTCGGGTCAGTCCGGAGGGAGACATCTTCTGCTTGGAAGCGAACTCCCTGCCGGGCATGACCCGCACCAGTCTGTTCCCTCAGGCCGCGCAGGCCGCGGGCATCCCTTTTCCGGAGCTGTGTGAGCGTATCGCCGGCCTCGCGCGGAACAACCGGCCCGGAAAAGGGGGATAAAAACCAGATGCCCTAGAGAACTCGTAGGAGCACAGATGGGCCCGCAGCGGATGTACGGTTTGACCATATGGGTACGACGGCTGCTCGTCGTCAACCTGCTCGTGTTCTTGATTCAGAGCACGTTGTTGACCTCCCCGAGCTTCGCCGGGGCGTTCGGCTTTTCACCCGCCAACGCCTGGCAATACCCGTGGACCTTCGTCACCTACATGTTCCTGCACGCGGGCATTCCGCACATCCTGTTCAACATGCTCGTGCTGTTCGTCTTCGGCTCGTCGGTCGAAGACCGGATGGGTGGGCGCGCGTTCGTCCTGTTCTATCTCCTCTGCGGCATCGGTGGCGCGGCATCGTCGTTCATCCTGCGGCAGCTGGTGCCCGTGTCGCAGATCATCGGCGCGTCCGGCGCGGTGCTCGGCGTCGCCGTCGCCTTCGCGTGGTTCTGGCCGGACCATCCGGTGTTCGTCTTTCCGTTGCCGGATCCCGTGCCGGCCAAATGGCTCGTCACCTTCCTCGTCGCGCTCGACCTCGTCCTCGCGTTGGTCGGCGCGAGCGACGGCATCGCGCATCTCGCCCATCTCGGCGGGGTCGGCACGGCGCTGCTGTTCCTGAAAGGCCAGGAGTGGTGGGCGACGCGCGGCGAGCGACAGGGAGAGCAGATGTCGGAATCCAGCGTGCTCGTGTCACAGCCCCGACGCTTCAGTCGCAGCGGCGGCATTCCGCCGTCGGCGCGCGCGCCGAAGTCGCGCGGCGAGTCCGCACCCGATGCGCGCGCGAACGCCGAGATCGATCGCGTGCTGGACAAGATCATTGCGAGCGGCGTCGAAAGTCTCACGCCCGCCGAACGCAAATTCCTCACCGAAATCAGCCGCAGGATGCGGACACCGCCGACGCCGCCAAAAGGGTAGGAAACCCGAGTTGTCAAGTCGGCCGCGCGGACGCCGCGCTTGTCTGGCGGCGGCCCCGTTCCCAAATTGGGTCCGGCAACCGCGCAATGCTCGTCAATCTCGTTCCGGAATTCCTCGCGACGCTGGCCGCGCCAGATCGTTCCGCGGCATACCACGAGTATCTCGATCGCCATCGGCCGGTGTTGAGCGCCTACTGGCAGAACTACGTCCTCGATCCGGCGTCCCCACACGCCGAGCCGATCATCGCGTCGGCGATGCGCGCCGACCGCTCCGATCTCAAGCGGCTGCTCGAGGACGTGGATGTCGTCGCCGTCGCGGAGGACGGGCTGCGCCGGGCCACCGAGCTGCTCGAGGCGGACTGCCCGGTCGATCTGTATCTGATGGTCGGTGTGGGCGCCGCGAACGCCGGCGAGCTGGTGGTGGGCGGGCGTGGCATCGCGTTCGTGTGTCTGGAGCACTTCACCGGCCGGGCGAACGCACAGACCTACGGTATGGGGCTCGACCCCGCGCTGTTACCGCTCTGGATCGCGCACGAGGTCGCGCACACACTGCGCTACACGTCGCCGTCGAGCCGGGCGGCGCTGCGCCGGCTCGTAGCTGATCTCGGCGGCTACTACGACGGCTGGGAGCTGGGGTCGCGCGCGACGTTACGGGAGCTGGTCGTCAACGAAGGCGTCGCGATCGCGGCGGCGCAGGCGGTCGCGCCCGGATTCGAGCCGTGGGAGTACTTCGGGTATAACCGGCGCCAGTATCGCCGGCTGCGCGAGCTGGACGCCTTCCTGCGGCGCGCCGCGGCGAGCGATCTCGACGCGACGGGGCTGGGCCTGCGGTTGCGCTATCTCTCGGGCGGGATGAGTCCCGCTGCGCGCCTGCTCGCCGGCAAGGTGCTTCCCGAGCGCTCCGGCTACTACCTCGGCCTGCGGCTGGTCGAGAACTACTGCGCCGAGCATGGCGCAGCCTCGACGGTGCGGGCGGCCGTGGAGGAGCTGCGACAGGCGGACGACCGCGCCATGGGTATACAGACGGCGTGACCACGCGCGGCAAAAGGCTTTCAGGCCCCGCCCCCGCCCCCGCCTCCTCCTCCGGCTCCGGCCCCGGCGTGCCGGATCGACGCCGCAACCGGCCGTTGCGCGAGGTGCTCGACGAGCTGCTGTCTCATACGCGCGAAATCGCGCGGCGCGCCAAGGCCATGACCCCGGCGGAGCTCGATTACGCCCAGCAGCGGCTCGAGTGGCTGGCGGACGAGGTGTGGCGGTTGTCCACGGGCGAAGCCCCCGGGGAAGCCCAAGAGTAGATTACGCGGGTATGAGCACCCGTGGGGAATTCCGTGTCGCCATCACGAAGGAAGACCTCGTCTTCGCGGCCGCGCATTTCATCACGTTCGCCGGACACCGCTGCGAGAAACTCCATGGGCACAACTACCGCGCCAGCCTGATGGTGGAAGGCCGTCTGGAAGAGGACAGCTGGTTCGTCGTCGATTTCTCGGCGGTCAAGAAGGTGATGCGCGGCCTGACGGCGGAGCTCGATCACCGCGTGCTCCTGCCGCGCGACAATCCCAAGCTTGCCATCTCGGAAGACAACGGCTCCGTGCGCGTCGCGTTCGAGGGCCAGCCGCGTTATGTCTTCCCCGCCGGCGATTGCGTAATTCTCCCGATCCCCAACACGACGGTCGAGATGCTCGCCCAGTATCTCGCCGGCCGTGTGCGCGCCGAGCTCGGCGCCACCCATCTCAAGTCGATCGAAGTGGAAGTCGAAGAAAACTTCGGTCAATCAGCGAGCTACCGTGAAACCCTCGACTAAGCTGTCGCCTGCCGAAATCACCGAGCGTCTCAAGAGCCTGGCCGGTTGGCGGCTCGAGGACGGCGCCATCGTCCGCGAATATCAGACCGACGGTTGGCCGACGACGCTCATGCTCGTGAACGCGATCGGGTTTGTCGCGGAGGCGGCCGATCATCATCCCGATCTCGCCGTGAGCTGGGGCAAGGTCGGGGTCAAGCTCTGGACGCACAGCGCGGGCGGCGTGACGGCGAGTGATATGGAGCTCGCCCAGCTGATCGAGCAGACGGCGTTGTGGCGTCCCCAGCCGGGGAAGAGCGCGCTGCGCGGCACCACCAAGAAGTTCGTGGGATCGTGACCCTCGCGACTCCTCTCGTTCCTGTTCCCGATCCGTTCGACACCTGCGTCCGCTTCAGCGGACATCCCTACCTCCTCTTTCTCGACAGCTCGGCACAAGGCACGCTGAGCCGCTATTCGTTCTTGACGGCGGACCCGGTCAGCGTCGTGCGGACACCGGAGGACGCGCGCGAGATGCTGCGCGCGCGCCGGCAGGAGCCACTGCCCGGCTTACCGCCCTTTCAGGGCGGGATCGCGGGTTACGTCGGGTACGATTGGGGCGCCGAGCTGGAGCGTGTGAGTCGGCCGGCGGCCGATCGGCACACACCGCGCATGGCCGACGTCGCGCTCGCGCTGTACGACTGGGTGATCGCGTGGGATCACCTCGAGGCGAAAGCTTGGCTCATCGCGTCGGACGCGCGACGGGTAGCATGGGTCCGTGAGCGGTTGAGCGCACCCGGAGCGCCGCCCGTCCTCGACCGCCCTCGCCAGTCTACGACCGCCCTTGAGTCCAACTTCACACGCGCCGGTTTCGAAGCAGCGGTGTCGCGGATTCGCGACTACATCGCGGCGGGCGACGTGTATCAGGTGAATCTGTCGCAGCGTTTCCACGCGCCCTTCACCGGCTGGCCACTCGCGCTCTACCGCCGGCTCCGGGCCCGCAATCCCGCGCCGTTCGGCGCCTACCTCGAGTTCTCCGGCGCGCACATCGCGAGCATCTCTCCGGAGCGGTTCCTGCGGCTCGATGCGGCGACGCGAACCGTGGAAGCGCGGCCCATCAAGGGCACGCGGCCGCGCGGGACGACGCCGATACGGGACAGCGCCCTGGCGCGCGAATTAGTGGAGAGCGAAAAGGACCGCGCCGAGAATGTGATGATCGTCGATCTGCTGCGGAACGATCTGGGGAAGGTCTGTCGGCCCGGATCGATTCACGTGCCCAAGCTGTTTGCGCTCGAGTCGCACGCGGCGGTGCACCATCTCGTTTCGACGGTCACGGGCGGGTTGTTGGACGGCGCCGACGCGTTCGACTTGCTGCACGCGGCATTCCCCGGCGGCTCGGTGACGGGTGCTCCGAAGATTCGCGCGATGCAGATCATCGCGGAGCTGGAGCGCGCACCGCGCGGCCTATACTGCGGCGCCATCGGCTACGTGTCGGTCACCGGTGCGATGGACTTCAACATCCCGATCCGGACGATCGTGCTGCAGGGCGGCACAGCGACGTTTCACGCCGGGGCAGGCATCGTGTGGGATTCGGAGCCGGCGGCGGAGTATCAGGAGACGCTCGCCAAAGCCCGGACGATGATCGAGGCGCTTACTTCCCCACGCAGAACGCCGCGAACACGCGGTCGAGCACATCCTCTGGCGTAACCGCCCCGATCAAATCGTCGAGGGCGAGGACCGCGGCGCGGAGGTGCGTCGCCGTAGCCGCGGCATCGATGCCCCGCTCGCGCGCATTCCGGAACGCCTCCAGCTCAGTCAGCGCCCGCTCCAGCGCGGCGCGATGACGCGCGCGCGTCACGAC
>Ga0070694_100001122_pt1 | contig 15333 bp, 13 predicted proteins | sample KBSK1251metaG_FD_65470 | JGI IMG/M metagenome (GOLD analysis project Ga0070694, IMG submission 65470) | Corn, switchgrass and miscanthus rhizosphere microbial communities from Kellogg Biological Station, Michigan, USA - KBS K1-25-1 metaG | ecosystem: Host-associated > Plants > Roots >... | reverse complement strand
GACCTGTTCCACCAGATGAGGCTGCGTGAATTGCTTAACCGATAAATTGATGCTCACGTACAGAGGTGGATTCTGAGGGCAGCTCCTTTGCCACTCGCGCGTCTGACGGCAGCCCTCTTCCAAAACCCATTCACCAATTGGCACGATCGCTCCGGTCGCCTCGGCCACTGAGATGAAATCGGGCGGCGAAATTAATCCGAGGGTAGGATGTTGCCAGCGGAGCAATGCCTCGAAGCCGGCAATCCTGCCAGTTTCCAGCCTGACAATTGGCTGATATTCCAGTACCAGTTCCGCGCGTTCAACGGCCCGGCTCAAATCTGTTTCGATCTGTGATTGGCGTTCCAGACGCTTGCTGGTAGCGCGATCAAAGACCTCGAACCGACCTTTGCCAAGTTTCTTTGCCCGGTACATTGCCGCGTCTGCGTGTCGCAAAATCTCCTCGGGATCTACATACTCCGGTGCGCTGAGCGCGACGCCGATACTGGCCGTAACAAATAATTCGCGGCCGGAAACCATAAACGGATCCTGGAGCGTGTTCTGTAACCGTTTCACGGCGATCATCGCGTCATTAAGGTCGTTCAGGTCGTCAAACAAAATGCTGAATTCATCACCACCTATGCGGGCAAAGGTATCTCCGGGCCGCACGTTTGCAATGACTCGCTGAGTGAACTCGACGAGCAGGTGATCGCCGGCGAGATGTCCCAACGTGTCATTGATCCCTTTAAATCCATCCAGGTCGAGGAACAGAACTGCAAAAGCTCCGCGGTCTCTGCGCTTCCAGCGGGCCACTGCTTTTCTCAGATGATCCATGTAAAGCGCGCGGTTGGGCAGACCGGTCAGAGCATCGTGCAAGGCTTCGTGCATCAAACGTTCTTCGACCTTTTTGCGATCGGTAATATTCTGCACTTGCAGAATTAGCCTGGCGGGTTCGCCGGGTGCTTTCAGGATCTTGGTCAGGCAGACGACAACCCAGACTATTTCATGATCCCGGCGCAGGAAACGCTGCTCTAATTGCACCGACTCAATTGACCCCTGAAGCAGGTTGGCGATTTGTTCGCCCATCCACTCGCGATCTTCCGGGTGGCTAATAGATTGGAGAGTCGTTTTTAGCAGTTCTTCTTTCGTATAGCCCAGCATCTGACACAACGATCTGTTGACGCGAACCCACTCTCCCTTTGGGCCCAGCAGGCCCATGCCGCCGGCGTGATCGAACGTAGCACGAAATCGCCGCTCGCTTTCTTGCAACGCGTTGGTCGCGCGAGCGTCTTCGATCTTGCGCTCAGCGTTTCTGAGGCGAGAATTATAGATGAAGAAAATGGCCGGGCTGGCAGCTATTGGCAGCAGGACGAGAATGCGCAGTTCGGCAAGTTGCCAAACCGCGATCAATATCGAAGCGCAGACCAATGCACTGGCAGCAATCGCTGCGATCTGGGAGATCTTGATTTTTGTTTGCATACGCGCCATATCTGCGTGGAGTACAGGCAAGACGTTGGCGACGAATCTATTGCGGAGTTCTTATGTTGAAGACCGCAGTACAAACACCCTGGGGATTATTTTCAAGAGTCGGGAGCGGTGATGGGATGCGCATTAAGGGGTTTGGGGGCTGCGCAATGCCACCTCGAAGGCTACGATAAATCGAGTCGCAAAGTCTACAGATTTGTTGCCGCTAAATAGGTCAATTTGCGAAGGAATTTATGACAAGATGGCAGTCTGCCTGCTGAAGTCTGACAAAGTGTCCGACGGTTCGAAATCGAGTGACAAAAAGTCAGTTTTGGATCCGAAATTTGGTTGCTACGGCGCGGCCCTTTGCCGAGGCTTTGGCAAAGCCCCAAACTGTGATCGGTCAAATAAAGTCAGGAGATAACTCAGAGAGTGCCGCAAATCGGCGGCATCATATGACAGCCAAAGTTCCGGAGACAAGGCTCATTACGGCGTCGCCGATGATGCTCGCTTACTGCGACTTAACTCGAACTTCAGCACCAGCCAATCTCCCAGCGTCTTCAATACGTCATCGCCGACTAACTGAGTCTCCAGCGTTGAATACTCGCTGACTGATCCGGTCTTGGCTGGCAGAAATAGATGATTCAGATTCGGAAAGATCTGCTTAGTCACGTCTTTGTTCCCGCCTTCACGCGCCGCCTGCTCGAGCATGCCCGCTTGCTCGGCGGTTATCTGCCGATCGCGCGCGCCTTGCAGAATTAGAATCGGTTGCCGCACTTTGCGAATCGTGGTGAGCGGATCGTAGGTCCAGAATTCCTTCGTCCAGGGTAAGCGCACCTCCGCCGGATATTTCGAGAGGTCGCCGCCCGTCTGAACGGCAGTCATGATCTCCTGCTGTTCAGCGAGCTTTTGCTTTCTTAACTCAGGAGTTACGCCCGGTGTTGTGTCGAGTATGTAGGTCAATTGCTCCATGCTGATTTGAGCGCCACTTTTGCCGCTGCCGGCCATCAAAACGATTGCCGCGATCTGCGCATCCGTGGCGGCCACCATCGGCGCGATGATTCCACCTTCGCTGTGGCCAACAAGGGCGATCCTTTTCGGATCGATTTCGGAACGCGACCGTAGGTAAGCAACCTCTGCGCGCACGTCGTCGGCAAAGCTCGAAGTAGTTGCGGTCATCAGTGTGTCGCGCCCGCCTGAGCCACCCACTCCCCGATCGTCCACGCGCAACACCGCGATCCCCCGGCTCGCAAGCGCTTCAGCGACCTGGCGCATCAGCTTATATTTTTCGAGACCGGGTATGGGAAGCGGCTCGTCGCGCGTCTGTTGCCCTGAACCGGTGATAGTGATGATCGCAGGTAGAGGGCGTTTTCCGTTTTTGGGAAGCAGGAGCGTGCCGGCCAGCGTGTACCCTTTCGCCGTCACCGTCACTTCTTCGGCAGTGAACAGAGCGTTAGGCGGTGCGCTATAGTCAACTTTGGTGTTATTGGCTTGACCGAAAACAATCGTTGAGAGAATTAGCAGAAGCGGGATGGGGAAGATTTTTCTCATGGCGCGCATTATAACGCTATCGGGAACTAAAGGTTCTCAAATCCGCGCGGGCATCTTGCGATTGTGCTCAAAGGTTTGTTCTCATTGACTCACTTCGTTGACAGGGCGTTAGGGACTTCATTGCGAATCATTGCCGGCAAATTTCGTGGACGAAAACTAAAGAGCCCGCCGTCGCTCGGGACGCGGCCGACTTCAGATCGTCTGCGTGAGACTTTATTCAATATTCTCGCGCCGCGAATCGCGGACGCAAGGTTTTTGGATCTATGCGCCGGCTCCGGGGCAGTCGGAATTGAAGCACTGTCACGCGGCGCGGCGCACGCTACCTTTGTCGATCGCTCGCGCAAGATGTACGCGTTGATTGAAGACAATCTTGAGGCCTTGAAGATCAAAGATCGGGAGTTCGAAGTCGTTACGTCTGAAGCAGCGAAGTTTTTGGGGCGCTTCGAGCAGACGGGCTCGCAGCCTTTTGACATTATCTTTTTCGATCCGCCGTATACAGCGGACTATGAAACTGTTCTAAATTGCGTCGGCGAGAACGCCGCGACGTTGTTAAATGAAGCCGGGCTGATGGTGGTTGAGCATCGGAAGAAAAAAGAATTGGCGGCAGAGTTTGGTGCTCTTGAGCGCTATCGCTTGCTGAAGCAAGGTGATTCGTGTCTGAGCTTTTATCGATTTCGTCAGTAGTCAGTAGTCAGTAGTCAGTGGTCAGTGGTCAGTTGTCAGTAGCTGGGCAAGCGAAGTATCGTGGAACAAGAAGAGTGAAACAACTGACGACTGACAACTGACAACTGACAACGGACTACTGACGACTGACTAAGTAAATGCTGGTACTTGGAATCGAAACGTCCTGCGATGAGACGGCGGCCGCAGTCGTGCGCGGCGGCCGCGAAATTGTTTCGTCGGTCATCGCGTCGCAGATCAAGACCCACGAAAGATTTGGTGGCGTGGTGCCGGAGCTGGCTTCGCGCGAACATCTCGACAAGATCGTGCCGATTGTCGAAGCAGCTTTTACGCGGGCAAACGTCACCCACAACGAGATCGACGGCATTGCGGTTACGAATGGGCCCGGCCTGGTAGGTTCATTGCTGGTCGGAGTTTCGTACGCCAAGGCAATGGCTTTTGCTTTGAGCAAGCCTTTGGTGGGGGTGAATCACATCGAAGGCCACATCTACTCGGTCTGTTTTGAGAACCCGCCGGTCGAACATCCGGCGCTGGCTTTGATTGTTTCCGGTGGCCACACCAATCTCTTTTTTGTTCCGGAGCCCGGCCAGTACAAAGTCGTCGGGCGCACGCGCGACGATGCCGCAGGGGAAGCGTTCGACAAGGTCGCCAAGATGCTGGGACTCGGTTATCCGGGTGGTCCAGTGATCGAAAGATTAGCGAGGGAAGGGAACCCGAACGCGGTCAAGTTTGCTTTGCCGCGCATGGGCGACAATCGTCCCGACTTTAGTTTCAGCGGATTGAAAACCGCAGTCACCAGGCACGTCCGCGAGTCCGGGTTGCAGCCGATGCCAAACGGCGGTGAACCGTCTCAGGCAATCAAGGATCTCGCCGCCAGTTTTCAATCGACGGTTATTCGATCACTGGTGACGACAATGGAGCGGGTGGCTAAAGAGTATCATCCGAAGACTTTGATCGTTGCCGGCGGCGTAGCCTGTAACGGCGCCCTGCGCAAAGCAGCCGGCGTCGCGGCCGCCGATTTGGGGCTTCCAGTCTATTTTCCTTCGCCGCATCTTTCGACTGACAACGCTGCGATGATTGCGGCGGCCGGTACGGTGAAATTACAAGCTGGCGAGCGCGCCGGTTGGGACTTAAATGCCGACGTGATGTTGCGCCTGCAAAATATCGAGGTTGAGGACGCTGAACTGCGAAAGCGAGTGCGCTATCGATTGTGAGTGAACGCTTTTTGTGTGGCCCGCGCATCTTGCGCGTGATTCACGGGCGGGACGCCAGTGCCACGTTGGCCACGGCAGGATAGATTTATGGTAAAGGCAATCACAATATTAGCGCTGGCCTCATTTGTGTTCGGACTTGGCGGTGTGCCCGCCTGTTACGACCAACAGAACAAGAGCGTCAAAACAGTTGTGGAGAATCAAAACATTAGTGCGGGCGACCTGAAGACTCTGGCCGAAGGCTCTCAGTCGTCGATCAGCGACCCCTTCGTAGCGGTGATTCGCGACGATGCAACTTATGCGAAGCTGAAAAAAATGGAGCCGGGTCTTCCCAGGCTCGAAACAGATTTCTTCCGCGTGAATGTGGTCGTGGCTGCGTTCCTGGGAACGCGAAATACTGGTGGGTACAGCGTCGGAATCAGTCGCGTTGAAGACGGGAAAATCCGCGTCGTGGAAAAAGCACCACCAAAAAACGCGATGACGACGCAGGTAATTACATCGCCCTTTAAACTCGCGTCGTTTGCGGCGGAAGGCTCGACGGCGGTTGAACTTTCAGTTGGAGAAACATTTCAACAGCGAGCACAGCTTTATCGCATTAGTAGCGGAAGCTTCAACTTGTCAGGTGGCTTCACCGGTCGCAGTGAATCATTTCAGCTCAACGGAAAGTTACAGGTCAGTCGTCTCGGTGATCTGGTTACGATCGGATATGCCCTGGTGAGCAGCGGCAGTTCGCGCGAGCGCTCACTGAGATCATCGGCCACAGGCGTGATCAAGGATGGCGCGATTACCATTGAGCGGCTGGCTCACGGTTCGCTGCTCGATCCGCCCAGCGGAGAGTTAAAGGTCAGCGGCAAGTTTCTGGAGAAAAACAGATTGAGCCTGGAATTAGCCTCGCTGCCGATAAATGTTCCTGAGAGTTATAGCGGCCGGGGCGCGATCGAGGCTGAGATGGTTGCAGCCTCTGCTAATTGATGTCTGGGACTGGAGCGCAAGCGTCCTCGCTTGCAGACGTTGGCAACTGGGACGGTTGCGCTCCAGTCAATTACCGCTAGTCCGTAGACGCTTTTACAACCTCTCCCACACGAATCACCCCTTCGCTCAAAATCTGCGCACGCAAACCGCCGCGATGAACTAATCCCGGCAAAACTTTGGGGTGTGAAAGCCTTTGTAAGGTCGCGCAAGGCTCGCAGAGTTGCAGGCCCCGAGCTTTAACTTCGCCGATCCAGAATTCCTTGCCCACCAAATGGTTTAGAGGCGCGCCGCGGGTAATGACATTGCGGCGAGTTCCGCTGAGATTGAAGTCAATCTTAAATTCCGAACGGAAAGCTTCGATCGCTTCGGCCTCGACCAGGGTAAGCTCTTTTCTCGGATCCGGCTGGGGATGATCAAAATAACGATCGCCTTCGAGGCCGCGTCCGGGGACTGCGCGGACTTCGTTAACCGATTGAAGAGGGCCTTCCCTGATTGGCGTGATGTTGATTGAGATAACGGTGCCTTCGAACATTGTGCTGCTCCTGAGAATGGTGTCAGAAGCCCGCGCGTACGCAAGGGCTGCCGTTGAATACGAGGTCCTCCCTAACGGTCGGGCTTCTGACACGGCCTGGAGTCCCGCCTTCAGGCGGCCGCCTAAACGCGGAACTCCGAAACTAGATCGAAGCGGCGATCGCTTCGTCGAAAATCTCCAGCGCGACGTCAACGTGGTCGCGATTGAGAATCAAGGGCGGTGACCAGCGAATCGAATTGGCCCCACAGCCGAGCAGGATCAGGCCGCGTTGGAAACTTGCCATTTCCACCCGGTCACGCAGTTCGGGGTCAGGTTGCTTCGACGAGCGGTCCTTGATGAATTCAACTCCCAGCATCAGACCCATCCCGCGCACATCGCCGATGCAGTCGTACTTGCTCATTAACTTTTCCAAACCGCGTTTGAGATAGGCGCCGACTTCAGCGCTGTTCGCCACCAGTTCGCGTTCCAGTAACTCGATCGTCTTCAAAGCCGCGGCGATAGCCACCGGGTTTCCGCCGAAGGTTGAGGCGTGCGCGCCCGGTTTCCAATCCATCAAGTCAGCGCGAGCGACGCAAACGCCCAGAGGCAGACCCGAGGCAATGCCCTTGGCGATACAAACGATGTCGGCCTTTACGCCGTAGTGTTCGAGCGCAAACATCTTGCCCGTGCGGCCCATACCGCTCTGCACTTCATCGACAATCAAAAGAATTCCATGCTCGTCACAAATCCGGCGCAACTCTTTCATAAAGCCGGCGGGTGAAGGGACATACCCGCCTTCGCCCTGGACCGGTTCGACCACAATCGCCGCAACTTCTTCGGGCGGGGTGGTTGTTTTGAAGAGCCGGTTCTCGATCCAGTTGATTGCGCCCTGGACCACACCGCCGTCGCCGCAATCATCGGCATTAAACGGGTTGCGATACTCATTCGGATAGGGCATGTGCACGACGTCGAGCACCTGACGCTTGAAGCCAAGCCGCTGCGCTGCCTTTGAAGAAGTCAGCGACAACGATCCAAGGGTGCGGCCGTGAAAACTGCCGAAGAACGAGATGAACTTTTCGCGACCCGTCGCGTGCATAGCCAGCTTCAAGGCGGTCTCAACTGCTTCGGTGCCGCTGTTGGCGAAGTGCGTGCGCGTCGGTCTCTGCACCGGAACTATTTCGTCGAGCTTCATCGCCAGGTCCGGCATGCCTGCGTAGTAATAATCGGTCCCGCACATGTGAATCAGTTGGCCAGCCTGGTCCTGAATTGCCCGGACGACTTCTGGGTGGCAATGACCCGTCGAACACACGGCCACGCCCGCATTGCAGTCGAGAAGAATATTGCCGTCGACGTCTTCGACCCAGACACCTTCGCCGCGTTGGGCTACAAGTTTGAAGTCCGGCCGCGGATAGGCCGGATTGACGAATTTCGCGTCGGCTTCGACGATGGCGCGACCTTTGGGGCCGGGCAGTTCGGTCTTGATTTCTGGTCTCTTCAAAAGGGTGGCGGTACTCATCATTTTTATGCTCCTGGTTGGTTGAAAACTAAAAAATCAACGCTGAAATTCAGCGCCTGATGCGAAGCAGTTTTGATGAAGGGGTGCTAGTCCGCGAAAAGATTCGCGCGACTGACGACGGGCAGCAAATGTAATTCGCGACGATAAGTCATGGCTTTGAAGGGGACTGATGATATCACTGAGGCGGATCCAAAGCCAGAATGTGTCAGAGCCGGTTGGGGTGCAGTTTGATGTCCGACAAGCTTTAGCTTGTCGAAGCTTAGGCGACAAACTGAAGTTTGTCGGACATCAATCGGCTTCTGACACGCTTAGGATGAATACCAGAGGACTGCGAAGAAGTGACAAATGGTCCCGGCAATAACCATCAGGTGCCAGGCAAAGTGAGCATAACGAATTCGATGCGCGGCAAAGAAGCCAACTCCTGCCGTATAGGCAATACCGCCAGCCAGGATCCAAGCGAGTCCGGCCAGCGGGACCTTCTGCAAAACCTGAGGCGCCGCGATTACTACCAGCCAACCCATGGTGAGATAGAGGCCGACCGAAACCCAGATGTAGCGCGTCCCGAAAACTGCTTTCATGGTCAGCCCGACCGCCGCCAATCCCCAGACCAAACCGAAGATGGTCCAACCCCACGGTCCGCGCAACACACCCAGAGTGAAGGGAGTGTAGGTGCCGGCGATGAGAATGAAAATGGCGCTGTGGTCCATTAGCCGAAAGAACCTCTTGGCGCCGTTATGAGTCAACGCGTGATAAAGCGTCGAAGCGAGATAGAGCGAGATCATTGAGACCGCAAAGACGCTGACACCCACCATGTTCCAGGCGGTTCCGTAACGAGTTGCGGCGACGATGAGAATCGGTGTCGCGGCAATCGCTAAAGCCAATCCGGCTCCGTGGCTGAGGCTGTTAGCGATCTCTTCGCCGACGGTTGGCCTGGGTTCCAGATTGTCGCTTACTTCGGCCATAAGATGTGGCCATTGTACATGATTACGAGTTACAGTTTTGTGAAATTCTGCTGAGTTTTGTCGCCGGCTGAAAATCTCGACTGGAGCGCAACCGTTCCCGCTTAGTGGCACAGACTTTAGTCTGTGAAATCTCAAGGTGAATCACAGACTGAAGTCTGTGCCACTATAACAGTCGCGGCAAACCCTTCGACTGTATACAAAGATTCATACTCAAGGAACGATTCGTACAGTAACGAGACAATGGCCGGCGCGTCGTCTGCCACAGCCCTCCTGATCGTCGAGGCCGGAATACTGGGTTGCGCTTCGGTGAAACGGGGCATAGTGCAATTCTCGGGCAATACTATGGCAATTCGCTGACATTCCAAATCGCAGGCGGCATCGCGATCATGATTTGCGTCGTAATTAAGCTCTCTACCCCGGCCAACTCTTCCCAACAATTTGGAGCAGATACTTCAGGAGGCTTTATGAACAGAATTAAGCTCTGGCCACACGGCGTTTTGATTGTCTTAGGCGTGGCGGTGGTGGCAGGCCTTGCCGCGGCGTTATGGTTCAAGTATGAACGCTCGGCCCAGGCCAGCGGACTGCCAAATGCGGCGCGCATTGAACGCGTCGATGGACAAGTTGGCGTCAACCGAAGTTTGGACCGCGAAACAAATTCGCAATGGATCGAGGCGCGGGCCAATACACCGGTCAGTGTCGGCGATCGCATCTACACGAAAGAAAACTCGCGCAGCGATATCGCTTTTACCGGACGAAACGCCGCGACTATTGATGCCAACACTTCGCTCGACATCTTAGATTTATCAAAGGACAGAACACAGGTCGCTTTGCGAACCGGATCGGCACTCTTTGACGTTGGATCGATTGCTTCCGGTCAGCTATTTGAAGTGGCCACACCCTGCGGGGCGGTCGATATAGACGAGCCCGGCATCTATCAGGTAGCGGTTGATTCGAACGGAAACGCGACTGCGACGGCGTTCAGTGGCAATGCACAGGTGGTAGGACAGCAGGGAAGCGGCACGATTCACAAAGGCGAGGTGCTAAGCGTTCCCTGTCAGGAGGGATCATCCGCGACGGTTTCGCGCGTGAATTATGATCAGGCAGGAACGTACCTGGATAATCACTTCCGCTCTCGTTATCCGCGGAAATACGACGGGCGCTATCGCAGTTACTACACTTATCTGGACGATCCTTACTATTACGATCCCGCTCGAAACTACAACAGTTACAACTATGTTTCGGACTATGTTCCCGGTGCTTACGATCTCGATGATTACGGGGACTGGAGTTACGTCAACGACTATGGCTACGCGTGGCATCCGCGAGTGGATGCCGGTTGGGCGCCGTATCAAGCCGGTTATTGGGAGATGGATTATCCGTACGGGCTGACCTGGGTTTCGAATGAGCCCTGGGGTTATGCGCCTTACCATTACGGTCGTTGGGCCTATGCTGCAAACGAATGGTTCTGGGTTCCGGAATCGACGACAAGCTATCCGACCTATTCACCAGCGCTGACTGCATTCATTCCGCTTGGCGATTCGAGTGTGGGGTGGGTGGCGTTAGCACCCGGAGATCCGTACGTGAATCGTTACTACGATCCTTCATGGCAGCCGGTTTATCTGACGACGCCGACGGTCACCGAGCGGTTCGTCAATATCAACGTGCCGGGCGCCGTGACGGTGGTGCCGGCCCAAAGCTTTGGGCAGGTAATCGATCGAAGAGACATCATCAGAGTTGATCCGCAGCTTGTCGCCCGCTCTCGACCGGTTCTCGACCCGCTGACCGTAAATGAGTTTCGCCAGACTGCGCTCAACACGCAGCGGGCCGAACGTCGCTTCGACATGTCTCAAGCGGTGGCGCGTCGCCTGGACAGCACGCCAGTCGTGGTCGCTAATACCCCGGCGGCGCGGCCGTTCCGACGTGATTTGGTGTCAGCCATGCGCGCCGAACCGTTGCAGGCCAGGGCGCGACGTCAGGAACTCAAATTAAGAGACGAACGCGCAGCAACGGGGCCACCGCCTCAGTCGCGGGCGCCGAGTCTCGCTGCGGAGCAAGCTCGAGAGAAACAGATGGCGGATCTGGCGCGAGAGGCAGCGCGAGGTAATCGCGGAGCCCGGCAACAGATGCAGGAGTTGCGTCGCCAACAGGTCCAGCAGGGGCGAGTCGAAGACGTGGCGCGCCAGGCAGGACGAGGTGATCAGGGCGCGCGACAACAGGTGCAGGAGTTGCGCCGTCAGCAAATGCAACAGGCGCGAGTTGAAGGCGTAGCAAATCAAAGCGCACAGGGCCAACGTGTTGGTCAGCCAATGCCGCCTGCGCAAAACCAGCGACAAATGATGCGGCCGCAGCAGGCCCAGCGTGAAGCTGCCCGGCAGCAAATGATTAATAATCAGCAGCTGCGCAGGGCGGATCCTTCGCGAGTTCAAAACCAGCGGGAGGTGAAACAACAATCTCAGCGGGCTCAGCCGCCGGTGATCCGAACTGCGCCAAACTCGCAGCCGTTGCGACCTCAGCCTCAGCCACAGGCTCAGCCACGGCGAAGGCCTGAGGTTCAGGTCCAGCGGCAACAGAGTCAACCGCGGGTAATGTCTGCTCCGCGACCGCAGCCAATGCCCCAACCACAGCCGCGGCCGCAGATGGAAAGACGCGGACCACCTGCGCAGTCACAGGCTCAGCCACGAGCGCAGCAGCAACCGCGTCCACAAGTGCAGGCTCAACCGCGAGCGCAGCCACAGGCGCAGCCAAAGGCTCAGCAGCAACAGCCTGGAAAAGGGCAGGGTAAGCCGTCGAAGAAGCCTTAGGCGATTCGGTACGCACGCTTCCAGCGTGCAGGTTTGAAGGAGCACGCCGGAGGGGCGGTCAACCCGTAACATTCGGCGTGCAATTGAGAAAGCACGCCAGAGGCGTGCGTGCCGCCTACTTCCGGGTCAATACTTTTGCGGTGAACGATCCTTTGATCACGTTCTCGCCCGCGGTGAGATCGACATCGCCTGAGATTGAATCGGCAGACGCGGAGGTGACTTTGACCTCGCCTGTCACGGTGCTGCGATCGAACCAGACCTTGCTGTCCGCGCCGCCTTTCCGAGAGACAATGCCTACGGTCTCAACCCGCAGGTACTTGTCTGCTTTGGCTGAGTAGGTTCCCGCCTTGAGTGGCGACTTGTCGTTGCTGCCTTGCTCTCCGATTAAGCTGAACATGACGCGAACTTGATCCTCCGACGCCAGAGGTTTGTCCAGCGTCATCGCAAAGTTACCCGCGTCCAGATCATAGTTCGCGACATAGACATTGTGGGCCGAGGCGGTGGTTATCTTGTTGTTGATGTCGGTGAAAGTTTTGGTTACGGCAAAGGCGTAACTGGATTTGACGGCAAAATCCTTTTCGCCAGTGGCCGCTGATTTGATGTGCAGGCTGTGACCGCCCGCGCCCTTCCCGCAACCCACGAACAGCAACGAAAGAGCCATGGTAAATAGAAATAAGACATAGACGACCTGCGAAGGGGCGCGGCGACGATTAATGTATCGGGGCATATTTGTTCTCCTGAAAAGAGTTTCACTGAAGCTCACGTGCGGTTCGGATGAGGCGATCGCAGGGGCTTTGTACGGGATAACATCCGGCGCGTCAAGCTTGTTTTTGGAGTGCGGTGACTTGTCACCGCTTTTGATTCGTCGGGAGTTGGCTGCAAAAGCTGCGACAAGTCGCAGCACTCCATAGCTTGCTTCAACCTTTTGGCGCCACGTAAGTCCGTCTCGCCTTCACCACCAACTTGCTTTTTGCGGGTTGATTCGGCGGCGCAGTCACGTCCAACTTCAATCTCCTGATCGAGCCGTCGCGCGTCTTGTTCGTAGAGACAAACGCGAGGTTGTATCTACTGCGCAGATGATCGATAAGTGTTTGGAAGGTGGTCTCGAGCTTGCCCGCTTTATCAGAGAGAATCTCGCCGCCGGTTTCGTTCGCCAGCGTCTGGAGATCCGTGTAGGGAGCCCGGCCCAGTTTGCCCATCCGCGTGGCCCAAATCATCATGCCATTTTCCAGTCCCTGGAGCGGGTCTTTGGGGATGATGCCGCAAACGACGGCGCCTGATTCGAAGATTGCCTGCGCCGCAGATTTGCCGGAAGGCCCGTCAAGGCAGTCGAAGGCGCGCGTCACTCCGGTAATCACAATCACCACGCGACGGCCCACGGGATTTGCGGCGTCAATCATGTAACTTGCGGCGTCAGCCATGGCTTTGTTCAGGCAGTGGCCAGCCTCTTCTTCGTGAGGCGGGATGCGATTAAGCGCTTCTTCGATCAGCATTCGATTGCGGGTGAACCGCTGCACCATGGTCGTCGTGCTGTGATAGGACATCACTGCTACTTCGTCGACAATCTTCAAACGATCGATGGCCTCACGCGCCGCGCGATGGACTTCATCGCCGTACGGATCGAGACAGCCGCCCCGGTCAACCAGCAGGATGACGGACAAGGGCAGGCTGTCCTGGCTGAAGTGGGTGATCTCCTGCCGGGTTCCATCTTCGTAAATCAGAAAGTCTTCCTTTTTCAAATCGCCGACGATCCGGGCCGTGTCTTTCTGCAGGACCAGGGCATCGACTTTCACCAGATCGACATCGACTTTGACCACTTCCTGTGACGCGGGCGTGGCGCCTGCCTCGTTCTGACTATTCAATCCGGAATTGCGATTGGCGTTGACCGTGCGCTCGCGTGTTTGCGACGTTGCTCTGTAGGAAAAGATGAGCAGCGGTATGACGACTGCCATTGACGCGAACAGGAGAAAAGAAAAGGTTAGGTTGCGACGTCTCATAAGCTCCCTCCGAATGTTCGGGCGCAGTCGCCAGACAGAAGCTTTGGGTTTCTGCTTTTGACTGCCTTCTGAGGGGAGAGTGCTCTTTTGGTTTTACGCGGAACGTTCCGCCTGGGTTTCAATGCCTGTCAGTTGGAAAGACGTTTGGTATGGCCCCAGCGTTAACGCGAGTCGCACATAGAGCCGCTTAGAAAACCACCCCTGGCGGCCGCCACGTCTTTGAATCGCCCACCAGGCCCTTCTTTACGTTCACCACCTCGAGCCGCACGGGCCGGACTTCGATCAGTGCATAGCTTTTGTCACGATCCGGATAAAAAGCCTTCCAATCATCTTTCCAATGCCGCGCTTTTTCCTGTGCGTCATTAACCACCCTGGCCGTCCCGTGAATCGTGACGTAGGCCTGGTTTTCACGATCAAAATAATAGAGAGTTACGCGCGGGTGCCGGCGGATTTCCGCGACTTTGCGGCTCAGGGGATTGGTGCCGAACCAGACGGCCATTTTCTCGTCCGGCGCAAATGCATCCATGGTTCTCGCCTGCGCGCGGCCTGAGTTGTCTATGGTGATCAAGGCGCAGTAGCGCGTCGTCGTCATGATTTCCCGCGCTTCAGCGACAAGCGCGTCCCTCGACCATTGACGTTGTTGTCCGGAAACTGATGCGAGAGTGCCGGAGCAAACCAGCACGACGACAGCGCTAAATCGAATGGTGAATCTTCTTAAACGCATCCAAGTCTGTGGTCAAACAGCTCGTGGTGTAGTTTGCTGTCCGACAAGCTTTAGCTTCTCGAAACTTAGGCGACAAACTGAAGTTTGTCGGACATTTATTCCGTCAAACAGCTCGAGTTGCCTGCTCTGCCACGCATGTTAGTTCCTCGGAAAGCGGAGGACCGCCTCGTTCGCTCTCGTATGAATGGCGTATGGTCTCCTTGGGGGGCGGCGATGGCCATAATCGCAGACGCCGGCCGAGCGCATGCTTAAGAACGCACGATCGGAAATATCGTTCGTGGTCCCATTCGACCTCGGCCATTTCCAGAAGGCATTCGATGAAATCGAGCTGGCCGCAATCACGCGCGTATCGCGCCGCGGTCTCGTACTCCCTGACATTTCGGCTTTCGAGTTTGCCCGCGCCATACATGGGGACCAGCCAGCCCATCACATGGCAAAGCACCCCCAGGGTTCTGCCGATAATCGTGGCGCGCAGCTCGCGATAATTCTTCGGGCCGCTTCCCAGCTTGTTAAGCATCTCGCCAATCAGGTTGCGGTGACGCCATTCATCTTCCTCCACGATGCGGATCGCTTCGCGCTCATCCTGGCGGCGGACTGAATGCCAGTGCCCGCGATAGGCATAGGCAGCGGCAAGCTCCCCTGAATAAGCTAATTGGAGGGTGGCGATCAACTTCTGGCGGCTATTTTCTGTTGTCATGCAATCATGCTCGAACTGACTGAAGCGCAAGCGTCTCGCTTGCCGTCACGTTAGCGACCGAGACGGTCGCGATCCAATCATCTGCGAATCGGGTGCGCTTCAGTATTGAAAATAACTTTGTCGAAGTCGAGCGACCGCGGCGGCGCGAATAATGAGCAGGCCAAAGCACGCTGGTCATGCCATTAGTGGCGTCCGAGATGTTGATCTCCAATCTCGAGCAGCCTTTAAGGAATAGCATTACGCAAGAGTGGACTGAGTGCTCCCTCGTAC
>Ga0070694_100001116_pt1 | contig 15360 bp, 11 predicted proteins | sample KBSK1251metaG_FD_65470 | JGI IMG/M metagenome (GOLD analysis project Ga0070694, IMG submission 65470) | Corn, switchgrass and miscanthus rhizosphere microbial communities from Kellogg Biological Station, Michigan, USA - KBS K1-25-1 metaG | ecosystem: Host-associated > Plants > Roots >... | reverse complement strand
CTGGATGCGCATTCCGAACGACAGGAGCTCGCGCCATTCCGCGCGTCCCGAGACGAACGGCACCGGCCTCAGTCCCGGCACCAGCCGGTGCGCGGCCCTCGCCTCGAGGAGGGACGCCAGGGCGGCGGCGCCGAGCGAGTTGAGCGCCATCCCCCCGAGGCCGAAGCCGCCGGCGAGCGCCAGCGCCGCGCCGCATCCCTCGATGACCGAGACGATCGATCCGATCCGCCCGAGTCGATCCAGACGCTGCGCGCCGGCGACCACGCCGCGGTATCCGGACAGGACCGTGCGCAGGACCACCGTGGCCAGCGTGCAGCCGAAGATCCCCGCCGCCTGCTCCGCCAGCGGGCCGCCCGACGAGACCAGCCCCAGCGCGCGCGGCCCGAACAGGATCGCCGCGGCCGAGAGGAGGGCACCGAGGGCCAGGTGGAAGCCCATGCCGGCTCCCAGGATCCTGTTGAGTCCCGCCGTGTCGGACACGGCGATCGACTTCGAGGTGAACCGGGTGTAGGACGCCCCCACGCCGAGATCCAGGAGATGGGTGGCGTGCGCCAGGGACCACGAGGCTCCCCAGAGCCCGAGCCCCTCGATGCCGCAGGTCTTCACGACGAACGGGGTCAGCAGGAGCCCGACGAGCGCCGAGGTCGCCGACTCGATCCCGCCCCACGCGACCCCCCGGGCCGCGGCGGTCTTCTCGCCGCGGGCGTCGAGCGCGGCGGTGGCGGGATCGACGCGTCGCGTCACGCGGGGGCCTCCTCGGGGAAGGCCGTGGCGGCCACGACCAGCCCGGTCAGGAGCCAGAACGGCTCCATCACGCGAATCAGCATGAAGGTGTTGGTGCCGACCGCGTGCGCCAGGAGGCCGGCGAGCCCGGCGGTCATTCCCAGGCCGAGCCCGCGCACCAGGGGATCGCCGGGGCTCGTGGCCGCCCGGTAGAACAGCGTGCCGGCGCTCCCCGCGAGCAGGGCGAAGGCGACGAAGCCGAGGGTTCCGATCTCGACCAGGATGCGGAAGTACTGGGCATCCAGGAATCCATATCCCGTGACGCCCCAGCCGGCGATCGGGTGCTTCACCCACGCCTGCAGCGCCTCCCCCCAGGACGTCAGCCGGGCGGACGAGGAGGAATCGAGCTTCACGCGGCCGACCTGCACCGAGTCGTCTTCTCCCTGGAAGGTGTAGAGGATCCGGTTCTCGACGCTCGCCGGGTGGACGAAGAACAGGATCACCGACGCGAGGGCAGCGGCCGCGAACAGGCGACGGCGCGCGGGGGAGAGGACCATGAGCGCCGCCAGCGAGGCGGACAGGCCGATCCACGAGCTGCGCGACAGGGTCGCCAGGAGCGGCGGGATCACGAAGACCGCCAGCGCTCCGCAGGCCCGTTTCCACCGCCTCCATCCCTCGGGGAGCGTCAGGGCGATGGCGCAGGAGACGCTGAACACCAGGACCAGGTATCCGCCCAGGGTGTTCGGCTCCCCCTCGGCTCCCTCGAACGGGGCCGAGGGGCGCGTTCCCGATGGGATCTGCCACCAGCCGTAGACCGCGATCAGCGCGGCCGTGATCAGCGTGGCGGCGAGGAGGCGCCGGAACCGGTCTTCCGTGCGGACGTAGTTCAGCGTGATGAAGAAGATGATGAAGTACTCGACGTACTTGGCCACGAAGCACAGGCCGACCACCGGCCGCACGCGCCCGGCCTCGATGCCGATCAGGGTGGAGAACAGGCAGCACGCCGCGTACGCGAGGATGCAGGTGTTCAGCCGGTTGCGCCTTATGGCGCCGAGGTCCTTGTGGATCGCCATGCGGGCAATCCAGGCGAAGCCGACCAGGAGCAGGAGGAAATCCTCGGTCCTCAGGATCACCGAGCGGCTTCCCTCGAGGCCCGACCCGCCCGCCCCTCCGAGGGAGATCTCGGGCGACAGCAGCATCGACAGGATCAGGATGATCAGGCCCGCCTCGGCCCGCAGGATGATGGCGAGGAACAGGATGGCGGCCGCGGTCGCCACGATGGGAACCTGAAGCGGAGCGCTGGTGATCCAGAGGGCGAGCAGGACGAGGACCAGGGCGAGGGCGGCAAGCAGGGCCGCACTCCGTGCCGGAAGGACGCCGGCCGTCCCCGGGGAGGCGTTCATAGAAATCTAACGCTTTCCGCCGGCGGCTCGGATCCCGGACCGCGGGCCGGTGTCCTCGGTGGGGGCCGGGGCGGCGTCGACCGGCTTGCCTGCGTAACGGTGGTAGATGTACTGCATCTCCGGGCTGTAGGTGCTGACCTCCGCCTTCACGTCGTTCAGCACGATGCCGCGGATGGCGGCGTGGACGTTGTCCAGGTGGGTCTTGGCGCGCTTCAGGACGGCGCGGCCGATTCGCCCGAGCTGGTAGACGAGCACGACGCCGTCGACGCGGGTCGACAGCACGACCGCGTCCGTGACCGGCAGGATCGGCGGCGCGTCGATGAGGATCACGTCGAAGCGCGAGGCGACCTCGACGACGAAATCGGTGAACAGGGGAGAGGCCAGAAGCTCCGAGGGGTTGGGAGGCAGCGCCCCGGCGGTCAGGATGCGCAGGTTCTCGAGCCCGGCCGACGTCAGCATCGACTGCATGTCGACGCGCCCCAGGAAGACCTCCGAGAAGCGGTGCAGGACGTCGTCCAGGCGGTTCATGCCGAGCGCGACGTGGGTGAAACCCGGCTCGCGCGGCACGCCGAAGATGCGGTTGATCGACGGGCTTCGCAGGTCGCAGTCCCACACCAGCGTCTTCATCCCCATCTGCGCCATGGCCACGCCCAGGTTCGCGACCGTGGTCGACTTCCCTTCGCTGGGGGACGCCGAGGTGAACAGGAAGGTGCGTCCCGCCTTGCCGATGCGCGAGAACTCGATGTTCGTGCGCAGCGATCGGAACGCCTCGGCGGCGGGGGACTGGGGTGCGAACTGGGTCACCAGCGCCCCCAGCCCTTCCAGGTTCGGATCGGAGGCCAGCGTGGGATTGCGCTGCAGGATCTCGCGCCGCGTCGAGTCCGGATCGATGTGCGGCACGACGCCGATGACCGGAAGCCCGAGATACTCCTCGACGTCCTCGATGCTGCCGATCGACGTGTCCAGCGTCTCCGCCAGGAACGCGGCGACCAGGCCGAGGAGCAGTCCGACGATCAGCCCCACCAGGGAGCGTAGGATCCGGCCCGGCGCGTGGCGCGGGACGGCGGCCGTCGACTCCTCGACGACGGACAGCTCCTGCACCTTGTCGGCCTCCTTGATCAGCGCCTCCTGGTGCTTGCGCATCAGCATCTGGTAGGCCTCGGTGTTGACCGCCACCTCGCGCTGCAGTTCCATCAGCGTCTGCTCCGCGCGCGGGAAGCGCGCCAGCTTGCCGTCCAGGTCGCGCTTGCGCGCGCGCGAGAGCCCGAGCGCCGAATGGGCCTCGCGCCGCAGGCGGCCGGTCAGGACGTCGATCTGGTCCTTGATCGACTTCACCTCGGGGGCGTCGTCCTTCTGGAACGCCAGGACCTGTCGCTTCCTGTCCTCGAGCTGCGCGAGCTCCTTCCTCAGGCCCGCCAGGCCCTCCTCGGGCAGGTCCACCAGCAGGAGCTCGGGGGACGAGCCGGGGTCGCCCGGGTGGTCCAGGAGATCGACGAGCTGCTGCAGCGAGGTGAGCCGCGCCTCGGTCCGGCCCGCCTCGTCCTGGAAGAACTGGACCTCCTTGGCGTCGGGCATGCTGGCGCCGACGTTGGCCTCCTTGAATTTCGTCAGGCGCTCCTCGGCCGCGCGCAGGCGGCCGCTCACCTCGGCGACCTGGCGCTCGACGAACTCGCGCGCCTCGATGGCCTGGCGATTGCGCTCGAAGGTGTGCCGGATGATGTATTCCTGCATCACCGCGTTGACGAACTGCACGGCCTCCTCGGCGGTCGGGCAGGCGCTCCTGATCTCGATCAGGCTGGTGTTGTCGATCGGTTTCGCCGTGTAGGTCGCGAGCATCGCGTCGAGCGCCGCCGCCATCTTCGGGTCGGCCAGGACCCCCTCGATGGTCTCCGACTGCGGGATCCTGCCGAGCCTCTGCGCCGCCTTGAGGGCGACCGGCTTGCTCGTGATGATCTGCGCCTGGGTCGCCAGGTCGTCCCCGGGGCTCCAGGTGAACGCCTCGAGGAACAGCCCGGTGACGCTGTCGGTCCGGCTCCACTTGACGCGCGCGCTCGCCTCGTACACCGGCCGCACGCGCGGAGTCATGATCAGCGTCAGCCCCCCCAGCGCCAGGCAGCAGCCGGCGACGATCTTCCAGCGGCGGCGCAGGATGCGGAGGTAGTCCTGGAGGTTCAGGTCGTACTGGGAGGCCATGTCAGTCCTTCCGGAAGTTGTCGATGATGTAGATCGACTCGATGATGCCGAGGGCGGGCGCGATGATCGACATGACCTCCTGGAGGGTGGCGATGGCTCGGCGGGGGACGAAGACGATGTCGCCGGGCGCCAGCGGCACGTCCGCCTTGAGGTCCCCCTCCTTGAACATCTCCTTGAAGTTGGCGATCGTCATCTCCGCCTTCCCGTCCTCGCCCCGCTTCAGGACGACGACCCCCTTCATGTAGCCTTTCGAGCTGAAACCGCCCGAGCGGGAGATCGCCTCCACCAGGCCCATCTTGTCGAGGATGTTCACGACCCCCGGCTGGTTGACCTCCCCCAGGACGAACACCTTGCGGTTCCCCATCGACAGGGACGGGACGAACACCAGGTCGCCGTGCCGCAGCCACGGGTCGTCCCCCTCGTTCCCCTGGAAGACGGCGCGGAACAGGTTGAGCTCTCGCCTCGGTGCGCCCGGGCGGATGACCTGGATGCGCATCACGTCCGCGTCCTGGGAGGGGCCGCCGTGAGCCGACAGGAACTCGACCAGGCGGGTCGGCCCCTCGAGCGCCCAGGAGCCGGGGCCGCTGTCGTTGCGGGCGGTGGTCTTCACCTCGCCCATCAGGCTGACCCTGTGGCCGGCGTACTTGGTGATCAGGAGCTCGACGTGCGTCTCCTTGTAGATCGCCTGGAAACGCTTCTCGATGTCCTTCTTCAGCTCGACGACGGTGCGGCCGGCGACCTGCAGCGCGCCGATCCCCATGACCGGGAGGAACGCCTCTCCGTCGCTCTGCACCGTCAGCTTCAGCTCGTCGATCTTCTGACCGTTCCAGATCCGCAGGCTCAGCACGTCGCCCGGGCCGAACAGGTAGTCGGCCGCGGGCGCGATGGTCTGCTCCTGGGTGACCGCCGGCGCCGGGGCGTCCTCGGCCGCCACCACGCCGAACAGGCAGAGAAGGGCCAGGACGACGATGCCGGCCCCGCGGGCCAGCCGGCGCAGTCGGCGCGCCGCGGCGAGGCGCCGCAGGCCGGCGGGGGGGGCGAAGCGTGGATCGTCGATCGGCAGGCGCACGCCGTCGCGCACGACTTCGGTCACCCGGCCGACGAGGTCCTCCCGCAGCACGCCCGCGTCGGGACCCTTCTCCGCGTCTCCCCGGAGGCGGTACAGCCGGCGTCCGTCCCGCATCTCCACCTGGACGAGCCGGTGCACCACCAGGCGATCGGGCGCCGGGCGCGCCATCACGATCTGTCCCGGGCGGGGGAGACCGAGGAAGGGGGACACCACCGCCACGTCTCCGGCCCTGAGGGTCGGGCGCATGCTCCCGCCCCGCACGGGAACCATCGCCGCGTGCCCCCCCATGAGCAGCGCGTCGAGGACCGGGGCGGCCTCCAGCCGGGTCTCGGGCAGGCAGGTCGAGGGGGCCCGTTCGGCGCTCATACGGCGACCCGCGCTTCGGAGGGGCCGGGGCCCTTCACCCGGTGCCGGATGTGCAGGAACGGGGCGCGCGCCAGGTCGATCACCCTGCGCTCCCCGGGATCCTGGCCGCCGGCCGAGGCGGTGATCTCGACGCGCGGCCGGAAATGGTTGTCCTCGTTCAGCGAGACCACCCGCGCCAGGTCGCCGCTGCTCAGCTCCACCAGGGCGCCGATCGGGAAGATCGGGACCGCCTTCAGGAGGGCCCGGAACAGGGCCGGAGAGAATCTCCGGCCGTGCTGCTCCATGACGAGCGACGTCACGTCGTGCAGATCGGACGCCACGTGATCGTCCGATTGGTGCGTGTGCAGCTCGAGGAGGCTGGCGAGGGCCACCACCTGGGCGGCGAGGTCGGCGCGCGATCGCTCCGCGGGGGTCGGCAGGTCGAACCGCAGCAGTCCGTGCACGGCGCGGATCGGCTCGAGCAGTCCCGCGGCGTCCGTCCCGAGGACCTTCAGGATCGGGCCCGGGTTCTCGCGCGCTCCCTCGGGGTCGAGGCTCTCCTCGGAGCCCGTGGGCGGAAGCTCGGCGTAGGGATCGATCCCCGCCTTCATCAACCCGGCGTCATGCAGGAGTCCCAGGAGGCTGACCCGCGGGTCCGGCTCGTGCCCGAGCGCCACCCAGATGCGGGACGCGATGAAGGCCACGTGCACCGAATGGCTGGCGAGCCTGAAGCCGCCGCGGGCGGGGAGCACGTCCACCAGCGGGGACGTCGAACGGCCGCTGGCGGCGATGGCGACCGCCAGGGCGGACAAAGCCTTCGCATCGACCGGTTTCTGAGCGTGCGCGTCCCGGAGGATCTGCGCCAGCGCCTGGGCCTCGTCCGCGGCGCCTGAAGGACGCGGTCCGGGGACGACGGCGGCCGTCTTCGTGCGCGCGGCCGCGGAGGGGCCTGCCAGGGCGGCCGCGGCGACCTCCGGCGCGGCCGGGGCCACTCCGGCGTGCACCGTGATCTCGCGCAGCGTCCTCATGCGCCTCTGGGCGCCCGGGATCGTGGCGACGTCGTCCACGCAGGCGTGCCCCTGGATCGCCTTCCGCCATCCCTCCTCGCGCAGGCGGGGAAGGGAGCCCGGTCCCGCCTCCGGGTCGACCAGCTCGTAGACCCCGGTCAGGCCGGAGGCGCCGGTGCCGGCGCAGTCGTTGCAGCCCTGGCCCTTTGCCACGGGAAGCCCGCCGCGACCGTCCATGGATTCCACGTCGCGGCGATGGAAGCCGAGACGTCGCGCCTTGTCGGGCGAGAGCATCGACCAGCCGATGCAGCCGCGGCACACGGTCCGGACGAGCGTCTGCGCCAGGACGGCCACAGGGACGGCCGGGGCCGAGCCGCTCTCGAGGGCGCGCACCACGCTCTTCGAAAGGGCCTCCGGGTCGGCGGCCGGAGCGCCGGCAAGGACCAGGCAGCCGCTCGCCGCGAGGCGCGCCGCCAGGACCAGGTCGGCCGCCCCCTCGAGGCTCTCGACCAGCACGAACTCGGGGGCCGCCTGCAGCAGGCTGTCGGGGAACGGCCACTCGGACAGGCCCCCGGCCAGCCAGGGGAGCTCGGGGCGCGCCTTGCGGGCGCGCGGGCCGATCCGTCCGCCGGCGTGACCCCGGGACACCAGGGTCTGCGCCATCAGATCGAGTGTCGTGGTCCGGCCGGTCGCCGGCCCGCCCGAGACGAGCAGGATGCCGGCACGCCGCTCGAGCGTCTCGAGAAGCAGCTCGAGGACCGAAGGCGAGAAGCCGACGTCGGCAAGCGTTGCGGGCGGGGCCGATTCGACGGCGCCGGTCACCCGCACGCGGTACTCGTGCGGGCGCGCGGCGGGACGGACGCTGAGGAGCAGCCTGCGGGCGCGCCCGCCGGCGGCCTTCACGACGCCCCGGGGCACCTGCTGGAAGACCGCCGCCAGGAAGCCGAGGGCGTCCTTGGGGGCCACCGGAAGCGGCTGCTCCTCCCCCGATGGGGTCAGAAGCGTCGCGCGGAAGCCGTCGCGACCCGGCTGCAGGCTGAGCTCGACGTGCTCCCCCCCCATGAGCCGGGAGAGGGCGGGCGCCAGGGCATCCGGCCGCGTCACCACCCTCGGCCAGGCGCCGGCCTCGGAGGCGGGGGCGATCTCCGCGCCGCGCACCTCCTCGTCGCTCACCGGGATCGCCACGACACCGACCTGCATCCCCCAGTAGCGCCGGGGCACACGCAGGCTCTCGATGCCGCGCGGGGTCGCCACGAACACGACCTCCTGGCGATCGGCGAGCAGGACGGGCAGGGCCAGCGGGGCCTTACCGCGAGCGGTGTCCGGTGCGTCGTCCGCCTTCACCATCCGTCTCCCTGGCCGCGGACTCGCCGGCCTCCGGTTCGAGGGTCACGATCTTCGCGAGCAGCGTCCGCTCCAGATAGCGGAAGTCGAGCGGCTTCTGGATGAAGTCGTAGGCCCCGAGATCCAGCGCCTGCAGGGCCATGTCGTTGTCGGCGTGGCCGCTGATCATGATGACCGCCGCCTTGGGGATCTCCTGCCTCAGCTTCTTCAACGTCTCGATCCCGTTCATCCCGGGCATGGCGATGTCCAGGAGGATGATCTGGGGCCTGAGCGTCCGCACCATCAGGAGCGCCTCCCGGCCGTTTTCCGCCCCGGTGGCCGTGTAGCCGTGGTCGGTGAGGAAATCGATCAGGACGTCGCGGATCGCCGCCTCGTCGTCCACCACCAGAATCTGGCTCATTCGTCGTCCCTCATCCGGGCCGCCCGGATGTCCTCCGTGCCGCCCCGGGCGGTCAGGTCTCCGCTCCGGAGCGAGTCCAGGACGCAGTCGACGGCGGTGCGGTCCGGGAGGAACTGCAGCCGCCTCACCGGGACCCTGCCGGTGAGATCGGCCAGGAACTTCACGGCGAACTCGAGTCCCTGCTGGTCCCACATCGCCGGGAAGGCGCGCACCATCATCTGGGCCACGGCGGTGGAGGGGGTCATCTCCTGGATCCGGTTGCGCGGCGCCTGGTCCAGGATGAACACCGCATCGAGGCGGGCGGAGGAGGGCGTCTCCCAGCCATCCTCGCCGTGCCACGGCGTGCCGTAGATGCGGTACCCGCCCCCCTCGGACCGGATCACGATGCGGTCGTCCGAGAGGATGGTGACGCCGCCGCGTTCCTTCCACAGGCGCGCGGTCGTGCTCTTGCCCGCGCCCGAGGTCCCCAGGAACAGGAGACCGCGCCCGCCGATGACCAGGCCGCAGGCGTGCACCAGCACGCCCCGGCCGCGCGACAGCCGGGCCAGGAACACGACCTCGTCGAACGGATAGACGAACGGGTGGAGCTCGTTCTGGTTGAGGATGGGGCCGCCGACCAGCGTTTCCCCTTCCCCCTTGGTGTACTCGCGGTCGAATTCGACCGCGAGATACGGCTCGCGTCCGAAGATCGCGGAGCGGAACGTCAGCAGGCGATGCTCGCCGACCTCCTCCAGGCGCCACACCGAGCCGGTGTCGAACAGGGTCCGGCCGGCCTGACGCGCCGCCCTCCCGGACGCGGGACCGAGACGGACGCGGGCGCAGTCCTCCACGGACGCCTCGGCCAGGAACGGCACGTGCGCCGGCTCGGCGACCAGGCGGATCGCCGGATCGGCGGCGCTCACCTCGAGCCCGATGCGGGCCACCTCGAGAACCAGCGGGCGCGCGCGGTCAGCTGGCATTGTGCGAGCACAGCGCCGGATTGGCCGCGCACTTGTTGATCGGGCCGCCCGGGCCCGCGGTGACGTTGCTCTTGCAGGAGGCGAGCACCGCCTCGTCCGGAACAAGCCGGACGCGGCTCAGCCTCGGTGACTCGTAAGGCCTGCGGGCCGCGTGGCCCCGCCGGGAATCGTCGTGGTTCGTCATGCAACCTCCTCAAGAGGGCCGGCGGTTGGTGTGGTGGGACGTTCGATCTGGATCGGGCGGTTCGCGGTCGTCGTCCCGGCGGAGGCCTTGGTGCAGCCGCCCGCGGCGCACCCGCCGCCGCAGCCTCCGGGCGATCCGATCGCCGAGGCGCGGGGCAGGATGGCCCCTTCCGGCGTCCAGCCGGCGCGTACCTTGTCCGCGTGACGGCGGTACCGCTCCGCCGTCTCGGGACGGCCGACCTCGTCCTCGAGCAGGGCGGCGCGCCGGTGCGTGATCTCGCAGTAGTACGGGATCCAGCCCTCGGGGCTTCCGGTCTCGAGGGTCGCGGTGGCGGGGCACCGGTCGCACATGGCCCGGAGCTCGCACGAGGCGCAGACGTTCCCCGCCGACGCCTGGAGGCGGCGGACGTCCCCGACGACGCCGTACCACCCCTCGCGGAAGGTGCCCTTCCTCAGGTCGTAGCCGTTCAGGGGGAGCGCCTCGCAGGACAGCAGCGTCCCCTGCGGGGTGACGTGAAAGCTGTTGATTCCCGCGCCGCAGGACATCAGGTAGCTGGACGGCTCCGTCGACTTCACGAACTTCCTGTAGAACGACTTCCAGTCCTTGATCCGCCCAGGGTCGGTCGCGTCGTACGCGACGACCGTCTCGGGGGTGGATCGGACGCTGGTCGGCGCCAGGGACCCGTCGAGGCGCCCGTGCACCACGGCGTCGTACCGGAAGCGCACGCCGAGCGATGCGCTCCAGGCGGCCATCTGCTCGATCTCACCGGCGAGCGGCTCCATCGCGACCGCCTTCAGGCTCAGGGGGACGCGGCGCTCGAGCAGGAGCTCGATCGCCCGCCGCACGCGCGTGAATCGTCCCGGGAAGCCGGTGGTCTTGAGGTACGTCTCGTCCGACATCCCGTACAGCGTGAACTCGATGCCGAACGGCGGATGCTCCGCCAGCAGGTCGGCGATCCGCTCGTCCACGAGCGTGCCGTTGCTGAACACGGTCACCAGGAGCCCGAGATTCCTGGCGTGAAGGTAGATCTCCGGGAAATCGCTGCGGCACAGGACCTCGCCGCCGGTCAAGAGCATCCACAGGCAGCCCTCGTCCGCCGCCTCGCTCAGGATCCGGCGGATCTCGCCGGTGGACATCTCGTTCCGGCCGGAATAGTCGGGGATGTAGCAGTGCACGCAGCGCAGGTTGCACTTGAAGGTGATCTCGATCGAGCCGGACAGGGGCACGCGCGCCGGCCCTCCGGCGCGCATCAGGCGCGATCCCAGCTCGTTGTAGGACAGCTCGGGAACGTTCATGGACCCTCGGTGTCCGCGGCGGGGCGCGCCAGCCGAGCCTCGACGAGCCCGCGCAGGAATTCGATCACCTCGGCGCAGGCGCGCTCCTCGTCCACCTCGTACTCCTGGCTGACCAGGCGGGCGATCGTGCGCGCGTCGCGACGACCGTCGAGGAGACGGAAGATGAGGCTGCCGATCTCGTTCGCGGTGAAGATGAAGTCCATCTGCGCCGCCCCCTTGAACACCGGCACCAGGAGGTACTCGCCGGCGACGCGCCGGGCGACGACCTCGGGGGAAGGGACGAGCGGCACATCGAGCATCGCGTCGAGGGTCATCGCACTCTCCTCCTGGCCCCGGACTGGCGCCTGGCTCCCGCCGCGAGGTCGAAGACGCGGCGGGGCAGCGCACGGGCGCGCTTCCAGCCGTGGGGCCTGGCCTCTCCCGCCGGCCAGAGGGCGTCGAGCAGGAAGCGGACCCGGTTCCCGAAGCCGCGCGCCGCGAGCATCATGAGGATCTCGCCGGAGTAGGGGAGCGGCCGCAGGGCCAGGGCGCGGGCCATCAGGTGGCGCTCGAGCGGGCCGTCCGCCTCGGTCACCGGGCGATCGAGGGCGCGCACGCCGACACCCAGGATGCCGGCCGCCTGCAGGCCCCAGCCGAGGAGTCTCGAGGCGCCGCACGCCTCGGCCCGGCGTTCCAGGAGGCCCCAGTCCAGGACCCCGCGCCTGTGGAACACGAAATGGGACAGGTCGGCGATCCGGATGAGCCGGTCGAAGGAATGCTTTATCAGATGAATAGCCAGAAGGAGCAGCGTGTCCTCCGGCTGGAGACTCAGCGCGGGCGCGCCGGCGATCTGGCCGCGAGTGGCCCGCGCCACGAGGTCCGATGCCGGGAGGCGAAATGCCTCCTGGCGCGTGGGGCGACGGCGGGCGCCGAGCGGATCGGTGTGCAGGTCGAGAAAAACGCCCCCGCGCCGGAAGAGCGTGCGGGACTGCTCCACGAAATTCAGCTTCTCGAGGGCGGCGCGCGCCCCGGCTTCGTCTTCCGGAAGGACCAGCAGGTCGTGATCCTCGAACGGACGGAGCGACGGGTCGCCGTAAACCGTCTCGACGGTCTCGACGCCGCGCATCACCACGACCGGGATGCCGTCGCGGCCCAGGGCCTCGAGGACCTCCGCCAGCGCGAGCGCCTGCGAGAGGGTCGCTGCGGCGAACCGCTGGGAGCGCCGCTTGAGGGCCGAGCGCAGCCACGGATCGATCTCGCGCTGCGGCAGCCGTCCCACCGCCCGGTGCGCCAGGCCGTCGATCCGGTGGAAGGCGATCCGGTCGAGCAGCGCCGTCATCCCCGCCGGCCGGAGCGCCCCGAGCGCCTCGAGAAGGCTGTCGTCCTGCGGCATGGGAGATGCCAGAAGCCCGAGGACCCCGGCCGAAGGGGCCACCGACCCCTCCACGACCCGCATTCCCGCTGACGTCGCCGCGCTGAACACCAGACGCTCCGCTTCCCGCCCGGACGGTCCCCCGGCGGTGTCGTCGGGCGGGACTCATTCCTTCGGGCGGAGCGAATATAGGTTCCGCGCGCGTGGCCGCAAGTTATCGGCCTGCCGCCGTTTGCGGGTTACGAAAGTGCAATGCACCCCGCCGCATGTCGCGGCGGGCGGGGGACGATCCTGCTAGAATGACCGCCCGTCACGGACACGCGAGGAGGAGCGCCGGCCATGCAGGGGGAGTACCGCGGGCGGTTCGACGAGATCGAGCGCAAGTGGCAGGACCACTGGCGCCGGGAGGACGCCTTCGGCGCGGGCGCCCGGCCCCGCGGGCCGAAGTTCTACTGCCTCGAGATGCTGCCGTATCCCTCGGGACGGCTGCACATGGGGCACGTCCGGAACTATTCGATCGGCGACGCGGTGGCCCGCTTCCAGCGCATGCGCGGGCGGGACGTCCTGCATCCCATGGGGTGGGACTCGTTCGGATTGCCCGCCGAGAACGCGGCCATCAAGCACGGCACCCACCCGGCCCGCTGGACCAACGAGAACATCGCCCACATGGGGCAGCAGCTCCGGCGGCTTGGACTGGCGTACGACTGGAGCCGCGAGATCGCCGCCCACCGGCCGGACTACTACCGCTGGAACCAGTGGTTCTTCCTGAAGATGCTGGAGCGCGGCCTGGCCTACAAGAGCCGGCGCTGGGTGAACTGGTGCGGCTCCTGCCAGACGGTCCTGGCCAACGAGCAGGTCGAGGCGGGACGCTGCTGGCGCTGCGAATCGGTCGTGGGCCGCACCGAGCTGGACCAGTGGTTCTTCAAGATCACCGCCTACGCCGAGGAGCTTCATCGGGAGCTCGACGGGATGACCGGCTGGCCGGAGCGCGTGCGCACCATGCAGCGCAACTGGATCGGCCGGAGCGAGGGGGCGGTGGTGCGCTTTCCGATCGTCGATCCGGAGGCGCGCTCCGACGGCGGCGGGACGGTGGAGATCTTCACCACGCGTCTCGACACCATCTTCGGCGCGACCTTCTGCGTCGTGGCGCCCCGGCATCCCGTCCTCGGGATCATCCCCGCGGGAAGCCCCGCGCGCCGCGCGCTGGAGGAGTTCCTGCGCCGCATCGACTCCCGCGACGTGACCCGGGCCCGGATGGAACCGGAAGAGAAGGAGGGGATCGACACGGGCCTGCGCGCCCGCAATCCTTACAACGGCGACCTCCTGCCGGTCTGGACCGCCAACTTCGTCCTCATGGAGTACGGCACCGGGGCGATCATGGCGGTGCCGGCGCACGACGAGCGGGACTTCGAGTTCGCCACCAAGTACGGCCTGCCGGTGCGGACGGTCGTCGAGCCCGCGGGCGGCGCCGCGCCTGTGGGGAGCCCCGGTGCGGCGATGGTCGAGGACGGGAGGCTGGTCGCGTCCGGGGCATACACCGGCCAGGATTCGGCCCGCGCCCGTCGATCGATGCTGAAGGACGGCGAGACCCAGGGTTTCGCGCGCGGCACCCTGCAGTACCGCCTGCTCGACTGGGGGATCTCGAGGCAGCGCTACTGGGGGACCCCGATCCCGATCATCGAGTGCGCCCGCTGCGGCGCCGTCCCCGTTCCGGAGGCGGATCTCCCGGTCCTGCTTCCCGAGGATGTGCCGCTGACGGGGGAGGGGGGATCCCCGCTGGCCCGCGTCGCCTCGTTCGTGAACGCCCCCTGCCCGCGCTGCGACGGCCCCGGACGGCGCGAGACCGACACCATGGACACGTTCGTCGATTCGGCCTGGTACTTCTACCGTTACGTCGATCCCAAGAACGGCAAGGCGCCGTTCGATCCGGACATCGCCGGGGCGTGGTTCCCCATCGATCTGTACGTCGGCGGGATCACGCATGCGACCATGCACCTCATCTACTGCCGGTTCTTCACCAAGGTGCTGCGCGACCTGGGGCTGACCCGGTCCGGCGAGCCGGTGAAGAACCTCCTGTGCCAGGGCATGGTGCTCAAGGGAGGGACGGCGATGTCCAAGTCGAAGGGGAACATCGTCGACCCGGACGAGATGGTCCGCCGCTACGGCGCCGACACCACGCGCCTGTTCACCCTGTTCGCCGCGCCGCCCGAGAAGGACCTGGAGTGGAACGAGCAGGGGGTCGAGGGATGCTTCCGGTTCCTGGAGCGGATCTGGAGGCTGCTCGAGCCGCGCGCCTCGGCGCTCGCGGCCGCGCCGCTGCCCGGAGAGGCCGACGGCGCGGACGATCCGCGCCGGGCGGCGCTGCGGCGCAGGATCCATCGCACCATCGAGCGGGTCACGATCGACATCGAGAAGCGTCTGCACCTGAACACGCCGGTCGCCGCCTTGATGGAGCTCCTGAACGACCTGCAGGACTTCTGCCGGGATGCCGCCGAGGCCGACCTTCCCTTCATCAAGGAGGCCGGCCTGGCGATGGCGCTCCTCCTGCAGCCGTTCGCGCCGCACATCTCGGAGGAGCTCTGGGAGGGCCTCGGCGGGAAGGGGAGCGCCGCCCGCCAGGCCTGGCCGGTCCCCGCCCCGCGCTGGCTCGCGGAGGACGAGGTCGAGATCGTCGTTCAGGTCAACGGCCGCGTGCGTTCCCGGCTCCTGGCCCCCCCCTCCCTGTCGGAGGCCGAGGCGGTGGCGCAGGCCCGGGCCGACGCCCGGGTGGCCCCCCACCTGGAGGGGCGCGCCGTCCGCAAGATCGTCTTCCTCCCCGGACGGCTCCTGAACATCGTGGTCGGCTGACCTCCCACGCCGGCTCCCCGGAATTATGCCCTTGCACCATCGCGGCGACGGGGGTAGTCTTCCCGCCAAAGGCCCGACTGCGCGTAGCCGTATCCATGCACGGAGAACAGGGTTAGATGCGTTTCCCCTTCCGGCTCAAGACCTGCCTGGTCCAGGCCGTCCTGCTGTGCGGGCTCCTGGCCGCTCCAGCCCGGGCGCAGACCACCGGCTTCCTGCACGGCCTCGTGACCAATGAAAAGG
>Ga0070694_100001115_pt1 | contig 15368 bp, 8 predicted proteins | sample KBSK1251metaG_FD_65470 | JGI IMG/M metagenome (GOLD analysis project Ga0070694, IMG submission 65470) | Corn, switchgrass and miscanthus rhizosphere microbial communities from Kellogg Biological Station, Michigan, USA - KBS K1-25-1 metaG | ecosystem: Host-associated > Plants > Roots >... | reverse complement strand
GGGTCTTTTCGTCTCCAGCCCAAATCCTCTTCGGGCGGATGGTGGACCGGACGGGGTCGTTTGACCTGGGCCTGGCGGTGGCGGGTCTGCTTCCGTTGACGGCCTTCCTTGTGCTCTGGTTATTTTGGCCGGGAACACGGGCAAAGGATTCGCCCCGTTGAAAGTTGAAAGCTGATTAAAGGTTGAATTGGGGCGCGAGGCACCCCAAGCCTGTTTTTGCTCGTTGAGTCTTTGAATTTTCAACGTTCAACACGCAACGGAACTCCCGGCGGAATACTTGGACTACGCTGGCACTGGCGCGGCGTTGGCGGACGGATGGCGGGCGTGGGCGAGATCTTCGCGGCGTTGCTTTAGGCTTTTGAAAAACTCAAAACCTTCCCGGCAGCGCCGCACGAAAACATCTTTGTCCTCCAGCATCGTCTGGATGATGCGCAGGATGGGTTTGGGGCGAAGATAGTAGGCGCGATAGAACCGGTCCACCGCCTCAAAGATCTCTTCCTTGCTCAACTCCGGGTAGGCCAGGGCGCTCTGCTGAAAGCCGTCTTCGTGGAGGATATCGGTCTTGTCCTTCTGGCTGAACCACCCGTTCAACCTGGCCATCTCGTATAGCTCGGTGCCCGGATAGGGCGCGGCCAACGACACCTGAATACTGAAAACATCCAGTTCCTGCGCAAACCGTATGGTGTTTTCAATCGACGCGGGCGTCTCCACCGGAAGTCCCAGAATGAACGTGCCGTGGATGACGACGCCGGCCTGATGGCTCGCTTTGGTGAAACGTCGCATCTCATCCATCGTCACACCTTTCTTGATGCGCGTGAGAATGTCGTCATTGCCGCTTTCGTAGCCGACCAAAAACAGGCGCAGGCCGGAATCCTTGAAAGATTTAATCGTGTCGTAATCGAGGTTGGCGCGGCTGTTGCAACTCCAAGTCAGCCCAAGCGGCGCCAGCTTTTTGGCAATCTCCCGCGCCCGCGGCAGATTCGCCGTGAACGTGTCGTCATCGAAGAAAAACTCCTTCACCCGCGGGAAGAGCTTCTGCATGTAGCTCATTTCCTCCGCCACGTTCTGGGCGGAACGAACGCGGTATTTGTGGCCGCCGATCGTTTGCGGCCAAAGGCAAAACGTGCATTGGGCCGGGCACCCGCGTCCGGTGTAGAGACTGATGTAGGGGTGGAGCAAATAGCCGATGAAATAGTTCTCGATGGTCAGATCCCGTCGGTAGACATCGGCCACCCACGGGAGCGAATCCATGTTCTGAATCAGCTCGCGCTCAGCGTTATGGACAATCCGCCCATCGCGCGTGCGATAAGACAGCCCGTCAATCTTCTCCAGTGGCCGGCCTTCGGCGACTTCCTGGCAGGTGAAATCGAATTCCTTGCGCCCGACCCAATCGACGGCCGGGCACGCCTTGAGAGTTTCGGCGGGCAACACGGCGGCATGCGCGCCGACGAATCCGATGCGGGTTTCGGGCCGGGCATGTTTGATGGCTTGGGCGACTTTGCCGTCGTTTTTGAGGGAGGGCGTGCTGGTATGAATGATGACGTGCTCGTAATCCTGCGCGAGGCGGAGGCATTCCTCTTTTTGAATGCCGTGCGGTGGGCAATCCAGGAGCCGGGCGCCGGGCACGAGGGCGGCGGGCTGGGCCAGCCAGGTCGGGTACCAGTAGCTGGTGATCTCGCGGCGGGCTTGATAACGCGAGCCGGCCCCGCCATCGAATCCATCGAAGCTGGGCGGGCAAAGGAAAAGGGTTTTGCTCATGGGCGGCTCATTTAATCAAGGGCAAGCGTTGGAGCGGAGTGCGCAGGGCCGCGCCCAGGGTCAGCAACGTCGCGGCCAGGCCAACGATGGGCCCGAGCAATAGCACGAGCGGATTCCACGATTTGGTCAAGGCGGCGTAGAGCCCGGCGGCGGCTGGCCCAGCAATGAGCGAAATTAACAAGCCCGCGCTTATCACGTAACCCCAGCGGATGACTTTTCTCCCGTGGCGATTGCCCACCAGGCTGAACATCCCGGGTCACGCGGGATTCTTATCCGCGAGCTTGGAGAGCAATTCGTCGCGTTGGGAAGTATCCCCGCTGCCGCATCCGCCCGCGAGTTCCGTCGAACGGAGCGCGGCCTTGGCTTCGGCGAGATGTCCTTTGCCGATGGAATAGCCATTGAACGCCCGCACCGTGTGTCCGGTGGAGGAAGGCTTCGGTTTCGGCCAGAAATTGTACTTAAAGTTCTTCCAGTTGTCGCCGCGTTGGTAGTTGGTGCCCAGAGCGCCGCTGGGATCGTAACCGCAGTGCACCATGCAATTCTCGCAGCGCGGATCCCGTGCCTTGCCGTTGACCACGCCGTATTTGTCCCACGCCACCTTTTGCAGCATCTCCTGATAGCCATCGTAATGGCCGTCCGTCATGAGATAACAAGGCGCCTTCCAGCCACGGATGTTGCGGGTGGGAATGGCCCAGGCGGTGCAGGTGAGCTCCCGTTTGCCGGCCAGAAACTCCTGGTAGACCGGCGTGCCAAAAATTGTGAAGCGCCGTCCCCAATCCTCGATCTTGGCAAACTTCTCCCGTGTCATCGCGCGGGTCAGGAAGAATTCATCCGGCTTTTTTCCCAGCCGTTTCACCATGTCCTTCTTGGCGGCGTCGTAATCGTAGCCAGGCGAAATGGTGTGGCCATCGACCTGGAGCGCGCTGAAATACTCGAACATGTCCTCGATCTCACGCGCGTCGGTCTCTTTATAGACCGTGGTATTGGTGGCCACCTGGTAGCCGAGAATCTTCGCCATGCGCACGGCGTCGACGCATTCCTTGAACACGCCTTCGCGTTCCACAATGAGGTCGTGGGTGTACTCCAAGCCGTCGATATGCACGTTCCAATACATCCACGTGCTCGGGGCAATGGTCGTTTTGGCCCGGGCCTTGTCGTCGGCTTTGCGAATGGCTTCGGCTTCCTTTTCGGTGACGAGCTTTTCGGCCAGCAATTGGATGAGCTTGACCTCCATGTCGGGCCCGAAATGTGCCGCCATGTATTCGCGCATCTTTTTGCGCATGAACATGCCGTTGGTGCAGACGTAAACGATGCGGTTTTGGCCCAGCAACCCGCTGACAAGCTCTTCGATCTTCGGGTAAATGAGAGGTTCGCCCCCGCAAATGCTGACCATGGGCGCGTCGCATTCCTGGGCTGAGCTCAGGCAATCCTCCAGGTTCATCATGTCCTTGAGGCTGGTGGAGTATTCCCGAATGCGTCCGCAGCCGGTGCAGGTGAGGTTGCAGGTGTGCAACGGCTCCAACTGCAGGACCATGGCAAATCTTGGCGTGCGCCGCAGCTTGTGTTTAATGATGTGCCTGGCGATTTTCGCCGTCAGCGCGAGGGGAAAGCGCATAGATTTTAGTTTGCTTGTGCGATGGTTTGGATTGACTCTCGCCGGGGAAGCGAAGTGGAAGCGGGTGTCGTAAGTGCGGCTTTAGCCTTGGGCGTTTTTGCCGATTGTCCCAAGTGGGCCGCGGCCACAGGTTCGGGTGAGGTGGACCGTGGCAACGGCTGCGCCTCCCCGAAGAAACCGGGAAGGAGAAACGTCGCAGGCGACACACTCTGAGAAGTGTTGATGCCATTGCATCCTGCGCCCAATACGACCAGGGCTAATAAAAATAGCCAGACTGGCTTCCTATCCAATTGCACACCGGCATAATAAGTCCGGTCGAGATGATGGCAATACCAAATTCAGGGCGTTCTTGCGCCGCCGCCGGAGCCCGGCCGCGGCGGCAGGCCGCTCAACGGTGTTTGGCTTTCGCCCCCGGCCTCGTGCTGCTGCTCATCCTGGGATTTGCCTGGATGGCGTCGCCCACCCAACTCTGCGCCCAAGCGGAACCGAGCGAGTCGGCCATTGCCTACTATCGCCGCCTCTACCAGGAGGCTCGCAAAACCTGGCGCTCGGAAACCAACCGCGCCGAGACCGCCTTGAGATTCGCCGCCGCCTGTTTCGATTGGGCCGACTTCGTCTCCGACCAGTCGCAGCGGGCGGACATTGCCCAGGAAGGCATTCAGGCCGCTCGCCGGGCGGTTGCGCTGGAACCGAAAGACGCCGCCGGATATTATTACCTTGCTCTCGACCTCGGCCGGTTGGCCCAAACCAAATTCCTCGGCGCGCTCAAGTTGGTCAACGAGATGGAAGTCAATTTCAAGCGCAGCACCGAATTGGACCCGAAACTCGATTTTTCCGGCGCGCATCGTTCGCTCGGCCTGCTGTATCGCGACGCCCCCGGCTGGCCCACCAGCCTCGGCGACCGCGGCAAGGCGCGAAACCACCTTAAGAAGGCCGTCGAACTCAGCCCGGATTACCCCGACAATCAGCTTACCTACCTCGAATCGCTCTTGAATTGGGGCGAGAAAAAAGCCGTGGCCGAACAAATCGCCACCGTGGAAACGATCCTGAAAAACGCCCGGGAACGCTTGACGAACGACGCCTCGCGCTTCAATTGGCCCGACTGGGACAAACGCTGGGAGAAAATTAAAAGCCGCGCCGACGTTGTCGCCGCCCGCCCACCTAAAGGCGGGAACACGCCCCGGGATTGAGGCTTCAGCAACTCCGGTGCGGTGGGCAACGCGGGCAGGCGAGTTCCCTCTCCGTGAACCTGACCCCGGCTTACTCTCTGCCAGCCCTCCGGGCTGAACACGCCAATGAGGCACGTCAGCGCCCCCTGTCCACCGCGCGGGCCGCCTCCGCCAGACACCAGAGATGCTTATAAGTGCGCAGGAAAATTTCCCCGTTCGATGGCGCCATGGACGAAACGGTTGCTTCGCGCAACGAATTGGTGGCCAGTACCTCGAACTTCGGTGAAGCCCGCACCACGAAAGCGTCTCCGCCTTGATTCACGGCGTAGAGCCGGTCGCCGGCCAGTACCATGGACGACCAATTGTCGGATTTGGCGGCCGGGCCCCGCAGGCGCTCTTCCCACACGAGCTTGCCGGTCTCGAGCTCAAAACACTCCGCGACTCCCGGATCATTGAGGATATAGATATGGCCTCCCTCGATGACACCCGAGCCGATGCGCTGCTTGGTTTTCGGATGATGCCAGAGCCGCCGGGTGGTGGTGACATCGCCGTCGCCGCCGGCGCGTACGGCCAGTGCCATGCCACCAAAACCGCCCATGGCAACGATGATGCGGGTAGCCCGATCATAGAGCGGTGACGTGTAGACAAGCGGATTGAGCCCGGCACAGCTCCAAAGCTCGGCGCCCGTGGTCGGCACAAACGCCACCACGCGTTTGGGCCAGGTAAGGATCAATTCCTCCCGCCCGCTGTTGACCATCAATGGCGTGCTCCACGAGCCCACCCACTCCGCCTTCTCTTGCCCTGGCTTCTTGACGCCCGAGTCGGCGTTGGCCTCTTTCACGCGCCATTTCTCCTGTCCTGTCTTTTTGTCCAGCGCCACCAGGAAACTGGGTTCGCCCGGTCCGAAGTTCAGGAAACACAAATCACCGTGGATAACGGGAGAGGAGGCATTGCCCCAGATGTGTTGTTGAGGGCCCAAGGCCTGATGCCACAGCTCGCGGCCCTCCAGATCGTAACAGGTCAAGCCGGCGGACCCGAACCACGCAATCACGCGCTCTCCATCGGTGACCGGGGAGGCGGCGCATTGCGGATTGGTGTCATGGGTCGGTTCGTTTTGGAGCTGGGTATGGCCGGACCGCCATAGTTCTTTTCCGGTCGCGCGGTCGAAGCAAAGCAACAGACGTCGATTCTCCGTCGCGACGGCCTGGGTAAGAAAGACCCGGCGTCCGGACACAATCGGGGAGGAGTTGCCGCGGTCGGGCAACTCGACTTTCCAGCGAACGTTTTCGTTGGTGCTCCAGCGCAACGGGAGATTCGATTCCACGCACACGCCATCGCCCGTCGGTCCGCGCCACGCCGGCCAGTCGGCACTCAAAGCTGGGCTGGCGGAGAGGAATACTAGAAGCAAGAAGAGGCTCTGGGGAAATCGCGATTGCGGCCAGGCCGGAGGCGCGGAGGAGAGTGGCATGGGCCTGAGTTAACCATTTCGGCCGGCGAGGAGGAAGTCCGGAATCACCTTCGTGGCGGCGGTCGGCAGACCGCCGCATTCTGGCCCGAGCAGCGGCAGAAGAGAGTTCGTTGTAATGGGGGCCCTGGATTTGCGGCTCTCTGCCGAGAGCGCCACCTCTGCTGCATCATTGCTTTGCCATTTGGGCGGGGGTTCTCTATAAACGCTCCTCCAATATGTCGCTGTCCCGTTCTGATGAAGGCTCCGACGCGTCCGACCTGAGAGGCGCGGGCAAGCCGGCTGTGGCCGTGGTCCCGTTTCGCAAGCTTTTGGCGGCGAACCGTTCCGAGATCGCCATTCGCATCTTCCGCGCTGCCACCGAGCTCGGCCTGCGCACCGTCTCCATTTACGCTCAGGAAGACCGATTCGCCATGCACCGCTTCAAGGCCGATGAAGCTTATTTGGTGGGACAGGGCAAAGGGCCGGTGGCGGCTTACCTGGATATCGAGAGCATTGTTGCCCTGGCGCGGGAGAAGGGCGTCGATGCCATTCATCCGGGCTACGGATTCCTGAGTGAGAACGCGCACTTCGCGCGCGCCTGCGCGGACGCGGGCATCACGTTCGTGGGGCCCCGACCGGAATTGCTCGAAATGATGGGCGACAAAACGGCCGCGCGAGCGCTGGCCGGACGAATTGGTGTGCCAACGCTTCCGGGCACGGCGGAGCCTCTGATGGATCGCGATGAGGCGTTAAAAGCTGCCAAACGAATCGGGTTTCCGTTGATCATTAAAGCGGCCTTTGGCGGCGGCGGGCGCGGGATGCGCGTGGTGCACAAAGGCAGCGAGCTCTCGAACCTGCTGGAAGAGGCCCAGGCTGAGGCGGGGAGCGCGTTTGGCAATCCCGCCGTCTTTTTGGAGAAATACATCGCGCGCGCCAAACATATCGAGGTGCAGCTCCTGGGCGATCACCACGGGAACGTGCTGCACTTACACGAGCGCGACTGTTCGGTCCAACGCCGGCACCAAAAGGTCGTCGAGGTGGCCCCCAGTTTCGGGTTGCCCGAAAATGTCATCAAGGAGCTCTGCGATGCCGCGGCCCGCATGGCGCGCGAGATCCGCTATGACAATGCCGGGACCATTGAGTTTCTCTACGACCTCCAGACGCACGAGTGGTATTTCATCGAGATGAACCCCCGCATCCAGGTGGAGCATACGGTGACGGAGGTGATCACCGGCCTGGATTTGGTCCGCGCGCAAATCCTGATCGCGCAAGGCCACAGCCTGCACAGCGCCGAAGTCGGCATGCCAGTCCAGAATCAAGTGCCGCGCAGTGGGTATGCCATTCAGTGCCGGGTCACCACCGAGGATCCGGAAAACCGGTTCACGCCCGATTACGGCAAGATTCTGGCCTATCGTTCCCCGGGCGGATTTGGCATTCGACTCGACGGCGCGCAGGGTTTCTCCGGTTCAGTCGTGACGCCGTTTTACGATTCCATGCTGGTGAAAGTCACCGCCAGCGGACAGACCTACCCGGTGGCGCTCGATCGCATGCGCCGCGCCCTGGCCGAATTCCGGATCCGCGGGTTGAAAACAAATATTCCATTTTTGGAGAACGTGATTGGCAACGACACGTTCCGCGCGGGGCAGGCGACCACCACGCTGCTCGACACGACTCCGGAATTGTTCGCGTTCAAGCCGCGGCGTGATCGGGCCACGAAGCTGCTGAATTTCCTCGGCAACGTCATCGTCAACGGCAATCCGCACGCCAAAGGTTACAAACCGCGCGCGGCCTTGCCGGTGGCCACACCGCCGGCGTACGACCATCGCCAGGCTCCGCCCTCCGGGACACGCCAGTTGCTGCTGGAGCTGGGCCCGAAGAAATTCGCCGCCTGGACGCTCAAACAGAAGCGGCTCCTGCTCACTGACACCACCTTCCGCGACGCGCATCAATCGTTGTTGGCCACGCGGGTGCGCACCGGCGACATGCTGGCCGTGGCTGATTCCGTGGCGCGCCGTGTGGGCGATGCGCGCACCGGGTTGTTCTCCGTCGAGATGTGGGGCGGCGCCACCTTCGATACCGCCATGCGATTCCTCAACGAGGATCCGTGGGAACGCCTGCGCCAACTCCGTGCCCGCATTCCCAACATCTGTTTCCAGATGCTCTTCCGCGGCAGCAATGCCGTCGGCTATTCCAATTATCCAGACAACGTCGTGGCCGGCTTCGTCAAGCACGCCGCCGCCAGCGGCATGGACATTTTCCGCATCTTCGATTCACTGAATTATCTCCCCAACCTGCGCGTGGCCATGCAAGCCGTGCACGAAACGCATGCCGTCTGCGAAGCCGCACTCTGTTACGCGGGGAACATCCTCGATCCGAAGCGGGACAAATTCTCCCTGAAATATTATCTCAAGCTGGCGCGCGAGTTGGAGAGGATGGGCGCGCATTTTCTGGCCATCAAAGACATGGCGGGCCTGTGTCGTCCGCTGGCCGCGCGCAAACTGGTCAAAGCGTTAAAGGAAGAGATCGGTATTCCGGTGCACTTCCACACGCACGATTCCGCCGGGGTGCAGGCCGCGGCCGTGCTCGAAGCGAGCGCGGCGGGGGTGGATGTGGTGGACCTGGCCGTGGCCAGCATGAGCGGCAGCACCTCGCAACCGAATCTCAACTCGATGGTCGCGGCGCTGCAACGCACTCCGCGCGATACCAAACTCGATTTGGCCGCGCTCAATGAGTTCGCCGATTACTGGGAAAACGTCCGCGAGTATTACACCCCCTTCGATACCGCCCCCAAAACCGGCAGCGCCGAGGTGTATGAGCACGAAATGCCCGGCGGCCAATACACCAACCTCAAGGAGCAAGCCGCCAGCATGGCCGTCTCGCATCGCTGGCCCGAAATCGCCCGCACCTACGCCGAAGTCAACACGCTCCTCGGCGACATCGTCAAGGTCACCCCCTCCAGCAAGGTCGTCGGTGACATGGCGCTCTTTCTGTTCAGTCGCGGCATCAAGCCGGCGGACGTCGTCAACCTCGAACCGGGCAGCGTCAGCTTTCCCGATTCCGTCGTCGACATGCTCAGCGGCGGCCTGGGGTGGCCCGATGGGGGCTTTCCTGAGGACGTGCAGCGCGTGGTGTTGGGTGAGAAGAAAATGAAGGAAGCCCAAGCCGCCTTCGCCCGGGAGGAACTTCCCAAAGCCGCGCCCATTCAGTTAAAGAAAATGCGCGAGGAGTTGGGCGAAAAGCTGAAACGCGACGTCACCGATGACGATCTCTATTCGCACCTGATGTATCCGCAGGTCTTCGCCGAATTTGCGCGGCACACACGCGAGTTTGGCGACGTCAGCGTGCTGCCCACGCCCGCGTTCTTCTATGGACTGAACCTTGGCGATGAGATCACCGTCAGCATTGAAGAAGGCAAAACCCTTTTCATCAAACTGATCAATGTCAGCGCGCCCGACAAGGACGGACGGCGCACAGTCACCTACGAATTGAACGGCATGACGCGGGAGGCGTTCATCGTGGACCAAAGCGTGGCCCCCAAAGCGGAGACTCGTCCGAAGGCGGACTTGACCGATCCGCTGCAGGTGGGCGCGCCGATCCCGGGTTTGATCGTGACCATTGGCGTGACGGTGGGCACCAAAGTGGCCAAAGGCGACCGGCTCCTTATGATGGAAGCCATGAAGATGCAAACCACGGTGTATGCGCCCGCCGACGGGGTGGTGGATGCCTTGTATGTGCAGATCGGGGAGACCGTCGAGAGCAAGGATCTGCTGGTCCGCCTGCGTGAAAGCGCGGAGTAGCAGCGCCTCTCGGAAGAGAGCCGCTGACCTGAGATTCAGTCCGTTGCCGCAGACACCTATGCGGCTGTCTGCCGAAAGCCGCTACATCGGGAGACTTACTTCTTCAGCTGCGGTTTGGGGCCCAGGTTGCTCCGCAGCCAGGCGAGGAGATTGGCGGCGTCGGTCGGAGCCAGCGCTTCGGCGAATGAAGGCATGAGCGATGTGGCCAGGCGCCGCACGCCGGTCACGTCCTTGCGCAGCAACACCTGTTCAACTCCGCCCGCCTGGGCAAGCGTGAGACTGGTGGCGCCGTCGTCTTTCAGCAGGCCGGTCATGGCGCCACCGTCGCGAGTCTGAACCAGCGTCGTCTCAAAGCCGGGCCGGATGCGTTCGTTGGGCATCAGGAGATCTTTCAGCAACGATTCCTCGGCCGTCCCAAGTTGCCCGAGCAGATCGGGGCCAAAGTCGTGGCCCTCGCTGCCGATGCGGTGGCACGTCGCGCATGCTTGCAGAAAAAGCTCGTGACCGCGCTTGAGATCGCGCATGCCCGCCAGCGCCGCCACGTATTTGCGGAAGGCTTCTTCGGTGATGGCCTCCGCCGCCGGCAGTGCTCCGGCGGGAACAACGGCTTCATCGTCGGCCAGCGTGGCGACGAAAGTGTCTTCGAGGGCTCGAGCGGCTTGGCGAACAGATACATTGGAACTCGCGGCCAGGGTGGCCAAAGCGGTGCGGGCCGTTTGGTTCGTCAGCGCGCGCCTTGGCGCGTTCTTCCGGCCTTTGCTGAGTGCGGTCAGAATAGTGGCTTGCGTTTGGGGTTGCATTGGCGTGACGAGTTGAAGCGCGCGGGCAAATTCGGCATCATCGCGGCGGGCGGCGATGGTTTGCGCCAGCGGCGCGAGCAACGCCGCGCTGCCGCCTGGTTCGCGGAGCAGTTCCGCCAACATCTCCGCGCCACGCTCGTGCAGGGACGAGAGCAGGGCGGCGTTCATCCAGCGCACGCCAAGCTGTTCGCGAGCGAACCGGGCGAGTTGGGCGAACGCGCGTGGGTCCCGACTCTCGCCCAAGCTCAAAGCAAACTGGATTTGCACGCGTGGATTGGTTTCGGAACTCGCGACCAACAACGCCGCATCGAGCACGGCGCGTCCGTCGTCGCGAGCGAACCAGCGCTCGGCGAGTTGCAAGGCCTGGACGCGGACCGCACTGGCGGGGTGAGTCAGGAACGGCTGCGCGTCGGTTGGCGTGAGGGCTTCGAGTTGCTCGAGTGTACGAAGCGCGGTGATAATTGAGGCGGGTTCGGCGGCTTTGTCGCGCAGGATTTGGCGCAAGCCGGTCACGCCGGACGACTGCTTCCGCTCCGCCAGCAGGCGCTGTGCGGTCAGCCGCCGCCATAGCAGCGGGCTGGCGCATGCCCGGGCCAGCGCGCTCGCGTCGAGCCGGCTCATGTCGCTGGCCGGCGGACGCGGGGCATCGCGGTGCGTCAAACGATAGATGCGCCCGCGGTCATGTCCGGCGTAGACGCCATATTGCTGCTGAAGATGACGCGGGATGGCGGAGTAATCCTCGATAATTTCGCGATAGTAATCGACCACCCAAATCGAGCCGTCCGGCCCATGCGACAGGTTCATGGGATGACACCACGCGTCGGTGCTGGCGGCGAACTCGGACTTCTCCTCGCCGGGCGCGCGGCGAAGGGCCAGCGCCGAACCGTCTGGTTCAATCATGGCGCAATGGATCAAGTTCCCGGCGGGTTCGCAGACGAAGTAGTGGCCGTGCAGTTTCGGGAGCGCGCGGTCCTGGTATATCATCGGGCCACACGCGGCCGTGAACCAGCCATCAGCCTCGCTCTCTGCCGCGCCGTAGCGGGAGTTGTAATATTTGAAATAGGCCGGGTCGTCCGCGCGCTTCTGGCGCCACGGATGGGGCTTGGAGATGGAGTAGGCGCGTCGATCTCCCGTGGCCGCTTCCAGCGCGGGCGCGGCGGCATCAGGATTGCGCGCGAGATATCGCCAGGGCAGCGGCGCGACAAAGATTCCAGGGACCGTGGTGGTCACGACGAACCGGTCGCCCGCTTCCGTGAGTGCAAACCCGAACGTGTGCGTGCTGCCAGTGATCGGTTCGATGGCCGTGCCGTCCGCGCGGATGCGGAAATCTGAATCCGTCAATGACACCGCCTTCGACAAGTGCGCGCCCGAAATTTTTCCGCCGCCCCAGCCGCGTCCGAAGTAAATCCAGCCGTCGCCGCCCCATTGTGGGGCATTGATGCCGCGTTCAAGTGCGCCGGTGCGGAAGCCGGTGAAAAGTTTCTCCTGCACCTCGGCGACGCCATCGCCATCGCGGTCGGCGAGGAACATGATATCGGGCGCGCACGCCACGAGCACGCCTCCGCGCGCGGGGACCAAGCCGTAGGCGGGTGGGAGATTGGTCGCCCAGGTCGTGGCCTGGTCCATGCGCCCGTCGCCGTTGATATCGAGCAGCAGTTTCACGACGCCGTACGTGCCGGATTGCGCGGCGCGCTTGAACTTTTCGTCGGCCTGCACGCGGCGAACCTGCGTGTCGAGCCGGCCTGTTTTGTTCAACTCTTCGAGGTCGAGTTGGCCTTCGAGATTGTAGCCGTGCAACTCGGAGACGAACATTCGGCCGCGTTCGTCCCAGCAGACGGCGGACGGTGAGGCGATGAGCGGTTCGCTCGCCACCACCTCCATGCGAAAGCCATCCGGCAGCTTGAATGCCGCCGCGCTCTGCTCCGGCGTGAGCGGTTTCGGGGCGTCAGTTGGGCGACCGATCTGTGCGAAACCAGTTGGAGCTGCCAGAAGGAGCGCGAGGGATAGGAGGCGCGGGTTCATCTGCTGGCCATTAAGGCGCACGGGTGCATAGGATTCAAGTTTCCCATCGAAGTGCGTCACCGACGTAGCGCAGGCTTCCAAGCCTGCTGTATCGCAGGTTTCCAAACCTGCGGAGTGGTCGCTTGGCATTGCCGCTCATGAATCGAAGTGGCGTGCCCTGAGCCTGTCGAATGGGCGTCCGATTCGCGAGAAACTGCATATCACACCGCATCGACGTCTTTCCATTTTGAGCCTGGAAATCGAAACCTTGCACGATTCAATCGCCCCTCTGTCTTCCATGCGGACACGGTAAGAACATTCGGACGGCTTTGTGCAATGCGTCCACCCTGCAGGTTTGGAAACCTGCGATACAGCAGGCTTGGAAGCCTGCGCTACGTCGCCGCTGGCGCAGCCGTGAAGTTCCCTTTGTAAATCCAGGCGCCTATTTCTTCTTGCTGCCGAAACGGCCGTTTTTGCTCTTAGCGCCTGGCTCGCCAACTTCGCGAACGAAGTCGCTGATTTGGCGGCGGGCCTTGGCGCGTTGCACCAGGTATTTCACCTCACCGTATTGATTCAGCCAGTTGAGAAAGGCCTGAGCCCCGTGGCGCGTGGTGGTTGCGTCTCGGCAATTGGCGATGAAGGCCATCTGGATCTTCTGCACGTCATCGGCCACATACACGCCAAAAGGCGTTGGAACAACGATCGCGTCCGGGAAGCCAAGTTGGCGGACAGCCTGCGATTCCGTAATGTTCTTCTGGCAGGCGATCACGTGAACCGGGCCACAAAGATTGGTGTGCCACTCTTCCGTACAGCGGGGGTCCTGGAGGAAAGGCTGGCCCACCAACTCCCGCGCGGCCGCCGTGCTCATCGATGCGGGAACGCTGTCGCAAACAAAACCAATATCGGCCTCCTGGATGCGAACGGCCGCGACGCGGTTAGAAGAGGGTTGCGGCGCTCCACCATGCTGGCCTCGCAGCAGCCTCACCACCGCGGACGTCATTGCCTCACGCCGCTTTTGGAAATTCAGCCGGCTCCATTCCAAGGCTTCGCCAGCGTAGTAGCTTCCCGAGCTGTTCACTCCCAGTCCCGCGCGCGCCAGGCTAATGACGATCGCCGCGGCAAGTTCCTCGGCGCGCTGCAGGGCTTCCTCGCCCGTATTCACCTGCGCTCCGGGAAGGCGCAATTGGCGGACATAATCCTGGAACGTCTGGTCGGGCAAGTCCGGCTTCGTGACGAGTTCCTTGAATTGAATGCTGCGCACCTTGGCCGGCGCATTGGCGAACGCCGCGGACAATTCGGCGTGGCAAATTCCCACTCCGTCTTTCACTGGGCTGCTGCTGCCGAGCCAGCCGGCGCGGCCATTGTAGAGCACCAGGAACACGTCGGCGTTTCTCGACTTTTCGAGGCACGCCTCCCAGTTATCCTGCAAGGCGCTGGCGTTGGATTCGTCCTCATGAATCCACACTTTGAACACCTGCTTCCCGCCCAGCCGAATCGCCTCGAGTTGGGATTTCATGGCGCGACGAAGCACGGCCAGGGGTTGCGGTTTGCCCTGGTACAGGATCGTGTCGTTGCAACGGCTCGAAATCATCAAGGACAATGGGTCGGTCTCGGAGAGCGGCCGTTTCATATTGGAGTGAGCTCGCGAAGCTTAGTCGGACGACACAGCGAGTGAAAGAGGCAAAACGACCCCACCCGGCCTGCGGCCACCCTCTCCCATCCGATGGGAGAGGGGCTGGGGGTGAGGGCGCTTCTTAAGTTCTGGGTTCAATGCGAGGGTTAGGGTGAGGGCGGATAACCCTGGAATCGCGAGTTCAATCCGCCACTTTCCATCACGCCCAATGGCACGCGGCGAGTTGACGTTCTTGGGCGCGGTTGCTACACCCGGGCATGCTATCGCTTTCACTTCGCGGGCCACTTCTGTCCCTGTGCGTTTTGCTTTATGCCGTGAGCTTGATGACTCAATCGGGGCGCGCGGGGACAGCCGACGGCGCCGAATATTTTCCACCGCCGGACCGCAACGGCGGATGGCGGACGGCGACCAATGCGGCGGAGGCGGGGCGCTCGGCCGGAGTCGACCACGGTCGGCTGGAGCAGGCGTGGGACTTCACGCAGCGCTGCACGCAGAACGGCGCACTCCTGGTGGTGCGAAATGGGTGGCTGGTCTTCGAGCGCTATTTCGGGCGGGCCAGCCGTGAGGCGAATCCCGACATGGCGTCCACCGGCAAGGCCTACACCAGCATCGCCTGCGGCATCATGCTCTCGGAATTCCGCGCGAAGATTCCGGATGGACTCGACACGAAGGTCTTCACCACTCAGTTCCTGCCGGAAGCTTTCGGGCCCGATGGCAAACTCGATGATCCGCGTCGCGCGGAGATCACGTTGGGCCAGCTCTTGTGCATGAGCGGCGGTTACACCGGGGAAGGCAATGCGCCGGTGGCGGTCGTGATGGGCAAGGCGTTTCCCCTGAAGGCTGTGCCCGGACAAAACATCCGCGATTTGGATACTTCCTCGCTGCGTTGCGCCATGTGGACCAACGCGGGGGCCGGTTACTCCTATTCGTCGCCCGAGCCGCACATTGCCTCGATGGTGCTGCGACGCGTCACGGGCATGGAGCTGAAAGATTACATCGACGAGCGGTTGGCCAAGCCGATGGGTTGGGGCGCCTGGGATTACTGCCTGCATCGCGGCGGGTTCACGATGCCGCATGCCAATGGCGCCGGGAGCATTGCCGTGCACGCCACGGATGCCTTGCGCTTCGGCTATTGCCTGGCCCATGAC
>Ga0070694_100001112_pt1 | contig 15385 bp, 15 predicted proteins | sample KBSK1251metaG_FD_65470 | JGI IMG/M metagenome (GOLD analysis project Ga0070694, IMG submission 65470) | Corn, switchgrass and miscanthus rhizosphere microbial communities from Kellogg Biological Station, Michigan, USA - KBS K1-25-1 metaG | ecosystem: Host-associated > Plants > Roots >... | reverse complement strand
TGGGTGCAGGCGCTCGAGCCCTACACCCTCGACTACGCCGAGCGGGTCACCGGGGTGCCGCGCGCCGATATCGCCCAGGCCGCCCGCTGGTACGCGCGGCCCGCCTTCGCGGGCTCGTGCCTGGTCTGGGGCATGGGCATCACCCAGCACATCAACGGGACGGCCAACGCGCACGCGGTGCTCAATCTGTCGCTGGTCGCGGGCCAGATGGGCTTCCCCGGCTCGGGGATCTCGCCCCTGCGCGGCCAGAACAACGTGCAGGGCACGGGCGACGCGGGCTGCATCCCGACCAACCTGCCCGGCTACGCCGGCTACGAGCCGGTGGACCTCGACCGCTTCGAGCGAGCCTGGGGCGCCCGGCCGCCGGGGGAGCAGGGCCTGGTGGTGACCGAGATGATCGAGGGCTGCCTCGACGGGAGCATCCGCGCGATGTACGTGGTCGGCGAGAACCCCCTGCTCTCCGAGCCCGATCTCCACCACGCCGAGAAGGCCATCCAGCAGCTCGACTTCCTGGTGGTGCAGGATCTCTTCCTGCACGAGACCGCCGAGCACGCGCACGTCTTCCTGCCCGCCGCCGCCTTCGCCGAGAAGGACGGCACCTTCACCAACTCGGAGCGCCGCGTTCAACGCATCCGCCAGGCGATCGACCCCCCGGGCCAGGCGCGGCCCGACTGGTGGATCGCCTGCGAGCTGGCGCGGCGCACCGCGCGGCGGCTCGGGACGCGCGTCACCGGCTTCGACTACCGCCATCCGTCCGAGATCTTCGACGAGATGGCCCGCCTCTGGCCGGCCGTGGCGGGCATGTCCTACGCCCGGCTCGAGCGGGGCGGGCTCCAGTGGCCGTGCCCGACCCCCGACCACCCCGGCACACGCTACCTCTACGGCGACTCGTTTCCGCGCGGCAAGGGGCGCTTCGTGCCCGCGACCCAGACGGTCGCGGCCGCCGAGCTCCCGGACCCCGACTACCCCTTCCTGCTCAACACCGGCCGGCTGCTCTACCACTGGCACGGCGGCACCATGACCCGGCGGGTCGAGGGTCTGCTGGAGCTGGCCCCGCGCCTCGAGGTCGCGGTGCACCCCGCGGACGCGCGCCAGCTGGGGGTGGACGACGGCGGGGCCCTGCGCGTGGTGTCCCGCCGGGGCGAGCTGTTCGCCTACGCGCGGGTGACGGAGGCGGTGCGCCGGGGCGCGGTCTTCGTGCCCTTCGTCAAGCTGCAGGACTCGGCGGCCAACTTCCTGACCCACGCCGCCTTCGATCCCTCCGCCAAGATCCCCGAGTACAAGGTCTGTGCCGTCCGGCTCGAGCGGATCTGATACACTCCCGGGTCCGTCCGATCAGAGGGACGGGATCGACTGGCTCAGGAATTCTTCCAGCACCTTGGCGAACGCGACGGGCGCGTCGAGCACCAGATGGTGATACGTCCCGGGAATCTCGACGAGTCGGGCCCGCGGCAGCCGGGCCAGCATGTCCGCCGCCATCTCGCGCGGCAGGATCGGCGAGTGCTCTCCACGCACCAGCAGGGTCGGCGCGGTGATGCGCTCGAGCAGCGCCCAGCCGTCGGTGGGACGCCGCCGGCCGTTGCAGGCCGGATCGAAGCGGTAGAGGAACCGCCCCCCACGCTCGGCGATGCCCTCCCGGGCCAGGTGCTCGAGCAGGCGCGGATCGGCGACCGTCTCGCGCGGCAGGAGCCGGAAGCTCCTGAGCGCGGACTCGAGCGTCTCGTGGCGCATGGGCCCACGGTCGCCGCGCCGGTGCATGGTCTGCAGCCGCTCGGCCGGGATCGCGGGACGGCTATCCACCACGACCAGGCGCTCCACGCGCTCCGGGTGCCAGGCCGCGAACGCCATCGCATTGTGTCCGCCCATGGAATGGCCGACCACGGTCATTCGAGCCCAGGCCAGGGCGTCCATCACGCCCAGCAGGTCACGGGCGAAGTCCTCGGTGGCGTAGGCCGGGTCGGCCGCCCACTGGCTCGACCCGTGGCCGCGCTGGTCGAGCGAGAGCACATGGTAGCGGTCGACGAAGGCGGGAACGACGGCGTCGAACCAGTGGGCGTGGGCGGATCCCCCGTGCAGGAAGCAGAGGGCCGGGCGGCCCGGCGCGCCCCATTCGAGGGCATGGAGGGCCAGGCCGCCGATCGGGAGGGTGCGCTGCCGGGCGATCTCGCAGGCGAAACGGGTCGGATCGGTCATGCGCCGCATTGTACTCAGGCGGTGCACCGGTTGTGACGATTCGCGTTGTCAGCTGGCGCACGTTGTCAGCCGGTGGACAGGGGGAGCCGCTGGGCCGGAGGAGGGCAACCACGTTTTCAGTCACTTGCCGGTACGCAGAAAGTGGCAAGCGGGTTGCTCATATTCTCGTCGTCTCGCACATTTCTTTTGGCCCAACGAACCGCCTAACGGGATAGTCAGGAAAGAAGAATGAGCCAAAGCTCGGTTCCCCGCTCGCTCTCCTGGAGCACGCTGGTCGTCCTCACGCTGATCGCCGCCCTGGCCGAGACCACGATCCTGTTCCCGTCCACGCTGTTCGGGGGCACACGCCTGGCCGCCGCGCTCTCGTGGGATGCCAGCAACCCCGGCTACCCGCTGCCCGAGAGCCCGACCGCGGAGGCCCCCGCGACGGAGGCGCCCGCCAGCCCGGCGGCGTCCGCGCCGACCCCCGCCGAGTCGCCGGCCGCTCAGGCGCCCGCGACGCCGGCGCCCGTCGAGCCGCGGGGTGAGCCCCGCGTGGTGGCGGGCCGGGTGCTCGACGCCGCGACCGGCGGCCCGATCCGGGGCGTGTCGATCTGGGCGGGCCCCGGCGAGACGATGACCGACGCGGAGGGCCGGTTCACCACCGCGCCCGTCGCCCCCGGCAGCACGATCTGGGTCAAGGCTCCCGGCTACGAGCGGCGCAAGCTCACCGCGGGAGCCTCCGAGGTCACCGTGAAGCTCCCGCCGCATCCGATCCGCGCCGCCTACCTCACCTACTACGGCGTGGCCGACCGCGGCATCCGCCAGCGGGTGCTCGACCTCGTGTCGCGCACCGAGCTCAACGCGGTGGTCATCGACGTCAAGGGTGACCGCGGGATGATCCCCTACCGGACCTCGGTGCAGGCCGCGATCGACGCGGGCGCGCAGGGCCCGGTCATCATCAAGGACTTCGACGAGCAGCTCGCCTCCTGGAAGGCGCAGGGCATCTACACGATCGCCCGCATCGTCGCCTTCAAGGACAACCTGCGGGCCACCACCCGGCCGGACCTCGCCGTCATCGACACCCGCACCGGCAAGCCGTGGACCGACCGCGAGAACCTGGCGTGGGTCGACCCGTTCCGCGAGGAGAACTGGAATTACCTGATCGCGGTGGCCAAGGAGGCCGTCGCCAAGGGCTTCGACGAGGTGCAGTTCGACTACGTCCGCTTCCCCACCGACGGCAAGCTGTCGGCGGCGCGCTACGCGCAGCCCAACAACGCCACCACCCGCCTGCCCACCATCGCCGCGTTCCTGGCCAAGGCCCGTCGCGAGCTCGGCCCCACCGGCACGTTCCTCGGCGCGGACGTCTTCGGCTACACCGCCTTCAACGTGAACGACACCGACATCGGGCAGCGCATCGAGGAGCTCTCCGCGCACCTCGACTACATGTGCCCCATGGTCTACCCGTCGGGCTATCACCTGGGGATTCCCGGCTTCCGCAACCCGGTGCAGCACCCCTACGAGGTCGTGAAGGAGAGCGTGCGGCTCACGCGCCAGCGCTCCCAGAACCCGGCCATGCAGGTGCGGCCGTGGCTGCAGGACTTCAAGGACTACGCCTTCGACAAGCGCATCTTCGGGCCCGGCGAGGTGACGGCCCAGATCCGCGCGGCCAACGACGCGGGCGCCGCGGGCTGGATGCTGTGGAACCCGCGGAACGACTACACCGCGGCGGCGCTCAAGCCCAAGACCGCCGCCCTCACGAAGTCCAGCCAGTAGCCATGCGGACCGTCGTCGCGTTCGTCCTGCTCGCGGTCTGTCTGGGCGCGGCGGTCTTCGCGGGCGCCCAGGCGCCCACCCTGGCCCCCAACGAGCTGGGCCGGGTCATGATCCTCGAGTACCACAAGATCGACGTCCCCGAGGCCCGCTGGACCCGCACCCCCGAGAACTTCAAGCGCGACCTGGGCCGCCTCTGGGAGCGGGGCTACCGCACGGTAGCGCTCACCGACTACGTGGACGGCAAGATGGCACTACCCGCCGGCACCACGCCGGTCGTCCTGACCTTCGACGACTCCTCGCCCGGCCAGTTCCGCTACATCCAGAAGGGCAACGACTGGGTGATCGACCCCGAGTGCGGCGTCGGCATCCTCGAAGCCTTCGCCCGCGAGCACTCGGGCTTCGGGCACGCCGCCACCTTCTACGTGCTGCCCGGCGCCAAGCCGCCCAACCAGCTATTCAATCAGCCCGAGCTGACCACCCGCAAGCTGCAGTACCTGGTGAGCCAGGGCTACGAGATCGGCAACCACACGCTATGGCACGCCGAGCTCGGGCGCTACCCCGAGGCCACGGTGCGCGACCAGCTGGCCACCTCGCAGGTGTGGGTGCAGCGGCACGTGCCGGGCTACCGCTTCCGCACGATGGCCCTGCCGCTCGGCAGCTATCCCAAGGAGCTCGGCTGGGCGGTGGCGGGCGAGGCCAAGGGCATGGCCTACCGCCACGAGGCCATCCTGATGGTGGCGGGCGGGGCGGCGCCCTCGCCGTACGCGAAGAGCTTCGACCCGCTCCACCTGCCCCGCATCCAGGTGGTGGACCGGGACCTCGACTACTGGCTCACCTACTTCGACCGGAACCCGGGCGAGCGCTACGTGAGCGACGGCGATCCCGCCACCATCACGGTGGCGAACGGGAGCACCGGGAAGCTGGGCGCGGTGAAGTCCGCGCGGGTGATCGAGCGGCGGTAGGCGCGGGACCGCGCGGCTACTTGTAGATCAGGTAGGGCGCGCGGCGCTGCAGGAAGGTGTCGCGGGAGGCGTCGGCCCACCCCAGGATCCGCACGAAGGGATCCCCGCGCAGGATCGACCACATCGTCGTCCGGTTGACCAGCAGGTTCTGGATCGCCGCCGGGCGGAACTGCCCCGGATAACGCTCCATCAGCTCCCGACCCAGCGCGAGGCCGACCGTCACCGGGCGGATCGCGTCGCGGTCGGTCACCTGCATCTGCACGCCCCCCGCCACCTGGCCCGCGTAGACGCTCGAGGTCGGCGTGAAGAACACGCCCTGGAACCGCACCCCGGCCAGCCCGCGGGCGGTCATCGCGTCGGCCAGGTTCTGGGGATCGGTGATCCACGGGGCGCCGACCACCTCGAACGGCGTGTCGGTGCCGCGCCCGACCGAGACGTTGGTCGCCTCCAGGAGCCCGATCCCCGAGTAGAGCAGTGCCTGGGTCTGGGTCCGGATGTTGGGGGACGGGTTCACCCACGGCAGCCCGGTCTCGTCGAACCATTGCCCGCGCTGCCAGCGCTCGAGCGGCACCACGGTCAGCTTCACCGGCAGCTTCCGCTCCGCGACCACCATCTGGGCGAACTCGCCGATGGTCATGCCGGTCCGGACCGGGATCGTGTGCGGGGCGGTGAACGACCGCATGTCCGGATCCATCAGCGGCCCTTCGACCACGCTGCCGGTGATCGGATTGGGGCGATCCAGCACCATCACGTGGATCCCGCGGCGCCCGCCCTCCTCCAGCGCGTAGACCAGGGTGGTGAGGTACGTGTAGTACCGGACGCCCACGTCCTGGATGTCGAAGACGAGCGTGTCGATGCCGTTCAGCATCTCGGGGGACGGGCGGCGGGCCGGCCCGTACAGGCTCCAGATGGGGAGCCCGGTGGCCGCGTCCCGGCTGTTCGGCACGTTGGCGTCCACCTGCCCGGTCATGCCGTGCTCCGGCGAGAACAGCGCGCGCAGCCGCACCCGCGGGGCGGCGGCGGCGAGCAGGTCCACCCCGCGCCGTCCCTGGCCGTCCACCCCGGTCTGGTTGGTGATGAGCCCGATCTGACGGCCGACGAGGGGCGCGAAGTCGTCCGCGACCAGCCGGTCGAGGCCGGTCAGCGTGGGTCCCTCGGGGCGGGCCGGCGCGTCCGCCGCGGGCGCGATCGGCGTGGTCTCGGCGGCGGCCGGCGCGGTGACCGGCGGCTCCTCGCGGGACGCGAAGCGCGTGCCGATGGCTGCGCTGACGCGGCGGCGGAGCTCGGCCACGTCGCCCTTGCCGTAGGGATGCACCCGGTTGGTGAGCAGGATCATGTAGACCTGGCTCGGCGGATCCATCCAGATCGCGGGGCCGGTGAAGCCGGTGTGACCGACCGAGCCCATCGGAAAGTAGGAGCCGAGCGTCCGCGAATAGGGCGAGGCGATGTCCCACCCCAGGCCGCGCGTGGTCTCGCCGATCACGTGCGGGGCGAACATCGCGCGCACGGTGGCTTCCTTGAGATAGCGCCGACCGCCCAGCGCTCCGCCCGACAGCAGCATGCGGCAGTAGCGGCTCAGGTCCGCCGCGGTCGAGAACACGCCCGCGTGGCCCGCGACGCCGTGCAGGAGGCGGGAGTTGCCGTCGTGCACCACCCCGCGGAGCGGCCCGTGCGAGTTCACGACCTCGGTCGGGGCGATCCGCTTCTGCCAGGCCTTGGGCGGGTCGAAGGCGGTGTCGCGCATGCCGAGCGGGGTGTAGAAGTTGCGCTGGGCGAAGCGGTCGAGCGGCTCGCCGCTCACCCGCCGCACGAGCTCGCCGAGCAGGATGAACCCGGTGTCGCTGTAGAGGAACGTGGTGCCGGGAGCCACCGAGAGCCCGGCCTTCGCCTGCAGGCGCGCCGCCTCCGGGAAGCCCTTCGCCATCGCGTCGCGCGCGGGCAGATCGGGCATGCCCGCGGAGTGGGTGAGCAGCCGCACCAGCGTGACGTCCTGGAAGGCGGGGGTGTTGAACTCCTTGAGATAGCGCCCGAGGGGCGCGTTCAGGTCCACCTTGCCCATCTCCCACAGCCGCAGGACGGAGGGCGTGGTGGCGACCACCTTGGTGAGCGAGGCGATGTCGAAGATGGTGTCCGCGGTCATCAGCTCCGGGTGGGGAACGGTCGCGCGCCAGCCGAGGACCTTGCGATGCAGGATCTGATCGCCCTGGCCCACGAGGAGCACCACGCCCGGCACTTCCGACGCGGCCACCGAGTCGCGCACCGCCTCGTCCACCGCCTGTACCCAGGCCGCGGGCTGCGCCGTCACCACCATGGGCGTGAAGGACACGAGCAGCGCCACCAGGAGCGGGATTGCGCGACCGCGCATGCCCTATGATACGAGGTTGTCGGCCGTCCACGACGCGAAAATCTCGGCGCCTCGTGCTACGCTGCGCTTCGTGGCGCAGCGCGTTTTCGTGACCGGGAGCACCGGGTTCGTCGGCAAGCATGTCGCTCGCGCACTACTTGCGCAGGGATTCCTCGTCCGCTGCCTGGTCCGGCCGGGATCGGAGCACGATCTCAAGGGCTTCGCGTCGATCGATCGCGTCCCGGGCGACGTCCTGGAGCCCCAGGGCCTCGCCCCGAGCGCCGAGGGCTGCGCCGCCATCGTCCATCTCGTCGGCATCATCCGCGAGCAGCCGAGTCGGGGCGTCACGTTCGAGCGCATGCACGCGCAGGCGACGCGGAACATGCTCGAGCTCGCGCGCAAGGCGGGGGTCCCGCGCTATGTCCAGATGAGCGCGCTCGGGACGCGTCCGGCTGCCCGCGCCCGCTATCACCGGACCAAGTGGGACGCCGAGGAAGCCGTCCGGGCGAGCGGGCTCGACTGGACCATCTTCCGTCCCTCGATCATCTTCGGGCCCGGCGACGCCTTCGTGTCGGTGCTCGGCCGCGTGATCAAGCGCCTCCCCTTCGTGCCGGTGCTGGGAGACGGCCGATACCGGCTCCAGCCGATCCCGGTGGAGCAGGTCGCGGAGGGCTTCGCGCGGGCGATCCGGACGCCCGCGACCGTGCGGCAGACCTACGAGGTGGCGGGTCCCGCCCCGTATGCGTTCGTCGACTTGCTGGACGAGATCGCCCGCGCGCTCGGGCGCGCGCGGGCCCGGAAGCTTCACATCCCGCTCGGCCCGGTGCGCATGATGACCCGGGGACTCGAGTGGCTGCCGTTCTATCCCGTCTCCTCCGACCAGCTCACCATGCTGGAAGAGGAGAGCGTCGCCGATCCGTCCCGCTTCTTCGCCGACCTCGGGCTCCAGCCCGAGCCGCTGGCGGCCGGGCTCCGGCGGATGTTCGGGCGCTCATGAGCGACTGGCCGCACCGGGGCGCCTTCCCCCACCAGCACGGCGACGCCCGGGGGTTGCTCGAGCGCATCGAGGCCCAGCTCCGCGAGCGCATCGACGAGGCGGTCGAGATGGCGGCCCTGAAGCTGATGGTGGACGCGCGCGCGCGAACGGGCCGGGCGGCCCCGGAGAGCACCAGCGTGGCCGATCGCGCCGAGTTCGAGAGCACCTCCCGCGCCCTGCTCGCCCGCCTGCGCGAGCGGTTCCTCGCGGAGCTGCCCGACGAGCTGCGGCCGCGCTACGAGCAGGCCGAGACCGCCGTCGCGGACGAAGGTGCGCGCCCGCTGGCCGGCCAGGTGTTCCTCGCGCGCCGGCTGCCGGACTACTGGCAGCGCTTCGAGCGCTACCAGCAGGAAGACGCCCAGGAGCGCCTGGCCGACGCAACCAGGCCCGGCGGCTGGATCCGGCGGGTACTCGGCCAGTCCTAGCCTCCTAGGCCGCGCGGAGCTGAGCGGCCGTCTCCGGGGCCTCGCGCCTGAGGTCGGCCAGCGCCCAGAGATCCTCGCACTCCCCGAGGGCCCGGCCCCACTCCGCGTAGCCGTCGAGCAGCGCCGCGCGAAGCCCTGTCAGGCGCTCCTCCGCGCGCTCGATACGCGTCTTGAGATCCGACTTCAGTCCCGCGGCGGTGCCCTCCCCCGCGCGCGCGGCGATCCGGTCGATCATGCGGTTCAGGTCGTCCTGCAGCAGCCTCTCGAATTGGCTCATCACGGCACCTCCTGTGGGACTCATATACTAAACATATGAGGAGGTATGCTGTCAACTCGGCAGGGCTCTCCGTTCTTGACGAGCTGAAACAGGTGGCGTACCGTGTGCAACATATGTTGCACGGATGGATCCTCCTGTTGCTGAGCCTGCCCCCGCGGCCGTCGAGCCTGCGCGTGCGCGCGTGGCGTCGGCTGCGCGTGCTGGGAGCCGTGCCGCTCAAGAGCGGGGCCTACCTGCTGCCCGACTCGGCCGACCGCTACGAGCAGTTCCAGTGGCTCGCGCAGGAGATCCAGCGTGACGGGGGCGACGCCACCCTTCTCCGCGTCGACCGCATCGAGAACATGTCCGAGGCCGACGTCGTGCGCCTCTTCCAGGACGCCCGGACCCAGGACTACGCCGACCTCGCCGATCGCTACCGCAAGCTGCTCACGGAACGCCGTCCGCGGCTGGCCGACGAGCTCGCGCGGCTCGCCCGCGAGATGGCTCGCATCGGGGAGATCGACTTCTTCGAGGCGCCCGCGCGGCGCGAGGTCGAGCGCGCGCGCGAAGCGGTGGAGCAGCGTGCCGCCACCGCCCGCGCCCGGCCGGCGGGCGCGGCGCCGCCGCTCGACCTCGGCGCGCTCCGCGGCCGCCGGTGGGTCACGCGCCCGCGCCCCCACGTCGACCGCATCGCGTCGGCCTGGCTCATCAAGCGCTTCGTGGACCCGGAGGCCGAGTTCGTCTTCGCGTCACCCGACCAGATCCCGGGCGACGCCATCCCCTTCGACATGGCGGGCGCGGACTTCGGGCACCACGGCGAGGACTGCACCTTCCAGACGCTGCTCCGGCGCACCGGCCTGCGCGACCGCAAGCTCGCCATCCTCGCCGAGATCATCCACGAGGCCGACCTGAAGGACGGCAAGTACGCGCGCGAGGAGGCCCGCGGCATCGACCTGACGATGCGCGCGCTGCTGAGCGCGATCAAGGACGACCACGAGGCCCTGGCCCACGGCCTCACCCTGTTCGACGGCCTGTACGCGACCATCGGAGAGCGAGCATGACCGAGCCGAGGACGACCTGGGGCTTGATGCGCTACTTCCTCTACCTGGGCAGCCTCGGCTTCGGCGGGCCGGTCGCGCTCATCGGCTACATGCAGCGCGACCTCGTCGAGCGGCGGCGCTGGTTCGGCAAGGACGACTACATGAAGGGCCTCGCGCTCTCCCAGCTCGCGCCGGGTCCCCTCGCCGCTCAGCTGGCCATGTGCCTCGGCTACGTCCACGGTCGCGTCCCGGGGGCGACCCTGATCGGGCTGGCGTTCATCCTCCCCTCGTTCCTGATGACCCTGGCGCTGGGCGCCCTCTACGTGGCCTACGGCGGGCTCGGCTGGATGCAGGCCGCGTTCTACGGCGTGGGCGCGGCGGTGATCGGGATCATCGTCCGCTCGGCGTGGAAGCTCCTGCGCCTCACCTTGGCCACCGACCGCCTCCGGTGGGCGGTCGCGGGGCTCATGGCCCTGGTGACCGCCTGGACCGAGACCGAGGTCGGCAGCCTGTTCATCCTGTGCGGCGTCGTCGTGCTGCTCGTCCAGGCGCCGCCTCGGCGGCTGCTCGCGTGGGCCGGGTCGACCCGGAGCCTGCCGACGGTGGGCTGGCCGCTGCTCCTGCTCGCCGGCCTCGCCGCCCCCGCGACCGTGGGCGGCCTGGGCCAGATCCTCTGGTTCTTCACGAAGGCGGGCGCGTTCGTCTTCGGCAGCGGACTCGCCATCGTGCCGTTCCTCTACGGCGGCGTGGTGCAGGAGTTCCGGTGGCTCACCGACCAGCAGTTCCTCGACGCGGTCGCGGTGGCGATGCTCACGCCCGGCCCGGTCGTCATCACGGTGGCCTTCATCGGCTACCTCGTGGGCGGGCTCGCGGGCGGCACCGCGGCCGCGGTCGGCGTGTTCCTGCCGACCTACCTCTTCGTCGTGATCCCGTACCCATGGTTCGATCGCTTCAGCGGCAACCCGCAGGTGAAGGCGTTCGTCGGCGGGGTCACCGCGGCCGCCGCCGGCGCGATCGCGGGCGCCTGCTTCGTGCTCGGCCGGCGCGCCATCTTCGACGCGCCGACCGCCCTGCTCGCGCTCGGCGCGTTCGGTCTGCTGTGGCGATTCAAGGTGCCGGAGCCGGTCCTGATCGCCGGGGCCGGGGCCGCCGGCCTCCTGATCTCCTGGCTCCGGGGCGCGCCGTGAGGCCACCCCGCCTCCTCGCCGTCGCCGCCGCCCTCGCGATGGCCGCGGTGACGCCCGCGCACGCCGCGGGTGGCTGGCGCACCGGGCAGACCGGCCGCGGCACCGCCCGCTGGAGCCGGCACGGCGAGACGCTCACCTACGAGGGCGGAGCCGCGTTCGGCTGGGCGGTGCGCGAGCGCGCGCCGTACCGCGACGGCTGGGTGGAGGCGCGGTTCAAGCCGGTGGCCGGACGCGAGGATCGGGCCGGCGGCGTGGTGTGGCGCTGGCGCGACGCGGACAACTACTACGTCGCCCGCGCGAACGCGCTCGAGGACAACGTGGTCGCCTACAAGGTCGTGGCGGGCCACCGCACCGACCTCACCCCGGTGGACGCCCGACCCGGAACGTACGGGGTGAAGGTCCCGGTGGCGGCCGGGGCCTGGCACACGCTCCGCGTCGACTTCACGGGCGACCGCTTCGAGATCACCTACGACGGCCGGCGCCGGTTCGCCGTCCGCGACGAGACGTTCCCCGACGCCGGCCGGGTGGGGATCTGGTCCAAGGCCGACAGCGTCACCGAGTTCGACCAGTTCCGAGAGGAGGAAGCCCGATGAGCATGCATCGCCCGGTTCTCTTCGTCTGCCTGCACGGCGCGGCCAAGAGCGTCCTCGCCGCCGCCGACTTCCAACGGATGGCCGCCGAGCGCGGCCTCGACATCCCCGCGGTCTCGGCCGGCACCGAGCCCGACGCGGCGATCGCGCCCGGGGTGCTGCGCATCCTGCTCGCCGAGGGCGTCGACCTGCGTGGGCGGGTGCCGCGGCGGCTCACGCGCGGAGACGTGGCGGGCGCCGCGCGGGTCGTGGCGTTCGGCTGCGACCTAGGCGAGACCGCCCCGGCCGGGACCGCGGTCGAGCAGTGGGCCGACGTGCCCGCGGTGAGCGACGACCTGCCCGCGGCCCGCGCGGTGATCCGGCGCCATCTCGAGCGGCTCGTCGACGAGTGCGCCCGGAGGCCACGGCCATGAAGTGGGTGACGCGGCGGAAGGCCCGGGTCGACCGGATCGCCTGCCCCTGGCTGATCCGGCGCTTCATCGATCCCGGGGCCGAGTTCCTCTTCGTGCCCGAGGCGGAGGTGATGGAGACCGCGCGACGGGAGGAGGCCCTGCCCTTCGACGTCCCGGACGTGGAGCTCGGGCACCACGGCGACCGGTGCTCCTTCGACGCCTTCCTCGACACGTACCGACTCGCCGATCCCGCGCTGCACGTCCTCGCCCGGATCGTGCGCGGAGCCGACACCGACGCCCGTGGTCTCGCCCCCGAGGCCTGGGGCCTCTACGCGGTGGCGAGCGGATTCCGGGAGATCACCCGCGACGACGTCGAGAACATGGCGCTGCAGTTCCCGGTCTACGACGCGCTCTACGCCTACTGCCGGAGCGCGCGCGCGTGAGCCGCGACGGGCGCCTCGTCTTCGTGGCCAAGACGGCGCGCACCTTCTGCTACGGCTTCCTCGGCGTGCTGTTCCCGGTCTACCTGGCCGAGCGCGGGATGGACGCGCGCCAGATCGGCGCGGCCGTCACCCTCACCCTGCTCGCGAGCGCGGCCATGACCTTCGCGATCCGGCGCCCCGCCGAGCGCTACGGGGCCCGCGCCGCGCTGCTCGCCCAGACCGGCCTGATCGTGGTCTCCGCCCTCGTCTTCCTCGTCACCGAACAGCCCTGGCTCGTGGTGGCGGCCGCCATGCTCGGCAACCTGGCGGTGGGCACCGGCGAGACCGGCCCGTTCCTCACCCTCGAGCAGGTGGCGGTCACGCGCGCCACCACGCGCGAGCGCCTGACCACCACCCTCAGCCTCTACAACCTCGCCGGCTACGGCGCCTCCGCCCTCGGGGCCGCCGCGGTGGGGCGAGCGGGCGCGGCCCCGCGCGTGCTGTTCGCGGTGTTTCTCCTGGGCGGCCTCGTGCAGATGGCGGCCTACGCGCTGATGCGCGCGGACCCGGTCCGGGCCGCCGGTCCCCGGCCGGCCGCGGCGATGCCGTCGCGTCCCCTCGTCCACCGCCTCGCGGCGCTCTTCGCGCTCGACTCCCTCGCCGGCGGCTTCGTGCTCCAGAGCCTGATCGCCTACTGGTTCTACACCCGCTTCGGAATGGACCTGGCCGCGCTCGGCTGGACGTTCTTCGGCGCGCAGATCCTCTCCGGCCTCTCCCTGCTGCTGGCCGCGCGGCTCGCCCCCCGCCTCGGGCTCGTCAACACCATGGTGTTCTCGCACCTGGTCTCGAACGTGCTGCTGATCGGGGTGGCGCTGGCGCCCTCGGCCGCGCTCGCGGTCACCCTGCTGCTGGCCCGGCACCTGCTCTCCCAGATGGACGTCCCCACCCGCCAGAGCTTCCTCATGCTGGCGGTGCATGATCACGAGCGGGAGGGTGCGGCGAGCCTCACCAACGTGAGCCGCACCCTCGCGCAGTCGGTGAGCCCCGCCCTCACCGGCTGGATCATGGCCAGCGTCTCGCTGGCCGCGCCGTTCTTCCTCGGCGGGGGCCTCAAGATCCTCTACGACCTGATGCTCTACGCGACGATCCGAAAGGTGGAGACGCGATGACCCTGCTCCTGACCCGCGGCGACGTGGCCGCGCTCCTGACCCTCGACGAGTGCATCGACGCGGTCGAGGCCGGCTTCGCCCGCCAGGCCGGAGGTGGCGCGGTCGGGCCCGGCGTGCTCGCGCTGCACGTGCCGGGCGGCGGCTTCCACGTCAAGGCGGCCGGGCTCCGGCTCGCCCGCTTCTACGTGGCGGCCAAGCTCAATGCCAACTTCCCCGACAACGGGGCGCGCCGAGGGCTCCCGACGATCCAGGGCGTGGTCGTCCTCTCCCACGGCGAGGACGGCCGGCCGCTGGCCCTGCTCGACTCGATGGAGATCACGGCCCTGCGCACCGGCGCGGCCACCGCGGTGGCCGCCCGCCACCTCGCGCGCGCGGACGCGCGGGTGGCCACCGTCGTCGGCTGCGGCCGCCAGGGTCGGATCCAGATCGCGGCGCTGGCCCGGGTGCGGCCGCTCACGCGCGTCCACGCCATCGACGCCGACCCGGCCGCCGCGGCACGCTTCGCCCGGGAGATGTCCGCGGAGCTCGGCCTCGAGGTGCGCGCCGCCGGGAGCGTCGCGGAGGTCGCGCCGGGCAGCGACATCGTGGTCACGTGCACGCCCTCGCGCGCGCCCCTGCTCCACCGCGTCGACGTGGCGCCGGGCACCTTCGTCGGGGCGGTGGGCGCCGACAACGAGCACAAACAGGAGCTGGAGCCGGCCCTGATGGCGGCGGGCACGATCGTGGTCGACAGCCTCGAGCAGTGCGCCACCATCGGCGACCTGCACCACGCCCTCACCGCCGGCGTGGTCTCCCTCGGCCAGGTCCACGCGGAGCTCGGCCAGGTGGTCGCGGGGCAGAAGCCGGGCCGCCGCTCGGCGGAGGAGATCACCATCTTCGACAGCACCGGCGTCGCCATCGAGGACGTCGCGGCCGCGGTGGCGGTCTACGAGAAGGCGCTGGCCGCCGGCCGCGGGCTCAGCGTGGACCTGGCGAGCTGATCGACGGGCGCGGGGCGCCCGCCCGGGTCAGCGCGGCGGGCGACCGAGCATGCAGGAGATCTGGTAGCGGTGCCGCGCGACCCAGCGGTAGAGGACCGGCCCCAGCACCTCGACGCCGGGGAGACGGAAGGCCGACGCCAGCCACCGCCAGCCGCGCATCCGGCGGAGGATCTCGGGAATCGCGGCGTCCCCGGCGAGCAGCCGCCCGTCCGGCAGGATGAGCTGCATGGCCTCGAGACAGACCCGCTCGTCCATCCAGGGGTAGCGGGCGCGACGCTCGGCCGCCTGGCAGGGCAGGAACTCGAGGTGGCCGCGGATGGCCCGGCGCGAGATCCACGAGACGCCACCTTGGCACAGGCCGCAGCTGCCGTCGTAGATCAGGACGGCGCGGGCCCGGTCGACCGGGGCCTGGCGCTCCTCGAGTCTCGGGTCCATCGGCCGCCATTGTACTCCCCCGGGGTCAACGGTAGGCGCACGGGGGCACCGCGGTGCGCCACGGCCCCTGCGTGAGGTGCCCACCCGGCGGGAACAGGCGAAGCTGCTCCGCGGGGAGCGCCGCCCGCACCCGCCGACCGCGCAGCGTGAGGAAGTAGCCGGCGCGGGCCGCGTCCACGCCCAGGCGGCGGAGGTCCTG
>Ga0070694_100001111_pt1 | contig 15387 bp, 14 predicted proteins | sample KBSK1251metaG_FD_65470 | JGI IMG/M metagenome (GOLD analysis project Ga0070694, IMG submission 65470) | Corn, switchgrass and miscanthus rhizosphere microbial communities from Kellogg Biological Station, Michigan, USA - KBS K1-25-1 metaG | ecosystem: Host-associated > Plants > Roots >... | reverse complement strand
TGTGGAACGACACTGACAATCCCCTCGCCTACCTAATTACCTTCCGCTCTTACGGCACTTGGCTGCATGGAGATGAACGCGGTTCGATCGATCGCCTTCACAGGCAAATGCAACGAGGCAGATGCGCGAAGATGGTTGTTGGAGACGAGAATCCAGTCCGTGGGCGGAAAAAGGTAGCAAGAGATATTTGTGGAACGAACAGAGTGTAGCCAAAGCCATTGAGTATCTGCTGTGTGGGCAGGGAGATGAACTGCGTGACTTTGAGTGATCTTACCCGGTCGCTACCGCTCGCGGTACTGACTCCTTTGCGAAGTATCATGGAGGGGCTAACCGACTTTTTTCTTTGCGGCCACGGTGCTAGTATGGCGCCATTCAACGCTCTCGATATTGCGGAGGCACGGGTCGAATCATCTAAAGACAATTAAACTAAGGAACCCGCTCCGTAACGAAAGTTATGGGGCGGTTTTTCGTGAGCGTGAAGTACCTAACTCAATGACGAAGATTCTGATCACCGGTGGCGCCGGGTTTATCGGCTCGCATCTTGTCGACCGCCTGCTATCAGAAGGCGGCTGGCACATAACCGTAATTGACGACTTCAATGATTTCTATGACCCTTCCGTCAAACGGGCGAACATCCAAACACATCTCGCACAGCCCAACTATCGTCTGGTCGAAGCGGACATCAGCAATTACGAAGCGATGCATCAGGCCCTGAGTGACGATCGGTTCGATTGCATCGTTCATCTGGCCGCGCGCGCCGGAGTTCGTCCTTCGCTGACTGAACCGCGACTGTATGTCGAAACCAACATTAACGGCACAATGAACCTGCTGGAATTGGCGCGCGAAGGTGGCACCAGGCAATTCGTGTTTGGATCTTCTTCGTCAGTTTATGGTGAGAACAAGAAAGTGCCGTTCAGTGAAGACGATCCCATCTTCAATCCGATCTCGCCCTACGCCGCGACCAAGGCCGCCGGCGAGTTGATTTGCCATACGTACTCGCATTTGTACGGCATGCGCATCCTCTGTCTCCGGTTCTTTACGGTTTATGGAGCGCGCCAGCGGCCGGATCTGGCGATCCACAAATTCGCAAAACTGATCAGCAACGACAAGACAATTCCGGTCTTCGGCGACGGCACCACGCGGCGTGATTACACTTACATCGACGACATCATCTCCGGCGTGCGCGCTGCGATTGATTACGACCAAAGCGACTACGAAGTCATCAACCTGGGCGAGGCGCACACTGTCGAACTGAGCCAACTGATTTCGCTGCTGGAAAACGCTCTGGGAAAAACTGCGCAGATTGATCGGCAGCCAATGCAGCCCGGCGACGTGCCGCAAACCTTTGCGGACATCACCAAAGCGCGGCGGTTACTCAATTACAATCCGCAGACGCAAATTGAAGAAGGCATTCAACGCTTCGTAGAATGGTGGAGGGGGAAGAACGGTTGATAGAGCCCTAATTTGACTAATTGTAGGGGCGTCCCTCCGTGGGCGCCCCGGAACGACTAAAAAGGGCGCCCACGGAGGGACGCCCCTACAGAATGAGGGCACTACAGGTGCATCATTTTGGTGAGTCAGGCATGTTATTACTCAAAGAACGGTTGAAGCTCAAACCAGCACTGGCTGCTCTGTTTATTTGTCTTCCGCTGGCTTTGAGTGTTTACGGCCAGGGCCAGCGGACAGCTTCCGGGATCATCTATTTTACTAACAACAGTCCGGATAGTTTGGCCGATTTTCGCGTCGAAGTTCTCACGCCGAATAGGAAGAAGATAATTGCCGCCACACCGCCTGACGATCATGACCGATTTGAATTCCGTTCACTCAAGCCGGGTAAGTATCTCCTGAGGGTAACGTGGGCGAATCATTGCGTGCTATCGTACAGAATGGATCTGACCAAAGAGTCACGAACGAAAATCAGAGTTCTTATGGACCTGGAATGCGCTCATTTCAATGGACAGATTCGAGATTTACCAGCGGACTAGGTACGCACGCCTCTGGCGTGCTCGGGCGCGGCACTCCAGACGAGTGCGTACCCATTTGATTGTCCAGCAAGTTTTGTCAACTACAGCTAACAACTTCAAACCTGCGCTCCCGCGCGAAATGCAGGAACACACCTACCCGATCATGTTCGAGGTCGAGGGCAGGCATTGGTGGTTCCTCGGCCGGCGGCAAATCATTGCCAGTTTCGTCGAACAGATCTGTAAAGACCTCGGGAAACCAGAGCCGCGAATTCTGGACGTCGGCTGCGGCACGGGAGCAAACCTGCAAATGCTTGCGGATTTCGGCGTAGCTGAGGGCGTGGATGTCTCGGACGAAGCCCTGGAGTTTTGTCGCGCTCGCGGCTTGTCGAAAGTTAAGCAGGGCGCGGCGGAAGCCTTGCCATACGAAGATGCGTCGTTTGACGTAGTGACCGGCCTCGATGTGGTCGAGCACCTCGACGATGATGTCGCCGGCTTAAAAGAAATGCATCGCGTGCTGCGGCCACGCGGGCGGGCGCTCTTGTTCGTTCCGGCGTTTATGTTTTTGTGGGGCGTGCAGGACGACATCAGCAATCATCGTCGTCGCTACACCGTGAAGGAGTTGAGAACGCGCCTGGCGGAAGCAGGCCTGGCCGTCGAGCGCGCAACTTATGCGAACATCACCTTCTTCATGCCGATCCTGATCGGTCGATTGATAATGCGTCTGACGGGCGTGCGCCCGGCCTCAGAGAACAATATTACAATTGGCGCCTTGAATGGATTCCTGGGATGGATCCTGGGATCAGAGCGCTGGTGGCTGCGTTGGCTGAATTTTCCTTTTGGCGTATCGATCGTTTGTGTGGCGCGCAGAGACTGAGATGAATGATAATTAGAGAAGTCATTTGGCTAGGCAATTCGCTGATAAGATTGAGCGCAAACATCGTTAGGAAGTTATGGCAAACACAAGAAGTAAGGCGACCAAAACTCGCGATCCTTTGCCGGAGCATTTCGATAGCCTCGAAGAAGCTGCCGAGTTTTGGGACACTCACGACAGCGGGGACTACGAAGAGTATTTTAAGGACGTGGAGTGTAAGTTCGATATCAAAAAGAGAACTCATCTAATTTCCATGGACGGTAAGCTTTATAAGGAAGTGCGCGCAATCGCCAAAAAGAAGCGCATCCCTGCCGACAAACTCGTAAGCCGTTGGATTAAGGAAAAGCTTCGCAGTGCCGCATGATGCAAACTATCGCTGAAGAAAATTTCATCACAAACCAAAGTAGCGAAGGAGACGGTCATCCTCCCGAGATTTCTATTTTCCTTCCTGTCTTTAACGAAGAACCAAACCTGCGCCCATTGCATGAAAAGTTGAACCAGTCGCTCGCGCAACTCGGGCGCACGGCTGAGATTATTTACGTCGATGACGGATCGAGTGACGGCAGCCTGAATGTTCTGCGCGAAATCGCCGCCCGGGACGAACGTGTGCGCGTCATCGCCCTGCGTCGCAATTACGGTCAGACACCGGCCATGGCCGCAGGCATTCACGCCGCCAAAGGACGCGTCTTGATTCCGATGGATGCCGATTTGCAAAACGACCCGGCCGACATTGCGCGCTTGCTGGAAAAGTTGGACGAGGGTTACGACGTCGTGTCGGGTTGGCGAAAGAACCGGCAGGATCCTTTGTTTACGCGCAAGATTCCTTCGCAGATGGCCAACTGGCTGATTTCGAAAATCGGCGGCGTGCCGCTGCACGATTACGGCTGCTCACTGAAAGCCTACCGGCGCGAGTCGCTGGAGGATGTTCAACTCTACGGCGAGATGCATCGCTTCATTCCGATCTACGCGTCCTGGTCGGGCGCGCGGGTCACGGAAATCCCCGTCGAGCATCATGCCCGGACGATGGGCAAATCGAAATACGGATTGTCGCGAACCATCAAGGTCGTCTTCGATCTGATGACGATCAAATTCATGGCGTCGTATCAGACCAAACCGCTCTACATGTTTGGTTCCGCGGGACTGCTGACCTTTGCGGTATCGCTGCTCTGCGCGGTCTTTGCATTTCTCATGAAGTTCGCCAGTTGGCCGCATCATGCGGACTTTATCCAGACGCCCTTGCCGGTTCTGACGATGGTACTGCTGGTGCTGGGGGTACAGTTTTTCTTTATGGGCTTACTGGCAGAAATGCTGGTGCGGACTTATCACGAGTCGCAGGCCAAAGCGATCTATGCGGTGAGGGAAAGAATTGGGTTCGCCACAGGGGACACAGCGAAGAACAAGTGATTATGATGTCATGTGAGCCCGGACACTCGTGCCATGCAGAAGTCGGTACCGTCCGCGTCAGCGGATGGGACAAAGAATCTACGACGGGCGGGACTATTTGGTTGGGTGTTGATCCATCTGCTGACGCAGATGGTACTGACCTCGTCCTCTGTGGTTAATTGATCGTATGTGCGGCATAACCGGTTGGGCGAATCTCGATCCACGTACGTCACCTCCTGATGGCGGCGAAGAACTCCTCCGCTCGATGTGCGATCGCATGACGCATCGCGGTCCGGATTCCGAAGGCTATCTGCTCGACGATGGCATTGCGCTCGGCATGCGCCGCCTGGCAATCATCGATCTGCTGACCGGCGAGCAACCCACGTTCAATGAAGATCACAGCGTTGCCGTCGTCCTCAACGGCGAGATTTACAACTATCGCGAATTGCGCGCGGACCTGGAAGAGCGGGGCCACCGCTTCCGCAGTGAATCAGACACAGAAATTCTGCCGCACCTTTATGAAGAGCACGGCCGCGAAATGGTCCAACACCTGAACGGCATGTTCGCCTTCGCCCTTTGGGACGACAGAAGAAAGCGGCTCTTCATCGCCCGCGATCGGTTTGGCGAAAAGCCACTCTACTGGGGCGTCTTCGATCGCACGTTGCTGTTTGCGTCTGAACCAAAAGTCCTTCTGGCGCATCCGGCGGTGCGGCCGAATCTGAATCTAAACGCCTTACGACAGTATCTTTCATTCGATTATGTTCCGGCGCCGCTTTCGATTTACGAAGGCATCAGCAAACTGCCGGCGGCTCACACTCTGACGCTCGAAGACGGTCAAATCAAAGTCGAACGCTACTGGAAACTGTCTTACAAAACGTGCGAACCCATTCCCAGTGTCAATGAAGCCGCCGAACAGTTGCGCGACCTGCTTGCCGATTCAGTCCGTATGCGCATGGTCTCAGACGTGCCGCTGGGCATTCTGCTTTCCGGTGGCATCGATTCTTCGGTCGTCGCGGCGCTGGCGGTGCGCGCGTCTTCAGAAACGGTCAAAACGTTTTCCATTTCATTCGCTGAAAGCTCATTCGACGAATCGCAATACGCGCGCGCGGTCGCCAAGTTCCTCGGCACCGATCATCATGAAGAGAGATTCAGCGCCAGTCTGGCCGCAAATCTCGTGGGTGAGATCGGCGCCTGGATGGACGAGCCGATTAGCGATCCTTCGGTGGTTCCGACCTACCTCCTGTCCCGCTTTACCCGCAAGCATGTCACGGTTGCGCTCGGCGGCGACGGCGGCGATGAAATCTTTGCCGGCTATCCAATGTACTTCGGGCAGTACATGTCACGCGCTTACCTGAGCGTGCCGCGGTTTCTCCGCCGGGGCTTGGTCGAGCCGGTAGTCAATTTGTTGCCGGTCAAGACCAAAAATCTTTCATTTGATTATCGCGCGCGCCGTTTTATCGCGGCTTCGCATTACGACCAGGTAGCCCGTCACCATGTTTTGTTCGGGTCTTTCACTCCTGACGATCAGGAGCAATTGCTCAGCCCGGACGTCAAGGCCGTCAGCGACGCCGACATCTATAGCGACGCCCGGCGTCTGTTTGCTGAGTGCGATTCGAACAACATGGTTGAGTGCATGCAGAGTCTCGACACGCAGTTCTATCTCGCCGAAGACATCCTGACCAAAGTCGATCGCGCGAGCATGGCCGTTAGCCTGGAAGTGCGCGCGCCTTATCTTGATCCGCGCGTCGCGGAATTTGCCGCCGCCCTGCCGCCGCGTTACAAACTGCACGGATACACTTCGAAATACATTTTGAAGAAAGCGGCGAAGGGATTGGTGCCGCCGTTCGTCTGGCGCCGCGGCAAGAAGGGTTTCGGCGTGCCTTTCGCCAAATGGCTCAAGAGTGAATTACGTCCGCTGGCGCACGACCTTTTGTCGCCCGAGCGACTGCGGCGCAGCGGCCTGTTCAATCCGGAGTATGTGGCCAAACTTCAGGATGAACACGAACGCGGCATAGCCAATCATCGCAAGCTGCTCTGGACTCTGCTTTCATTTGAATTGTGGCGCGAGAGTTTTGTCGAAACACCAAAAAGGATCGAGACGTCCGTGTCTTCCGTCTAGTCAGCGCTCTCTGGCATTGAGGAGGTTTGCATGAAACCGAAAATCCTCTTTTTCCTGATCATTGTATTTTCGGTATGCGAGTCAATTATCGCGCAGAGCCCTTCGACTCAGAACGTCCTCGCCGCGCGCTCCCGACCGAAACCGGCCGACCAGACGCGGAGGCTGCGCTTAAAGAGGTCACGCTCTATTATTTCCATCCCCCCGACCAACCGGACGAACGCAGATCGGTCGTGAATTTTGAAACGGACGAGCGAGACTCAGATGGCGCCGGCTATGATCGAAAGAAAGTTGTGTGATCTCATGGAAACCGGTCACTCCTCCCAACGTCGATAATGAAAAATGATGCGCGCAAAGAGAGGTCGGTAAGCGCCTGATTTTGAGTGCGCCGGCAGAGCGAAGCGGCGACGGCGCTTTGGACCTTTGTGAGTATTCTCAAATGATTGATTAGTTCAGTCGCTTTCTTCGATTCAGCAATAACAAGGGTTGGAACAATCCAAAGCGCCGTCGCCGCTTCGCCCTGCCGGCGCACTCCAAATGGCTATCGATCTCCAAACCGCGCACACACAACTTTGGAAGTGGTGTCGTGCTCAGGGCCTCGCCGGCTACGATCCTTACGATGGCCTGAACAGCCGTTTGTTTCAGGCTCTCCCGCTCAGAAACTTTCGCAGCGCGCGGTTGGCCTGGATTCAGTTTCACAAGCGCTCGCCCATCAACTTCCGTTCGCTGGTCGGAATCCCGCGTGAGCGAAATGCAAAGGCCATCGCGCTGTTTGCGTTGGCCGCGCTGGCCGACTTTCGCCGCAATCCAACCAAAGAGAACGAGATCGAAGCGCGCGAGTTGCTCGACGATCTTATCTGGATGGGCCTGAAAGGTTTCCGCGGCGCGTGCTGGGGCTACAACTTCGACTGGCAATCACGGTCGTTCTATGTTCCGCGCGGCACGCCGACGATTGTGCCGACGGCCTTTGCAGCACGCGCCCTTTGCGAGGCTGCTGAGGTGCTGTCGCGCGACGAGTATCTACCCTTCGCTCGCACCATCTGCGATTTCATTCTCAATGATTTGCATCGATCTGAGGAGACCAAAGACGAAGTTTGTTTTAGCTACTCACCGATCGATCACACGCGAGTTTTCAATGCGAGTTTGCTGGCGGGTGAAACATTCGCAACTGTCGGAAAGCTGCTGGGCGAAGTCAGTCTGATCGAATGGGCGCAACGGACAGCGCGCTACGCCGTGCGCCGGCAGCAGCAGAATGGATCATGGCTTTACGGCGCCGACTCGCATCAGCTATGGGCCGACAACTTTCACACGGCCTTCATACTCACCAGCCTGTCGCGAATCATCGCGGCCGGGTCGGTACCGGGAGCGATTGCGGCCGGGTCAACGGGTCAGTTCGATAACTCTCTTCGTCATGGCTATGACTATTGGGCCGAACGCTTTTTCCTCAAAGATGGTTGGCCAAAATATTATCCGGATCGCCTCTATCCGGCAGACATTCATTCAACTGCTTCAGCCATCGTGGCCCTGGTGGAATTGCGTGGGCGCATTCCGGGAACATTGCTCCTTGCCGAACAGATCGCCCAATGGGCAATCGCAAATCTGCGAGACAACGACGGCTTCTTTTATTACCAGCAGCGCAGGTTCCAAAAGGTTCGCATCCCTTATATGCGCTGGTCGGAAGCCTGGATGATTTACGCTCTGGCGCGCCTGCGGGAAGCGACCGGCAAATGATCGTGGGGAAACCAACTGCGAAGCAGCGATCAGAGTTAAGCCAAGGTGAGGCTTTGCGAGCCTTGGGTAATGCCCCGTTAGATTTGGGAGCCGCAAAGCGGCGACAGAGAGTGAAAGTCATGCTGGTTACCCTGATCGCAGTCGCCCCCTTCGAGGCTCGATCACTTTAGATGGTTCGTACCCAAGGCTCGCAAAGGCACTTATAAAGTTGACTCACCTCAGCAACCCGAAGGGTTGCAAAGAAAGTAGCCGGTGGTCGGAGTCCGCGGAGACCACCGGCTACGCGATATTAATTGGGTCGCACCCCGGAGGGGTGCTAGATCCTTCGCTGTAAATATCTTTTTACGTTGACTGACTCAGTGCGCGCTACATTGCCACACAGGATGCGCATCATCGTAAACATTCCTTTGTCCATGAATTGAGAGAACTTCTCAACGCGGCCCGGTATCGAATTTGACGAGAAGTATCTATTGTGCCGTCTGGCACCCCTCCGGGGTGCGGTCAGGACTAACGACTTTTCCGGTGGTCTCCGCGGAGTCCGACCACCGGCTACTTTCTTGCAACCCTTCGGGTTGCGCTGGGGTGAGTCAACTATATAAATGCCCTCGCAAAGCCTCACCTTGGGCTTAACTCTGATCGCTGCTCCGCAGCTTGGTGATGTTCATCCTGCCTATGTAACAAAAACCGCTTGCCGATCCAATTACTTTCAAATTAACATAGCAATCTACCAAAACCATTTCCGTGCAGGTTGTTTCATCCGGGAGGGGGAGACGAATGTCAGACGAACACGAGCCGAAAAAGAAAAGCGATCGGCACGATCCCAGCCGTCGCAAGTTTCTCAAAGGCGTTGGCGTGGCCGGCGCCGGCGCCGCGCTGGTTGATCACATCATTGCCCCGGACACCGGGGCCAACACCAAGAAGTCCATCGTCGCCGGTCAGCCGGTTAACGGAAACGTCGACATCGTGCTGGACGTCAACGGCGCCAAACGAAACGTGAGCGTTGAGCCGCGGACGACTCTGCTCAATGCCCTGCGCAACCATCTGGAACCGGCCGTCACCGGCCCCAAGCTGGTCTGCGACATGGGTAGCTGCGGCGCCTGTACCGTGCTGATGGACGGCAAGAATGTCTATTCGTGTCTGGTTCTGGCTGTCGATGCGGTGGGGAAAAAACTGACGACTGTCGAAGGATTCGGCACGCCCGAAAAGATGAGCGCCGTGCAAGCTGCGTTCGTCGAGCACGATGGTTTGATGTGCGGCTTCTGCACGCCGGGATTTGTGACCACGATTTCCGCCTTTTTGAAGAAGAACGCAAACCCGTCGCTCGACGAAGTACGCGAAGCCTGCAAAGGAAATTTCTGTCGCTGCGGGACTTACCCGAGAGTTTTTGAAGCCGCCCTGGCGGCCGCCAAGTCGAGTATGCGGAGCTAAGTTATCTAACGGAGAACACAAATGCCACAACAGCCTCAGGCACAACCCAGCCCGACACCTCCGAAAAAGAAAAAGGTTCGCGTGCCGCGCGTGGTCAACGGCATCGAGCAGATGGCCGAGATCGAAGTCGACGACGTCGCCGGCCCCGGCTGGGGTCCGCACGATAAGCACACCTTGCTCAATCATCGGATTACTCGTGTCGATGGACCACTGAAAGTCTCCGGCGCCGCGAAGTACACCTACGACGTGCGCCTGCCGAATATGTTGTACGGCCGAGTCCGGCGCTGCCCACACGCTCACGCCAAAATCAAGAAGTTCGATTCCAGCGCCGCCATGCGCATGCCGGGCGTGAAAGCAATCATTCAAGCGCCGGTGACTGAAGTTCGCTACGCGGGAGCGCCGGTGGCTGCGGTGGCCGCAACTACGCCCGAGCTGGCGCAGGATGCCGCCCGCGCGATCCTGGTCGAATATGAAGTACTGCCGCACGTGGTCACTCCCGATCTGGCCATCAAACCGAACGCGCCGCGGGTCCTTCCCGAAGCGCAGCCCGCCCCCGCGACGCCCTCGGGTTCTCCAGCTCCAGGGACGGGAGGCGAAGACAACCTGACCCAGAAAGCCAAACAGGGTGACCTGCAAAAAGTCGAAGCCGCGTTCGCCAACTGCGACGCAGTCGTCGAAGCTGAATATCGCACTCCGCGCCTGCATCACTGTTGTCTGGAAACGCATGGAATGGTCGTCGATTTTTCCGGCGGCGAGACGGCCACAATTTATGCGACGACCCAGGGAACGTTCACTATTCCGCAGGACGCTGCCCGCGAGTTGGGTTTGCAGCAAAGCGCAGTCACCGCAACTGTGCAGCACATGGGCGGAGGTTTTGGATCAAAATTCGGCATCGGCATCGAAGGATTGATGGCCTGCCGCTTGTCGAAAGAAACAAAGTCGCCGGTGAAATTGATGCTGACGCGTTCGGATGAGTTTCTCATGGCCGGCAATCGTTCCGGCTCGTGGCAGAAGCTCAAAGGCGGCGCGAAGAAAGACGGCACGCTCGTGGCTCTGCAGGCCACGCAATATCGCCTCGGCGGTGTGGGACAGGGCTCGCAAGCCGGTCAGCCGTACTCGGTTTATCGCGCCGGTGATTTCTATCGCGAAATCTACGCTCTCCACACCAACGAAGACTCGGCGATTGCGATGCGAGCTCCCGGGCATCCGCAGACCTCGTTCGCAATGGAATCGATGCTCGATGAGCTGGCCTACAAGATTGGCATGGATCCGGTCGCCTTTCGCAAAAAGAATATGCCCGACGCAATGTATCACCGCCAACTCGATCGCGCCGCTCGCGAAATTAATTGGGCGAATAGAAACGCAACGCCGGGCGGAGGTCCCGGCCCCTTGAAGCGAGGCATCGGTTGCGCGGCCGGCACCTGGGGCGGCGGCGGGAACGATCAGTGCAAAGTCGATGTCACTGTCGGGCGCGATGGGTCTGTCACCGTTGCGGTCGGCACCCAGGATCTGGGCACCGGCACACGTACCTTCACCCGCGCGATCGTGGCTGAAGAGCTGGGCCTGGGAATCAAAGACGTGCTCGAGCAGATTGGTAATTCAAAACTCGGCGGCGCGAACTCTTCAGGCGGATCGACCACCGCGGCTTCCCTTTCTCCCTCGGTCAAAGATGCTGCCTACAAAGCCCGCATGGAACTGGCCGGAAAGTTTTCAGCGCTGCTCGGAAATGCCAAGCCCGAAGAAATAGTTTTCGCCAACGGCAATGTCACTGGTGGGGGAAAATCGATCGCCTGGAAACAAGCTTGCGCGGTGCTGCCTCCGGCGGGAATCGTCGCTCACGGTGTCTGGCGTTCAGACCTGCAAAGCCGCGGCGTGCATGGAGTGGTCTTTGCCGAAGTTGAAGTTGATGTTGAAACCGGCAAGGTGCGACCCATCAAGATGCTGCAAGTGCAGGACGGCGGCCTGCCGCTGAATCGCCTGACGATGGAAAGCCAAATCAACGGCGGGATGATCCAGGGCCTCGGCATGGCGCTGTTCGAAACTCGAGTGATGGATGCCGACCTGGGCCTGCAGGTCAATCCCAGTTTTATGGATTACAAACTGCCCGGCTGTCTCGAGATGCCGGAACTCATTCCGCTCATTGACGACGAAGATAAGCGCGAGGTGGTGATCGGCATTGCCGAAGCCGCCATCATTCCTGCGATTGGCGCCCTCGCGAATGCAGTCTTTAATGCCTGCGGCGCGAGGATTCGCGAACTGCCAATCACCCCGGACAAAGTTTTGATGGCGCTGGCCGCCGAAAGGAGGAGCGCATGAACACTTTCGAATGGATGAACGTGACCACCGTCGCTGAAGCCGTCAACGCGCTCAAATCTGTACCCTCGCCGAACGACATGGACGATGCCGCGCGACCAATCGCCGGCGGCCAGGACATTCTTACAACCATGAAGGAATACATCACGCGTCCAACTCGCGTGGTGAATCTAAAAGGAATTCGCGGACTTGATAAAATTGAATCAGACGGCAAGGGCGGCTTACGCATCGGCGCTCTGGTGACTTTGAATCAATTGGAAGAAAGCCCTCTGGTGCGTCGCAGTTTTCCGGGCCTGACTGAGGCTGCGCATTCCATCGGCACCCCGCAGATTCGTAACCTGGGTACCGTGGGCGGCAATCTCTGCCAGCGTCCGCGCTGTTGGTACTTTCGCCTGGAAGAAGTTGTGTGTTTGAAGAAGGGCGGCACTGAATGCTACGCGGCCACCGGGGAAAACAAGTATCACGCGATCTTTGGTGGTGGTCCCTCATACATTGTCCATCCTTCAGATTTGGCGCCGATGCTTCTGGCGTTGGGCGCGAGCCTCTCAGTCATGGGCGCGGATGGCAAACGCACGATTGCGCTCGATAAGTTTTTTACTTTGCCGTCGGATGGAAACCTGCGGCGTGAAAATGTTTTGAAGAACGAAGACATCATTACGGATGTGGTAGTGCCGGCTTCGAAGTTCGCGGCCCACTCGACGTATTTGAAATTCAAGGAACGCGACTCGATGGACTTTGCGATGTCGGCAGTCGCGGCGGCGGTCACTCTGGGCGCCGACAAGACAGTCAGCGAAGCGCGCATAGTGCTGGGCGGCGTGGCCCCGGTTCCCTGGCGAGTGCCAAAAGCCGAAGCCGCTCTGGTCGGCAAGACAATCAACAACGACGTGCTGATGAACGTAGCCAAAGTGGCCCTCGAGGGCGCGGAACCGCTGGCCAAGAATGCTTATAAGATTCCGCTCACTCAAACATTGGTACGACGCGCCCTGACCAGAGTTGGCGGCTTGGCCTGAAGTCGGTACCGGGAGCGATAGCGACCGGGTTGGAGAAGCTATGGCAAATGAACCAGACAACGCGGAAAGAGTGACGGAAACAACTCCAGTCATGCAGAGTGCATTTTGCGGCTCGCTGCGCTCCAAGAAGTTTTTCATGATTGGGGTCATCCCGAGCGCGGCTGAAGACTATTTGGACGGCAGCAATCACTGTTGGTGCAGTCAAACACAACAGACGATCGGCCCGGATGGCGGTATGGCGCAGCCGGAGCACTGCATCGCTGCCCGCTCCTGCTACAATTCGGCGTTTGACGCCTGACGTTGTAAACTGGAGGAGAACCGTAAGTTGTCGAAGAGACGACAAGCTAAAGCTTGTCGGACAGTTTTGGAGGTACCGGAAATGAAGAGATTTTTGATCGTTGCCCTGGTTCTGGGCTTTTGTGCGGGGGCAATCGCCCTTACTTCACGAGCGGAAAATACAACTGTCAAAGGCGATTATGTCGAGGTGCGCACCGCCAGCGTGTTCGCGGGCGCGTGTCACTTCAATGGCGAAGTCACCACCACCGGCCGTGAAGCGATTATGGCCTGGAGCTTCAGTTCGGGCAGTTGGAATGGGACCGACCTGGCCGGAATGCGCGCCATTGCGGTGGTTAGTTCCGATGAAAACCTGGAGAACGCATCGGCCGCTCGCCGTTCTGAGATCGTTCTCGATGGAACGGCCAGCCACGATCAGAAAGTTGCGCTCCTCAATGTTTTGAAAGCGAAGTACGCCGGGACGCTCGGCGAAATTTCTTCGGTGCGCAGCGCGCCCATCACTTTCAAGCATGAAGGAAAATCCTACGAAGTGGCTTCGGCCGCAGCGGCGCTCAACGTCGAAGCAATGGCTAACGATCTCTGCTGCAAGCAGCCAAATCTGGTTTGGTACAACCCGCTGGTCCAACTGGGACAGCGCAAAGTCGGTTATACCCTGAAGGCCGCATATTCAGGTCACCTGGTTGGGGACAACTGGGAACGCTACGGCGAGAACAGCGCGTTCTACGGAAGTTTTGCATTCTAGCTGTTAGGCTGACGAGAGCCATAGAGTCTCTGCCCACAAGAGCCCTCATGCCAAAGGTGTTCATAAGCTATGGGCGTCGAGATCTTGATGCTGCGAGACGCTTATTCAACCAGCTTCGAGTTATCGAGAATGTAGAGCCTTGGTTCGACAAGGAATCTCTCCTTCCTGGGATAAGTTGGCGACCTGCCATCAGAAAAGCAATCCGAGAGGCCAACTACTTCTTAGCACTAGTATCGAGTAATTCAGTATCCGGAAAAGGATTTCGCAATACGGAGTTGGCTCAGGCTCTGGAGATTCTCACAGAGTTCCCACCCGATCAAATATTCCTTATTCCTGCGAGACTCGATGAATGCCAAATGCCCCGGGATGAGCTAACAGAACTCAATTGGATCGATCTCTTTCCGGACTGGGAACCTGGCATCGAAAGACTCTTGTTAGTGTTCGCACCGAGCACACAGGTTAGAAGTGGTGGTACAGACGACTCACGAAGCACCAACTATTCGCACGGTGGCCGCTCGAACGGTGCCGAAAAGGAAGTGAGCGATAAGATACGTTCTGGATATCATTATCGCGTCGGTCTTGTCGATCTTGACCTCGGTTTAACGAACCTCAAGCCCCTTGCACAGGTGCTTAACGAAACTCAAGGTTTTTTCCTTTTTACCTGTCCCGAAATGCCTTCAGTAAAAGATGCAGTTGGTGATGTCGGCGGACTAACCAATCTAAGAGTCCACGAAATTCCTTCATCATTTTTTGCGGAGCATCCAAACTTGACTGTTGATCTCGTAGTCTGTCTAACCAGGTATCCGCTGGCTTTCAGGGAAGACGATGGCGTTATTTATAATTACTTTGCAGGGGAGAGCGAGCAAGATGAGCGGTTTTTGTTTGTTTCAACTGATCAACTCTATGCCTTTTCCAAGCAAGCGGGTCGAACCTTTGAAGAGGGACTGGTACATACGATTGTTGGACAACTGGTAAACTACTTCACCAAAATTGGCTATCACACTCAAACACGCGATTGCGTTATGGATCATTGTAAGGTCCGTGCGGACCAGGTACGTGGGTTAAAATCACGGAAGTTCTGTGATTCGTGCGGCCAGAGCTTGCCAGAGGGAGATCTTAAGGCTGCGATCGAGGCACTCTTGCGATTAGACTATTGATTCTTGCTAACTGAGTTACAAATTCTCCAGACCATATTAGACCTTTGTACATCCGCAAATCGACGGTGACATGCATATAGTCGAGCGGGCTTCAATGGAAAGTAGGCGAGTCGCAACTCGCCCATTTTCATATTCGCGGTCGTACATTTCTTCAGGAGTGCTGATGATGAAAAAGATTCTGATCGGCTTGTCATTACTTTTCGCCTTCGGCTCGGGCGCGGTAATCGCAATCACCGTGCAGACGCCTAATACCAAAGGATACCTGCTCGAGCGCGACGGTGAAGTCGCCAAAAACGAGCCCGGGCCGCATGACGGGGGCGGACCTTCGACCGGCTATCTCTTCTTTGAGAAGGCGCCGGACTTGAAGTTTTCGTTTCG
>Ga0070694_100001110_pt1 | contig 15404 bp, 14 predicted proteins | sample KBSK1251metaG_FD_65470 | JGI IMG/M metagenome (GOLD analysis project Ga0070694, IMG submission 65470) | Corn, switchgrass and miscanthus rhizosphere microbial communities from Kellogg Biological Station, Michigan, USA - KBS K1-25-1 metaG | ecosystem: Host-associated > Plants > Roots >... | reverse complement strand
GCGGGGCCTGCGCGCTTCGGCCGCCGCGGCCTGGTGCTTCAGAGTCCGCAGTTCGAGGTCCTGTCCGAGGAGGACCCGGAGGCGATCCACACCGGCCGGGTCGTGCCGATCTACCCGCGGCTCCCGGGCCTGTCGACGCGCGCCATCAGGCGGCTGATGCACTCGATCCTGGGAGGCCTTCCGGACGTCCTGCCGGACCCGCTGCCGCCCGGGCTGGCGCGCGACCGGGGATTCCTGCCGCGCCGCGAGGCGCTCCGCCTGGCCCATTTTCCCCCGAAGGACGCCGACCTGGAGGCGCTCAACGAGTTCCGGTCCCCGTTCCATCGCCGCCTGATCTTCGAGGAGTTCTTCTTCCTGCAGCTCGGCTTCGCGCTGGCGCGCCTCCATCGCGAGGCCCGGCCGAGCGAGCCGGGCGTTCTCGTGAATGACACCATCCGCGGCCGGATGCGCGCCGCCCTGCCGTTCCATCTCACGGGAGCCCAGCGCAGGGTGCTCAAGGAGATCGCCGAGGACCTGATGTCCGGCCGGCCCATGAACCGCCTGCTGCAGGGGGACGTCGGCTGCGGCAAGACGGTCGTGGCGCTGCTCGCCTCCCTCCTGGCCGTGGAGAACGGCCACCAGGTCGCAATCATGGCGCCGACCGAGCTCCTGGCCGAGCAGCACCATCGCTCGTTCGTCCGGATGCTCAAGGGGAGCGGCCGGCCGGTGGCGCTCCTGACCGCAGGGGTGACCGGCGCCGCGCGCCGCCAGGTCCTGGGCGGTCTCCGCGCCGGGTCGATCCCCTTCGTCATCGGGACGCACGCGCTCCTGGAGGACGACGTGCGGTTCCGTTCCCTCCGCCTGGCGATCATCGACGAGCAGCACCGCTTCGGCGTGGCGCAACGGGCGCGCCTGCGGGAGAAGGGAAAGCGCACCGACGTGCTGGTGATGACCGCGACGCCGATTCCCCGCTCGCTCGCCCTGACGGTCTACGGCGACCTCGACCTCTCGGTGGTCGACGAGATGCCCCCGGGGCGGCGGCCCATCCGGACCGTCGTGCGCGAGGAGGACGAGCGTCCCTCGGTGTACGAGTTCCTGCGCGCGCGGGTCCGCGAGGGGAGACAGGCCTATATCGTCTACCCGCTGGTGGAGGAGAGCGACACGAGGGATCTCAAGGCCGCCGTCGAGATGCACCGGAAGCTCCAGGGCGGAGTCTTTCCGGACCTTCGGGTGGGCCTCCTGCACGGCCGCCTGAAGGGGGACGAGCGCGACCGCGTCATGGCCGATTTCGCGGCCGGGCGGCTGCCGATCCTGGTCGCCACGACCGTCATCGAGGTCGGCATCGACGTGGCGAACGCCACGGTCATGGTCGTCGAGCAGGCGGAGCGCTTCGGCCTGTCCCAGCTCCACCAGCTGCGGGGGCGCGTCGGGCGCGGCGCGCACGAGTCGCATTGCATCCTGCTCGCCGGGGCACAGGCAGGAGAGGACGGGCGCAGGCGCCTGGAGATCGTGGCGCGATCGGCGGACGGCTTCGCCATCGCCCGCGAGGACCTGCGCCTGCGGGGGCCCGGGGAGTTCCTCGGAACGCGGCAGTCGGGCCTGCCCGACCTGCGCATCGGCGACATCCTGCGCGATCACGAGATCCTCGAGGACGCCCGTCGGGAGGCCTTCCGGTGCGCTGCGGCGCTCTCGACGGCGCCCGAGGGCAAGGGGCTGGTGCAGCACGTCGAGCGCCGGTGGTCCGGCCGCCTCGGGCTGATCCAGATCGGCTAGGAGCGTGCCCGGGACCCGGGATCCCGGGTCGTCGGGCTTCCCGACGGACCCGCGGGCGCCGCGGGAAGGCGTCCGGCGAGACGCAGCGATTCGATGAACGCGAAGGTCATGGCGCCGGCTCCCGGCCCGGGCCGCCCGGCGCGGGCGGCGAGCCGTTCCAGATCCGACGGGACGTCGACGTCGTCGAACGAAGGCAGGATCGAGGCCCGCACCGAGGCGCGATCCAGGACGGCGAGGGTGGTCTCCATCACCCGTCCGGTGCTCCAGGGAATTCCCGAGAAGATCGCCGGGATCTGCGGGGTGACGCCCAGGAGGTAGTAGCCCCCGTCCTCCGCGGGCCCGAGGACGACCCGCGCCCCCTGCCGCAACGCCTCGAACGCCGAACGAACGACGGCGGGCGGAAGCTCCGGGCAATCGGAGCCGATCACGACCACCTCGCGGCAGCCCTCCGCGTGCAGGCCGGTGCAGGTGGCCTCAAGACGCCGCCCCAGGTCGCCGTCCCCCTGCGGCCGGAGCGCGAGGCCGCTGATCGCCGCCGTTAGCTCATGATGCTCTTCGGACTCCCCGGGGTCCCAAGGCTCGCTGAAGGACACGAAGGGAGCGGCACCGGCCTCCACCGCCGCCTGTCGAAGGAGCCACAGGCTGTCGTGAAGGAGCGCCAGGTGCAGGCGCAGGGCTTCGCCGTCGGCGAGCCAGGGGACCATGCGGGTCTTGACGCAGCCGAGGCGCGGGACCCGGGCATAGAGGACCAGGGCGGAGCCCACCCGTCTCAGTCCTTGTAGGTGATGGTGGCCTCGGAGGTGCCGCCGGAGGCCGCGGTGACCGGCTGCTCGCGCGTCCCGAGGGACTCGTGCCAGACCGTCAGCGTGTAGCTTCCGGGCGGGACGCCGGACAGGGTGAAGGCGCCGCTCTCGTCCGTCACCGCGTAGTACGGATGCGGTGCGACGATGATCCAGGCGTTCATCCAGCTGTGCACGTCGCACTTGACCTGGATGGTGTCCGGCTCCTTGAACGTCAGGTTCAGGACCTTCTTGAATTTCGGCTGCGCCTGGTTCGTCGGCGGGTTCCGTTTCGGGTAGGTGTGGATGTTGTGGAGGATGCCGTCGCTGTTGACGACATCGATGCCCGAGCCGGCCGGCACCAGCAGGACGTGCGGGTTGAACCAGCAGCCGTTCTGATCGAGCGTGGGCGTGGGGGACTCGGGCCAGGCGGCGCCGGCGGAGATCGGACCGATCGACACGACGGCGTTCCGCACGCCGCCGTCCTTCCCCACCACGAGGCTCTCGTCCACATGGGCCCTGGCGCCGCACACCGCGTGGTCCTTGGTCACCTGGATCGGCCGCGAGGGCCTGGGCGCCCCGGAGAAGAGGACGCGCCCCGTGATCCGGCCGCCCCCGTCCTGGGCCGGTGCTTGCGGCGCCGGCGTCGCGGCGGGAGGCTCCGGTGCTGTGGCCGTTTCGCGCGGCGGCTCGGGGGCCCCGCCGCAGGCCGTCGCGGCGAGCGCCGCCGCCAGAAACGAAGCGAGGAGCGCGGCCGGGCGGCGCGTCATGGGATGGCTCCTACGGCAGCCAGTGGATGTGCGTGGTGGCGTCGGGCACCAGCCCGATGTACATGATGGCCGAGAGGAGCAGCGGGCTGAGGACGATCAGGATGAGCGCGGATTTCTCGAACTTCAGGTGCATGAAATAGAGCGCCACGAGCGCCGCCTTGGCGAGCGCCAGGGCGCACAGCGAGACGATCACGAAGGCCTTGGCGTTCGGGACCCTGGCGATGGCCAGCTCGATCACGGTCAGGACGGCCAAGGCGAGCCAGACCATCCAGTAGTTCGGTTCGGCGTGATCGTCCGTTGGGCTCGACACGGGCATCCTCCTCCGGCGCGACGCTCAGACGATAAGGTACACGAAGGTGAACACCAGGATCCAGATCAGGTCCACGAAATGCCAGTAGAGGCCGGCGATCTCGACGGGGCTGTTGTGCTCCGACGTGTATCCGCCGCGCGCTCCCTTGATGAAGATGCAGAGCAGGTAGATGACGCCCGACAGGACGTGGCAGCCGTGGAACCCGGTGAGAATGTAGAACGTGGCGCCGAACAGGCTCGAGACGCCGAACGGGTTCCCCTGGATCGTCAGGCCCTCGTGGATGAGGTGCGTCCACTCGTAGGCCTGGATGCCGAGGAATGTCGCGCCGCCGAGAATCGTCCCCGCGAGCCACAGCAGCATGCCGCTCTTGTTGCCGTGCTTGATCGCCGAGAGCGCCTTCACCATGGTGACGCTGCTGCAGATGAGGATGAAGGTGTTGATCGCCGTGAGCGGCACGTCGAGAATCTGCGCGGGATTCGGCCAGTCGCTGCTGCCGAGGCGCACGGCGCCGTAGGCGGCCAGAAGCCCGGCGAACGACATGGCGTCCGAGCAGAGGAAGATCCACATCATCAGCTTGCCCCATCCCGGGGTCAGCTGGTTCTCGAATCGCTCCACTTCGCTCAGGGTCGCGGCGTGCGCCATCCTGCTGTCCCTCCGTCGCGGCAACTCCCGCGCGGCGCGGAACTCTAGCACAGGTCCCCGGGTGCCGGGCAAGGGTCGTCGTGCGTGAGGAGCTCCTAGCCCGCGCCGTACAGCATCAGGTAGATCACCACCCCGGTCACCGACACGTAGAGCCAGATGGGCAGGGTGAGGCGGGCGATGCGCGCGTGCGGCCCGAACTGCCCGCGGACCGCGCGTCCCGCGGTCACGAGCGCGAGCGGCACGACGGTCACGGCGAGGATCGTGTGCGTGAGCAGGATGGTGAAGTAGAGCGATCGGACCCACCCGGTGCCCTGGTAGGGGACCGACCCGACCTGGACGTGATAGGTCAGGTAGGAGGCCAGGAAGAGCGCCGAGGTCAGGAGGGCCAGGAACATGCAGGCGCGGTGGGCGGTGATGCGCCGGCCCCGGATGCACATGTAGCCGGCGACCAGAAGAACGGCGCAGGTTCCGTTCAGCAGGGCGTTGAGGGCCGGCAGGTCGGAAATGGCCATGGGGAGCGCCATCATAACAAATGCATCGGCGTCACACGGTGCGGGCATGTGCCGGTTTGCCGGCGAAACCCTTGACTTGGCCGGCACCGGTCGCGTATAAACCGGCGGTCGCGGAACGATTGTCCAGGCGCCAGGAGAGGCCGACTCCATGCACTTGCTCCCCGAAGGGGTATCGACCTACAGCGGGCGGATCGACCAGATGTTCTACGTCATCCTCGCGGTCACGGGGGTGGCGTTCGTGGTGACCGAGGCGGCGCTCTTCTACTTCGCATGGCGCTACCGGCACCGCGAGGGCGTGCGGGCCCGCTACACGCACGGCAACTCCCGCCTCGAGGTGATCTGGACCGTCGTGCCGGCGGTGATGCTGGTGTTCCTGGGCCTGGCGAGCCGCTCGGTGTGGAGCGAGATCAAGGGTCATATCCCACCGACCGACCAGGAGATCGTGGTGCTGGCCTCCCAGTTCGACTGGGAGGTGCGCTACAAGGGGGCCGACGGGCAGTTCGAGACGGCGGACGACGTCGTCGTGCACAACGAGATGCACGTGCCGGTGAACGCGCCGGTGAAGATCCGGCTGCGCTCCAAGGATGTCCTCCACAGCTTCTTCGTGCCGGCGTTCCGCCTGAAGCAGGATGCGGTTCCGGGGCTGACGATCGACATCTGGGTGCAGCCGACCAAGACCGGCGAGTACGAGATCGCCTGCGCCGAGCTCTGCGGGTTCGGCCATGGCACCATGCGGGGCGTGCTCACGGTCATGGAGCCCGAGGACTACAAGAAGTGGCTCGAGGAGCAGGAGGCCGGCGTCGCGCCGGCGGAAGCGCCGGCGGAGGCGCCGGCTGCCTGAAGCCGTCCAACGGAGGACCTGATCCAATGTCCGCGCCGCACGACCCTCACCACGAGCCGTCCTTCGTCGGGAAGTACATCTTCTCGCAGGACCACAAGATCATCGGGATCCAGTTCCTGTTCATGAGCCTGGCCTTCATGGTCCTCGGAGGCTTCCTGGCCATGATCGTGCGCTGGCAGCTCGGGTTTCCGGACAAGGAGATCCCGCTGGTGAACGTCCTGCCGGCGACGATGAACCCCGCCGACCCGGCGCAGTACAACGCGATCTTCACCATGCACGCCTCGATCATGATTTTCATGGTGATCATCCCGATCCTCACCGGGGCATTCGGGAACTACCTGGTCCCCCTGATGATCGGCGCCCGGGACATGGCGTTTCCGAAGCTCAACATGCTCTCCTTCTGGGTGGGGCTCGTCGGAGGGAGCGTGGTGGCGTCCTCGTTCTTCGTCGAGGGAGGGACCGCCTCCACCGGCTGGACGGCCTACCCGCCCTTGAGCGCCGATCCCCAGTTCACCGGGGTGGCGCTCGGGCAGACCCTGTGGATCGTCGGCGTCCTGATCATCGGGACGGCCTCGATCATGGGGGCCGTGAACTACATCACGACCATCGTCAACATGCGGGCTCCCGGGATGTACTTCTTCCGGATGCCCCTGTCGGTCTGGGCGCTGTTCATCACGGCGGTCCTGCAGCTGATGGCGACCCCGGTCCTGGCGTCCGCGCTCGGCATGCTGCTCTTCGATCGGACCCTCGGAACCCACTTCTTCAACCCGGCGGGCGGCGGGCAGGTACTCCTGTGGCAGCACCTGTTCTGGTTCTACTCGCACCCGGCGGTCTACATCATGATCCTGCCGGCCATGGGCTTCGTATCCGACATCCTGTCGACCTTCTCGCGCAAGCCCATCTTCGGCTACAAGGCCATGGTCTTCTCGATCATGGGGATCGCCGGGCTCGGTTTCATCGTCTGGGGCCACCACATGTTCCAGAGCGGCATGAACCCGTCGCTGGGGACCGCCTTCATGATCTCGACGATGGTCATCGCCGTGCCGTCCGCGATCAAGACCTTCAACTGGCTCGGAACGCTGTGGGGCGGGGCCATCCGGTTCACTCCGGCGATGCTCCACGCCCTGGCGTTCGTCTCGACGTTCATCATCGGCGGCCTCAGCGGCATCTTCATGGCCTCGACGCCGGTGGACATGTTCATCCACGACACCTACTTCATCGTGGCTCACCTGCACTACGTCCTGTTCGGCGGCAGCCTGTTCGGGGTCTTCGCGGCGATCAACTTCTGGTACCCGAAGATGTTCGGAAGGATGATGAACAACACAGTCAATCTCATTCACGCCGTCCTGACGTTCATCTTCTTCAACCTGACCTTCTTCCCGATGCACATCCTGGGCATGGGCGGGCACATGCGGCGGATCTACGATCCCACCCTGTACGAGTTCCTCAAGCCGCTGCAGCCGATGAACGAGTTCATCAGCATCAATGCCTTCATCCTTGGCGGCATCCAGATCCTGTTTGCGGCGAACTTCATCTTCAGCCTGTTCCGGGGGAAGAAGGCCGAGCGGAACCCCTGGCACGCGAATTCGCTTGAGTGGTCGGCCGCCTCGCCTCCCCCGCACCTCAACTGGGGAGAGAAGGTGCCGACCGTCTACCGCGGCCCGTTCGAGTACAGTCCTCCGGGGATGACGGAAGACTACCTGCCGCAGGACCGCCCCGCCGTCGGAGCCCCCACGCCGGGCAGGACCGTCATGACGCCGGCAGGCTCCTAGGAGCCTGTCGGCGCATGCAGCCGCGCTCAGAGATCCGGCCCCCATTCGAGCCATGGCGGCACCGGTACGCGCTGCTCGTCGCCATCGCCACCGTGGTGCTCCTTCTGGCAGGCGGGCTGGTGACCAGCACAGGATCGGGTCTCGCCGTTCCCGACTGGCCCCTGTCGTTCGGCCGGATCTTCCCCCGCATGACGGGGGGGGTCCTGTTCGAGCACGGCCACCGTCTGGTGGCCGCCTCGGTGGGCTTCCTCACCGTCGTGCTGGCCCTGTGGTTCCGGGCGCGCGAGAGCCGCCCGTGGGTCCGAAGGCTGGCCTACGCGGCGGTCGGAACGGTAATTGCCCAGGGACTTCTCGGAGGATTGACCGTCCTCCTGCGGCTGCCGCCGTCCGTTTCGGTGCTGCACGCCTGCCTGGCCCAGGGGTTTTTCTGCATCGTCGTCCTTCTCGCCCTGGCGACGTCGGAGTCGTTCCTGAGCCGGCCTCCCGAGCCGGAGAGGAGGGAGGTCTCGCCGGCTCTCTGGAAGCTGGGGGCCTTCGCCACGGGGCTGGTCTACCTGCAGCTCATCCTGGGCGCCGTCATGCGCCATACGGGGGCGGGGCTGGCGATTCCGGACGTGCCGCTGGCGTTCGGCCGGCTCGTGCCGCCCCTCGAATCGTTCGAGATCGCGATCCACTTCGCCCACCGCGTCGGAGCGCTCTTCGTGGCGGTCGCCGTCCTCGGCCTCTCGGGATGGATCCTGCGCAGACATGGGGACGTGAGCGGATTCGCCGCGCCGGCGAGGCTGCTGGTCCTGCTGGTCCTGATCCAGATCGGCCTGGGGGCGGCCACCGTCCTCACCCGGCTCGCCGTCCTGCCCGCGACCGCGCACGTCGTGCTCGGCGCCCTGCTCCTCGCGACCTGCCTCACGGTCACGGTGCGGGCGGCCGTGGCGGGCGGTGACCGGCTGCCGGATGCCCGGGCCGGGCGCCTGCCGCATCGGGGCCGCGCCGCGGCCGCGCCGGCCACCACGGCGGGGAGTGCAGCGTGAGCGCACTCAATGCGGCCGACCGGCTGCTGCAGCGTCCGGGCGTGCGCGAGCGCCTGGGAGATTTCGTCGAGCTGACCAAGCCGCGGGTGACCGCCCTCGTGCTGGTCACGACCCTCGTCGGTTTCTACCTGGGATCACGAGGGGGTCTCGACTTCGTGCTGCTCCTGAACACGCTGGTCGGCACCGCCCTCGTTGCCGCCGGCACGAGCGCCTTCAACCAGTACGTCGAGCGGGAGCAGGACGGCCTCATGCTTCGCACGCGCCATCGGCCGCTGCCTGCCGGCCGGATGGATCCGCATCACGCCCTGGCGTTCGCGAGCGGCATGGCGGCCGCGGGGCTCCTGCATCTGGCGCTTCTCGTCAACCTGCTCACCGCCGGGCTGGCGGCGCTGACGATGTTGAGCTACGTGCTGGTCTACACGCCGCTCAAGCGGGTGTCGTCGCTGTGCACCCTGGTCGGCGCCATCCCCGGGGCCCTGCCACCGCTCATGGGCTGGACCGCAGCCCGCGGCGACATCGCGGCCGGAGGCATCGCGCTGTTCGCGATCCTGTTCGTCTGGCAGCTGCCGCACTCGCTGTCGATCGCCATCCTGTACCGCGAGGACTATGCCCGCGGGGGGTTCCGCCTGCTGCCGGTCGTGGATCCCGACGGCGGATCGACGGGGAGGCAGATCCTGGCGCACTGCCTGGTCCTCTTGCCCGTCAGCCTCACGCCCTCCCTGCTCGCCCTGTCCGGGGTCTACTACTTCTACGGCGCGCTGCTTCTCGGTATCGCCCTGACGGCCTGCGCCGTCCCGATCGTCTTCAACCCGACGGCGCGGGCGGCGCGGCGACTCCTTCTGGCCTCGGTCATCTACCTGCCGGTCCTCCTCTGCCTGATGGCGCTCGACCGCACCGCGCCGTACCTCGGATAGAGCGGCTTCGGGCGGGCCGCCGGAACCCGATGCCCCAGGACCCCGCGGACCGCAGCCGGCCTCCCTCGAGAACCGGGACGGAGAGCCACCGGCTCGCGACGTTCATGTTCCTGATGGCCGGGACGATGCTCTTCGCGGGGCTCGTCGGCGGCTACCTGGTCCTGCGCTTCGGCGCCGTCGCCTGGCCCGCGCCCGGGCTGCCGCGCCTGCCGGTGCGGCTCGCCGGCGGGAGCTCGATCGTCATCGCACTGTCCAGCCTCGCGCTGCATCTCGGGGTTCGCGCCCTGCGTGCCCTGGATGCCCGCGGGCTGAGGCGCGCCCTGTTCGCGGCGGCGGGCCTGGGGCTCCTGTTCCTGGCGCTGCAGATCACCCAGTGGTCCATCCTGTTCGGCTCGGGACTGTCTTTCACGGGGACCACCTACGGAACCACCTTCTACGTCCTGACCGGCCTCCACGCGGCGCATGCCCTGAGCGGGATCGCCTGGCTCCTGGTCATCGCGTTCGTGCAGCGCGAGCCATGGGTGTCGGACCGGCGCCAGCGGGCGATCGAGGTGTGCGCCCTCTACTGGCACTTCGTCGGGGTGGTCTGGCTCGGCCTGTACGTCGTGCTGTATCTTATATAGATGATGCGCCGCCTCGCCGCCGCCTTCTTGATCCTCGCGCTGGGTGCCTTGTGCCCGCGGGGCGCCCTGGCCCAGTGCGCCATGTGCGGCGCGGCCGCGGCCTCCGGCAAGGTCGGCCGGGGGATCTCCGTGAGCATCTTCTTCATGCTGGGAACCCTGATTCTCGTCGTCTCCTGCTTCGTCGTGCTCGTCTACAGGGCGCAGCGAAACGCCGGGCACGCTTCAGGGGAGACCCCTCCCGAGTCCGGAGAGTAGGATCCGTCCCGCCGTCTTTCTCGCGGTCGCCGTCCTCCACGTCTGGGCATGCGGCGGGGAACCCGTACCGGATGCCGGCACGGCCGGAACGGGCACGGGACCCGCTGAGACGATCCTCGCCACGGACGAGGAGCGGTCGGGGGAGTCCATCTATCGCCGGGAGAATTGCGCGCGCTGTCACACCCAGTTCGATCGCGCGCCCCGTGACGGCCGCATCGTCCTGCCGTCGTCGCCTGTGCCCGAGGCCGCGGGACTGGAATCGCGCGTCGGTCCCGACCTGGGGCTGGAAGGGCACCGGCACAGCGACGAGTGGCACTATGCCCACCTCTACGCCCCCGAGATGCTCGTGCCCGGCTCGCGGATGCCGGCCTCGCGACACTTGTTCCGTCCCGCGGGCGGGCTCCCGGCGCCGACGCGCGAGGCGCGCGATCTGGTCGCCTACCTCCAGGCGCTCGGCCGCGGCCGGCGCGACGTCTGGGCGGAATGGCGCGGACGCGAGGTGCAGGTGCCGGCCCCTCCGCCGGTCGACGGAACGCTCGCCGCGCGGGGCCGGGAGCTCTACCGCCGTCACTGCGCCGCGTGTCATGGCGAGGCGGGCGATGGCCGGGGAGGGGCGGCCAGCTTCTTCACCATCGCGCCGCGTGATCTGACCGCGGCCCCCACCGAGCGGAATCCCGCCGACGCCGACCGGTACCGGACGATCACGCTCGGCTCGGGGACCGGCGCGGCGATGCCTTCGTTCTACTGGCTCGACGAGCGTGACCGCTGGGCGCTGGTCTTGGCCGTGAAACGATTCTCTCCCGACCCTAGGGCCGCCGGGCCCGCACCGGACACCCAGGCCGGAGCCGAGGTCCTGCCGGCAGGAGATCGCAAATCGGACGAGGAACCGCACGTTGCGGGCAGGGCCGTGTGGAACGACCTCGGCTGCGCCGCCTGCCACGGCGGCGCGGGGGAGGGGGTTCCGGGCTCGGGGCCCGGCCTGACGCATGCCTGCGGGATGCGCTTCGGGGCGTCACCCGAGGCGCTCGACCGCTCGATCCGTCGAGGTGCCGGAACGGCGATGCCGTCGTACGCCGAGGCCCTGCAGGACGCACGCGCCCGCCGCCTGCTGGTCGACTACGTGATGAGCCTGTCCGCGGACGCGACTACTTCGCGGCGTACTCCAGATCGGCCGTGACCGAGCCGGTCGCCGGAACGGTGACCGACTTCGTCTGCTTGCCGAGCTTCTCGTGCCAGGTCTCGAGCGTGTAGGTTCCCGCGGGAACGCCGCTGATCGTGTACGCCCCTGAGGCGTCGGTGATCGCGTAGTAGGGGTGCTCCGCCACGACCACCCAGCCGCTCATCCAGCTGTGGACGTCGCACTTGACCTGGACGATGTCCGGCTTCGCGAAGGTGGCCGGCATGACCTTCTTGAACTTGGGCTGCGCCTTGTTGAAGGGCGGATTGTTCTTGGGGAAGGAGTGGATATTGTGCAGGATGCCGTCGCTGTTGACGATGTCGATTTCCGCCCCGGCCGGCACGATCTCGACGTGCGGGACGAACTTGCAGCCGTTCTGGTCGAGCGCCGGCTTCTTGGCGGGGGTCATCTTCTTGCCGTCCTTCGGGTCGGCCACCTTCACGACCACGTACATCACGCCCTTGTCGGCGCCGACCATCAGGGACTCGTCGACGTGGGTCGCCTTGCCGCAGACCGCCTGGTCCTTGGTGACCTGGATCTTCGCGGGGGCCGGCGCCGTCCCGGCGTAGCGGACCTTGCCGACGATGTCGCCCGCGAGGGCGGGGCCCGCGACCACAAGGACGAGGGCGGGGAGGATGACGGACACGGAAATCGTACGGGTTCTGCTCATGGGCTTGGGCTCCTTCTGGACTGGAGAGACGATTCTAACCTCAAAGTGGACGGCGGCCCAGCCGGAGGGCCGGACACGCTCCTAGGGCTGCGCCGGCCCGGCTGAACCCGATCGCTTCAGGCCGAGCGTGAACACGTAGGCGCCGAGCGCCTTCATCTGCCGGTGCGGGTCCCCTCCCAGGACGTCCGGCGGGGCCGACCCGGCGGGATCCTCCGGATCGTAGTATGTCGGCATCTTCGTCCCGGGCATCATCTTCTGCGGATTCGCCAGCCAGCGCTCGATCCAGTCGGCGTTGAGCCTCCGGTACGCGAGCGTCAGGTCGGGGGCCCATCCCTCGGGCGGTCCGGACGGCTTGCGGGCCCCCTGTTGATGGCAGTTCCAGCAGTTGAAGTAGTCGGGACCGAACATCCTGAGGGCCGCCTGCATCTCCGCCCCCTGCGGCGGGGCCTGCGGCAGCGTCTGGAACGGGAAGACGCGCTGCTCGCGGGCGGCGAAGTGATGCACGAGCCGATCGGCTTCCTCGTCGGTGAAGCCGAACGTCGGCATGCGCACCTCCAGCCAGGGCCGGATCGGCGTCGGGTTCCTGAGGAAGGAGAACAGCCAGTCCGGCTGGACCTTGTCTCCCTCGCCGTCCAGGATGGGAGGGGAGAAGCTCGGCGCGATCGACTGCGCCTCCTCCTCGGACCGACCCTCGGCTACGAGATTCTGGGTGATCGCCTCGCGCACCGCCCCGCCCCGGCCGTCGAGGGAGTGGCAGCCCTGGCAGTTGTAGTCCCGCACCAGGCGGCGGCCGGCCTCGATCGCCTCGTCGCGCGCCGACAGGAGACGCATGCTCTCCTTCGGCATCTTCTCCTTGGTCAGCCCCTGCAGGACGAGGGTTACGGCCGAGGCCTGCTCCTCGTTGAAGCCGAAGTGCGGCATCCGCAGCCGGTCGTAGAACGGCGCCTGGTGCCCGGCATCGAAGGAGCGCGGGTCCTTGAGCTTCTGCAGGAACCAGGCCGGGGCGGTGTGCTCGATCGGCTCGAAACCGAACAGCAGCAGGTCGGCCGGCTTGCTCCCTTCCTCGGACAGGTCGGTCCCGATCGGCGGCGTCTTCTCGAAGCCGGGAATGAGGTGGCAGCCGAAGCAGCCGTAGCGCGAGATGGTGCGCTCGCCGAGCAGGACGTCGCGATCGGACTGGCTCATCGCGTCGATCTTCGCCTGCGCGTCCGGCGGCGGCATGCGCTGCGACAGGTAGGCCAGGAGCGCCCGGTCGCGCGCCTCGGGCTGGGGCTTCGGCGGGACGACCTGCTCCGCGGGGGCAGAGTCGTCCTTCAGGGAGACCAGATACGCCGTGACGTCCAGCGCTTCCTGCTCGGTGAGGCGCAGGTTCGGCATGCGGGTGTCGGGGTTGTACTGCCTGGGGTTCCGGATCCACTGGTAGATCCACTCCGGCCTCGCCTTGCTGCCGATGCGCGAGAGGTCGGGGCCGAAGCGGCGCTCCCACGCGATCGGATCGGGCGTCTCTCCCCGGGCCCGCGCCTGCAGGACCTCCGGCTTCACCTCGTCACGCTCGATGGCGTGGCACCCCATGCAGCCGACCGTGCGGACGAGCTTGAGGCCGCGCCGCGCGTCACCCCGGCCGGGAAGGGGCGGGTAGGAGACCTTCTCCGATCTGGAGGTGAGATAGGCCAGGACGCCCAGCACTTCGGCGTCCTCGCGTTCGGCGTCCCCCGGCTCCTGGTTGTTCGCCAGGCCGAAGAAGCGCGGCATGCGGGTGCTCGGGCGGAACGCCTTCGGGTTCTTGATCCAGCGAGCCGTCCACTCCGGCAGGAGCTTGGCCAGCGGCCGGGCCAGCGTGGGGGCGACCTTCGGACGGTTCTCGAAGCCGCGCATCTTGTGGCAGCCGTAGCAGCCGTAGCGATCGACGACTTCGATCCCGCGGTTCAGATGGGGGGCCTGCGGCACGGCGACGACGTCCGCGTGGCACTTCAGGCAGGCGGCCTCGGTGGCGCTCTGGGCCAGCATCGGATGCTCCCAGTAGTGATCGCGCTCCCAGTCGTGCTTCTCCTCCCACTCCTTCCGCTGATCCGCCGAGTCGGGCGTGTGGACCGCGTACTGGAAGTCCACGGCCCGGTCGCGCCCCCGGTGACACGGGGTGCACCCGAACTTGTCTATCGGGTGGGGGGACGATCCGCCCAGGAAGACATTCAGCTTCGGGTGCGTGGTGAAGGGCTGCGCGTCCTCCTCGAACCCGGCGCGGTCGGCGGCCAGGTGGCAGGTCTGGCAGCGGTCGGCGCGGGGGACCTTGGCGAAGTTGATGTCGATCGGCACCCGGTCGAGGACCACCTGCTGGATCCGAAGCGTCGGGGCGACGAAGTCCATGAGCGGCGCGTTCAGCAGGTCGATGGCCACTCTCATGGCCCCGGACGGCGCCACCTTGTCCAGCTTCTTGTCGAGCCGGGTGATCCCCGCGGTCAGCGCGTCGATCTTCTTGCCGGCCTCGTCGGCCCGGCCGGTGAGCGCGTTGATCGCGGCCTGCGCATCGGTCTTCTCCTTCTCGTGGACCAGCAGCCGGACTCGCCGGTCCTCGAGCTGCTTGCCGAGCCCCTCGACGTCCTTCTGGATGGCCGCCGCGTTCGCGGCGCCCTTGTGGACGGCCTCCTCGTAGTCGAATTTCCGGGCGTCGTAGGTCGATTTGATCGTCCGGTAGCTGAGGTCGTCCCGGTAGTTCGCCACCTCGACGGCGCGCAGCTTCGCCCGCGCCTCGTCGAGATCCTTGACGTGCTGCCCGGCCGCCTTCTGCGCCTCGGCGAGCTGGTCCTTGAGGGCCTGCAGGGCGGCCTGGTCGATCTTCTGCTCCTCCGCCTGGATCTGCGACCGGGTCTTCTCCGCCTCGAGGCGCTGGAACCCCTGCTGGTATCCCTTCCAGCTGCGGTGGTAGTCGTCGTAGACCATCGCCCCCAGGGTCAGGAGGAGGCCGACGCTGCTCGCGGCGAAGATCGCGTTCAGCGACTTCATGCTTCTCAGGTATTCGTCGGTTCGCTTCGGCACGATCGCCCCGGCCCTAGATGTTGAAGAAGATTTCCGGAATCGACACGACGTAGTGCATGTTCAAGGTCCAGCGCAGCATCATCTTGATGGGCAGGCTGAGCATGGTCAGGCCCAGGAAGACCATGATGTGGAAGCGCGCCGGCCCGAGCTTCTCGTAATGGGACTTCAGCCACGTCTTCGCCAGGAGCGGCGGCGGCACCACGAAGAAGGCGGCCACCAGCAGGAGCCCGAAGCCCTCGCGGATCAGCGGGTTCTTCGGCAGCGCCATGCCCAGGGTCTTCACCCAGATGATCTGCGACAGGTCGATGTTGATCAGGGGCACCAGC
>Ga0070694_100001105_pt1 | contig 15437 bp, 11 predicted proteins | sample KBSK1251metaG_FD_65470 | JGI IMG/M metagenome (GOLD analysis project Ga0070694, IMG submission 65470) | Corn, switchgrass and miscanthus rhizosphere microbial communities from Kellogg Biological Station, Michigan, USA - KBS K1-25-1 metaG | ecosystem: Host-associated > Plants > Roots >... | reverse complement strand
GATGACTCTCACCATTACCGACACCAAGGCTAAAGAAGTGATCGGTACTTTCACCCTAAAGCACGGAAGCGAAGGCCGGCTCATGAAATGCCTCTAGGCGCAGCGCAATCGTGGCCTGGGGCGTCCCGCGGCGCTTGAGGACACGCGCAAGATGCGCGTGCCACCTCAAACGAGACCAGCGCGCTAGCGCTTCTGAATATTCACGAGATTCCAGGGATTCTGGTAGAGCTGCAATTCCAACTGACCCTGCTTATTCATCTTCAGCTTGGCCGCCGGATAGAGAGTGCCCTTAGCTTTCTTCTTGTCTTTGCCGTAAGTAATTTCCACTCCGGCCAGGTTGTAGTCCTGCGACCGCGTGCTGGCCCATACTTCGCCAAAGAGAAGCGGACGATCGGTTACTATGCGTAAGATAGTTGTCCCATCGGGTTGCGGAAACAGCTTGGCGTAGGCAATGTCATATCCGAGCGTGCCGGTAATCGACATTCGCCCCTTGGAATGCATCTTGTCCAGCGCATTGACCAGACCCTCGTTACCTTTCTGCTCGAACGCCTCGATCAATCCTGCTCTTTCTGCATCGGTCGATAACTCTTCGATGATGAGGGTGATATTGGCGTTCCGGCCCATTTGCGTCGACGTTCCCATCGCCTGCGCCTGGATATAAATCTTCTTGGGCAATTTCTGAGCTGAACCTGAAGTGCTGGTCAGCACAATCAAGCTCACCACGCCGGCAATCGCCAGGCTAAGTTTCAAAAGCCTGCATCCTAATCTCATTCGCTTCTCTCCTTTGTTGAATCACCGTCGACGTCTATCTTTGAGACTTGACGCCGCCAAAACGAATACCTAGAACTTGAAGCCTATTCCCACGATTGGCCCCCGTTGGTTCGTGTCGTAGAGAAAATTGTTCTTATCATAGTTGACGTCCAGGGCGCGATAGCCACCGATCAGGGCAATCTTTTCAGTGATGCTATAGCCAAGGCCCCCGAACACCTGGTAAGTGAACTTCGACCCGCCTCCGCCCACATCAAATCTGCCGAGGAAGAAAACTTTCTCTGACAAAGCGGCCTTACCGCGCAGTCCGACAACCCCATCCACCCAGCTTCGGCTTTGATTAGTTTGGACTGCCGGCAGGATGCCGGCGTTAAAAGTGAGGTCGGTACTGATGTGCCAGATGCGAGTACCGCCCAGGACCTGAACAAACGAGCCTTTATCCGGGTCGTTGTAGATCTTGTATCCCGCTTCGGGAGTAAAAACGAACGTCTTGATCTTGGCGTTGGCGCTGGAGAACAGCGGACCCGGCGTGGCTTTATCATCGTCGAGACTTACGAATTCCACGTCCGTTTGCATCGCCCACTTGCCTTTGTGAGCCTCGAACACTCCCATGAAGGCGAACTTCAAAGCATGAAAAATATCGCCGAAACTCTCGTCAACATGGATCGTGCGGTTTGAACCTCCAGTGGTGCCGTGCAGGCCGGCCATCCAGAAATAAGGACTAAACACAAAGTGCCACTTATCATCGCCCGTTGCGGGTTTAGCGGATCCCGGAACTGTTTCCGGCGACGATTCTTTCGGGACAATGGCGGATGTCTTTGAGTTGTTTCCGTCGCCAATGATCGTAGAGGTCTTGTCAGAAGTCGTGGTCTCAGAAGTCGCGACCGTTGGTTTCGGCACCTCTGCCTTTTTTGGATCGTTGATCGACGTTGCATTTGTGGCGACAGCGGCTGACGAACTGTCTGAAACAGTCTGAGCACTGACGCTAATCGCGCCGGCAGCCGCTAAGATAAAGATCAGACCGAGCCCGGTCTGTAGTTTTTGCATGAGTGACACTTTGGTGTTATCCCTTCGTTTTGAACATAACCTAATCTAAACGGTTGCCTGTTTCCGGCGAGTAAGCCAAACATTTACCAGACACCACGCCGCCAGGAACCAGTGAAGCACAATCGCCGGCCATAGCAGTGTGCTTTGCAGCTTCAAGCGAACTCCGGCATACACCAGGATCGCTGCGGCGACGGCGTTGTAAACCAGCATGGCTGAGACGACACCGGTCGCCACGCCTCCGCGTTCGCTATTGCTCACCTGCCAGCAGACGATCGCGAACGAAAGCAGCGCGGCTCCGGCAATGCGGCCCACAACCAACCCAGTGGGTGTATCGAGTGGCGCGCCCAGCACCAACGAACTAGCCACCCCTGGCATGACCAGCAACGCCAGGCCGGCGGCCGCTTCCACGAGCGCGAATACGATCAGCAGAATTTTCGTCATGGGCGTCCTTTCACGGCGACACCATCAGCCCGCCTTCGCTCTCAGTTCAATAATTCTCTGCATGGACCAGGGTTTAAACCCCTGAGCATTTACGGAACGAGCGGAATGCCGGCAGCCAGTTGATAGCGAATCGCGGCGCGGATTTTGTTCTCGACCTGGAGATAACGTGCCACCTTCTTTCCTGGCAACACGCGGCTGAGCCGAGCGGCGTAGGTCTTCCGCATGGCAATCTCATCTTGATCAATCGCCAGCGCTTCGTCACTAAACTGTTTGGCCTGCGCGTCGGTTAAAGTGCTCTTGTTGTAGGCATCGGCATAGGCCAGAATCGTTTTGGCCAGACGATCGTTGATAGCCTGCAGCTCCTTCTGATACGCGTCGTAGATCGGCCAGAACGCCTTGCCGTCCGTATCGTTCAGCTCCATGTTGGCCGCCACTACCAACTTCTTGTCAGCCTTCACCTTATCGAGCAGTATTTGCATGTTGGTGTCAGAAGTTGTCTCCTGCGCCATTACGGGGACGGCCACCAGCGCAGTCACACATAGAATTACTGCTCTGATAACAGGTCTCATTTAGGATCTCCTTTTCGTTCAATTGGGGTGCTCACCCCAAAACATTTAGGCCTTAGGCTAGCCGCGCGTGCTGCTCAGAAATACTGGCAAAAGTTACAGGTGTGGCGCTGGGCGGTTCTGGCGGCCCCAGCCGCGGAACGGCGATATATCTGTAGCCCATGGCGTAAACGCCTGGGGTGAGAAACAGGGCGTGTCAGAACCGCGAGCGGTAGCGGCCGGATCAGGAGGTCTCCTCGAATCAAAAACGAAACCTCGCCGAAAAGGATTACCGTGAACCGGGCCGAGATGAATTTCGCGACTCTTCCTGATCCGGTCGCTACCGCTCGCGGTTCTGACACGGCCTCGTAAGCCATGGGACAGCTCACAACAGGACCGCAGCAGCCCCGCAGGGGCGAAACATCGTCAGTCGTCCGCAGTGTGCCGCCGCTCCGCGGCTGATTGTTAATTTTGGCTTCTTAACCACGGCTCACGGCGTGGGCTACAGCTCTAACGCCGCTCTGCGGCTCCGGCTGAACCAGACTCCGAGTCACAAGCCAAATGAACTAGACCGGGTCGGCGTTTTCCCGTCAATTCAAAAGGTGGTAGTTATTGACGCCTAACCTGTTCTAAAATCGGTTCGACCGAAGCAAGCATTCCTGGCGCTGCTAAAATTCTCCTGGCAGCATTCTTTCATTACCTCGAATCCTGGCGTTTCACCGAAGGTAATGATTCCGCAATAGCTGATAGACCATGGCTAAAGATCGGCGAGTCGTTGAGTTCGATCCAGAAGTTTGATGCCAAGCTCGAAGTCACCACCGCGGCGCTGGAAGCGCTCAAGGAATATGCTCTGGGCAGAACCGAACAGGACAAAGGGCAATCCTTCAAGGCCATTGAGTTTTACCGGCGAGCGACGGAGATTGATCCAAACTTTGCCACTGCGTGGCTGGGTCTGGCGCTGCAATACGCGAATACCAGCCAGCCGGGGCTGGCCGCAGAGTGCTTGTCCAAAGCATTCGCTCTTAGTGATCGCGTCAGTGAAGACGAGCGCGCAAGGATCACCTACTTCTACCATCAGATTGTCACTGGAGAACTGGATAAGGCGATTGAAGCACTGGAAGCGTATGTGCGCAGCTATCCCCGCGAATCTCGCGCCCCGGGAAATCTGGGAAACGTCTACGCGCTCATAGGCCAATTCGAGAAAGCCATCTCAGCCACGCGCGAAGCACAGCGCCTGAACCCGAACACAACTATCTGGCCCGGAAATCTGGCGGAGTCTCTGATCGCGCTCAACCGTTTTGCAGAAGCACGCGAAGTCTGCCAGTCGGCGCTCGGGCAAAAGTTGGATAGCACCAGCATTCGAGAGCGCCTCTATGCAGTGGCTTTTGTCAACGGCGATGCTCAGGAATTACAAAACCAAATCGAATGGGCGAAAGGCCGGCCCGACGAATATCGAGCGGTGTACTGGCAGACGCAAACGTCGTCCTTCGGCGGAGAGTGGCGCAAGTCAAACGAACATTTGCGTCGCGCGACGGAGCTGGCCCAGGCGAAAGAGGTTGTGGCGAGTTACACCGCGGATCAGGCGGTCCGCGCAGCCTGGCTGGGCCGATTCGCAGAGGCCGTGACCCTGGCCGATGAGGCTTTGAAGATTGAACACAATCGCAGTGTGCTGACAAGCGCGGCACTGGCCCTGGCGCTGGCTGGTGAAGTTGCCAGGACGCAGTCGCTAATCGTCGAGTTGGAGCAAAAGTATCCGAAAGACACGCGCGTGAACCAACTCTGGCTTCCCGAAATCAAAGCAGCGCTGGAACTGCGCAAGGGTAATACTCAGGCTGCGATCGATTTGTTGGAACCAACGAAACGCTATGAGGCCGCCGCCGGGTTCTGGTCACAGACATTGCGCGCCACAGCGTACCTCAAGCTGAATCAGGGAGCGCCGGCCGCCGCCGAAGCACGCAAAATCCTCGACCATCGTGGCGAAGCACCGCTCTCGCTGCTCTGGCCGCTGGCTCATCTGTCACTCGCGCGCGCAGCCGCGTTACAAGGTGATACGAACCAGGCACGCAAGTCCTATCAGGATTTCATTGCGCTGTGGAAAAGCGGGGATCCGGATCTGCCGGTGCTGATTGAAGCAAAGAAGGAATACGAAAAGAACGGCGACCTTTCATTAAGCCCGAATGGCAACCTCTTCATGCAAGACTATCCGCAGATTACGCAGATTAAAAACAAAACCAGCGGAGGGGCGTTAGTGCTTTCGCGTCGGCGATAGGATTTCTCATTAAGTAAATCTGTGTAATCTGCGAAATCTGCGGATTTGTATCTATTGTGAGGTCTGGCACCCCTCCGGGGTGCGGGTCATAATGGACTTTTCCGGTGGTCTTCGCGGACTCCGACCACCGGCTACTTTCTTGCAACCCTTCGGGTTGCGCTGGGGTGAGTCAACTACATAGTTACCCTCCCAAAGCTTCGCCTTCGGCCGGATTCGCGGCTCACTCATGAAGCGCTGTGTGAGACCCAAGGCCGGAACTCTGACCGCTGCTTCGCAGCTCGCGAATCCATCACACCTCGGCCGCAGGTTGGACAACCTGCGGTACATTTGCCAGACGCTTTACGTAGGTTTCCCTGACAAGTTGTACATCCTCTAAAAAGTGTGGCAACTCCGTTAGCGTCAGGGCCTGCGGTCCATCAACCAGAGCCTCGCCCGGCGCGGGATGAAAGTCAGCCAGAATCATGTTGGCCCCGGCGATCACACCCTGCGCCGTCGCATGCATGATGTCGAGAATGCCTTCGGGTCCCCGGCTGCGCGAGCCGACGGCGTGAGATGGATCAATACAAACCGGCATTCTGGTCAGCTGCTTGACTACGGGGACGTGAGCGAAATCAACGAAGTTCCGATGCGGCTCTCCCAGGTTCGACTTCACTCCACGAAGTGCGAACACCACTTTATGATTTCCCTCGCTGGCCAGGTACTCAGCTGCGAGCAGTGATTCACTTAAGGTGATGCCAAAACCGCGCTTGAGCAGTACGGGAAACTCCTGCTGCCTGCCGATTATTTTGAGCAGTTCAAAATTTTGGGTATTGCGTGTTCCGATCTGGAGTATGACACCGGTCGGAGATCCCGCTTCCAGCAAAGCAGCGCGAATCTCATCCACGTGCGATTCGTGAGTTACCTCCATGGCGATGACCCTGATTCCATACTTCCCGGCCAACTCAAAAACGTAGGACAAACAATCTTTGCCCTTTCCCTGAAATGAATACGGACTGGTGCGCGGCTTGTATGCCCCCATGCGCGTGCACACCTGGCCATGATCACGCAGGGCCCGCATCATTGATTCGACATGCGCCCTGGTATCTACTGCGCAGAGTCCGGCGAAAATGTGCAGCGTGTCCTGCGAAAATCTCAGGCCCTGATAATCGAAGTGGGCGCTGCGATGATCGTCGTGGTGCCGGCCGAGCACTCGATATTCTTCCGACACGCGCACCACCCGCTCAACGCCCGGCAGTGCAATCATGTTTTCCACCGCAATTGCGGACGTATTGCCGATCAGGTAAACCTCGGTGATCGATTGCTCGACGCCTTCTTCGCGGTGAACGCGCAGTCGAATATTCGGCAGACGCGACAGGCGATCCATCAATTGCCGGTAGGCGTCACTGTCGGGTGCGATATTGGGCGTTAGTATTAGAATCATGATTCGCCTTCACTTCGTTTAGACTTCGCCGCGCAGCGGCGTAGGTTTTAAGTTCTGAGAGTCCGCGGAGCGGACGTCAGCATAAAGCCTTCTGGGGCGTGAGCCCCAGGATCAAGTCATTAAAGGGGCCAAAGCCCGCGGAGCGGGCGGCAGCCGTATTATTTGGACTAGTGTTTAGCGGCAACATCTATCGCCCGCTTCGGAGTCTGTCGGAAAATTCATCTCTGTGGTTCTCTGTGCGATCTCCGTGCCTCTGTGGTTAGTGTTTTCATGGGCAATTCACCACGGAGACACAGAGTTTCCACAGAGTGTGCACAGAGAAATGCTTTTTGCCGACAGACTCCTTCGCGGGCTCGATCAACATTCTCGTTCTTAGACCTGTGACTCCCACCCCAGGCTTGACGTCCGCTCCGCGGACTGAACTCCACTTCGTCGCGGCGGTTCGGCATGACGCCGGCCAACTTCCGCCCGATCTCTAACTACTGCTAACTCGAGGGCACCGGCGCTGACCGGTAGCATCCGAGCATTCGCGTTTCGACTCGTTGTTTATGTAATTCGGTTAACGCCTCAGTGACGTCGTCATCGCCGGCAGTGCCGCGCAACTCAAGATAGAAGCAGTATTCCCAGGGACGGCCCTTAACCGGACGACCCTCAATCTTCAGGAGATCGATTCCGCGTCTCGCAAAAGGCTCGAGCGCCTGATGCAACGCACCCGGCTGATGCGGAAGTTCAATGGTTAGAGACGTCTTGTCAGCGTCTGGCGCGAACTCAGCGGAAGTCGAGAGCAGAAAGAAGCGCGTGTAGTTTTCGCTGCTGTCTTCCAGATGCTCCCGCAGAATTACTCCACCATAGCGTTCAGCTGCGCGCTGACCCGCGATCGCCGCCCGAGTCACGTCGCCGGCTTTAACGACACTGGCCACGCTTCCGGCTGTATCGTCCGCAACCACTCGCCGGATTTGCGGATTTGTTTCGAGAAAACGCCGGCATTGTTCGAGCGCAACCGGGTGCGATTCGACGGTTCTGATCGATTCAAAAGATGATCCCGGACAACCAATCAGATAGTGACTGATCGGAATAATCACTTCGGCGGACACATATAAGTTGCTGTCCAGAAGTTGATCGAAACAGGCATGAACGAAACCGGCGAGACTGTTTTCAATCGGCGCCAAAATTTGATCCGCGGCGTGTTCGCTAATCGCGGTGAACAGGGACTCGAACGTGGGCCGCGGCACGAGCACGATCTCTTCGCCCAAAAGCTTGAGGGCAGCTGCTTCGCTAAACGCGCCGGGCTCTCCCTGAAACGCCACGCGAGAATTTGTTTCCGACGCGAGAGGTTGAGACTTCTCTTCCCTGTCTCGATTTATCGTCCGGTTCTGAATACGACGCGATTCATGAATGACGGCGCGAAAGAGTTCGACCACTGCCCGATCGTCGAGCGGCCCTTCGTTAATCGAGCACATTCGCTCGGTAACTTCGCGCTCACGTGTGTGATCGCATACCGAAAGGCCGGAATCCTTTTTAGATTCGCCTACTCCCAGGGCCAGTTCAGCGCGCTGATTTAGCAAACGAAGCAGCTCATCATCCAAAGCGTTTATCTGGCTGCGCCAATTCTCGAGTCCCATACGTTTTGATTCCTCTCAGAAAACATCTCACAAGCACGCCGGAGGCGTGCGTACGTCAAAAAGAAAACCAGCCGCCCTTTTGGAAGGTCGCGGCTGGTTTTGACTGAAGTCTTTTGGCTCGGCTCTACAAAACCGCGGTGCCCTGACACGTCTCACCAATCCGCTCCTTCATAAAGAAGAAGCGGTAGGTAAAAGTAAAAATGTAGCAACGATGCGTGTCGTGCATGTTCCGGTTACGTGTCCGATGCCAACTTAACTAATCGGTTAATCCGATGTCAAGACTCTGATGTCCGACAAGCTTTAGCTTGTCGAACCTTCGGCGACAAAGGAAACTCTGATTGAGTAGATTCCCCTCCGCTGGGAGGGCAAGGGGGCCGCTCTACGATTCGATACCAAAAAAGATCCCGCGCGGGCTGAAAGCCCGCGCACATAAGTAATTTGCTTTTTCTCTTTGCCGTAGCTGCGCCCTTCCCCCAGCCCCTCCCAAAAGGAGGGGAGCAAATGCTATTTTCAATTAGTGCCGTTAAGGGCAGAGATGAGAACCGCTTTCTTGTCTTCTAAAGCCATCCCACAGCGGCGCCCCGTTGCCTTTGGCGCAGATGACGTGCGCCATTTGATAAGGCACGGAAGGATTGGTGAACGTGCCTGTCTCGGTGATGAGCAGGGCGCCACCCGTACTATAGTTGCCCGCGCCTTCACTCATGCCGGAGTCAATCAAAAACAGTAATCCGTTGTATTTTTGAAAAAATTCGCCGGGCTCCCGTCTCACTTTGTTCGGGAATTTCACATCGCCAGGTTGATGACCCTGAACAATGTGATGCACTCCCAGAGCTTCCGCATTTCGCCGCAGCACTACCTCGGGATCCTTCTGACGGCCACAGTCGTAGAACCACGCCACATCATCACAACCCTGACCATTAAGACGAGCATCGACTATAGATTCTTTGTCGCTGGCAAAGGTAAGCAGGGACCGAACGCTGGCAAAAGCTTCCCGGGCGATGACACTCAGTTCCGCGATGTTCTTTCCGTTCGTGTTCCCGGCATGACTGAAGAACCAATCATTGACCCGGGCCGCGATGGGCAGGCCGCAAAGGAACTCGCCCACATCGCCTTTGCAGTTGGCAACGTCTTTGGGTACGAATCCTTTGTCTTCCAACTCTTTTCTGAAGTCCGTCTTATCTTTCCAGTCTGCCAGGAACAGTGCCTCGTGATTGCCCATCAGGATGATGACCTGGCCGCCGGAACCTTTGGCGGACTCCTGGAGGGCGCGGAGAATCGCGATGACGCGGAGGGAGCTTCCGCCAGGGCTTGGACCTTTGTTGATCATATCGCCGGTCACCACGAGGACCGAGTTGCCCGCCGCCCACTTCAAGTCTTTGGGTTCAAAGTTGGCGGGCGTTTGCGGATCGATGATACCGGAGGCTTTGAGCACGCCCAGAAGTCGCACATGATCGGCGTGGGCGTCGCCGATCGCGTAGACCTTACTGCCTTTGGCGGTGTTCACCTGGACCACAGCCGGGTGTCCAGTCCAGTCCCGCGCAGGCCTGGACGTGGTATCGGCCTGCGGGGCGCAGTTAGCGAGGGTGCCGCAAAAGGTGAGCAGCAAAACGCCGCACATGGCCCGGCGAAAATGTTTGAGTTGCATGGCCACTCTCCGACAAATGAGAATTTGACGGGGGCGCTTACTTCGCGACTCGATCCAGAACAAAGATAGGCCACAGCGTGTTCTTCGGAATGGGCCACAGTTCCCTTTTTGAATCAAGCACAGCCGAGAATTGAGAATCGCAAGATCGGCCTGACTGGAGCGCAAGCGTCCTCGCTTGCCATTCTCAAATTGTCGGGCCCATCTGAATGCAAGCGAGGACGCTTGCGCTCCAGTCCTGACCCCGGTTGTTCTGCTAATCGAACCCTCCGCTTTCTTTCTTACCGGAGATATTTGTTGAAGAAATCGAGAGTCCGAGTCCACGCCAGTTTGGCCGCAGCTTCGTCATAACGCGGCGTCGTGTCGTTGTGGAAGCCGTGCTGCGTACCCTCGTAAACGTGCACCGTATACACTTTGTTGTTGGCCTTGAGCGCTGCTTCATAGTTCGCGATGCCCGCGTTGACGCCCTGATCATTCCCGGCATATTGCAGCAGCAGCGGCGCGGAGATCTTTGGAACGTCATCTACGCCTGCCTGGCGGCCATAGAATGGAACGCCGGCCTTCAGGTCAGCTCCGAGGATCACGGCCAATTGATTTACCATCCCGCCGCCGAAACAAAAGCCCACCGCGCCCATTTTTCCCGTGGAGTCTTTACGTGCTTTGAGCCACTTGGCCGCCGCCACGAAATCTTCGGTCATCTTTTTTCCATCCACGTTCCGAAAGACTTCACGAGCCTTATCCTCATTACCCGGATAACCGCCGACCGAAGTCAATCCATCGGGCGCAAAGGCGATGAAATTGGCGAGCGCAAAGCGACGCGCAACGTCTTCGATATAAGGATTGAGTCCGCGGTTCTCGTGAATGACGAGCACGACTGGGAGTTTTCCATCTTTCGCCGGGCGGGCCAGGTAGCCTTTGATTGTGCCGTTTCCGGCCGGCGACTGCACGACTTCGTAACCCACTTTGATTCGCTTGTCATCGGGCGGCACCTGCTGAGCCCAGGCGAAGTTAGGGGTCAGGCTCTCGTAAATTGCCGCGACGGTCAGGCCGCCGACTGCAAACTTGACGGCGCGATCGAGAAAAGTGCGGCGGTCAATGTCGCCGTGCTGATACTCGTGAAACAGGTCTAACAACTCCTGCGGATAATCGGATGCTGATTTGCGTTCCATTGCTTCTCCCGGGCATTAGATTAAGCAGAGTAGAGATCGTCTCTGCTGATTCATGAACCGAACCCGCCGTGTTGAAGAAGCATACTAGGCTTCGAGATTATTTTGAAGACGAGTGGCGTTACCTGAAAAACCGGAAACTGTGACATCTCATTAACACCGGGCTTTAGCCCGGTGTCGAACGACGACAAGAAACGCGGAACCGTTTTTAACGGTTTTCTTTTTGCTCACAAATTTGCGGCCAGCAGTGAAACCGTTGAAACGGTTCCCAAAATTGTTACCAGGCTGCCACCGGGCTAAAGCCCGGTGTGAATGAGAGGTGGTACTTTCGGACCTTTTGAGGGGGCAGCAAGACGCGACCCATTCGCGTCAACCGGTGATAGCCACGCGGTAGTGTTCGAACTTCATTGCGACTTTTTTCTCTAGCCCAGGCGTTTACGCCTGGGTGAGAAACCGGAATGTCATTAAAGCCCCATCAATGGGGCTTTTGAAACTAATCTCTTTTCCATTCCCCAGGCGTAAACGCCTGGGCTACGGAAAAGTCTTCAAGATTAGGACGCCTACCTAGCCGGGTCGGCGATGGAACCCATAAACACCACAGTGCCCGTCACGTTATCCCGAATCGCCACAAAAAACGGGCGATCCACTTTCATGATGAAATTCTCTTGCGGGGGCTGAACCGAAGCTAACTGTATCCCGACGCTGGTGACTGCCGCGGCCACCGTGCCCTCCTCGTTCACTTCGGCAATGGTCTTGTGCTTAACCTCAGAGATATAGATTGCCCCCTGGGCTATTCCGGAAAAGTTCGCGCGGGTTGAATCAAATGCTTCGGACATTCCCAAAGCTTTCAGCGCGTCATTCAGATTGACCTCGTATTCAATCCTGAAGCGGGGCAACATCAGTTCGCCAGGCGCCACTCTGAAACTTTTCATCCAGGTTTCCCAATTCGCGGCCGTCAGGTTTCTCTCAAACTGATCCAGGGATGTGCTCTTGTCGGGCAGGAACACGTACATACTCATTCTTCCCGATCCGTACGGCAGGCTGACTGCTTGAAAATCTTTGCCCTTGTAGTAGTTGTACTTTCCGGATTGCGACATCATCGGGAGCTTTTTCTGACTCCCGCCGGCCAGCTTGAAATCGTCCTCCCTGGTCTTACTTTTCTCGAATTCTACGGTCCATTGACCCTTGAAGTAGATCGCATTGATAAGAAACAGAATTGTGTCGTCGCTGATCTTGTCGACTATCTTGTCAATTCGGCCGCCTGTGTTGTTTTTCACCCAGGAGTTGATTGTTCCCGGCGCACCAGGATTGCTGAAATCAAGACTCGTAACTTCAGCTGCGTAAAACTCTTTGGTGCGTTGGATAAAATCGGGTTTGAGAGCGAACCCCTTTCGCGCCCAAAGTGAATTGGCTATGTTGAGCTGTAGTTTTGGATCAGCTGAACCAAGCATCGATTTCAGATCGGCAAAACCGCGATTCACCTCTTCAGGGCTCAACCCTTCAAGTCCCAGGGCGCGGGCCATCGCTTGCCGGGTCGCTCCCTCGGCGCCGTTATAAGTCATTGCCAAAGCAAGGAGCACGCTCGACGGGGAAACAAATCGGTTCTTACTGGTCCCTTGTTTTAGAAGTTGGTTGTAGAGTTTGAATGTGAATCTCGAAGTAGCCGCAATCAGCCGATCGTCAACTTTTTTCACGAGTTGCTGCTGCATCATGAATCTACTATTCGACAGCCTATTACTCGACACTTTACTCGTCACCACGATGTTCGAGGACACGATCAAGCCCAGCATGGCTGCAAGAAGAACCGTGATAGAGCGAGCTCTTGTTAATAACCCGGAGGTCAACGTTGGCATTGCTTAGTTTCCCTTTATCACGTGCTTCTGAAGGTCTCAGCAAAAGAACGTGGCTCTCGGCGGCACTTGCAGCGGCGACTGGCGAGCGCGTGATTTTATAGCTTTTCCTTTCCGAGGCTGTCGAGCCCGACAGAAATGCGCATCGCACCTTAGATCGCAAATATATTTTCATCATCAATGAGAAGGCAAAGCCTCATGTTCGGCTGACCCCGGTTGTTCAGGAGCCTCCGCCCCTCTCCCTTGGGCCGCAGTGATACCCGTCGGCCATCTTTATCCTTTATTAGCTGCCGCCTTCTCAGCCGCCGCCTTTTCAGCTGCCGCCTTTTCAGCTGCGGCCTTCTCAGCCGCCGCCTTCTCAGCTGCCACCTTTTCAGCTGCCGCCTTTTCAGCCGCTGCCTTCTCAGCTGCGGCCTTTTCAGCTGCGGCCTTTTCAGCTGCGGCCTTCTCAGTCGCTGCCTTCTCAGCTGACTCCTTCTCAGCTGTTGCCTTTTGAGCCGGTGTAGGCTGATCCTTGCGCAGTTCCTCCAGCGCATTCTGCATTTGTTGCACCCAACCATCTAGTTCAGACTTGAGCACCTGTTCTGTGTGGTCGACCAATAAGTCGACGTTATCCTGGGTCGCTTGCTCTTCAGCGGACAAAGCGGTCCACCATGCCTTGACGTTATCCAAATCAGTCTTGGCCTGGTTGTATTTCATCAACGAACTCTCAGTCTGTCTGTATCCGAGATAAGTTGTGACCGCCGCGGCCGCCGCGGTAGTCAACGCTATCCACACTTGAAGATTAATCGCCGCCAGGAAAGTTCCCACGCCGCCAATAATCAAGATCAGCCACTGAAACACTTTTAATTGTCGCTCAAGTCTGAGCGCTGTTTTCCTGAAGTAGCTGAGCTGATCACCCAGTCGCAGCTCCACATAGCGGTCCGGTGTCAGTACGCTGAAACCGTCATCTCCCCCTCGGGAGGCATACATGTAGGGCGGGAATCCCTGGTCCTTGTCGTAGGGCTTAAGGGCTGACGTATTCACCTCAGTTTGCATCGTGCGGCGCGTGACATCCTCCACCTTTTGTGACAATCGTTGCTCTGGCGAAGGCAGTTTCCCATCTTCTTTGTAGTACGACGCACGCGTGCGATATTGATAAATCTCGCGCTTAATCGTCTCGGCACTGGCCCGAAGCAGAAGCCACTTATTTCCTTGTTTAAATTTATTGGCGGCGCTAATCAATATCGTGAGAGTGATGGGAACGAGAATCAAAACGTAGTAGACGTACCACCAAAAGTCAGCGTAATTAACTGGCCCATTGTTTTGTGGAGGAACACTGCCATGCGTAACCTGCCTAATCAAGGCTAGCGCCGTACCTAATAGTCCAATGATGATGATCGACTTCTGCAACCAGTCAAATCGTCTCTGTTGCAGCTTGGCGTTAAGATCGTAATCGGCAAAATGCTCCCAGGCCTGAATCAGCACGTCGTCGCCACCAAGTTCGCGGATTATGAGTCGTTCCGCACCCTTGACGGAATTCGTCAAAAGGTGAAGTTCGATCCTCCCATCCGCGATGATTTCGGCCAGCACTGGCTCTTCAGGTAATGTCGGTTTTTGCTTACAGGCGGCGGCAACCTCGTCTGCCAGGCCACCGCTGCCTTCGACGACAATCACTTTAAGATTCTGGCGCACAGCGTGGATCAATTCATTTCTTGCATTGGCTCCGCCGCTGGCAAGAATCACCACCCCCGGCACTTTGCTCGTCAAAGCTTTCATCATGTTGAAAATCGTAGGCAGCTCGCTACCCCAGGCATTGCCGTCAACCAAGACAAAGTGAGAATGGTTAGGATCCAGATGCGTATCCGCATTTGCCTCAGCGCCCGGGTAAGTTACCAGGCCGGCCGGGGCGACCCCAATCAAAGAAGCCTGGAAGCCGCGATCAGCGACGCCCTGGCCCATCATCTCCATCACCCCTGATTGAGTGCCACCATCGACGATCGCGGCACTGGCATTAGCAGCAGCGCGAGCGATACCGCGACTAAAGAGTTGAATCAGTCGGGGCTTCACTTTCTCGTCAACGCTATCGGCACCGCCGATGATTAGGATAACCGCCTTGTAAGGAGGAATCTTGAGCGCGTTTAGAATCTCTTCGGCTTTGGTGGCGGCTGGAGGGAAAACCGCGAGCGTCTCGTTATCGTTGGGAAAATGAATTGTTACTTTCCTGATCTCTTCTGACATCGGTATGGTTATCCTTCTGATTCGGGAAATCGGTTTGCTTGCTCACGACGCTGGGCGACGTCCCCGTTACTGATGGGCGAGATCAAAAAGCGAAGCCGTCGAAGTCGAAGAGCAAAAGTCTGCTGGATCAACTGAAGCTCCGAGGCTTACCGTAGTTTAAGCATGTAACAGCCTAGTGGGCAGACCGTCGGCGCGACAACGGCGTTATCTTAGCCTGAAGGCAGACAAATGGTACAGAAAAAGCCGCGAAGGTCGTCTAGTGGCTAAGCCTCTCAATGTGTACTTCCCTCAGAGCCGTTTGTCCGAATGATCTGAAAACAGGACAAAGCGAAATAGACAGGATTTACATGATTGACAGGATTAGATAAATGGGTCTTTCACGATTCTAATCCTGTAAATCCTGTCTATTCGATTTAGTCTCTTAGACGTTTCGCTTTACTCCACAAC
>Ga0070694_100001104_pt1 | contig 15439 bp, 13 predicted proteins | sample KBSK1251metaG_FD_65470 | JGI IMG/M metagenome (GOLD analysis project Ga0070694, IMG submission 65470) | Corn, switchgrass and miscanthus rhizosphere microbial communities from Kellogg Biological Station, Michigan, USA - KBS K1-25-1 metaG | ecosystem: Host-associated > Plants > Roots >... | reverse complement strand
CGCCGATCCGCGGCCGGTCGAAGGCGTGCGCTTCCGCCTGGTGCAGGGCAACATCGAGCAATCGCTGAAATGGGATGCCGGCCGGCGCGAGCAAACCTTCGCTCACTATATCGCATTGACGCGCCATCCGGGTTTCGAGCGCATCACGCATGTGGTCTGGCCGGAGACGGCGATCGATTATCGCTTCGTCAGCGATTATCCCGCCGCGCGCATCGTGGGCGAGCGCCTCGAGCGCATCCTGACGGCGATACCGCCCAACGGCGCGCTCGTGCTCGGCGCCATCCGCGACCAGCAGCGGCAATGGTTCAACAGCGTGCACGTGATCGGGCCGGACGGCGCGGTGCGCGCCACCTACGACAAGCATCATCTGGTGCCGTTCGGCGAATATGTGCCGCTACGCTGGCTGCTCCGGAGCCTTGGCGTCGAGAAGATCGCCCATGGCGCCGGCGATTACAGCGCGGGTCCCGGCCCCGCCACGCTTACGGTTCCGGCGGCGCCGCCGGCGAGCCCGCTCATCTGCTACGAGGCGATCTTTCCCGGCGAAGTCGCGAGCCGGCCGCGGCCGGGCTGGCTTGTGAACGTCACCAACGACGCCTGGTTCGGCCTCACCTCGGGCCCCTACCAGCATTTCGCGAGTGCGCGCTTACGCGCAGTCGAGGAGGGCCTGCCGCTCGTGCGCGCCGCCAACACCGGAATCACCGCGGTCGTAAATGCCTACGGCGTCGTCGTTGCGCGCATGCCCATCATGACCACGGGCATTCTCGACGCCGAGTTGCCGCGCGCTACAGCGCGCCCCACTTTCTATGCACGGTTGGGAGACCGTAGCCTGCTTGTTCTCCTTTTGCTTGGACTTGCGCTGGCTTCGGCAGCAAACCTGCGACACTTTGCGCTGCACAATGACCCGCGGACAAGCGGCTAGAATTTCGAACAGAACAGGGTTTATGCAATTGCATAATTCGAAACAGCATTTGATTGTTGTTGAAAAAGATATCTAATATATTAGAAGAGTGCGACGACAGCACGGGGGCTCGCACACGGCAACCGGAAGATGGTGCCGCGGCGAGGATGGTAGGCGCAGCAAAAAATTCGGGGCACGGGGCCGGCAACTGGAACGTGTTGCCGTGACACTCGTTGCTAGTCGAATCGTTTGGGTTCAACTCAAGGAAAGGTCGAGAACGTTATGGCGATGAGAGGCAGACCGAAGGGCCGGAGGGGCGCCACGCGAATCAAGCTGGTGCGCCCGCGCCCCGTCGATGCGCATGTGGGAGCCCGTGTCCGCTTGCGCCGTACCATGCTCGGCATGAGCCAGGAGAAGCTGGCGCAGGCCTTGGGGCTGACCTTCCAGCAGGTCCAGAAATACGAACGCGGCACCAATCGGGTGGGATCGAGCCGGCTCTACGAGCTCTCCAAAATCCTCGACGTGCCGATCCAGTACTTCTTCGACGAGATGCCGGCCGAGATCGCGGCCACCGCACGCACCGGCAATGGCGGTTTCGCCGAAGCCGCGGCCGACTATGAGCCCGATACGCTCGCCAAGCGCGAGACGCTCGAGCTCGTGCGCGCCTACTACCGCATCAAGAGCCCGCGCGTGAGGAAGAAGGTGTTCGACCTCGCCAAGACGCTGGGCCGCGGCGAAGACGCCTAAAGCGGCCGTCCCACTCGGCCCACACGGATAAGCGCGCCCCGGCCCCACCGGGGCGCGTTTCGTTTGGGCCGTTGGGCAAGGGTCTGCCGACGCGCGCATGCGCCGCTTGCCCGGCCTAAAGCGCGCGACTATGGTCCCGCGCGCTCGCGCCTCAGTGTTCCCCGAGGTGTCGCGGGCAATTCCCAAGAAGCGCACCAGGAGGAAGAAAAGACCGTGGCCAGGGGCAGCAGCTATCTCTTCACCAGCGAATCCGTTTCCGAAGGGCACCCGGACAAGGTTTGCGACCAGATTTCCGACGCCGTGCTCGACGCGTTTCTCACCAACGACGTGAAGCACGGCGTGGCCGACGATTCCCAGGCCAATTCGCGCGTCGCCTGCGAGACGCTCGCCACCACCAACAAGATCGTCATCGCCGGCGAAGTGCGCGGCTCGGCGCCGCTCACGCACCGCTACGGCGCGCACACCGTGGTCAATCGCGAAGTCATCGCCGAGGTCGCGCGCCAGGTGGTGAAGGACATCGGCTACGAGCAGGACGGCTTCAGCTGGGCCGGCTCCGACGTCGAGGTGCTGCTGCACGCGCAGTCGCCCGACATCGACCGCGGCGTCACCGCCAAGAAGGCCAAGGGCAATGTCGGCGCCCAGGAAGGCGCCGGCGACCAGGGCCTGATGTTCGGCTTCGCCTGCACCGAGACCGAGGTCTACGAGAAGAACTCGTTCATGCCGGCGCCGATCTATTTCGCGCACCGCATCCTGCGCGATTTGAAGGACGCGCGGCACAAGGGCGATCTTCCAGACCTGCTGCCCGACGCCAAGAGCCAGGTGACGGTGCGCTACGAGAACGGCCACCCGGTCGGCGCCACCAAGGTCGTGGTCTCGACCCAGCACGCCGCCGCGACCAAGAAGGGCAAGCCCTACACCTCGGCGATGATCAAGGAGATGATCAAGCCGTACGTGACGAAGTCGCTGCCCGACGGCTGGATGCCGAAGAAGGATTCGGACTTCCTCGTCAACCCGACCGGCCGCTTCGTGGTCGGCGGGCCCGACGGGGATTGCGGGCTCACCGGGCGCAAGATCATCGTCGACACCTATGGCGGCTACGCGCCGCATGGCGGCGGCGCCTTCTCGGGCAAGGACCCGACCAAGGTCGATCGCTCGGCCGCCTACGCCGCGCGCTATCTCGCCAAGAACGTCGTCGCCGCGGGCCTCGCCGAGCGCTGCAAGATCCAGGTCGCCTACGCGATCGGCGTCGCCGACCCGATGTCGGTCTACGTCGACGCCGAAGGCACCGCCATGGTCGACGAGCGGAAGCTGCAGCAGCTGCTGCCGCAGATCTTCAGCCTGCGCCCGACCGACATCCGCCGCAGCCTCGCGCTCAACAAGCCGATCTACCGGCGCACGGCGTCTTACGGGCATTTCGGCCGCCAGCCCGAGCGCGACGGCGGCTTCTCTTGGGAGCGCACCGATCTCGTACCCGAGCTGAAACGCGCATTCGGATGAGGCGAGCCTTCGTGGAGCGGGTGTCAAGCCCGCTCCGCGGTGCCGCCGGCGTAAACCGGCGGAAATTTTCGTGCGACGGCAGGGGCGGGCTCAAAACCCGCCTCTACGCATTCTTGCGATTTCGCTTATCGTCCCGGCGCAATGTCCGAACCCGCACCCCCGCAACGCCTTCGCCACTACGGCCGCCGGCTGGGACGTAAGCTGCGCGCAGGCCGCGCGGCGCTGCTCGAAACGCTGCTGCCGCAGATCCAAATTCCGCTGGAGCCGGGAAAGGCGCTCGATCCCTGGGCGCTGTTCCCCAAGCGGCCGGTGCGCCTCTGGCTCGAGATCGGCTTCGGCGCGGGCGAGCACGCCGCGTGGCAGGCCGAGCAGAATCCCGACGCCGGCCTGCTCGCCGCGGAGATTTTCGTCAACGGCGTCGCCTCGCTGCTGCGCCACATCGCCGAGCGCGGGCTTTCGAACATCCGCATCCATCCCGAGGATGCGCGGCCGCTGCTCGCGGCGCTGCCCGAGGCTTGTCTCGACCGTGTGTTTCTGTTGCATCCCGATCCGTGGCCGAAGGCGCGGCACGCCGAGCGCCGCTTCCTCAATTCGGCCAATCTCGACGCACTGGCGCGCGCGATGGCCGACGGGGCCGAACTCCGCATCGCGTCGGATCATGCGGTCTACAAGGTCTGGGCACTCGAGCAGATGGCGCGGCGGCGCGATTTCGCGTGGCTTGCGCGGTGCGCCGAGGATTGGCGCGTGCGCCCCAACGACTGGCCCGAAACGCGCTACGAGCACAAAGCCAAGGGGGAAGGGCGAACGAGTCTCTATCTCCGCTACCGCCGCGTCCCCCGCGATTGACCAGCGCGGGCCGCGGACTAGGATCGCCCGCCGCACGGCAAACAGGAGAATTTGGCGCATGAACCGGATGGTCATGCTTGCTGCAGCGATGGGCGCGTCCGCTGCCCTTGCCGGTTCGGCGGCCGGACAAAGCGCCGACTGGAGTCTCTGCGCCCGCGTGACGGCCGGCGATTGGGACCGAGCCATCGAGGCCTGCTCGCGGCTCGTCGCGGCCGGCAAGCTCAAAGCCGATGAGCGCGCTGCGGCGTATGTCCATCGCGGCAATTCCTATTTGCTGAAGGGCGACGCCGAGCGCGCGATCAAGGACTACGACGCCGCGCTGAAGCTCGACCCCGCCGACGTGATGGCCTTGAACGGCCGCGGCGAGGCGCATAGCCGCAGGGCCGATTTCGCGCGTGCGTTCGCCGACTACGACGAAGCCGTCCGCCTCAATCCGCGCTATCCGTTGGCGTTCCGAAATCGCGCGCGCATTCACTTCTATCGCGGCGATTTCGCCGCCGCCGCCGAGGATTTCCGCGCCGCCGAGGAGATCGACCGCGGCAACGCCTATTCGCTGCTCTGGCGCTACGTCGCCGAGGCGCGCGCGGGCACCGTCGATCAGGCCGGTCTCGCGCGCGGCCTGCCGCAGCTCCGCGAGGGCTGGCCGAAGCCGCTCGTGCTCAATTATCTCGGCCGCATCGACGAAGCGGCGGTGATGGCGGCGGCGGCCGCCGAACCCGCGCAACGGCCGGAACGGGAATGCGAGGCGCGCTTTTTCCTCGGCCAGAAGCACATTATCGCCGGCACCAGCGAGGCCGCCCTGGCCGCGCTGCGCCAAGCGCGCGCCCAATGCCCGCGCCACATGGTCGAATTTCACGCTGCGCGCGTCGAGCTGAAGCGATTGGGCGTGGCGGCGCCGTAACGGAATTTCGGATGGACGCGCCCCTGCGCGTCGGATGCTTGCGATCAGTTCCGGTAATTCGGCGCTTCGTCGTCCAGAATCCGCTTGAGCGCCTCGAAATGCGCCGTCGCCCGCTCATGGTCCACGCCGAGCATCTGTTCGGCCGTTTTGCGCACGACGTCCGGATTGATCAGCTTGATGCGCTGGCCCATCGACATCGCGATCGCCTGCATCATGCACACGCGCTCCAGGTAATAGAGCCGGTCATAGGCCTCGTGCACTGTGGCGCCGGTGACGATAATCCCGTGATTGGCGAGAAACAGGATGCTGCGGTTCCCGAGCAACGCCGCGATACGGTCGCCCTCGGCCTTGTCGAACGCCAGGCCGCTGTATTCCGGATCGTAGGCGATCTGGTCGTGGAACATGAGCGCGTTTTGCGAGGCGGGCAGCAGCAGCGGCTGCTCGAGCATGCCGAGCGCGGTCGCGTAGGGCGCGTGGCAATGCAGCACGCAGCGCGCCTGCGGCGCCGCACGGTGTACGCGCCAATGGATGAAAAAGGCCGTGGGTTCGGGCGGCCCATCGCCCTCGATCAAGCGCCCGTCGGCGCCGACCAACAGCAGGCTCGAGGCGGTGAGCTCGCGCCAATGGCGCTTCTGCGGATTGATCAGGAACCGGTCGTCGGTGCCCGGCACGACGAAGCTGAAATGATTGCCGATTGCCTCGCCAAAGCCGTGGCGATCCCCCCAGCGCAGCGCCGCGGCAAGGTCGATACGCGCTTGGCGCAGGATGGCCGGATCGGACATGGAGGATCTCCTGAGTGCGAGAGAGGCACCGGCGCCAAGCGGCCGCGCACGGCCCTGCTCATTGCATCGCCTTCGGCAGCCAAGTGGCAAGCGGCGGGTAGAGGATCATCATCGTGATCAGGATGAAATGGCAGCCGATATAGGGAAGGGCCGCTTTGCTCACTTGCCATAGTGTCGTCCCCGGCACGACGCCCATCATCACGAACAGCAACAGGCCGAAGGGTGGCGTGGTGAAGCCGATCTCGAGCGCCAAGAGGATGATGACGCCCCAAAGAATGAGATCGAAGCCCAGCATCTTCGCGAGCGGCACGAAGATCGGCAGAGTCAGCAGCATCATCGAGAGCTGATCCATGAAGCAGCCGAGCACGAGCAGAATGGCGACCATCATGATCAGCATCGCTGTGGGGCCGAGATCGAAGCCCGTGGCCCATTTGACCATGCCGGCCGAAGCGCCGGATTGGGCCATGAGTTGGCTGAAGGTGGACGAGGCCATGATCAGGAGAAAGCTCATCGCGCTGACCCGAAACGCGTCCATCAGCGCTTCCTTGATGGCGTCCCAGCTCAAGGCGCGATATGCGATCGCCAGCAGCAGCGTCGCGAATGCGCCGAACGCGGCCGATTCGGTCGGCGTCGCAATGCCGAGGATCATGAAGCCGACGACGAAGAAGACGATGAAGCCCATCGGCAGGATGTTGATCGACACCATCTTGACCTTGGCGCCGAAGCCCATCTCCGCCACCGCATATTGCGGCGCCGCCGCGGGATCGATGCGGGTCTGCATGTAGATGAGGCCCATGTAGAGGAGGCCGAGCACGACGCCGGGAAGCACGCCCGCCAACAGCAGCGCGCCGATGTCGATCTGCGCCAGCGAGCCCAGCAGCACGGCGAGGCCCGAGGGCGGGATGATGACGGCGAGACCGCCCGCGCCCAGCACCGGCCCCAGCGCCATGTGCCGTTTGTAGCCGCGCTTCAGCATCTCGGGCACCATCAGCGTGCCCATCATGCCGGTGTTCGCCATCGACGAGCCCGAGAGCGCGGCAAAGATCACGCCCGCGGTGATCGTCACGTAGGAAAGGCGCCCGGGCAGCCGGCCGAAGCAGACGTCGATCGCGTCGAGCACGCGCTTCGCGAGCCCCGAGCGGAAGAACAGCGTGCCCATGATCAGGAAGAGGGGCACCGGCGCGAGCGTGAAGGTCGTGATCGACGCGATGCCGTTCCTGAGCATCTGGTCGATGCCGGCTTCGGTATGCCCGACGAAGACGGCGATGCCGACGATGTTGACGAGGAAAAACGAGAAGGCGACCGGGATTCCGATCGCCATCAAGAGACAGATGCCGCCGATGAACAGCAGCGCGGCCCAGTACCATTCCATCGGGCTAGAACCCGTCCTTGTCCTGGGCCTTGACCTTGAAGAGCGTGTCGGCTCCGACGAGGTAGCGCAAGAACTCGATGGTCGAGAAGCCGAAGCCGAGCGGCAGCGTGAGGTCGAGGATCCAGCGCGGCATGTCGAACGAGCGGTATTCCATGTCGCCGGTCGCGATGCCCTGGAGCAGGAGCTTCACACCGTAATAGGCGAGCGCCGCGGAGAGCAGCGTGCAGACGAGATAGACGAGCTTGGCCATCGCGGCGTGGATGGCGGGCGGCACGCTCTCGATCAGCGCCTCGACCAGGATGTGGCCCTTCTTGCGCACCATGTAGGGCGCGCCGAGCATCGTCGTGTAGAGCAGCACGTATTCGGTGAAGGAGACCGTGAAGTTCGGCGGCTGAATGCGCAGCGTGCGCACGGTTACGTCGTAGACGATCGCCGCCGCCACGACGGCGAGCAGCACGCAGCAGATGGCCGCCATCGCCCGGGCGACGAGCCACGAGAACGCGAAGAGCGGGGCGAGAACCCCGCTCCGCGCGTCCCCGTTCGGCGTCATGACCGCGCTATTCCGGCTTGTAGAATTTCGCGCGCAGCGCGTCATAATTCGTGGCGTCGCGTTCCTTCAAGCGCTTCCACGGAATTTCGAACGCGGCGGCGAGATACTTCTTGCGGCCCTCGCCCTTCAGCTCGACGACTTTCATGCCCGCGGCGCGGAGCTTCTCGTCCTCCGCCTTGGTGATCTTCGCTTCTTCCTCGAACGAGATCTTCTCGTACTCGAGCCCCGCCTTCACGAGATAGGCCTGCTGCGCCGGCGTCAGCGACTTGAACTTCTCGTTGTTGACGATGAGCAGGAGGTCGGTCTGCATGAACTGCGGGTCGACCCGGAAGCGGACGAACTTGTCCCAGCCGAGGTCGCGCAGATTGCTGATCACCCAGCCGGTGCCCTCGACCGTGCCGCGCTCGAGCGCGGTGTAGACGTCGGGCGCCGGGATCACGATGGCGCTGCCGCCGAGGCCGCTCACGAAGTCGCGCCATGCCGGCGCCGAGCGGATCTTGAGGCCTTTCAGATCGAGATTGCCGTCGGCAGCGAGCTTCGGCTCCTTGATCAGGAAGATATGGAAGCCGAAGCCGCCCGAGGCGTGAGCGAGAATGCGGGCGTTGAGTTTCTTGACGAAGATTCCGTCGAGGAGGTCCATGGCGCCGTTGGCGCGCCGCTCGGGCGGCGTCAAGTTGCTGCCGAAGATGGCGTCGCCCTCGGGCACGAGGTTGAGCCAGAGCCCGGGCGGCCCGATCTGCATGTCGATCACGCCGGATTTCACCGCGTTGCCGAGCTGCGCCGGCGGCGTCACTTCCGGGCCGCCCGCGAAATCTATCTTGATCGGCGATTTCGGATCGCCGTTCACTTTGTCGGCGAACAGCTTCTGGAACGAAACCGAGTAGCTCGCCGATTTCGGCACGAACGAAACGACTTTGAGCGTGGCCTGCTGCGCATTGGCGGCAGCGGGCAGCGCGGCCAGCGCTGTTGCCAGCGCGAGCATCCGGACCTTGGTAATCATGGCTTCTCCCTCTCGATCGGCCGCGCCCGTGACTGGCGCGCGGCAGCCCCTCCATCGGCGACACTAGACAGACGATCAGGCAAAAACAATGCTAGGGGCGTTGGAGCGGGCGCGCGCTTTCGTCATGACGTCGCGCGCGTGGGAGGGGCGATGGAGCCGCGCGAAATTTCGGAGCTGGTGCGCGACGACCGCGTGCACAGCCGCGTCTATACCGATCCCGCGATCTTCGCCTGGGAACGCGAGCGCCTGTTCGCGCGGGTGTGGCTCTATCTCTGCCACGACAGCCAGATCCGCGCCGCCGGCGATTTCGTGCGCGCGACGCTCGCGGGCGTGCCGGTCCTCGCCGTGCGCCAGCAGGATGGAAGCATCAAGGCGCTGATCAATCGCTGCGCACACCGCGGCGCCGAGGTATGCCAGCACGAAAGCGGCCGGCTCTTGCGCTTCCGCTGCCCCTATCACGGCTGGACCTATGCCGCCGATGGCCGCCTGGTCGGCGTGCCGATGCGCGCCGGCTACGGCACCGATTTCGATCCGGCCAAGCTTTCGCTGCAGCCGGTGCCGCGGCTCGACTCTTATCGCGGCTTCGTGTTCGCCTCGCTCGCCGCCGATGGCCCGGGCTTGCGCGACTATCTCGGGCCGATGGCATCGGCGATCGACGACATGGTCGACCGCGCGCCGGACGGCGAAGTGGAAGTGGCGGGCGGCCTGCACCGCCACGCCTTCCACGGGAATTGGAAGCTGCAGATGGAGAATCTGCAGGATTACGCGCATCCCGCCTTCGCGCACGAATCGTCAAACGCCGCCGCGCGGCCCCACGACCGCGACCGCGTCGAGCTCGACGAGGACGACATCATGGCCGCGAACCGGGGCGCGGACATGGCCTGGATGGAGAAGGCCGGCGTCGTCGCCTATCCTGGCGGCCACAGCTATATCGGCGCGCTGCCGCTGGAGCAGCCGATGCCGGAAGCGGCCGAGCGCGATTATCTCCGCGCGCTCACGGCGCGCCATGGCGAGGCGCGCGCCGGCGAAATCCTCGCCGTGCAGCGCCACGTCGCCATCGTCTATCCGACGCTCGCGTTTCAATCGGCCCTGCAGCAGATCAAGGTGATCGTGCCGGTCAGCGTCGACTACACCGAGGTCTACGTCTACTGCTTCCGCTTGAAAGGCGCGCCGCCCGAATACCATCGCGCCGCCGTCACCTTCGTCAACGCGGCCAACTCGCCGGCCTCGCTGATCCTGACCGACGACCTCGCGATCTACGACCGCGCGCAACAGGCGATGACGCGCGCGCCGGGCTGGCTGCGCTTCGGCTGCGGCCTCGGCCGCGACGTGCCCGACAATCACGGCGGCATGCAGGGGCCCGGCTACAGCGAGCTCGCGATGCGCAACCAGTTCGCGACTTGGCGCACATATCTGGCCGGCGGCATTCCGCGCGCCGCATGAGCGCCGCTCCTGATCCAGCCGCGGTCGCGGCCTTTCTCTATCGCGAGGCGCGATTGCTCGACGAGCGGCGCTTCGAGGAATGGCGCGACCTCTTCGCCGCGGACGGGGTCTATTGGGTGCCGGCGCGGGCCGGTCAGACCGACCCGCTGCACGAGGTTTCGATCTTCTACGACGATCCGGCGATGATGGCGGCGCGCATCCGCCGCCTGCGCCACCCGCGCATCCATGCCGAGACGCCGGAGAGCCGCGCGGTGCGGAGCGTCAGCAACATCGAGCTGCTGCCGCCGGCCGAGGCGGGGCTGGTGGAGGCGCGCTCGGTTCTGGCAATGACCGAGTTTCGCGCCGGCCGCCAGACGGCCTATCACGGGCGCGTCGCCTGGCGCCTCGTGACGGCGGCGGAGGGCGATTTTCGCATTCGTTTGAAGCGCGTGGACCTGGTTAATGTCGAGGGCATGCACCAGGGAATGACGGTGCCGTTTTAGGTCCCGGCGGCCTGTCGCAGGGCGCCTAGACCCTTGCACAACCGCCCCTGAAGGCTATATTTTTTGACAAAACAACATCCCGCTGTTCGCCGGGGAAGCTCGGCGCGGAAGGGTGGGCCGAAGGCCCATCCTTTTTTGTTTGCCGAAACGTTGTTTCGGCGACACGGCCCCCGCCAAGCCGGAAATGGCGGATGTTTTCGCAGCACGGAGCTTGATGAACGCACTCGCGGACCGCCTCGCCGCCTTGATCGAGCCCAGCCTCACGGCCATGGGCTACGATCTCGTGCGCGTGCAGATCGACGGCAAACGCCAGGCGCGCGTCCAGATCATGGCCGAGCGCCACGACGGCTCGGGCATGGGCGTCGAGGATTGCGCGGCGTTGAGCCGCCACATCTCGGTGATCCTCGACGTCGAGGACCCGATCGAGGGCGCTTATACGCTCGAAGTCAGCTCGCCCGGCATCGACCGGCCGCTGATGAAACCCGCCGATTACGCGCGCTTCGCCGGCCACGTCGCCAAGGTCGAGCTCAAGGCCGCGCGCGAGAACCGCCGCCGCTTCACCGGCACGATCAAGGGCCTCGAAGGCGAGGCCGTGGTGCTCGACACCGGCGAAGAAACCGTATCGCTCCCGCTCGCCGAGATCGAACGCGGCAAGCTGGTGCTCACCGACGCGCTCTTGAAAAGCGCCAAACCCGCAAACGCATAACGATAGAAGCAAGGCTCATGTCCGCAGTTGCCGCTCATCCCCGTCCCGAACTCCTGCAAGTCGCCGACGCCGTCGCCCGCGAGAAGGGCATCAGCCGCGACGAAGTGTTGGAAGCGATGGAGCAGGCCATCCAGAAGGCCGGCCGCTCCAAATACGGACCGCTGCTCGACATCCGCGCCAAGATCAACCGCGCCAACGGCGAGGTGATGCTGGCGCGCTACCAGACGGTCGTCGAGACGGTCGAGGACGAGCACAATCAGCTGACGCTGGCGCAGGCGCAGAAGAAGGACCCGGCCAAGAAGGTCGGCGATACCTTCGTCGACGTGCTGCCGCCAATCGATTTCGGGCGCATCGCGGCGCAGACCGCGAAGCAGGTCATCGTGCAGAAGGTGCGCGAGGCCGAGCGCGAGCACCAGTTCGAGGAGTTCAAGGATCGCGTCGGCCAGATCGTCCACGGCGTCGTGAAGCGCGTCGAGTGGAGCGGCACGGTGATCGATCTCGGCCGCGGCGAAGGCATCATCCGCCGCGAGGACCTGATCCCGCGCGAGATGTTCAAGCAGGGCGACCGCGTCCGCGCCTATATCTACGACGTGCGCAAGGAAACGCGCGGGCCGCAGATCTTCCTCTCGCGCACGCATCCGCAATTCATGGCGAAGCTCTTCGCTCAGGAAGTGCCCGAGATCTACGACAATATCATCGAGGTGAAGGCGGTGGCCCGCGATCCGGGCTCGCGCGCCAAGATCGCCGTCGTCTCGCGCGACAGCTCGATCGATCCGGTCGGCGCCTGCGTCGGCATGCGCGGCAGCCGCGTCCAGGCGGTGGTGGCCGAGCTCCAGGGCGAGAAGATCGACATCATCCCGTGGTCGCAGGACACGGCGACGTTCGTCGTCAACGCGCTGGCGCCGGCGGAAGTCACCAAGGTCGTGCTCGACGAGGAAACCGGCACCATCGAGGTCATCGTCCCCGACGATCAGCAGAGCCTGGCCATCGGCCGGCGCGGCCAGAACGTGCGCCTGGCCTCGCAGCTGACCGGCTGGCACATTGAGATCCTGACCGAGGCCGCTGAATCGGAGCGCCGCCAGGAAGAGTTCAAGTCGCGCTCGGCGCTCTTCATCGAGGCGCTCGACGTCGACGAGGTCATCGCGCATCTGCTGGTGACCGAGGGCTTCCGCAACATCGAGGACGTGGCGTTCGTGCCGCTCGAAGAGCTGGCCGCGATCGAGGGCTTCCAGGAGATCGCCGAGGAGCTGCGCGAGCGCGCCCAGGGCTATCTTGAGAAGCGCGACGCGGAGCTGACCGAGAAGCGCCGCTCGCTCGGCGTCGAGGACAAAGTCGCCGAGATCGACGAGCTCAACCCGCAGCGCCTCGTCAAGCTCGGCGAGGCCGGCGTCAAGACAATGGACGACCTCGCCGACCTCTCCACCGAGGAGCTGCGCTTCTACATGATGGACGCGCCGCCCAAGATTTCGCCCGAGGAGTTCGGCCATCTGAAGGACGAGCGGCGCGCGAAGCTCTTGGCCAAGTCCGTGCCCGAGGACGGCAAGATCCAGCTCACGGCCGAGATGCTCAACTACATGAAGCCGCACCGCCTTAACAACGCGCTGGGCTCGAGCCCGCTGAAGCACGACGACGCCGAGAAGATCTTGCTCGCCGCGCGGAAGCACGTCTACGGCGCGGAGTTCGAGTGGAAGAAGCCCGAAGCCGAAGCAGCCAAGGAAGGAGCGGCAGCCTGATCCGATGATCGAAACCGCGGCCGAAACGAGCGAGACCAAGGCCAAGCAGAGCTTGGCCGCCGAGCGCAGTGCGGCTTCCGAGCGGCGCTGCATCGTGACGCGCGAGAGCGCGCCGCGGGCCGGGCTCGTGCGCTTCGTGCTCGGCCCGGACCAGGCCGTGGTGCCCGATCTCGCCGAGGCGCTGCCGGGACGCGGCGTCTGGGTCAGCGCCGGGCGCCCGGCGGTGGAAACCGCGCGCGCCAAGAACATGTTCGCCCATGCGTTCCGCGCGCCGGCCAAGCCCCCCGCGGATCTCGTGCCGCGCATCGAGCGCCTGCTGGCCGAGCGCTGCATCGCGCTCATCGGCTTCGCGCGCCGCGCCGACCAGATCTTCGTCGGCCGCGATCAGGTCAAGGCCGCGATCAGCGCCGGCCAGGTGGCGCTGCTGCTCGCCGCCGCCGACAGCGAGGGGCGCGACGCTGCCGATCTCGCCGCCCGTTTCGGCGGCGAGCGCTTTTCCGTGCTGACCAGCGCCGAGCTCGGCGCGGCGCTGGGCCGTGAAGGTATCGTCCACATGGGAGTAAAGCCCGGCCGTCTCGCAGAAATACTCGCCCGCGAACTCCGGCGCCTCCACGGCTTTCGAGCCGCGGAGGCAACCGCCGCGCCCACCGCGCGCGGCCGTCGACACTAAGGAACCAGCACACTTATGCCCGAGACCAAAGAAACCGATTCCAAGAAGCCTCTGAGCCTGACGCGGCCCGGCCGCCTCGAGCTCAAGAAGACCGTCGACGCCGGCATGGTGAAGCAGAGCTTCTCCCATGGCCGGAGCAAGCAGGTGTCGGTCGAGGTCAAGAAGAAGCGCACCTTCACGCGCGGCGAGAAGACCGGCGAGATGACCGAGGCCGAGAGCGCGGCCGAGAGCCGGTTCCAGCCCTTGCATGGCGGCGATCTGGGCCGCGAGGCCCATCACGGCCTTTCCGACGCCGAGAAGCTCGCGCGCATGCGCGCGCTCGAGGAGGCGAAGGCGCGGCAGGAGCTGCATTCGCCGGCCGAGATCAAGGCGCTCGAGGCGCGTGTGGCTGAGGCGCTCGAAGAGGCGCCGAAGCCGGCGCCCCAGCCGGTCGTCGAGGCGCCGGTGGTGGAAGAGCCGCCGGCGGCGCCGGCCGAGATCGAGGCGAAAGCCCCGGTCGTGGAGCCTGCGGCGCCGGTCGAAGAGAAGCCCGCCCGCAAGGCGCCCGCGGGCGACGCCGAGCAGCAGGTGCGCGATCAGGCGCTCGACGCCGAACGCGTGCGCCAGGATGAGCTCGCGCGCCAACTCGCCGCCCAGCAGGTCGGCGGCCGCCTGGTCGTGAAGGTGCAGGCGCCAGCGGGCGCCGAAGCGCCGGCAACGACACTCGAAGCGCCGTCGGTCACGCCGCCGGTCGTGGAGGAGGAAGACGAGGAAGAAGCCAAGGCCAAGCGCGGCCGCCAGAAGAAAACGCCGGCGGTTTCGCCGAAGCCCACGGAGCGCCGGCGCGGCAAGCTTACGATCAATCAGGCCATCGACGAGGGCGAAGGCATTCAGCGCGTGCGTTCGGTCGCCGCGTTCCGCCGCGCGCGCGAGAAGGAAAAGCGCAAGGCGCATGCCGAGCAGCAGCCGCAGGAGCGGAAGAAAGTGTCGCGTGAAGTGGTGCTGCCCGAGACGATCAGCGTCCAGGAGCTGGCCAACCGCATGGCCGAGAAGGGCGCCGACGTCGTCAAGATCCTGTTCAAGATGGGCGTGATGGCGACCGTCACGCAGAGCATCGACGCCGACACCGCCGAGCTGGTGGCGGCCGAGATGGGCCACCGCGTGAAGCGGGTCTCCGAGGCCGACGTCGAAGTCGGCGTCGAAGGCGAAACCGACGAAGCCGCGACGCTGATGCCGCGCCCGCCGGTCGTCACGGTCATGGGCCACGTCGACCACGGTAAGACGTCGCTGCTCGACGCGCTCCGGAAGACCGACGTCGCCGCGCATGAAGCCGGCGGCATCACCCAGCACATCGGCGCCTATCAGGTGACGATGCCCTCGGGCGCCAAGATCACGTTCCTCGACACGCCGGGCCACGCCGCCTTCACGCAGATGCGCGCGCGCGGGGCGAAGGTGACGGATATCGTGGTCCTCGTCGTCGCGGCCGACGACGGCGTGCAGCCGCAGACGATCGAGGCCATCTCGCATGCCAAGGCGGCGGGCGTGCCGATGATCGTCGCGGTCAACAAGATCGACAAGCACGACGCCGACCCGACCAAGGTGCGCCAGGCGCTCCTCCAGCACGAGATCGTGGTGGAAGAGATGGGCGGCGAAACCATCGCCGTCGACGTCTCGGCCATCAAGGGCACCAACCTCGACAAGCTCGAGGAAGCGATCCTGCTTCAGGCCGAAGTGCTCGAGTTGAAGGCCAATCCCGAGCGCGAGGCGCAGGGCACCATCGTCGAGGCGCGGCTCGACCGCGGCCGCGGGCCGGTGGCGACCGTGCTGGTGCAG
>Ga0070694_100001103_pt1 | contig 15441 bp, 14 predicted proteins | sample KBSK1251metaG_FD_65470 | JGI IMG/M metagenome (GOLD analysis project Ga0070694, IMG submission 65470) | Corn, switchgrass and miscanthus rhizosphere microbial communities from Kellogg Biological Station, Michigan, USA - KBS K1-25-1 metaG | ecosystem: Host-associated > Plants > Roots >... | reverse complement strand
CCTGCGGGAGCTGGAGCAGCAGTACATTCTCCAGACGCTGGACGGCGTGGGGGGCAACCGCACGCAGGCGGCGCGGCTGCTCGGTATCAGCCTCCGCTGCCTCCAGTACAAGCTCAAGGCGTACCGTCACGCCGAGGCCGTCATGCGCCCCGAGGGGGCCGCGGGCGAGCCGTCGCGCATCGTCCCGCCCGGCGCGCGGCGGGGCGTTTCGTCCCTGAGCGACGTGATGTCGCTCGGTGATCGCCGCCGGATGCTGATGTCCTGATCCCGCGAACCGGGACGGGCGGGCGCGCCGCGCTCGGCTTGTCCCGGTCCTCTCCCGCGGGTATTCTCGGCGGCTGTGGCCAGCGCCGGTCGCCCGCCCCTTCCGGATCCTGACGACGACGCCTCCGCGCGCCGTCACGTGCGCCGCAACGCGGCGGCCCTCGGGATCGACTTCGGGCTCTTCCTCATCGGGCTGTCCTTCGCGTCGCAGAGCACGATCCTCCCCGCGTTCGTCGCGCATCTCGGGGCATCCAACCTGATCATCGGCGCCATCCCGGCGCTGATGACCCTCGGGTGGAACCTTCCCTCGCTGTTCGCGGCCGGCTACACCGAATCGCTCTCCCAGAAGCTCCCGTTCGTGCTGCGGTACACGATCTGGGAGCGGCTGCCGTTCCTGGTCCTGGCCGCGGTGGCCTTCTTCGTGGCGCGCCCCGCGCCCGACCTGGCGCTGGCCCTCACGCTGGTGATGCTGCTGACGATCACCAGCGCCGGCGGCCTGCTGATGCCGGCCTGGATGGACATCGTGGGCCGCGCGGTGCCGGTGGGCCTGCGCGGTCGCTTCTTCGCGGTGTCGAGCCTGCTCGGCGGCGGGGGCGCGCTGCTGGGCAGCGTCCTCACCGCCTGGATCCTGGCGCGCCTGCCCGCCCCGCGTGGCTACGGGGTGTGCTTTCTCCTCGCCGCGCTGTTCATGGCCCTGTCCTACGCGGCGCTCGCCCAGGTGCGCGAGCCGCGCGCGGTCGCGGTGGAGGCCGCGCCGCGCCTCGGCGCCTACCTGCGCCGGGTCGGCCGCGTGCTGCGCACGGACCACAACCTGCTCTGGTACCTGCTGTCGCGCGCGCTGGGCTTCGTCGGCACGATGGCCTCCGGCTTCTACACGGTGTACGCGCTGCGGCTCTTCGGGGCGCCGGATTGGGCGGTGGGTGTCTTCACGACCGCGCTCGTCGCCGGGCAGATGGGCGGCAACCTGGTACTGGGCTCCCTCGCCGACCGTTTGGGACACCTCGTGCCGCTCAACATCGGCATGGGCGCTCTCCTGCTCGCCAACGTGGTGGCCATGTCCGCGCCCACCCTCCAGGTGTTCACCCTGGTCTTCGTGCTGCAGGGCATCCAGCTCGCCGCGGTCAACGTGTCGGGCCTGAACGTGCTGCTCGAGTTCGCCCCGGACTCGACCGCGCGTCCCACGTACGTGGGTCTCGGCACCACGCTCATGACGCCGGTGGCGTTTGGGGCCCCGCTCCTGGCCGGGCTGATGGCCGATTTCCTCGGCTTCCGGGCGGTTTTCGTGACCGCCGGGGTGGGCGCCCTGGCCTCCGCCGCGCTACTGCTCGGCCGCGTGCGCGAGCCCCGTCATCGGTCGTCCCCCGCGAGCTGACTCTCCGCCGGCCGGGCGTGGTATTTTCGGCGGGCGGGAACCCGCTGGCCCCATGGAGAGTTTGATGCCACGACGTGGGATGCGTCTCATTCGCGGTGCGCAGCTGGCGGCGGTATTACTCCTGATGCTGACCGCGGCGCAGCCGGCGGCGGCCCAGAGCCGGGAGCAGATCGCCCGCGGGAAGTATATCTTCGGCGCGGCGGCCGGTTGCGGGTGCCACACTCTCCCGAAGGGCGGGGCGCTCAACGCGGGCGGGCGCAAGTACGAGGGGCCGTTCGGCACGGTGTACTCCTCCAACATCACCCCCGACCCCGACACCGGGATCGGCAAATGGACGGACGAGCAGATCATCACCGCGATCCGGTCCGGACGGCGCCCCAACGGTGAGCGGCTGATCCCGGTGCACCCGTACACCGTCTTCAACGGCATGGCCGAGCAGGACCTGAAGGACGTGGTGGCCTACCTGCGCTCGGTGCCGCCGGTGAGCAAGCCGACGCCCACGAAGAAGATCACGGTGCCGATGTTCGAGAGCGTATTCCTGCCCGCCTGGCTGGCCACCTTCGCCCCCCGCGAGACACCCCCCTCCGCCGCGCCGACCGCGGGACTGGCCCGCGGCGAGTACCTGACGCGTGCCGTGTCGCACTGCGGGGAGTGCCACACCCCGCGGACCATGACCATGGCCACCGACAACAGCCGATTCCTGGCCGGTGCCCCCAAGGGCAAGGGGCCGGAAGGCTCGGCGGTGCCCAACATCACCCCGGATCGCGAGACCGGCCTCGGCAGTTGGAGCGAGGAGCAGATCGCCGACTACCTCGAGAGCGGGAACAAGCCGGACGGCGACGTCGCGGGCGGGTTGATGGCCGAGGTCATCCAGGGTTCCTCGGCGGGCTTCAAGGACCTGACCAAGGCCGACCGCCTCGCGATCGCCAAGTACCTGAAGTCCATCCCGGCGGTCAGGAACAAGATCGACTAGGTCCACTTTCACCAGCCGGACCGGGAACCGCCGGACGCGGCCCGGTCCGCCACAGGAGGCGAGATGAACGGTCGACTCACCCTCGGAGCCAGCGTGATCGTCATCGGCGGCTTGTCCCTCGGCCTGGTGGCCGGATGCGCGAGCAAGTCGATGTCCAAGATGGGCAGTGGGGACGTGGTCGCGGACCGCCAGCGCCTGATGAAGCTGCAGGGCGCGAGCTGGGCGGACATCCAGGCCAAGGCCAAGGCCGGGAACATCGAGGCCATCGCGGTGAACGCGGAGACCCTCGCGCTGACCGCTCACCAGATTCCGGCCCTGTTCCCCGAGGGCTCGCTCACCGACAAGTCGAAGGCCAAGCCCGAAGTCTGGCAGAAGTGGCCCGAGTTCGAGAGCGCGGCCAAGAATCTGGGCGTCGAGGCCGAGAAGCTGCGCGACGCGGCCAAGGCGAAGAACGAGGCGCTGACGCAGCAGATCGTGAAGGACTTCGGTCGCAACGCCTGCGGTACCTGCCACACCCCGTTCCGCCAGCCGCCTCCGCAGCAGCCGAAGTCGTAGCCCGCGCCCGGCCGTCTCGTGGGGCCGGCGCCACCCGCGCAGCCGGGTGGGCCGGCCCTGCAGTTTCTCTGCTAGACTCGCGACCAGGGTTGATGACGCAAGACTTCAAGGTGCTCGTCGTCGACGACGAGCCGGACATCGTCCGGTACCTGGAGCACGTTCTCCAGCGGCTGGGCTACCAGACCGCCAGCGCCGAGGACGGGGCCCAGGCCATCGAGAAGGCCGCGGCCGACCCGCCGGATCTGATCCTCCTCGACGTGATGATGCCGGTCATGGACGGCTTCGCGGTCTGCCGCCGCCTGCGCGAGCGCGAGGCCACGCGCCTCATCCCGGTGATCGTCATGACCGCGCTGGCGGGGATCGAGAACCGGGTGAAGCTCCTCGAGCACGGGGCGGACGACGTGCTGGCCAAGCCGGTGGACGAGCGCGAGCTGGTGGCCCGCCTCCAGGGGGCGCTGGCCCGGAAGCGCGAGCTCGACCACCGGCTGGGCGATCTGGCCCGGGTGCGCGACCACTTCGCCAAGTTCGTGCCCGAGGCGGTCCGCCGTCTCGTGCTCGCCAACCCGGGCGCGCCCGAGCTCGACAAGCAGGAGCGCGACGTGACCGTGCTCTTCGTCGACATCAGCGGCTACGGCCGGCTGGCCGAGAGCGTCGCGCCCACCGACCTGAACGCGCTCGTCGAGCGCTACTTCGGCAGCTTCCTGGACCGCATCACCGACGCGGGGGGCGACATCAACGAGACCTCCGGCGACGGCTTCATGGCCATCTTCCAGGACGGCGATCCGTCCGCCCACGCCGCGCGCACCGTGAACGCGGCGCTCATGCTGCTGGCCCTCACCGAGGCGCTCAACCAGAAGGAGCACGAGCACCCGCTCGCCATCCACATCGGCATCAACTCCGGCCCGGCCCTGGTCGGCTCCACGCGCTTCGAGGGCCGGCGCGGCACGCGCTGGACGTTCACGGCCAGCGGCATCGTGACCACCATGGCCGCGCGGCTCGCCGCCGCGGCGAGCGACGGCGAGATCCTCGCGGGCCCGGAGACGGTCCGCCGGCTCGGTGGCCGGTACCGGCTGGAGCGAGTGGGGCGCGAGCGGCTCAAGAACCTCAGCGAGGCCGTCGAGGTCCACCGCATCATCAGCCCGCCGTCGCGTCGTTGACCCGTGGCGTTGGGACTGCGGGGCGGCGGGGCCGGGCGGGGGGCGCGCCCGCCCCGGGACACGCTGCGGCGCCGCGCGGTGCGCCGTCTCGGGCGGGCCACGAGATGGGCGGGGTTCGCTTCGTTGACCCGCAGAAGCCACGGTCCCGGGGAGGGCGTGCCCCCCGCCCGGCCCCGCCGCCCCGCGGGCGCCGCTGCCCTCGCGTGGTCAGCCCCGCGTGAGTGGCACGTTCTCGCGGGCTGCGTGCGGGGCGTTCCTCGGTCAGCGGGAGACGATGAGGGGTTGGAAGCCTCGGGCGGCGAGGGATCGGGCGGTGGTTGCGGCCTGGGTGCGGTCGGCGAACGAGCCGATGCGGACGCGGTAGACGGTCTCGCCCGCGACGGTCGACTCGGCGATGACGGCGTCGCCGCCCACCGAGTCGCGGAGCGCCTCGGCGCGGGCCCGGCTGGTGAATGAGCCGACCTGCACCGTGAAGCCGCCGTCGCGGCCGGGCGCGTCCGCCCGGCCGCCGGGCAGGGCGATCACGCGCAGCTTCACCGGGAAGATCCCCGCGCCCACCGCGCCCAGCTGGCGGGCCGCGGCGTAGGAGACGTCCAGGATCCGCCCATCCACGAATGGCCCCCGGTCGTTGACCTGCACCTCGGTGGACTGGCTCGTGTCCCGGTTGGTCACCAGCAGCCGGGTGCCGAATGGCAGGGTCCGGTGCGCGGCGGTGAGCCGGTTCATGTCGAAGACCTCGCCGCTGGCGGTGCGGCGCCCCTGATGCTGCGCGCCGTACCAGGAGGCGAAGCCGACCTCCTCGAGACCCGTGACGGGGGGCACCGGGGGGCTGGTCACGACCGCGCGCGAGCAGCCGGCGAGAAGCGCCAGCACCGCCACGGCCGCCGTCGGCAGGAGACTCGCGCGTTGCATGAGCTTCCCTATCCTGCCATCGGGGCCCGGATAGGGCCAGGGGGTGCCCGGATCGGGGGGTAGACCCTTGTATTGCGAGGGGTTTCCTGGTACTCAAGTAGCCCAGCTTCCGACCCGCGAGGAGGACGCTCGCATGACGAACATCTCCCGGTCGACCCCCCGCACCCGGCCCCGCGCCGCTCGAACCCTGCCGGTCCGGATCTGATCCGTGCGGCTCAAGCGCGAGGAGGTGGAGCGAATGATGGAGGGTCGGCCGGCGGGCAGCACGCTCGAGGAGGCCCTCGAGGTCTTCGAGGTCTTCGCCAGCGGCAGCCTCGCGGACGAGATCTACGTGCTCGACGACGTCGGGGGCAAGCGCATCGCCATCGCCCCCGCCGCGTTGAAGGCCAAGTACCGGAAGGAGTGACACGCCATGGCCATCGTCACCATCTCCCACGAGATCGGCGCCGGCGGCCCGGAGATCGGCCAGCAGCTGGCCGACCGCCTGGGCTACCGCTACGTGGACCACGAGCTCATCTCCAACGCGGCCACCCGCTACGGCCTGCTGGAGGAGAAGCTCTCGCACCTCGACGAGTCGAAGCCGACGCTCTTCGAGCGCTTCGACGCGGAGACCCGACGCTACATCACGGTGATCCAGACCGCGCTCTACGATTTCTCCGAGCAGGACAACGTGGTGCTGATGGGCCGCGGCGGGCAATGGCTGCTGCGGGGCATCCCCCACGTGCTCCGCATCCGGGTGATGGCGCCGTTCGACGTGCGGGTGAAGCGGCTGACCAAGAAGCTCGCCGGGCCGATGGGGGAGCAGACGAATCCGCGCACCGTCAACGAGCTGGTGCGCCGCGACGACGCCGAGAAGGCGGGCCGCATGCGCTACCTCTACGAGGTCAGCGTCACCGACCCCTCCCTCTACGACCTCGTGATCAACACCGAGAAGCTCTCGATGGCGGCCGCGGTGGGCCTGCTCGCCGGGGTGGTCGGGCAGCCCGAGCTCGGCACCACGCCGGCCAGCTCCCAGCTCGTGGCCGACCGCTCGCTCGCCTCGCGGGTGCAGGTCGCGCTCGCCACGCACCCGGAGACGCGCAAGTACCGCATCACGGTCGAGGCCCGGAGCGGGGTGGTGACTCTCGAGGGCACCGCGGCCATGGACGAGGCGATGGACGTGGCGCGCAGCGTTGACGGGGTGCGGGACGTCAAGGCGCGGCAGGTCGACATCCCGCCGATCCCGCCGTTCGTGGCGTAGGCGGTCTCGCCCGCGCGGTCAGTTCTTCGAGGAAGGGCCGGGACGCCGGCCGGAGTCCTCCGGCACCTCGGCGATGGTGACGGTCAGGTCCATCTTCTGCTTCTTGCGGACGATCTGGAGCTGGACGCTCTTGCCGACCCGCGCCTCCGCGACCAGGCGCTGCACGTGCCGGTAGTCCTCCACCGGGGTCTTGTCGAAGGCCACGATCACGTCGCCCTGCTCGAGCCCGGCCTGCGCGGCGGGGCTGCCGGTGATGGTGGAGCCCACCACCGCGCCGTTGGTCCCCTCGAGGCCCAGGCTCTGGGCGAGGTCCGGCGAGAGCGGCTGCAGCGCCACCCCGAGCCAGCCCCGGACCACCTTGCCCTTGTCCACCAGCTGGTCGACCACCCGCTTGACCATGTTGATCGGGATGGCGAAGCCGATGCCCTGACCCGCCGCCACGATGGCGGTGTTGACCCCGATCACCTGGCCCTTCAGGTTGACGAGCGGCCCGCCGGAGTTCCCGGGATTGATCGAGGCGTCGGTCTGGATGAAGTTCTCGTAGGTGGCGATGCCCACGTCCGAGCGGCCGGTCGCGCTGATCACTCCGACCGTGACCGTCTGGTCGAGCCCGAAGGGATTGCCGATGGCGATGGCCCACTCGCCGACCCGGAGCGCGTCGGAGTTGCCCAGGGTGGCCACGGTCAGCTCGTGGTCCGGCTGGAACTTCACCACCGCGAGGTCCGTTTTCGGGTCGGTCCCGAGGATCTGTCCGCGGTATTCTCGTTTGTCGGAGAGGCGGATCAGGATCTCGTCGGCGCCCTTGACGACGTGGAAGTTGGTGAGGACCAGGCCGCGCTTGTCGATGATCACCCCGGATCCGAGGCCGGGCCGGCGAAACTCGGAGCGCGAGTCGGGACCCTCGGAGCCGAAGAACTGATTGAAGAAGTCACGGAAGAACGGGTCGTCGTTGCCCTGGGGCAGGTTGGGGCCACGCCGGTTCTTCGCGCGCTGGATGGTGCCGAGGTGAACCACCGCGGGCCGCACCTGCTGCGCCACGTCCACGAAGCCCATCTGCAGCGACTCGGCCAGCACGATGCCGGTGGCCGCCTGCGGGGTGGTCGGGACGGACGCTCCGGGGCGCCCCAGGTGACCGCGCACCAGATACCCGCCGCCCGCCGCGGCGACCAGCAACGCGGCGACCACGGCGATCAGTACCAGGCGACGGCTCATGTCTGTACTCTAGCAGGGAGCCCGCGCGGCAGCGACCGTCGGGGTGACCGCCAGGGCGATGGCCAGAGCGATGGGATGATAGCGACTGCCGTCTTTCACTGTCAAGGAAGCCAGTGAGATATCGACACGTCTGGCCGGGGCTTCTCCTGCTCGCGGCACTGGCGCTGCTGCTGGTGGGCCTGCTGCGCTGGGGCGGCCATTTCCTCTCGCCGGGCCCGAGCGGCGGGATCCATCGTCTGCTCCAGCTGTGGGCCGCCTCGCGCCCGCCCGACGAGCCGGCCGCGCCGCCGCCGGTCGTGGTGGCCCCGCCACCCACGACCGAGGCCCCGCCGAGCCCGCCCGGCGCGCCGGCGCCGCCGGCCCCGAACCCGGAGCCTCCCGCATCGACGCCACCCGCGACGTCGGCTCCCATCGTGGCGGCTCCGCCGGCGGTCCCCCCCGCGGCCCCGACCCAGCCGCCCGCGCCGGCGACTCCACCCGCGCCCCCCGCGCGTGAGCGCTCCGAGGAGTCCCGCGAGGCGGCCGCGCCGACGCCGGCGCATCCGAGCCCGCCCACTCCACCCCCGGTGCGCTACGCCCTGGCCCTCGGCACCTTCGCGGTCTCGGAGGACGCCGAGCGCGTGGAGGCCAAGCTCAACCAGGCCGGCTTCTCGACGGTGCGCTTCCGCCAGCAGGTGCCCGCGAAGCTCTTCGCGGTGCTCGTCGCCTCGCTCAAGGACCCGGAGGAGGGCCAGGCCACCATCGAGCGTCTGCAGAAGGACGGCTACGGGCAGAGCGTGCTCCTGGTGGGGCGCACCGGGGTGACGGTGCGGGTCGGCGCCCCCACGCCGCTGCGCACCGCGGTGCAGGTGGCCGAGAAGCTTCGCGCCGCCGGCTACGATGCGCGCGTGGCCACCGAGCCGACGCGCGCGGGCCAGGTGAGCCTGCGCCACGGCAACTTCGCCTCGCGGGCCGAGGCCGAGGAGGCGAGCCGCGAGGTGGCGCGTCTGGGTGTCCCGAACGAGGTTATCCAGATCCGCTGAGCCTGGCAGATCCGCTGATTGACCGAAAAAGCGGCGCGAGGGTACTATCGACCATGCCTGCCAAGAAGATCCTCGTGGTCGACGACGAGCCCGAGGTTCGCAAGCTCATGGAGCACTTCCTCACCACCAAGGGCTACGAGGTCCGGCTGGCCGAGAACGGACGCGTCGGTCTGGCCGCGCTCGACAGCTTCACGCCGGACCTGGTCCTGCTCGACATGCACATGCCCGAGATGGACGGCGCCGAGACGCTCCGGGAGCTGGCGCGGCGCTCGCCGGGCCTGCCGGTGATCATGGTCACGGTGAACGAGGACGTGGAGACGACCTCGCGCCTGCTGCAGCTGGGCGCCGCCGACTACGTGCCGAAGCCCTTCAACCTCGAGTACCTCGAGCAGGCGATCAACATCCAGCTCTCCGTGGCGCGCGGGTAGGCGTCTCGCGCGGCGGGGGGCGGCGGGGGCCGGGCTCCCTCCCGGGAACACGCTGCATCGCACCCCGATGCGCCGTCGCGTTCGGGCCACGAGATGGATTGGGTTCCGCTTCGCTATCCCGCAGAAGCCACGGTTCCCGGGAGGGAGCCCGGCCCCCGCCGCCCCCCGCCGCGCGAGACTGGGATTCTTTTCCAGCCGAGGCGGACCCTCGATCTGCCGGGAGGCAGGCCCGCCGCCCCCGACCCCCGGGCGCGGCTATCCGTGGGGGGTGAGGGTGTCGATGGCGGCGCGGGCGGTGGGGGAGAGGTCGACGAAGCGGAGGCCCGCGGTGTCCTTGCGGGACCACATGACCTCGGCGCGGTCGACCGTCACCGCGGGCGCGCCCGGCTCGAGCTCCATCTGGAGCGTCACCACCTCGCCGGGCTCGAGCCGCCGCGGAACCGCGCGCAGGGCGATGCCGGTGCGCGAGAGATCGCTCGCCTCCGCGACCACGGTGAGCTCGCCGTCCGAGATGGACACCCGGCCCTCCTGCTGGCGGCGCGGAGCGGTCCGGGAGTTGAACCCCGCAGGCTGCTCTCCGGTGGCGGGGGCGGCGCCGATCTCGCGCAGCACCGCGTAGATCTTCACCGGGATCGCCTTGCCCTTGACGGTGACCTCGCCGAGGTCGCGAACCCCGAAGTGGTCGCGGACTAGGGCGTAGGTGGCCTCGCTGATGATGATCGGCACGCTGAACTCCTTGGTGATGCCCTCGAGCCGGGAGCCCAGGTTGATGGTGTCCCCGATCGCAGTGTACTCGAGCCGCTGCTCGGAGCCGATCGTGCCCACGACCGCGTCGCCGGTGTGGATGCCCACCCCGCAGGCGAGGTGGCCGCCGTGGCGGGCCGCGAAGCGCTCGCTGAGGGGCCGCACCCTCTCCTGGAACTCGAGCGCGGTCCGCACCGCGCGCAGGGCGTGGTCCGGGGCCTCGAGCGGCACGTTGTAGAGCGCCATGATCGCGTCGCCGATGTACTTGTCGACGGTGCCCCCGTGCTTGAACACCGCGTCGGTCATCACGGTGAGGTACTCGCGCAGGAAGGCGACGACCTCCTCCGGCTGCATCTTCTCCGACATGGACGTGAAGCCGCGGATGTCGGAGAAGAGCACGGTCATGCGGCGCCGGGTGGCCGCGAGCTTGCTGTCGTCCTTGTGCCGGATGATCTCGGCCACCACGTCCGGCGAGAAGAACCGCGAGAGCCGTCGCTTCTGCCGCTGCTCCTGCGTGAAGTTCTTGGCCACCGTGCCCGCGTAGGTGACCAGCAGCGAGAGCGGCACCGGCACCACGTCGACCCAGTAGCGCGCCCACAGGAAGGCGGCGTGGCTGGCCGCGAGGTAGCCGCCGAGCGCGGCCGCGACGATCCCGAAAGCGGGCAGGGGGCGGAGCGCGGTGGCGGTCCAGGCGGCCGCCGCGCCCGCGAGCAGAGCCACCACCGGCACGAGCCAGATCGGGGCCCGGCGCAGGGGAATGCCCTGCAGCAGGGTCTCGAGGGTGTGGGCGTGGATCTCCACGCCCGGCATCCCGAACTGAGAGGCGAACGGGGTCGGGAAGATGTCGTGCAGGGTGGGCGTCGTCGCGCCCACCAGGACGATCTTGCCCGCGAAGACCTCGGGCGGAACCTCGCCGGTGACGACCCGGTGGTAGGCGACCATGGGGAAGGTCCCCGGCCCACCGCGGTAGTTGACGATGAGCTCGTCGCGGGTGGGGGCGGGAGCGTGGGCCAGGCCCGCCTTCTCGGCGAGACGGAAGATCAGCATGTCGAAGCCGGGCCAGTCCCGGTCCTGGAAGTCGCGTCGGAGGGTCGCCCGGCGGACGAAGGCGTCGGCGTCCGAGTCGTAGTCGGCCGAGCCGAAGGCGGCCTTGCCGCGGATCTCCGGGATGGGCGGGTTCAGCGCCTGCTTCACGAACGACGCGTCGCCCACGGTGGTGAGCGCGGCGGCCAGGACGATCCGATCGCGGACCCGATCGACCGCGGCGCCCAGCGCGGCGTCGTCGGCCGGCCCGTGCAGCGACGGCTCGGTGAACAGGATATCCATGCCGATCGCGGCCGGCTGCCCACGCCCCACGATGTCGAGGAACTTGGCGTGCACCGCGCGGGGCCAGGGCCAGGCGAGGTTCAGCCCGTCGAAATCGTCCTCGTCGATGGTGACCACGACGATGGGGGAGGCCGGGGTGCGCGGGCCGCGCACCGTGAACTGCGCGTCCAGGGCCTTGAGCTCGGCGATCTCGAAGAAGCGGAGCGGATTGACGGTGGCCAGCACCACCACGGCCAGGCCGGCCAGGCTTCCGGCGAGGAGCACGCGCCAGGAGGTGGTGAGGGATCGCACCGACGTCCAGCGTAGCACAACGGAAGTTGCCGCCGCCGTGGGGAAACGTCTACACTCGTATCATGCGGGTTCGCTCGATCCTGCTCGTCGCGTTCTGGGCCGCCGCCTTCATCTGGATCGCCTACAACGGCATGCAGGCGGTCTCGTCCTACTTCCAGACCAACGACATGGCCGAGCAGGCCTTCCGGGACGCGTCCGAGAAGCAGCGTCAGCGCAACCCGGGCGAGCTGTTCTCGAGCGACTTCCTCGCCGACCTGCGCACCGGGGTACTGGCCGGGGCCCGGCGGCAGGGCCTGCAGCTGGACGCGTCGAGCGTCAAGGTGACCGCCGAGGGCGGCCTGGTCCAGCTCAGCGTCAACTGGACCTATCGCACCTGGCCGCTCACCATGGGGAGCTGGGATACCGCGGTGCCGGTGCCGATGTGGCTCGGCCGGAGCTTCGATCCTCAGCTCGGCATGCGGCGGATCTTCTGACCCGCGCCGCATGAACGAGCGCATCGTCATCGCCGAGGACGACGAGGATCTCGCCTTCGTCCTCCGCGAGGCGCTCCGGCGCCAGCGCTACGACATCGACGTCTCCCCCACCGCGACCGGCATGCTCGACCGGCTCAAGGCCGCGCCGTACGACCTCATCCTGCTCGACGTCCGGCTGCCCGACATGGACGGCCTCGACGCCATCCCGCGCTGCCGCGAGCTGGCCCCGGACACGCCGATCATCGTGATGACCGCCCACGGCACGCGGCAGACCGCGATGGACGCCATCACGCGCGGGGCCTACGACTTCTTCACCAAGCCGCTCAAGATGGACGAGTTCCAGGTGGTGGTCGCGCGCGCCCTGGATCGCCGCCGGCTGCAGAAGCAGGTCAAGGCCCTGCGCGACAGCCAGCCGAGCGGACTCGAGGGCCTCATCGGCCAGAGCGAGGCGCTCAAGCGCGTGGTGGACATGGCTCATCGCGCGGCACCCACCGACCTGACCGTCCTCATCCGGGGCGAGAGCGGCACCGGCAAGGAGGTGCTGGCCCGGGCGATCCACCGGCTGAGCGCCCGCAAGGACGGCCCGTTCGTGCCGGTCAACTGCGCCGCGATCCCGGAGGGCCTGCTCGAGTCGGAGCTGTTCGGCCACGAGCGCGGCGCCTTCACCGGCGCGGTGCGGGCCCGTCCCGGCCGCTTCGAGCTCGCGAAGGAAGGCACGCTGTTCCTGGACGAGATCGGCGACATGCCGCTGTCCATGCAGGCCAAGATCCTGCGCGTCCTGCAGGAGCGCGAGTTCGAGCGCGTGGGCGGCACGCGCACGATCACCGCCGACGTGCGGGTGATCGCGGCCACCCACCGCGATCTCGAGGCCGCGGTGGCCCAGGGCACGTTCCGGCAGGATCTCTTCTACCGGCTCCAGGGCGTGGGGATGGTGCTCCCGCCGCTGCGCGAGCGGGTCGACGATCTGCCGCTGCTGGCCACCCACCTGCTCGAGCGGGCGGCCCAGCGGCTGAGCCGCCAGCCCGCGGTGCTCTCGCCGGAGGCCCTGCGCTGCCTCTGGACGTACGCGTGGCCCGGCAACGTGCGCGAGCTGCAGCACGTCCTGGAGGGCGCGATGGTCCTCTCCGACGGGGTGATCCGGCCCGAGCATCTCCCGCCCGCGGTGCAGCGCGCGGCCCAGGCGCGGCCCGCCGCGGAGACCGCCCCGGTGCTGACCGGCTCTCTCGACGAGGCGCTCGAGGATTGGGAGCGGCGCATGATCCTGGATGCCCTCCAGCAGACCCAGGGCGTGCAGGCGCGGGCGGCCAAGATCCTGGGAGTCTCGGAGCGCAGCCTCTGGTACCGGATCAAGAAGCTCGGCATCCAGGTACGCACGCCCGACGACGCGCCGACCGCCTGACCCGGGTTTCCTTTCCCTTTCCCCTCGTGTATTGTCAGGTTCGATGAAGGTTCGAAAGGCCGTGTTCCCCGCCGCCGGTCTCGGCACCCGCTTCCTGCCCGCCACCAAGGCCCAGCCCAAGGAGATGCTCCCCCTCGTGGACAAGCCCACCATCCAGTACGTGGTGGAGGAGGCGGTGGCCTCCGGCCTCGAGGAGATCATCCTGGTCACCGGGCGGAACAAGCGGGCGATCGAGGACCACTTCGACGCGGCCTTCGAGCTCGAGTACTACCTGCAGGACCGCGGCAAGATCGACGAGCTGACGCAGATCAAGACGATCTCCGAGCTCGCCTCCGTCTCCTACGTCCGGCAGAAGGAGCCGCTCGGGCTCGGGCACGCCATCCTCTGCGCCAAGCCCATGGTGTGCGACGAGCCGTTCGGGGTGTTCCTGGGCGACGACATCATCGTCTCGCGCGTGCCGTGCATGCGGCAGCTCATCGACGTGTTCGAGCGCCACGACGGGCCGGTGCTGGCGGTGATGCGGATGCCGCGCGAGGAGATCGGCCGCTACGGGGTCATCGCGGCCCGGGGCCTGGGGGCCAACGTCTACGAGGTCCAGGACCTGGTGGAGAAGCCGGATCCCCGCGACGCGCCCTCGGACCTCGCGATCATCGGGCGCTACGTGCTCACCCCGGACATCTTCGGCATCCTGAAGGAGACCGCGCCCGACTCCCGGGGTGAGATCCAGCTCACCAACGGCCTGCGCGCGCTCCGCGGCCGCCGGCCGATCTATGCCGTGGAGTTCGAGGGCAAGCGCCACGACACCGGCGAGAAGCTCGGCTTCCTCAAGGCCACCGTCGAGTTCGCCCTGGCCCGGCCGGACCTGTCCGACGCGTTCCGCGCCTACCTGAAGAGCCTGCAGCTGTAGGGCGACCGAGAAATGTCTTGTGGGGCGCCACTTTGGCCCACGTGTCCCCGTCCCCATTGATTGACTTCGCAGAGGGATTCTGGGACAATCCCTGCACTTTATTTCAGGGCCGGGAGGTGTCGGCACCTTTATGAAGAGCCAGCCCAAGCGCGCCTTCCACACGGCCTCCGAGCCCGAGATCAAGGCCGGTGAAGTCTCCGACGTCTACTTCGACCGCACCGTCGAGATCCTGCACGCCAAGGGCCTCAACAAGCACGTCAAGGCCGAGATCCGGCTGAAGAGCTTCCCCCAGCCCGACTGGACCTTCGGGGTCCTGGCCGGGATCGAGGAGGCCGCGGCGCTGCTCGAGGGCCTGCCGGTCAACGTCTGGGCCATGGACGAGGGCACGCTCTTCGGCCCCGAGGACACGGTGCTCCTCATCGAGGGCATCTACCCCGAGTGGGCCAAGTACGAGACCGCGCTGCTCGGCTTCCTCTGCCAGGCCTCCGGCATCGCCACCAAGGCCGCGCGGTGCAAGCGCGCGGCCGGTCCGCGCCAGGTCATCTCCTTCGGCGCGCGTCGCATGCACCCGGCGCTCGCGCCGATGATCGAGCGCAACGCGTTCGTGGGCGGCTGCGACGGGGTCGCGGTCACCAAGTCCGCCGAGCTGATCGACGCCGATCCCACCGGCACCATCCCCCACGCCCTCGTCCTCCTGTTCGGGGACACGGTGGCCGCGCTCCGCGCGTTCCACGAGGTCGTCGACCCCAAGGTGCGCCGGGTGGCTCTGATCGACACCCTGCAGGACGAGAAGTTCGAGGCCATCCGGGTGGCGAAGGCGCTTGGCCGCGATCTGTACGCGGTCCGCCTCGACACGCCCTCCTCGCGCCGCGGCGACTTCTTCAAGATCATCGAGGAGGTCCGCTGGGAGCTCGACCTGCGCGGCTTCGACCACGTGAAGATCCTGGCCTCGGGCGGCATCGACGAGTACGAGATCCTCAAGCTGAACTCCCTCGTGGACGGCTACGGGGTGGGCACCTCCATCGCGAACGCCCCGGTGCTCTCGTTCGCGCTCGACATCATGGAGATCGAGGGCGTGCCGATGGCCAAGCGCGGCAAGCGTTCGGGAGCCAAGCAGGTGTGGCGCTTCCCGGGCGCCGTCCACAACACCGTCCTCCCCGCCGGGG
>Ga0070694_100001102_pt1 | contig 15443 bp, 7 predicted proteins | sample KBSK1251metaG_FD_65470 | JGI IMG/M metagenome (GOLD analysis project Ga0070694, IMG submission 65470) | Corn, switchgrass and miscanthus rhizosphere microbial communities from Kellogg Biological Station, Michigan, USA - KBS K1-25-1 metaG | ecosystem: Host-associated > Plants > Roots >... | reverse complement strand
CGGTTCCCCTGCAGGCTGTGGTCGAGCGGGAAGAACGGGTTCGTCCCCGGAATGCGCAGGAACCGCCCGGCCTCCTCGGCGCCGCCGGCGCTCGTCCCCTTCGTCTCGCCCAGCATGAAGAAGGCCGCGGCCTGCGCGCCGCTAAGGCGCGCCACCGCCGGAATGACGTCCTCGTTGCGGTTCAGGATCAGGAGGAGATCCGCCTTCTTGATGGAGCGTGCGTCCCCCGCCCCCTCGATGTCGCACATCTTGAAGACCGCCCGGCCGTTCTGCGTGTACGACGTGTCGAAGAAGTCGATCTCCTCCCCATTCTGCGAGACGTTCTCGAGATAGGAGGTCGGCTTCAGGACCGCGCGGTAGATCGCCGGCTCCGTCTCATCCGACAGGCCGAAAGTCTTCGCGAAGCAGCCGTTCTCCGTGGCGTGGATGCTGCCGTCCGGCAGGATCGCCAGGAAGTCGTCCTGCACCGGCCTCGAGTCGTTCTGCTTCGAGAACGTGGTCGTCGTCTTGCCGGTCCCCGACAGCCCGATGATGAGGGCGACCCTGTCCCGGCCGTCGACCGGGATGATCTTGCAGCCGGCGTGCATCGCCAGCCCGCCGCGGTCGTAGACGATCTTGTTCCACATCCTGAGGCCGCCCTTCTTCGACTCGCCGAAATAGTCCGAGTTGAACACCCGCGTGATCCGGCGCTCGAGGTCGACCGCGATCAGCCGCTCGTTCGGATAGTCCGCCGCCTTGAGGTTCGGCGTGTAGATGACCGTCACCTGCGGCTCGAAGCCGGCCTCGTCCCCCCGCTCCAGCGGATAGTAGAGGCACTTCTGCATCGCGGCGATGTTGGCGTTGCTGGCCTCGATGATCAGGCGTGCCGGCGTGCGCAGCCTCTTGTCGTTGCCGATGTACCCGTCGATCACCACCATGTCGCGCGTCCGGATGTAGTCGTCCTGCAGGCGCGCCATCCGCTCCCCTTCCTCGCGGGAGATGATCGCGTGGCCGCGGTGCAGCACGGAGTCGTCCGTGACGATGAAGGTGGAGGCCTTGCTGCGGGCGACGACGCGGGTCTGGACGTTGACATTGCCGTGCCGGGTCTTCAGGCAGTTCGGCATCTGCTCGGTCAGCGCGCGCAACTCCTCGGTGGACGGGCGGGCAATCACCCGGCGCGGCCTGACGGGAAGTTCCATTACCGGAGAGATAAGAGGACCGTTCTTTTCCATGCTTCCGGAGGCATCTGCCCCCCTGACTTGCTCCTTCACCTGACCCCCTGCGGCGGAGGGGGTCAGACGGATGCCCCCATGACCGTGAAGCTTATTATTTACGCCGCTTGGGTAGGGGCTGTCAAGGAAGGTCTGTTCGGGAAGAGGGATCCGGGCCATAAATGGAGGGGATGAATCCCAGCTGATTACGAAGATGTCGCAGCCCATGGTCGGCCGTATACTTGCCCCAGTGCGTTGCCCCCTTTCTTGACTTGGGTCCGTCGTTCCGAGGCGCGAGCATCCGACGCGGAGCATACATGAGCTCACCGGCCAGACCCGTAGCGTCGCTTTCCTTCATTGTGCTCGCCCCGTTTCTGACGATTGCCGCCCATACCTCCAGTCTTGCGGGGAATCCCTCGCTACCTTTCGATAGCGACGCGCCGGCTTCGAGCGGATCGAGCGCCATTCTTCCGGATCGGATCTACCCGATCGGAGGAAACTCATATTCCGTGGCCGTTGGGGATTTCAATGCCGACGGTGCTGAGGACATCGCCATCGGGAATTGGGGCACCTATGGACCCCACGGATTGGAGAATGGCGATATCTCCCTTCTCTTCGGCCATGCGGATGGCACCGTGGCGCCGGAGATCCGTCTCGCGGCCGGATCCCACCCAATCGCCGTAGTCGCCGCCGACTTCAACGGCGATGGGCTCGACGACCTGGCTGTAGGAGACTATCGAACCGGCGACGTCCGAGTCATCCTGTCCGAGGGTAGTGGAGCCTTTTCTCCCGCCGCCCTGTACCTTGGAGGCACGGGAAGCAGCCCGGAGGGTGGTGCACTCGCCCTGGGAGAATTCAACGGCGATGGCCGCCTCGATATGGTCGTGGCCATCGGCGGGGGGGACGCCCGCCTGCTGCTCGGGCGCGGCGATGGAACGTTTTCCGCCGGATCGACCTTCCCTGCGGGCTCCCACATCACCAAAATCGTACCGCTCGATGTGAACGGTGACGACCACTTGGACCTGGTTCAGGCCAACCGGCCGAGTTACCCGGATGTCGGGCCGGACGAAATCACCGTGGTTCTCGGCTATGGAGACGGCTCGTTTGGTCCCTCGAATCAAGTCCTGGCACGCGACTACATCACTCTCGGCGGCGTTGCCGACATGGATTTGGACGGACACCCGGATCTCATGTTCATCGGTGGTGGCGAAGGGTTGCTCATGCACGGACTGGGCGATGGATCGTTCCAGGCGCCGAGTGCTCTGGATGGCGTCGTCGGTGTAACCGGTCCTGTGGTCGTCGATGATCTGAACGGTGACGGCAAGCCAGACTTCCTGGGCGTCATAAACTACGGATCGGTGGCCATCTACCTCAACGAGGGGGGAGCGCAATTCACTCGGGCCTCGTCGCTGCCGCTGGACTGGAATCCGGGGGCCCTGACGACGGGTGACTTCAACGGCGATCGAAGGCGTGATCTCGTGATCGCGTACAACAACACCACGAACCCAGGCTTTCTGACCATCCACACCGGCCGGGGAGACGGCAGCTTCACTTCGCGGGTGATTTACCCAGGCGCGTCTGCCGCAGTGAGCGATTTCGATCTGGACGGTCACTTGGACCTCGCCACGTTCGTTCAGAGCTCAATTGAATCGTCTGGCATCCGCATCCAGCTCGGACGAGGTGACGGGACATTGGCTCCCGGGCCTCTCACGGTCTCCGGGAAGGTTCTGTCCACGATCGTTGTCGGAGACTTCGATCAGGACGGCCGGCCCGATCTCGCGGCACGGGGCCTTCAATCCGAAGAAGTCCTGGTTTTCATGGGGAATGGCGACGGCACTTTCAGGCCGTTCCCACCCTTCGTCGAACCGGGGGCAGCGTTCACACTCCTGGCAGGGGATCTGGACCGGGACGGCTACGATGACCTGGTCCTCACCGCCGCCTGTGTGATGCCGGGCTGCCCGACCGGACGCGTCGTGGTCTTCCGCAGCAAAGGTGACGGAACGTTCGAACGGCGCGATCAGTTCCAGACCCGAGGGACCATCTTTGCCGCCACTCTCGGCGACCTGAATGCCGACGGACGCCCGGATCTCGTGATTGGGGAAAACGTCATTCTCGAGACCTTTCTCGGCACGGAGTCCGGAGCGTTCGATCATGCCGCGTCCTTCGTGACACAAGGTTATTTCCTCCGCGAGACGGCTGTGGCTGACTTGAATGGCGACGGTCACCAAGATGTCGTATTGGGATTGGGCTACCTGCCCGGCCGGGGTGATGGCACCTTCTCGGCCACTCTCCCTGCGGGTGGAGGCTATGGAGTTGGGGTCGGCGACCTCAACCTCGACGGATTCCAGGATGTTCTCACAACGGACTCGTTCTTCCTGTATCTATCGCTCGGCAAGGGAGACGGCACCTTCGAGCAGCCGCTGCCCTTCATTAATCCGCTGGGCTCTGGCTTCAATCGGATCCTCACGGCCGATCTCGACGCCGATGGACGCCTGGACGTCGTCCTGTCGAGCATCTATCAAGGGTACACGGTGGTGTATCTCAATCTGGGCCCGTACGGCGACATCGACCGGGACGGCGTCACTGACGGCTCCGACACCTGCGTCGATACCGATGCCGATGGATTCGGCAACCCGAACTTCCCCCTGTCTCAGTGCGCCACTGACCTTTGCCCGGACGTGCCCGCCTCGTCCCAGCAGGATTCGGACCAGGACGGCCGGGGGGATGCCTGTGATCCCTGTCCGTTCGCGAGCGGCGGCGACCCCGATCTGGACGGGGTGTGTGGTTCCGCCGACAACTGCCCCATGTTGCGGACGAACGATACGGCGGACACGGATGGCGACGGAGCCGGCGACCTCTGCGACAACTGCCGTTTGACGGTCAACGCGGACCAGTCGGACTGGGACGCTGACGGTTCAGGGGATGCCTGCCAGCCTGTCGTGATGCTGAACGAGATTCTCGAGGATGGGGGCAGCGTCCTCGAAGTGACCGCCAGTGCCCGCGACCCGCAGCGGGATATTTTGAGCGGCTTCATCGATTTCTATCGACTCGACACTCTCGACCTTCCCAACATCCTCCACGTCGCGGACTTCTGCGGCGCCGCCCGATTCGGCGAGAGACCCGGGGAAGGGATCGTCTATGTTCACGCAGAAGACTCCGCCTTCCTGGCTGACGTGGTTGGCAACTGCGGCGACGACGGGGTGGCCGATTTTATGTTTGCTCCGGGACCCTGCGCGCATCCAACTTCCTACTTTTCGTCGTATCCCCTCAGCCTCTATTATCTCCACTCATTTCCGTTTTCCGCCTGTGTGGGAAGGCTTCCAGGTCTTACCTCTTTCATCGACCTGACGATTCTCTCTTTCGATGACGATTCCCTTCGGCTCCAGACGGGCGAGGAGCTGGCGCTGAGGATTCCGTTCGAGGGCGGCCTGCCGCCTGAATCCGACATTTCTTCGCTGGAGCAGGGCCGGTACTACCGTCTGGTCATGACCGTGAGCGACGGGACGTCAATGCCCGCAAGAGCCGAAAGCAACTTCCTGTCCCGGGGCGAGTCGATCCTGTCGATACGCGGGCGCGACGTGGACAGTGACGGGATTCCGGACGACGAGGATCCCTGCACGGATATCGACGGCGATGGGGCAGGCGACCCGGGTTTCCCTGTCAACACGTGCCCCGAGGACAATTGCCCCGAGACCGCCAATCCCGGTCAGGAGGACACCGATGGCGATGGACCGGGAGATGCCTGCGACAGGTGCCCGGCGGATCCGCAGAATGACGGCGATCGCGACGGCCTATGCGGCAACGTCGACAACTGCGCGGACGTCTACAACCCGGACCAGGCCGATCCGGACGGCGACGGCCTGGGAGATCCATGCGATCCCTGCACGGACCGCGACGGTGACGGGTTCGGCGATTACGCCTACCCGGTGACGACCTGCGCGCTCGACAATTGCCTGACCGTCTATAACCCGTCGCAGTCCAATGCCGATGGCGATGCTCTGGGTGACGCGTGCGATCCCTGCCCCCACGACGCCGCCAACGACCCCGACCGGGATGGCGTCTGTGAGGATGTCGACAATTGCTTCGGGGTGCCCAATGCCGACCAGTCGAACCGCGATGGTGACTCGCATGGGGACGCCTGCGATGCCTGTCAGGACGATGCCGCGAACGACTCGGATCGCGACGGATTCTGCGGGGACGTCGACAATTGCCCGCTCGTCGCCAACTCCGATCAGCTCGATTTGGATCGCGACGGCATTGGCAATGCCTGCGATACCTGCACGGACACCGATGCCGACGGCTGGGGCGACCCTGGATTTCCCGCCTCGACGTGCCCGAGGGACAATTGCCCGCGGATCGCGAATCCAATCCAGGATGACGAAGACGCGGATGGCGTGGGGAACGCGTGTGATCCTTGCGAAGGGGACCCGCTGAACGACACCGACCGGGATGGGATCTGTGGGCACTCGGACAATTGTCCGGATCGGCACAATCCGCTCCAGAGGGATCGGGATGGGAACGGGATCGGGGATGCCTGCGACCAACCGTCGACCGGCCCGCTTTTCCCCCTACCCGCTCAGAATGTATGGTCCTCGGCATCCTTGAGTGCCGTGGCCGATTTCGACCGGGACCATCGCCTCGACCTCGCCACCGTGGATCGCAGCGGCCGTTTGATCATCCTCCTCGGGACCGACACCGGAGAGCTTCGCCGGGTCGAGGGCCCGCAGCTCGACTATTCTCCGTCGAGCTTCGCAGGCGGCGACCTGGATGGCGACGGATTCGTCGATCTCGTCGTGGGATATCGATTCGGCCAAGTCTCCGTGCTCAGAGGCACGGGCCAGGGCGGCTTCGGGCCTGGACCCTACGTGACCACTGGACTCGCGTACGCCTTCGTATCTCTGGGCGATTTCAACGGCGACGGCGCCCCGGATCTGGTCGTCCAGGACTCCTCTTCTGTCTTGCTCTACATGGGTGACGGAACAGGAGCGTTTCCATTTCGTTCCAATCTCAACTTTACTGGCGGAGTTACGGGATTGGTAGTCGCCGATCTCAATGGCGACCACAAGGCGGATATCACATTATCCCAATACTCCGGCCTTTTGGTTTTTCTGGCCGACAGTTTCGGCTTCGGCCCGCCCATTGTCCTGGCCTCGGGACCGGAGACTCGAGTCCACGCGGTCCGGGACCTGGATGGTGACGATCGCCCCGATCTGATTGTCGGGCGCTATCTCGGGCTGGATGTCCACTTCCAAAAGGAGCCGAGCCGGTTCATTCGGACTACCGCTTTCTCCTACCAGGAATACCCGCCCTCCTCGATCGTCGTGGCAGACGTGGACGGTGATGCCGTCGACGACATCCTGGCTGTCGATTCGGGGCTCAAACTGAGGAGGGGGCGGGGTGACGGCAGTTTTGATCCTCCGTCACTGCTCTTGCCGGGCGTGACCTCCGCCCGTGTCGGAGACTTCGACGGCGACGAGCGCCCGGATCTGCTGCTCTGGGTCGGCTCCAGCCAGGTCGGCCTGGCCAGGGGCCTGGGAGGCGGGGCGTTCAGCCTGCCCGTCCGTCCGTCGATCGCGCTCACGGGGCCGGTGAGCGTCCTCTCCGCCGATCTCAACCTGGATGGATGGCCGGATCTGGTCGTCCAGGATGTCTTCGGCATCGTGGTCGCCCTCGCCCGTCCGGATAGGAGGTTCGAACTGGAGGTGCGCCCGCGGATCGCCATCTCCGGTGGCTCCATCGGAATCTCGGATCTGAACGGAGACGGCAGGCCCGATCTTGCCGTGACCAACTATGGGACCGATCAGGTCTCGCTCCTCTTTGGGAACGGCGATGGTTCCTTCCAGGCCGGGCAGGCCGTGCCGGTCGGTGACGCGCCACTGGCATTGGCGATTGCCGATTTCAACGCTGATGGCAACAAGGACCTGGCGGTGACCGAAGCCGCCAGAGTCCCACCCGTATTTCCCCTTGGGAGTCTCTCGGTCCTCCTGGGGCGCGGCGACGGCACGTTCGGCTCTCGGATGACTTTGCCAGCCGGGCAATACCCAAACGGCCTCCTGAGCGCCGATCTGAACGAGGACGGTCATTCCGACCTGATTGTCCTGGGTCAGACGGACGACAACATCTCGATCCTTCTGGGGGCGGGGGACGGGACATTCGCACAGACCGGAACCCCTTACACCGGAGATGTCCCGGTCGATATGGCGGCCGGCGATTTCGACGGCGACGGCCACGTCGATGTGGCGGTGGCCCGAATCGGATTCGATGCGGATCCAGCGTTGAGGAACGGCGCGCTGCGAATCCTGTTTGGAAGCGGCCGGGGAGATTTCCTGAACTGGATCGACCTGGATGTCGGGCCCTATCCGCGCGCCGTAACCGTCTCCGAGTTGAACCATGACCAACGGCCGGACATCATCGTCGTGAACGAGGGTGACGACCAGTCCGGCGCGCCCGGCATCACCATCTTTTCCAGCGACGTCCATCGGGTGTTCTCCATGAAGCGCTTCGCCGGTACGGGAGCGTCCGATGTCGCCGCGACCGATCTGGATCGGGACGCTCGCAATGACCTTGTCGTCTTGAATTCGTTTTCCGAGGTCGCGATCTACCCGGGCACCGGCCCCTTCCCTCCTGACGCCGATCACGATGGTGTCCTCGATCCTCTCGATCCGTGCACGGACACCGATACTGACGGATTCGGCGACCCGGGGTTCCCCGCCAATTCCTGCGCCCCCGACAATTGCCCAGGAATTTCGAACCCGGAGCAGGCGGACGTAGATGGTGACGGCCAGGGGGACACGTGTGACGCCTGCCCGTCCGATCCCACGGACGACGCGGACAAAGACGGGATCTGCGAAGATCTCGACAATTGCCCCGGGCTGGCCAACCCTGCCCAGGATGACGACGACCATGATGGCAGGGGCGGCGCTTGCGACAACTGCCCGAGCGCCGTAAACCCGGATCAGCTAGACTCGAACTTCGATGGATCGGGAGACGCGTGCCAGCCGAGACTGACCCTGCTCGGCGTGAGCCCCTCTTCGGGCGACGAATTGGAGGCGACCGTCATCGCCTCCGACCCCCAGGAAGATCCTCTCTCCGGATTCGTCGAGATTCTCGAATCCGGCACCCGCGAGATTTCCATCGGGGACCTGGGAACAACCACCGACTGCTCCCAGGGGTTCTTCCCCGAAGGAACCTCATCGCACGGCATCGCGTTCGCCAATCAATCGGTGGGCTCCCCCGTCCTCTTCGATTTCAATCTGGGCGCGTTTTACTTCGGGCTCCCGTGCGCGCAGGGACCGGACCCGGATTTCCGGATCGCCCCGGCACGATGCGACAGTGCGGGCGCCGGTCTGTTCGCCGAATCCCTTGATCTGAGCGGTCACTCGCTCCCTCTGTCGATTTGTCTCGCACGGGTCGAGCCGGACGGCTCGACCTCGACCACGGAGCGATTCGACGCCACGGTCGAAGGAATCGAGGAGCAGTCCGTCCAGCTTTCGACGAACCTCTCCATCCGGGCCATCCGCGAGTCCTTCAGCGCGAGCGTGCTTCCGGTGCTGGACGTCTCTTCGTTGACGGCCGGCATGTCACACCATCTCAGCGTCGAATTGACGGATGGCACTACGATTCCTGTCACGGCCGGGATCCCGTTCGACTACCACGGTGAATCCCGACTTGTCTTCCGCGCCCCCAACAGCTCGCCCACGGCGGTGATCTCCGGGACGGGCACCGTCGAGTGCACCGGCCCGGACGGAGGCACCGTCACCCTGGACGGCTCGGCTTCGTCGGACTCCGACTCGAGCCCGGGGACCAACGACGACATCGAAAGGTACGAGTGGCTGGAGAACCCGGGCCGACCGGACGAGCGTCTTCTGGGAATGGAGCCAGTCCTGACGGCCCTCCTGCCGCTCGGCGCGCACACGATCGGCCTGCGCGTGACGGACTCGCGCGGGACGACCGACACATCCCAAACTGTCGTGACCGTTCGTGATACGACACCTCCATCACTCGCGCTGGCGGCCGAGCCCGCCATCCTGTGGCCTCCAAACCATCGCTTCGTGCCGGTGAACGTCACCTGGCGAGTCACGGATCGGTGCGACCCTCTGGTCTCGGCGCGCCTGGTGAGCGTGACCAGCAGCGAGCCGGCCGACGCACCCGGAGACGCAGACGGCCGCACCGACGTCGATGCGACATCCCTTGAGATCGGGACCTCCGATACTGAGATCGAATTGCGTGCTGAGCGGAACGGCCACGGATTCGGGCGGACCTACGAAATTCTCTACGTGTCGTCCGATGCGGCGGGGAACCGTGCGTCGGCCCTCGCGGTCGTCGTGGTTCCGCACGACCAGGGACAAGGGCCGGAACCGTTGCTGCTTCGGCTGGAGACGAACGGCGCCCCTGGGGCGGCCAGTCTCTTCTGGAGCGCGGTCGCCGGCGCCCAATGGTACGACGTCATCACGGGGGACGTGGGGAGCCTGAAGGTGGACGACGGTCGGATCGTGCTGGGGACGGTACGCGTTCCGGCGCGTTTCGTGAACGTGCCCTCCTGGACCGAGCCGCCCACCCTGCTCGCCGGGGACGTCGCCTCGCACACTCCGCCTGCGGGTCGGGCGACTTTTTATCTCCTGCAATATCGCGATGCCCGCGGGTCCAGCGGCTTCGGCACCGAATCTGTCCCGTGGCCGCGTGAGCCCGCTTCGTGCATCGATGGCTGCCCCGGTCAGGAACCGCAGACGGTGGCGGACGCCCCCCTGCATCGTCGGTAGAGGCGAGCCTCACGATGCTTCGCTCTGAGCGAAGAGTCAGGGTCCTTCAGAAACTCCTGTAACCGTGCCCATGCGGCGATCCGCCGCCGTTCTCGGGGGCCTTGCGGACGGGCGCCTTCGGGCGGCCGCCATGCCAGGCGGACATGGGAGTCGGGAGGGCAGGTTGCGGCGCGAGGTGCTCGGGATGGGGCTCCGCTCCCTGCAACTGCGCATCGAGCGCCCCGGATCCCTTCCCCATCTGGAAGAAAGCCATCAGGTCGCGCAGGGCCTGGACCTGGCCGGCGACCTGGACCGCGGTGCTCGCCAGCTGCTCGGACGCGGCGGCCGTGCGCTGGGTGACCGGTCCACCTGGCTCATCGCCTTCCTCCTGGCCGTCATCGCCCCCTCCGGGTCGCGGGCAGAGAAAGGGCCTCGGGCATGGGCGGCATGGGGAGGACGGCGTCAGGTGCGCCGCGCCTCGGGGGGCCACAGCTGCGAATCAAGCGACACCCCTTGATGCGCGGTCCTGCGTGGCAGAAGACCGAGGGGAGTATAGGGTCGTGACAAGGGATGTCAAGGTTGGGCGGGACCGGGGACGGGGCCCATCGGGAGTAGAATCATCGCGGCATGGATCTGGTCGGCGAGTTCGTCACGCACCTTCAGCACAACCTCAAGGCGTCGCCCCAGACGGTGCGCTGCTATCGCGCCGATCTGCGGGAGTTCGAGACGTTCCTGAAGACCGGCCTCCTGCCGCGCGGCCCGGTGTCGTGGACCTCGCTGGACCACCACGCCGTCCGCGAGTACCTGTCGTTCCTGCACGAACGGGGCGTGAGCCGCGCCACCGTCGCGCGCAAGCTGGCGTCCTTGCGATCGTTCTTCCGCCACCTCGTCCGGCAGGAGCGGATGGCCGCCAATCCGGCGGCGCAGGTCGCGACGCCGAAGCTCGAGCGCAGGCTTCCCCGGGCGCTCAGCGAGGCCGAGATCGAATCGCTCCTCGACAACGCCTTCGGTGCGGCGCCGCTCGACCTGCGCGATCGGGCGATCCTGGAGATGCTTTACGCCAGCGGCGTGCGCGTGGCGGAGCTGGTGGGGGCCGACCTGGGGGACGTGGACGTCTCCGGGTCCGTCGGCGACGGCATCCTGCGCGTCCTCGGCAAGGGACGGAAGGAGCGCCTGGTGCCGATCGGATCGAAGGCGGTCCGCGCCCTCCTGGCCTGGCTCAAGGCCCGCCCCGGGCTTCTGCCCGACGCGGAGCGGACCGGACGCGGGGGCGGGGAGGCGCGGGACGCGGCGTTCCTGAACTCCCGGGGCGGGCGGCTGACCGATCGGAGCGTGCGGCGCATCCTGAACGCGCGGCTGAGGGCGGCGGCCGTCAGACAGCGGGTCTCGCCGCACACGCTCAGGCACTCGTTCGCGACCCACATGCTGAACGCCGGCGCCGACCTGCGCTCGATCCAGGAGCTCCTGGGGCACGCCTCGCTGTCGACGACCCAGCGGTACACCGCGGTGTCCACGAAGCGGCTCCTGGAGGTGTACGACCGCGCCCACCCCCACTCCGGGAGAAAATCCGATGCCACGCCGGGCTCGTAGGCGGGAGAACGCCACGCGGCGCAAGGCTCGCCTGCGGCGGGCCCGCCTGCCGGCAGGCTGGCCGGCCGCCAAGCCGGCCGGGGCCAAGGCGCCCCTGCCGCGCGTCGTCCGCCTGACGGCCGCGCGCCGGCTCTCGGTCGCCCGGCGGCGGGCTCTAGCGCGCGGCCGGATCGGCGGCCAGGCCGGGCCCGCCCCCCCGGCGACCCTCGACTTCCACCTCAGCGCCTGCGTCTCCTGCGCCCGCGAGGGGGGGCGGGTCCTGATGGATTACTGGAGCCGGCGCGGCAGCTACCCGGTCCACGAGAAGGGGCGCAACGACTTCGTCACGATCGTCGATCGGAAGGCGGAGGAGGCGGTGCTCGCCATGATCAAGGGGCGCTTCCCCGACCACTCGATCATGGCGGAAGAGTCCGCCCCGTCGACCGGCACGAGCGAGTACCGCTGGTACGTCGATCCGCTCGACGGGACCACCAACTTCATCCACGGCTATCCGCTGTTCTCGGTGTCGATCGGCCTCGCCGACGCGGAGGGACTGCGCGCCGCCGCCGTCTTCGATCCGCTGCGGAACGAGATGTTCACCGCGGCGCGCGGCCGGGGCGCCTTCCTGAACGGCCAGCCGATCCGGGTCTCGCCGGCCGAGAAGCTGTCGCAGGCCCTCCTTGTGACCGGCTTCCCGTTCCGCTCGCTCGAGCGCCTGGACGACTTCATCGCGACGTTCCGCGCCTTCACCCTCTCTGCGTCAGGGATCCGGCGGGACGGCTCCGCCGCGCTCGACCTGGCGTACGTCGCCGCCGGACGATTCGACGGCTTCTGGGAGATGGCGCTGTCCCCCTGGGACATCGCCGCGGGGAGCCTCCTGGTGCGCGAGGCCGGAGGGATGGTCACCGATTTCCGGGGGCGGGACGACTTCCTGAAATCCGGCGACATCGTTGCCGCCAACCTGAACGTCCACACGCCGATGCTGCGGGTCCTGCGGGAGTCCGAAAGAAAGGGCTGAGCGCCGGCCGGCCGCCGGCGCGAGGCGGATCAGGCCCGATCCGAAAGCCTCGCCGCCAGGAGGATCGCCTCGACCAGGCTGCCGTGATCCGCCGTCCCCTTGCCGGCGAGGTCGAACGCCGTGCCGTGATCGACGGAGGTCCGCAGGAACGGCAGGCCGAGGGTCATGTTGACGGCGCTGCCGAACGAGCGCGCCTTGACGGCGATGGTCGCCTGGTCATGGTAGAGCGCCAGGACGACGTCGAATTCCCCCCGGGCGGCGCGGACGAACAGGGTGTCGGCGGCGTAGGGCCCCGAGACGTCGACCCCGGAGCGATGCGACGCGGCGATCGCCGGCGCCAGGATCTCGCGCTCCTCGGCGCCGAACAGGCCCCCCTCGCCGGCGTGCGGATTCAGGGCGCACACGGCAATCCGCGGGTCGCCCCCGAACCAGCGGCGGTGCTCGTCCCGCACCAGGCGCAGCCTGGCCTCGATCCCCGGGGAGGAGAGCGACGCGATCGCCTCCTTGAGCGACTGGTGGATGGTGGCGAGGGCCACCTTGAGGTCCCGGGTGACGAACAGCATCGTCACCTCCTGAGGCTCCAGCCCGCACAGGTCGGCCAGAAGCTCGGTGTGCCCGGGATAACGGATGCTCGCCAGGCGCAGCGCCTCCTTGCTGATGGGGGCGGTCGCCACGGCCGCGGCGCCGCGGGTGCGGGCGAGGGCCACCGCCTGCTTGACGTACATGACCGAGGAGCGTCCCCCCGCGACCGTCGGACCGGGCACCGTTGGAGGCTCGGGGTGGTCCGACATGTCGTAGAGGGCGGGGCCATCGGACCAGGCCGTAACCGCGATGTCGTCCCCCTGCTTCGAGCCCCAGGCAAAGGGGGACTTGCTGACTTCGGGCCACGAGGCGGGATCCCCCGCCGATCCGCCGGGCAGGGCCTGGGCCACGCGGAGAAGGCGGTCGCGGTCACCGATGAGGAGGGGTCGGCAGGCGTCCCGGACCGATGGCTCGGCGGCCGCCCGGAGACAGATCTCCGGGCCGATCCCGAACGGATCGCCCGTCGTGACGGCGATGACCGGCTTCAGGGGAGTCTAGATCCCGTCGGAGCGGGTGGCGCGGCTGTCGTCCTGGTCCTCGGCCTTGTACATGTACTTGATGCAGTCCTTCATCACCATCAGGTTGGGGGCCCCGACGCGGTTGACCTTGATGCAGGTGCGGTCGTACCACTCGATGACGCCGCGCAGCTCCTCGCCGTCCTTGAGGACGACGACCATGGGAGTCCGGGCGTTCATCTGCTTCAGATAGTAAAACGCCTCCGCGCTGGTCTGGTCGGGGGGGACCTGCTTGCGCCGGGGTTGCCGGGGCGTGAGCCGGTCCTTCAGATCGGCCAGGTTCGGCCTGATCAGCTTCCGGTTGACCTGGTCTTCACCCTTCCGGGCGTCGTCCTGGCCCTGATCCTGGTTTCCGAAATCAATGCGGCGCATGGTATCGAACCCTCACGTATCGCGCGGTCCCGCCCGCGCCACGCTCCGGGCTAATTTTTCCGCCAGGGCCCCGAGCTCCCGGCACATAGCACGCACCCGAATCGAGTTTCACATAACGGCTGGTGAAAATCTGGGGTCGCAAGCCTGAATGCATCCTAGCACACGCTCCGTTCCGCGGACAACCCGAACTTGACGCCCCGGATCATCCCGCGTCTCCCGGTGTTTCGGGCGGGACGGCCTCCTCCTTCCCTCCGATCGGGGCGGGGGCCTGCACGCCCTCCCCCTGCTTCAGGGGGGAGCGGACCAGGAAGTGCTCGTACTTCGGCGAAATCTCGATCTGGTTGTCCTTCCAGAGCTTCCTGATGTAGGCGTTGTAGCGCGGGCGGAATTTCGCTTCGCGCACTCCGTGCACGATCGCGTCGCGGGCCTCGTCGACCGACTTGACCAGCCGTTCGGTCTTCCCGATCAGGCGGATCACATGGAACGAGCGGCCGGTGTCGATCGGATCGGCGATGCCGCCCGGCTCGAGCGCGAAGGCGGCCTGGGCGATCGCCGTGTGCAGGTCGGTCGCGGGGAAGGGGCCGAGGAAGCCGCCCGATTCCTTGCTCGCCGCCTCGGAATAGTGCTGCACCAGGTCGCCGAAGTCGGCGCCCCCCTTCGCCTCGCGCACGATCCCCTGCGCGCGGGACAGGACCTCGGCCTTGTTGGCCTCTTCGTAGAACAGCACGATCTCGTTGAAGGTCACGGTCGGAGCGGTTTCCCAGGTGGCCTGGTGATCTGCGTAATACTTCTTGATCTCCGGCTCGCTCACGCTGATCTTCCGCCTGACCTCGTAGCTGATGATCTCCTGCGGCACCGCCAGCCGGATGAGCTGCTCCTCGAGATCGTGCCGGGTCATCCCCTGGTCCTTGAGGAGCTTCTCCAGGTCCTCGTCGCTCGCGATGTTCTGCTGCTTGCGGAAGTCGTCCACCAGGTTCTTGCGCACCTTGGTCAGGTCGAGGAGGCTCTCGGCCCGGTCGATGAGCAGGAGCTCCGTGATCATGTTCGCCAGCATGCTCTCCTGGGCATCGACCAGCTCGCGGTCGAGCTCCGACCCGGAGAACTGCTGGTAGATCTGCTTCAGGACGTAGCTCCCGCGCTCCTCGAATTCGCTCTTGGTGACGATGCGGTTGTTCACCTTCGCCACCATCTCCTCGACGATCGCCGCCCCGGCCGGCGCGGGAGACGCCAGGAGGACCGTCAGGAGGGCCAGGGCGGGGAGCGCCGGGGCAAGCAGGAGGACCCGGAGCCTAGTTCCGGTACTCACCGGAATACTCGAAGGGGAGGATGGCGCGATTGACATGGATCTCCGTCTCTTTCTTCAGGTCGGCGATGTAGCGATCGAGCGCCTGCTCCCCCTTCTTGCGGAACAGCTCCAGCTGCAGCCGGTGCTTCACCTCGGAGACGTCGGCGTCCATCG
>Ga0070694_100001101_pt1 | contig 15452 bp, 14 predicted proteins | sample KBSK1251metaG_FD_65470 | JGI IMG/M metagenome (GOLD analysis project Ga0070694, IMG submission 65470) | Corn, switchgrass and miscanthus rhizosphere microbial communities from Kellogg Biological Station, Michigan, USA - KBS K1-25-1 metaG | ecosystem: Host-associated > Plants > Roots >... | reverse complement strand
TCCCTACCGCCGACAGACACGATTCTCAGCATCACCAATCCTGTGGCATGGAACAAGTTCGCGTGCTCATGGTGGAGGACAACGACAGTGACGCGGTGCTGATTAACCGCGAGCTCAGTCGCCTCTCGCCACAGCCGGCCGTCCAGCACGTTCGAACACAACCAGCATTCGTCGTGGCGCTCGAGGGATTCGCGCCGCACGTGATTCTCAGCGATCACAACATCCCCGGATTCAGCGGCTGGGAAGCGCTCAAGCTCGCGCAGCGAGTGCAGCCGGATGTGCCGTTCATACTCGTCACAGGATCGCTCGATGAAGAGACCGCCGTCCGGTATCTGAAGAGCGGCGCGTCCGATTACATCTTGAAGGACCGCCTCGTGCGTCTCGGCCCCGCCCTGCTCGAAGCACTGGAGCGCGCCCGCCAGAAAGTCGCGCTGCGCAGTCAGGAACGCCTGTTGCGGCAGATCATCGACGCGAATCCCAGCCTGATTTTCGTCAAGGACTGGAACGGCCGATTCGTGCTCGTCAATCGGGCCACGGCGGAGGTCTACGGAACCACTGTAGAGACGCTGGTCGGCAAGACCGACGCCGACTTCAATCCCAACGTCGACGAAATCGCGCACTTTCTGCGTCACGACCGCGACGTGATGTCGTCGGGCCAGCCCAGAATTATCGCCGAAGAACCGGTGACGAACCCCACGACCGGGGATACGCGCTGGTTTCAAACGATCAAGGTGCCGTTGCGGTCCCCGGAAGAAGGGACGGCCACCCTGCTGGGCGTCTCGACGGAGATCACCGAACGCAAGCGGCTGGAAGAGCAGCTGCTGCAGTCACAGAAGATGGAAGCGGTGGGCCAGCTCGCGGGCGGCGTGGCGCACGACTTCAACAACATCCTGACCGCGATCGTCGGGTACACCGATCTCCTGGCGGCCGAGCTGGAGGGTAATCCGCGGCAGCTCGAGGACCTCGAAGAGATTCGCAAGGCGGCGCGACGCGCCGCCGCACTCACCCGCCAGCTGCTTGCCTTTTCGCGCAAACAGGTGCTCGAGCCCCGCATCATCGACGTCAATAATGTGGTCCTAAACCTCGACAAGATGTTGCGATCGTTGATCTCCGAAAACATCGAGCTCAAGACGGACCTGGCGGACAACCTCGCGGCCGCGCGCGCCGATCCGAACCAGATCGAGCAAGTCATCATGAATCTCGCGATCAACGCGCGCGACGCGATGCCGGACGGCGGCACCGTGACGATCGAAACGCGCAACACGACCCTCGACGAGGCGTACGCGGCGCAGCACGTCTCGGTCATCCCGGGCGAGTACGTCATGCTCGCCGTCACCGACACGGGTTGTGGGATGGACGAGAAAACCAAGTCGCGGATCTTCGAGCCGTTTTTCACCACCAAGCCCGCCGGGCGCGGGACCGGCTTGGGGCTGTCGACTGTTTACGGCATCGTCAAGCAGACGGGCGGCAACATCTGGCTCTATAGCGAGCCCGGCAAAGGCACGACGTTCAAGATCTATCTCCCCGCCATCGCGGCGCTGCCCGAGGACATCGGGAAAGTCGCGCCGGCCGAAGCCGCGCGGCCCGGGCGTGGCACCGTGCTCGTCGTGGAGGATGACGACCAGCTGCGGCGCCTGACGCATCGCGCGCTCGCCGCCCAGGGCTATACGGTGCTGGAGGCCGACCGCGGCAGCACCGCGCTGGATATCGCGCGGCGTCACAAGGGACAGATCGACCTGTTGCTGACCGACGTCATCATGCCCGACACCAACGGGCGGAAGCTCGCCGAGACCATCCAGGCGGCTCGTCCTGGACTACGCGTGCTCTACATGTCCGGCTATCCCGACGGCGCGATCGCCAGCCACGGCATGCTCGAGCCGGGCGTCGCGTATCTCGCCAAGCCCTTCACCACCGAAGCGATCACCCGCAGGGTCCGCGAGGTCTTGGAGGCGTCATGATGCGATCGATCCAGCGCACGTTTCCCTTGTTCGTCACCGCGCTGCTCGTAGCGGTGGCCATCGTGCAGCTCAGCGTTGGGTACGGGGAGGTCCGCCAGGCCAGCCGGTCGGTCGCCGACACGCGGCTCCGATTCGTGGACAGCGTGCTGGTCGAGTTATTCCAGTCCTCCCCGCAGCGCGCCCGTATCACGGGCCTCGCGAAAGACAGCGCCGTCGTGGCGTTCCTGCGCTCCGGCGGACAACGGGGCCGGGAGCAGGCCTTAGCAGCACTCCGGCGCATTACGCTGGATACCTCCAGCAACGCCCGTCTCGAGCTGCGGGATTTCAGCGGCCGGCTGCTCCTGAGCACCGGCCGGTTTGATCTGGGCGACAGCGTCCTCGTTTCGCCGGGTACCGACTCGGCGCGGTTTAGTCCATTGATGCGGCACGATACGCTGCTGTTCTCCGGCGTCGCGGCGGCGGTGCTCGGAACAGAGGCGTCGGGGTCGGGAGGACAGTCGGGCGGAATCGTGCAGCAGGTCGGCCGCCTGCAGCTCAATGACCGGACGCGCCGGTTTTTGACCGGTCTGTCCGGCGGCGACATGGCGTTCCTCTTCGGCAATGCCGCGGGCGATCCGTGGACCGATTTCGCGTCGATCGTCAGCGCGCCCCCGGCGAGCGTCCGGAACAGCCACACGCCCTCGCGCTACGAGCGCGGCGAGACGAAACGGGCGATCGCGATGGCGGTACCCGGGACGCCCTGGATGGTCGCGACCGAGGTGCCCAGTCGTTTGATCGTCGCCCCAGCGCAGGCGTACCTGCTGAACATGGCGCCATTGGCCGCGCTCATCGTCATCCTCGGCACTCTCGCCGCCTGGTGGGGGAGCCGCCGGCTGACGGCGCCGCTGGTCGGCGTGACCAAGGCAGCCGAAGCGATGGCTACAGGCGACCTCACGCAGCGCGTCCCCGCCGGACGCGACGACGAGCTGGGCAAGCTGGCGAACTCGTTCAACACCATGGCCGAGCAGGTCTCCCGCTCACACCATCACCTCGAAGCGCAGGTCGCCCAGCGCACCAAGGCGCTCGAGGGGACCAATGCCGAGCTGGAGTCGTTCTCGTATTCGGTCTCGCACGATCTCCGCGCGCCGCTCCGCGCGATTCATGGCTTCTCTCGGATCCTGCTCGAGGACCACAACGCCAAACTCGATCCTGAGGCCCAGCGATTGCTCGGCGTGATCGATCAGAACACGCGCCGCATGGGACAACTGATCGACGACCTGCTCGCCTTCTCGCGTCTCGGCCGTACCGACCTCTCGACCGGGCCCGTGGATATGAAGGAGCTCACGCGGCTGGTCGCCGACGAAGTGCAGCGCGGCGAAGCAGGCCGGGACGGTTCGCTGGAGATCCGGATCGACCCACTGCCCCCCGCGCGCGGCGATCGCGGCCTGCTCCGCCAGGTGATCAGCAACCTGCTGCTGAATGCCGCGAAGTTCACCCGCGGTCGCCCCAGCGCGACGATCGAAGTCGGTTCGCAGGCCGACGGTGGTCAGACCGTGTATTACGTGAAAGACAACGGGGCGGGCTTCGATGCCCGTTACGCCGACAAGCTGTTCGGCGTCTTCCAACGCCTGCACAGCACCGAGCAGTTCGACGGTACCGGCGTCGGTCTCGCGATCGTCAAACGGATCGTCCAACGGCACGGCGGCCGCGTGTGGGCGGAAGGCGCCGTAAATCAGGGCGCTACGTTTTACTTCACTCTGGCAGGCGAGGAGCGCTGATGCAATCAAAGGGAGTCGAGATCCTGCTCGTCGAGGACAACGCCAACGATGCGGAGCTGACCCTCCGGGCGCTTAAGCAGCGCAATCTGGCCAACCAGGTATTCGTGTGCCGCGACGGCGCGGAGGCGCTGGACTTCTTCTCGGATGGCGCGAGTCCCGTCCCCAAGGTCGTGCTACTCGACCTAAAGTTGCCGAAGGTGGACGGCCTCGAAGTCCTGCGCCGCCTGAAGAACGACGCCCGCACGAAGGCGATCCCGGTCGTGGTCCTGACGTCGTCGCGCGAAGAGCCCGACATCGAGCGGGCGTATGCGCTCGGCGCAAACAGCTACATCGTGAAACCCGTGGACTTCGAGGCCTTCGCCCGGGCCGTGTCCGACGTCGGGCTGTACTGGCTGTTGTTGAATCACCCCCCGCAATAAGCCGTGGGCGCCAAGTCCCTCCGCGTGCTGGTGGTGGAGGACCGCGCGGAAGACGCGGAGCTGACCGTCCGTGAGCTGCGCCGTGCGGAGCTCGACTGCGAGACGGTACGCGTGGACACAGCGCAAGCGTTTCGCCGCGCGTTGGCGGACTTCCGGCCGGACATCGTGCTCGCCGACTACACCGTGCCGGGGTTCGGCGGGATGGCCGCGCTCGAGATTCTCAAGACCGACGCACCCGAGATCCCGCTGATCGTCGTCACTGGGAGTCTGGACGAAGAGACCGCGGCGGAATGCATCAAGGCAGGAGCCGCTGACTACGTCCTCAAGACCAATCTGATCCGGTTGGAGCCGGCGATCAGCGGCGCGCTTGCGTTCTCCCAGAGCCAGGCCGATAAGCACGCGGCGGAATCGGCGCTGCGGATGAGCGAGCGCCGGTTCCGCGCGCTGGTCGAAGAGAGCTGGGACGCCGTCGCGCTGTTCGGCAGCGACGGCTCGATTCTGTATGGGAGTCCTGCCACGACCCGGCTCCTCGGCTACGACCTCAGCGAGTTTGTGGGCCGCAACGCGATGGAGCTGATCCATCCCGATGACCGCGCGGCCGTGCTGGTCAGCCTCCAGGAGGCGATGGTCGCGCCACGCGCCCGCGTGCAGGTCGCCGCGCGCGTGCGCCACAAGAACGGCAGCTGGCGCTACCTGGAGGGCGTGTTCACCAACCTGCTCGACGACCCGAGCGTCGCCGCGATCGTCAACAACTATCGGGACGTCACCGACCGCCGCATTCTGGAAGAACAGGTCATGCTGTCGAAAAAGATGGAAGCCATCGGGCGGCTGGCGGGCGGCGTGGCGCACGATTTCAACAACATCCTCACGGCAATCGGCGGCTACACCGATCTCCTCCTGGCCGACTTGCCTCCCGACGATCACCGTCGCCACGACGTCGAAGAGATCTACCAGGCCGCCCAACGTGCCGCCGGCTTGACGCAGCAGTTGCTGGCCTTCAGCCGCCGGCAGGTGCTCCAGCCGAAGGTCATCGACCTCAACGCCCTGGTCCCCGAAATCGAGAAGATGCTGCGGCGGCTCATCGGCGAGGACATCCTGTTCGCCACGGTGTTGCATCCGCACCTCGGCAATGTGCGCGCTGACCCAGGGCAGATCGAGCAGGTGATCGTCAATCTCGCCGTCAACGCGCGGGATGCGATGCCGGACGGCGGCCGCCTCACAATCGAAACGCGCAACGTCGAGCTCGATGCCGAGTACGCGGTGGATCACCCCACCGTCAAACCCGGTCGCTACGTCATGCTCGCCGTTACCGATTCCGGCGTCGGAATGGATGAGGAAACGAAGTCCCGGATCTTCGAGCCGTTCTTTACCACGAAGGTTCGGGGCAAAGGAACCGGACTGGGGCTCGCCACCGTGTACGGCATCGTGCAGCAGACCGGCGGACATATCTGGCCGTACTCCGAGCCGGGTCGCGGCACCACCATGCGGGTCTACCTCCCGCGCGTCGATGCGCCGGCGGACGCGATCGAGCACCCCAGCGACGCCGCACCGGACACGCTTCGCGGCAACGAGACGATTCTCGTGGTCGAGGACGAGGCGCCGGTCCGCGCTGTGACGCGCCAGCTGCTCGAGCGGAACGGCTACACCGTCCTCGAGGCGCCCGATGGAGCGGCCGCACTCGCGTTGGTCGACGGCGCGGCGGGGAGCCGCCATATCGATCTGTTGTTGACCGACGTGATCATGCCCGGGATGAGCGGCCGCGAGCTCGCCGACAAGCTCAAGGCTCGCCGTCCGAACGTCCGCGTCCTTTTCATGTCGGGCTACACGGACGATGCCGTCGTCCGGCACGGGATGTTGGAGCCAGGGCTCGCCTACCTCGAAAAGCCGTTTCGCCCGCCGATGCTGCTCAAGAAGGTCCGGGGCGTCTTGCAATCAACGGCGTCCTAGCCCAAACAAACACCGAAAAAAATCGATAATATCGATACTATCTGGCGAGTGCGCGCTCACTTAATGACATAAGCCGATCATCGGCAAGTAGTTAAATATGCGCAAGGCCGAGTATGTAATGGTACTAGGTTGGCCTATAATGAGTTACGGCAGGAAGTGGCGCCGCGCACTGACCCCCCAGCTAGATTTGCCCCCATGCCTTTACCGCCCCTCATCGGGCACGAAGGGGTTAAGACCAAACTGGCGGGCGCCCACGCCTCCGGAAAGCTGCCGCAAGCGCTCCTGCTTGTCGGTCCTCGTGGCGTAGGAAAGCAGCGTCTCGCGCTGTGGCTTGCCCAGCTGATCCATTGCGAAGCATCGAGCCAGGAACCGTGCGGCCAATGCCGCCCGTGCCGACTTGTGGCTTCGCTGCAACACCCCGATGTGCACTGGTTTGTGCCGGTAGAGCTGAGCAAACGCGGGACGAGCACTGGAGACGCCGACAAGCAAGTCGAGCTAGTCGCCGATGCATTGGTTGAGGAAATGGCGGCGCGGCGGGAACAACCGTTGTACGCTCCCGTTGTAGGACTGGCGAGTCATCCGGTTGCGTCGGTCCGTCTACTGTTAAAGCGGCTGGCACTGACGCCGGCGATGGGCAAGCGGAAGGTGTTCATCGTCGGGGATGCGGAACGGCTGATCCCGCAGCTTGGGACGGAAGTCGCAGCGAATGCGCTGCTCAAAGCGCTCGAGGAACCGCAGGCCGACTCGGTAATCATTCTCACGGCCGCGGACCCCAACGCGCTGCTTCCGACGATCATGTCGCGCGTTGTGCTGGTTCGTGTGGCGCGAATCGCCGACAGTGACGTGACAGCTTTCGCGCAGCAAACGCTCGGAATTGACAGCAAAGCTGAATTGGCACAACGAGTTACGGACGCTGAAGGATGCATTGGCAAGCTCTTTGCGACAGTATCCGGCCGTACCGGGCAACCGGCTGACGATCTGGCAACACGGTTTCTGGAAGCTCCATGGTTGTTCGCGCTTGGGCAGGTGCCGTTTCAAGCACGCGGAGGCTTCACCGACATGCTGGACGCGTTGGCGACGAGATTGCGCAGTGAAGCCAGGCGCGGTGGCGATACCGAAAAGCTGGTGGAGGCGATCGCCCTGGTGATGGACGCACGCGATCTCGCGCAGGGCAACGTGAACCCGCAGCTTCTCGCTGCCGTATTGGCCGAGGACCTGCAAGTGACGAGACGGTCATGAAGCTGTCGCATCTGGACCACGCTGGCCGCGCCCGGATGGTGGACGTGGGCGACAAGCCAATGATGGATCGGTCAGCGGTCGCGACGGGGACGATTCGGATGTCGCCGGAAGCGTTCCGGCTGGTGGCCGACTTGGCCATCGCGAAGGGCGACGTGCTCGCAGTGAGCGAAGTCGCGGGAACGCTGGCGGCGAAACGGACGGCGGAGCTGATCCCGCTCTGCCACCCCCTGGGTCTCGACCATGTGGAGGTCGAGGCGAGCCTGGAGGAAGAGCTGCCGGGCGTGCGGATCCGGGCGAAGGTGCGAACAGTTGGTCGGACCGGCGTCGAGATGGAGGCAATAACTGCGGTCGCCGTAGCGTTATTGACCGTATACGACATGGTCAAAGCGGTCGACGGCAGCATGGTGATCGGAGATGTGCAGGTCGTGGAGAAGCAAAAGGCTCCACGCGATGCTTGACGGACGCTTGATGCAGGTGCAGCAGCTTGACTCACAGATGCAACAGGAGAGGAGTATGCAAACGAAAACTCAACGTTTGATACTGCGCGGCGGGATGATCGTGCTGGCCGCTCTGCTCGTCAGTACGGTGGGCGGGTGGGCTGGTGGCACGACGACCGACACTGAGCGTACGCCCGCATCGGGCACCGAGCTTGTCGGTGAACTGCGGTCGTTGCGCCAGCAGCTCGATGCCAAGCAGGGCGAGCTCGAAGTCGCCCGGCTGCAGCTCGACCGCGTCGACGCGATCATGCAGTACTCGACCCACTACCGGCTGCCCGCCGACATGGCGACGGCCGTCTATGACGTCGCGCTGAGCGAGGGGATCGATCCCGGCCTGGCCTTCCGTCTGGTGAAGGTCGAGTCCGGCTTCAACCCGCGCGCGATCAGTCACGTCGGCGCTATCGGGCTCACCCAGGTGCTGCCCAGCACGGCTCGGCTGTACGAGCCCGGGCTGACGACGCAGCAGCTGTATGACCGCGACACGAACCTGCGGATTGGGTTCCGTTACCTGCGGGATCTGCTCGATCGCTATCCCGCCAACATGTCGTTGGCGCTATTGGCCTACAACCGCGGCCCGGCGAAGGTCGAGCAGCTGCTGGGTGCCGGTCGCGATCCCGCGAACGGCTATGAAGCGGAAGTTATGAGGGGATTCCGGCACCACTAACCACGGGTGCCGGTCGGGTTACCGGCTCGGAATCAGCAGGACGTCACCGGGCCGGATCACACTTCGCAGCGTCAAATCGTTCGCTTCCAGCAGCGCCGCCAGCCCAATCCCGTGCTGGCGCGCGATGCCGCTGGCGGTCTCGCCGCGTGCCACACGATGGCGCGTGCCATCGGACGGCAGGCTGCTCACTCCGCGATACCGGGTTGAGACGCGGCGAACGCGGGGCTCGGGCGGGTTGCTCCAGGCACCGCGCGGGACCACGCGGCCGCTCATCGGCACGATGATCCGCTGACCAACCCGCAGCGCGTGCGAGCGCAGGTGGGGGTTCGCCGCCTGCAGCATGGTCACAGTCACCTTATAGCGCTGCGCGATGCCGGACAGCGTCTGGCCCATGCTGACATAGTGGTCCACGAATGTCACGCGCTCGTTGATCGGCAGATCGGCGTACCGTTCCGCGACGGCCGCTCCCCTGCCCCGCGGCACGCGCACCACCACGGCGCGCTGCGGCGGCGTGATGCCGCGGACAAACTGCGGATTCAGCTCCAGGAGCGCCGCGACGGTGGTATCGGCCAGCCGGGCTAAGACGTCCAGCCCGGTCGCATCCGGCACCGAAACCTCGTCGAACACGAGCGGCGGCAGGCGCTCGATATCGGTGAAGCCATAGCGGGTGGGCTGCTTGGCGATGAGCGCCGCGGCGATCAACTTCGGCACATAGTCGCGAGTTTCGCGCCGGAGATTGCGGCGGTCGGCGATCTCGAAGAAGGTCTGGTCATCCACGGTGTCGGGCTCGCCCGGCAGCCGGCGGATCTCCCGCTCGATGCGGCCCGCGCCCGCGTTATACGCCGCGGCCGCCAGATAGACGCTGCCGAGGCGCTGGACGAGGTCCTGGAGGTGATTGACCGCGGCGTCGGTCGCCTTGAACGGATCGCGCCGCTCGTCCACCCAGGGATCGATCTGCAAGCCATAGCCCCGACCGGTGGCCGCCATAAACTGCCACATCCCGACGGCACGGGCACGGCTCACCGCCGTATTGGACAGCCCGCTTTCGATCAACGTGAGATAGACCAGATCCTCCGGCAGGCCCCGCGCGCGCAGCCGCTCCCGGATCATGCCTTCATAGCGGCCCAGACGGGACAGCCAGATCTCAAAGCGGTCGCGGGCGTCGAGCTGGAAGAATTCCAGGTACTCGAGCACCCGGCGATTACCCGCGAAGTTCGAGACGTCGATGTCGAAGGTCGTCGTGGCGTCGCGGCCGAAGAGATCCTCCGCCTCCTTGCGCACGTCTTCACCGCGTACCGCCACGTTCGTGCGGGGCGCGGAGAGCGAGTCGGGGGACTTCGTGTGGAGGCTGTCCAGAGCTGTCTGATCGGCGGCGGAGTCTTGCTCGACCCTCGCGAGCGCCGTACCGAGCTGGACGGCGGAGCTGTCGCGGGTGGCCGCTTGGGCACCGGGCACCGCGGTTACAGGAGCAGGAGGAATATGTGCGCCAGCGCAGGCGGCGAGCGCCGCTGCACTCAACATCGAGAACCACACTGCCGTGAGTCGTCTCATCGTGTCGTCAGATAATTCCCAAGTAAGCGGTTTGTCGCATTCAGTACTGCAAGTGCCGCGCCGCGAGGCGGATCGACTTCCGTCAGACATGATCCAACCAGTCGCGTCGTCTCTTCCGCGCGCGCCGACAGCGAGACGATCACCACCGTCGCGTCGAACGCCCGCACCGCTTTCACACCCAGCAACTCGAACGTGAGCCGCGGTTGTACTGCCTGCTCCAATGCGTTCACGGCTGCAACCGCGCAGCAGCGCAGCTCGCCGGTTTGTGACGAAACGCCGTCCGATGATCCCTCGAACCGCCGGCCATCAGACCACGTCAGCACGACCTTGGCCCGGCAGCGGCCGTTTGCGAGCCGCTGAAACCCGAACTCCTGAAACCGCAGGCGCTCCTCGGGCACAGGAGCCGCCTCACTCGAACCGAACTTCGATCTGCTGTTTGACGCCCGAGTCCTGATTCGCTTCCACCACATCCACCTCGAGACGGGGACGTCCCTGTGCATCAGGCTCAGCCGAGATGACGAGAATGAGCCCGCTCTCGAATTCCACTTTCACGTGCCTGACGTCGGAGCGCACCGTGACATGTTTGACCGTCTCACCCCGTAACCGCGTCACAGCGCCGACCACGCGCCGGAGATCCTGCAGGTTCGCGGTGCTCACGAGAGACGCTCCGCGAGCAGCTGCGACAGCGCGGCGTCCGGGATCCGCTCGGCCTGGATGAACAGTGACGACTTCGAGGTGGCCTCCAGCGGATACGGCGTCCAAAACGACCGGCGCCGACCCGGGAGTGACTCAGACGCGGCGCGAAACGACAACACCAGCTGCCAAGCCGACGTATTCGCATGACGCTCGGCGACCGCGTCCACATGCCAAACCTGGTCCCCGTGCGCAATCACTCGCCATGACATGGCTCACCTCGAGGGCGGACCCTAGCGCAAAGGGCCCCCAATATGAGGGTTAGCTTGTGACCGGTCAATGGTTTAGCGCCTTCCAGCGATGCTGCGGTGGGTAATCAGTCGTCCCTGGTAACGTAGGCGCGGAAACGAGTTGCCAGGTCCCGCGTGACGGGTCCGGACACCCCCTTCCCGATCGACCGGCCGTCGAGCTTTGAAATCCCTATGACCTCAGCCGCGGTTCCGGTCAGGAACACCTCATCCGCGGTGTAGAGGTCGTAGCGGTTCATCGGCAGCTCTTCGATGGCGTATCCCGCCTCGCGGCCGAGCTCGATCACCGTGTCCCGCGTGACGCCGCGGAGGATGCCCGTGTACGGCGGGGGCGTCTTGAGTGTGCTGTTGGACACGGCGAACAGATTCATGCCGCTCGCCTCGGCGACATAGCCGCCGGAGTCGAGCATGATCACCTCATCCACCCCGGCGGCGATCCCCTCGACCTTGGCGAGGATGTGCGAGAGGTAGTTGAGGGACTTCACACGGGGAGACAGGGACTCCCGGTGCAGAATGGGCGTGGCGGCGGTCACCGCGGTGAGCCCCTGCTCGTAGCGGTCCTGCGGCCAGAGCTTGATCGTGTCGAAGATGCAAAAGACGGTCGGCTTCGGACATTTCCGGGGGTCGAGTCCCAAATCGCCAACGCCACGCGTGATGACCAGCCGAATGTAGTTGTCTTTGATCCCGCTCTTCGTAACGCCTTCCTCGACCATGCGCCCCATCGCTTCCTTCGTCATGGGGATTTCGAGCCAGATCGCTTTGGCCGACGCGTACAGCCGGTCGAGGTGGGAGTCCAGCCGGAAGACACGGCCGCCGTAGGCACGGATGCCCTCGAACACGCCGTCGCCATACAGGAGGCCGTGGTCGAATACAGAAACGACCGCGCTGCCGCGGTCGTACCACGTCCCATCGATCCACACGATTGAGGGCATCGGAGGGAATTTGCCTCCGATGCCCTCACCTGACAACAGGGGTCTAGAGGCTAGTGGTGGAGCCCGTCGTCGTCGTGTCCATCGTGATCGTCATCCCGGAACGCGTCAATCGACGCCTGGATCCGGTCCCGCACCGCGTTTTCGTTGGGTTGACCCTTGTTCGCGGACGACGGATCAACCAGCGCGGCACCAGCGGCGTTCAAGAACCACGTCGCGATATCGACCCGCAGCGTGACATTGGCCTGCTGCCCGTCGCTCACCGTCAGCGGAGTGGGAAGCGAGACTTCCTGTTTCGCGTTCAGGTCGGATGTAAACGTGAAGTCGCTCCGCGTCCCAGCATGGCTGAACGTGCCCGTCACGCGAATCGACGCGCCATCGAACGAAGGATGCACCTCGAACTCCAGCTCGTCATACATGCCCGCAGGCGCAGCGACGCTGATCATGGTTTCCGTCGCGGTCGCACCGAGCGGAAGCGTGACCAGCGTCGGCCCCGTCTCGAACTCTTCGCAGTCATCGTTGCCCACAATGTCGTCGCACGCGGCCGCTTCGACCCGCTTCAGCTCGATTTCCCGCAACACGAGCTGGGCGCTGCGCACGATGACCGTGTCGTTGCCCATGATGATCAGGGTACTGTCGCCGGCCGTGACGACGGCCGGTGCACCGGTCACACCAGCGGCCAGCGCAGCACTCGGTGTCGCACCGGCCGGACGCACCGATGATACGGCAAGGCTGAGTCGACCGGTGCTGTCCGTGCAAGCAGCAAGCAGCGCGGCAGCGAGCGGCGCCGCGAAAAGTCCGAACCGTGTGTTCATGGACTCCTCCTTAAATGGTCGCCCATTGCGGAGGCAATCGCTGTACCATTCGTAAGTCGTTGCGATAAGATGAGTTTTGTTTCGTGATGCGCTTCACACTGACTCGCTTCGGACTCTTACTGCCTCGAAACGAGTCGCTCCGCGGCGCGCGTGGCGCCGACTTTCCGATACAGTGCGATCGCCCGCTCACGAGCCTCGCGAGCGCCATCGACGTCACCATTGGCGGCCAATGACTCGCTGAGGTCTCGCTCGATGTCGGCGAGCGTATCGGTGCTCCCGAGCTCTCTGGCGAGCTCGGCGGCTTTCACGAGCAGCGCGACAGCGCCCGGAACATCGCGCGTGGCGCGCGCCGCGGCCGCTTGCACCCGCCAGACCTCCGGCAGACCGGCCTGGAATCCGATTCGCTTGTAGCGCTCCGCTGCCTGCTTGAGCTCCGCGACCGCGAACGCAGGATCGCCGAGCGCGACATGGAGTTCCGCGCGGCCGGTCGTGGCGAGCGCGACGAGCTGCTCGTCGCCGGCCTGGGTGGCGAAGCGCACCGCTTCTTCCGCGGCGCCGAGTGCTGCCCGAGGATTGCCCTGATCGCGCAGGCTGATGCCGATGTTGTGATACGTCTCCGCGATGCCCCGGACGTACCCGACCTGTTGATAGGCGACGAGCGCGAGCCGATAGCTGGCGAGCGCGGCCTCGTGGTCGCCGCGGATATTCGCGAGAATGCCGAGGTTGTTGAGCCCGCGGGCTTCGGCCGCGTGATCGCGCAGGGTGCGCGCGACCTCGAGTGCGGCGTTGAAGTGCGCCTCCGCTTCCGCGACGTCGCCGTGGCGCAGCGCGATCGCACCCCGATAATTGCGCGCGCGGAGCTCGGCGATCCGGTCGCCCGCGGCATGCGCCAGGGTCCACGCGCGCTTGGCCCAGTCCGCCGCGGCGGCGTATTCCCCGAGGCGCCCGTGGGCTTCCGCGGCGAGCAGCGCGCTGCGGGTTCTGCCTTCGCGCAGGGGTGCGGGCAGCCGCGCCAATGCCTCCAGCACGTCGCGGTGACGCCCGGCGGCCGACCAGCCTTCCACCTCCCGGAAGAACGCCCATTCGTCGGACCAGGAGCCGGCGCCTTCAATCGTCACGCGACATCACCAGGCGATGGCGTACTCGGTGAACGACAGGATGTTCGCATCGATCTCGTCGAGCTCTTCGAACTTGACCGATCCGACTCGGAACCAGGGTGCTGTGGAGGTTTCCCGGCGCCACAGATCGAGTGTGTGTTCGATCGAGCTATCAGCGGCATCGACGTCACCATCGCCGTCGAAATCGTGGTTCGCATTGTAGTAGTAGAGCTTGAGGCGAGCAGGCTGATTGGGATTGAATTGCAGTCCTGCCGGCTCGAATCGGAACGCGAACCGCGCGGGATCGATCACGGTGATCGTGATCTGGATCGAATCTCCAGCCTGGAAGGCGGTCCCATCGGGTTTGCGTAGCAGACCGTCGCCCGGTACCTCGAACCGCAGGAAATCCTCGGCACTGGCTGCAGGCTGGTAATCGAGGCGCACCTCTCGGCCCTCACCCACTTTCGCCCAAAAGCGCGCGACGGTTGAATCGAGCGGCGGCGCGAGCGTGTCCTGCTGGATGATGTGGAGCTGCGCGTTCGGAACACCGTCCGGCCCGGAGCTGTCACTGCAGCTCAGGACCACAGCGGCGCTGCAGATCAACAAGAGTCGACGCATTACAAAAGTCCCCGCGATAGAGGTTCAGACACCCACGTTGCATGCCACAGACCAGCAGAACTCGTTGCTACATCTCGTCTTTCCCGAAGCGGCCTGAACCGTCTCGGGCCAGTTGTCTCACTCCGATGCAGTCTCGTCCGAGCCTCCACCCTCCAGCAGACGCTGCAGGCGGGACCGTGAAATTCCGAGCCTTCGTGCTGCTTCGGAGCGATTGCCGCCCGTCGCCTCGAGCATCGCGCGAGCCGCGGCTCGCACGACGTCATCCAGTCGCGCGGGAAACGGCAGTCCCCCGGCCGGCTGAGTGGGCGCCGGCGACGTCCCCAGCTCGTCGAGCTCCAGGGTGCCGGGCGGCGAAAGCAGGAGCCCCCGCTCCATCGCATTGCGCAGCTCGCGGACGTTGCCGGGCCAGGCGTGCGCGAGCAGGGCCCGTCGCGCATCGGCCGTCAGCGGCGGTTGGGGCAGGCGGTACTGTGTGCTAAACCGGGTCAGGAACGCCTCGGCGAGCAGCAGGACGTCCTCCCCGCGCTCACGCAGCGGCGGCAAGTGGAGGCTGATGACGTTGAGGCGGTAGAACAGGTCTTCGCGAAACTGTCCGTCGCGGACCTCGGTCGTCAGATCGCCATTCGTGGCCGCGATGATGCGCACGTCCACGTGGCGGCTTTGCGTCGCGCCGAGGCGTCGAGTCGTTTTGTCTTCCAGCGCGCGCAGCAGCTTGGATTGCAGCTCGGGCGCGAGCCGGTTGATCTCGTCGAGGAGCAGCGTTCCGCCGTCGGCGGCCTCGAACAGTCCCGGCTTGGCGGTCTTGGCATCGGTAAACGCGCCGCGCTCGTGTCCGAAGAGCTCGCTCTCGAGGAGCTGCGCGGGGATCGCGGCGCAGTTCAGCTCAACGAAGGGTGCCGCGGCACGTGGCCCACCATAATGAAGGGCACGCGCGAGCAGCTCCTTGCCGGTGCCGGTTTCTCCCGTGATGAGCACGGTCGCGTCGGCGTGGGGGAGCACCCGTGCGGCGCGCTCGAGCGT
>Ga0070694_100001099_pt1 | contig 15464 bp, 12 predicted proteins | sample KBSK1251metaG_FD_65470 | JGI IMG/M metagenome (GOLD analysis project Ga0070694, IMG submission 65470) | Corn, switchgrass and miscanthus rhizosphere microbial communities from Kellogg Biological Station, Michigan, USA - KBS K1-25-1 metaG | ecosystem: Host-associated > Plants > Roots >... | reverse complement strand
CGTCGAGCACCCGTGGATGGTCGGCCGCCTTCGCGGCGATCTCCGGACCGATGCCGGCGGGATCGCCCGCCGTAATCGCGACGACTGGTTTCCTCTGTGCCATCAGGCGCGTGCGTCGTAGGGGCCGACCTTCAGGTCGGCCCGATAGTCGTAGGGGCCGACCTTCAGGTCGGCCCGACAGTCGTAGGGGTCGACCTTGAGGTCGGCCCTATAGTTCCAGCAACAACCAGTCCGCCACGACCTTCGGGCTGGCGTTGCGGTCGAGCGCCGCGAGCGCGCGATCCACCGCGGCGTACGCGCGCTGGCTGCGCTCCGCGTCGAACGACGAGGACAGCTTCTCGAGCCGCGCCTCGAGATCCGCGTTGGCGAGCATCCCGCGGTCCGCCCGGCTGGCGATGATGCCGACGTCGCGGAGCAGCGACCCGAGCGATCGCAGGCGGACGGCGAGACGGTTGCGCTCCTCCGCCGGCGTGCCCTTGCCTTCCGTGAGGCCGCGAGCGAGGGTGATGCGTCTGACCGGATCGGCGTCGCGCGCCGTTGCCTGGAGGATCCGTTCGGCGTCTTCGCGCGCCTCGGTCAGGTCGTCCGATCGCGACTCGAGCGCCCGGCCGACGCTGCCGTCCGCGTCGGCGGCCGCCGCGCGCGCCTCGTGCTCGGAGCACCCGTGGTCGCGCATCAGCACGCGCGCGACCTCGCCCGGCGTCAGCGGCCCGAACCGCAGCCGCGGGCAGCGTGAGAGCACTGTCGGGAGCAACGCATCCGGAATCGACGACACGAGCATGAACACCGACGTGGAGGGCGGCTCCTCGAGTGTCTTCAGCAGCGCGCTCTGCGCATCCGCGCCCGCCGCGTCCGCCTCGTCAATGATGACGACCCGTCGCCTGCCTTCGAAGGGGCGGTACTGCGACCGGTCGATGACGTCGCGAAGCTGCTCGATCTTGATCGAACCCGACTCGCCGGGCTCGACGACGATGACGTCGGGATGCGTGCCGCGCGCGATGCGGCGGCACGACGCGCACTCACCGCAGGCGTCACGCTCGAACTCGCCGGTCTCGTAGGCCGGGTCCCGCTGCGCAGTTGCGTAGGCCGGGTCCCGCTGCGCGGCTGATTCCGCGTGCAGCGGACCCGGCGTGAGCGCGTAGGCCGGGTCCCGCTGTGCAGGTGATTCCGTGCGCAGCGGACCCGGCTTCAATACCGGCTGCAGGCAATTGATCGCCTGCGCGACGGCGATCGCGGTGAGGCGCTTGCCGACGCCGGCAGGACCGGCCATCAGGACGGCAGGCGGCATCGAGTCGCGCGCGATCGCGCGCGAGAGCAGCGACAGCAGGCGGGAGTGACCGGCGATCGTGCGGAACGGCACGATGCATTATCTATCGCCTGAAAACTCTTCCCCAGAAGCCGCGCTTCCGCGGCTCGGGGGCGGATGGCGTTTCGACGGGGACGGCAACGGCGGGTGTCGCTGCGGCGGGCGGCGCTTGCGTGTCCACGCGCGCCGGCGCCGGCTCGTGGAGACGATCGACGGGCGTGAGCGCGGGGGACTGTGCAACGCCCGACGTCGCGGCAACCACGGGGCGCGCGCCCGCGTCGCCCGAGGTCGCCACCGCGTTGTAGATGTTCGTGTGCAGCGGGCAATAGTCGTCCGGCTCGGTGCCGCGCACGAAGTACTCGGTGTAGACCATCGACCGATCGGTCGCCTGGCCGTCGTGGTCGAACACGATTGCGCCGCGGCAGCCGTCGGTCGGCAGCTTGCCGCTCAGACGGCAGACCGTCACGGGCACGACCGTCGACGGCATCATGAAGCGATCAGGCCTGTCGCCGCGCGTCGCGGCGGCCATGAACCGTCCCCACATCGGCACCGCGAGCTCGCCGGCGTAGCCGTTGGCGATGATCGTCCGCGGCATGTCGTAGCCGAGCCAGACACCGGCGACCAGGTGCGGCGTGAAGCCGACGAACCACGCGTCGCGATAGTCGTTGGTGGTGCCGGTCTTGCCCGCGGCGGGCAGCGTGAAGCCGACGCGGCGCGCCTGCCACGCGGTGCCGCCGTTGATCACGTCGCTCATCATCGACGTCATGATGAAGGCGGTCGAATCGCTCAGCGCGCGCTCCGCGCGCGTCGACGACATGTAGAGCACCTGTCCCGACGCATCCTCGACGCGCCTGATGAGCGAGGGCGGCGTCACCATCCCCTGGTTCGCAAACGCCGAATACGCGCTGGTCATCGACAGCAGCGACACTTCTCCGGAGCCGAGCGCCAGCGACGGCACCGCGGGCAGGTTGCTGATGCCGAGGCGCTGCGCGTAGCGCACCGCGGTCGGGATGCCGACCTGCTGGAGCATCTGCACGGCGGCGCGATTGCTCGACACCTTGAGCGCCGCGCGCATGGTCATCGGGCTGTTGTCGCCGTGGTCGTCGGGCACCCACGCGCCCTGGAGCGTCGCGATGGGATTGTCCAGGCCGGTAATCACCGTCGCGGCCGTGAATCCCTGCTCGAGCGCCGCCGCGTAGACGAACGGCTTGAACGCCGAGCCCGCCTGCCGGCGCGCCTGCGTCGCGCGGTTGAAGCGGCTCTCATCGAAGCTGCGGCCGCCCACCATCGCGCGCACCTCGCCGGTCATCGCATCCATCGCGACGACCGCCGCCTGCAGCGGGTCGGGGCCGCGGTCGGCCCGCGGGTTCCGCTTCAACTGGCGCTGCTCGATCTCCGCGATCGAGCGGGCGACCTCGGCCTCCGCCGCCTTCTGCATGTCGAGGTCGATCGTCGTGTAGACCTTCAGGCCGCCCTGGTACACGCGGTCCCACCCGAAGCGCTGCACCAGCTGCTTGCGGACTTCTTCCTTGAAGTACTCGCCGTACGCCTCCTCGGAGCGGAGCGCATCGGCCAGGCGCGGACGGCTGCGCACGGCGGTCTGATAGGTGGCCGCATCGATGGCGTCGTTGTCGCGCATCGCCTGGAGCACGACGTTGCGCCGCGCCAGCGCGCGATCCAGGTTGATGGTCGGCGCGTAGGTGGACGGCGACTTTACCAGGCCTGCGAGCAGCGCCGCCTCCTCGACGTCCAGATCGCGCGCGTGCTTGCCGAAGAAGCCGAGCGACGCCGCCTCGATGCCGTAGAGGCCGTCGCCGAAATAGACCTTGTTCAGATAGAGCTCGAGGATCTGATCCTTGGTGAACTCGCGCTCGATTCTCCACGCGAGCACCGCTTCTTTCATCTTGCGCCGCAGCGTCTTGTCCGACGAGAGGAAGCTCTGTCGCGCGAGCTGCTGCGTCAGCGTGCTGCCGCCCTGCGCCGCGCGATGCGCGCGCAGGTTGTTCGCCGCCGCGGCGAATATGCGGATCGGATCGATGCCGCCGTGATCGTAGAAGCGCTGATCCTCGATCGAGATGATCGCGCGCACCAGGTGCGGTGAGACGTCCGACAGCGGCGTCTCGACGCGACGCTCCTGGAAGATGGTGAACGCCGTCCGGTTGTCCTTGTCGTACAGCGTCGTCGCCTGCGCCATCGCGCTGATGTCGCGCAGCTCCGCGGCGTCGGGCAAGTCCTGGAGGACCGAGTAGGCCAGCCAGATCGATCCGGCGAGGATGCCGACCGTGATGATGGCGAGACTGGCGAGCGCCGTGTCGAACGCGCCGGGATGAGCTCGCCGGATTCGCCAGAGACGTCTGCGTGTTGCTGAAATGTAGTGATGAAGAGCGTCGAGCATGAGACCCGTCGTCCAATGTCGCAACGGGTGTGCCACTGGTGGCACTTCGATTGCTGATGTGCCAGTGGGGACATCTCGCCATGGTGGTCGAACGGATCTGGGCGGCGGCGCTGGGAATGACTATCGTTTTCGCCGTTTCCAGCATGTGGATGAAACAATCCGCGACGCCACCGCTGCCGGCGATCACACTTCCCGCAGCACACACCACAGCCGTTACCGACAGCGCGCCTCGCGTATTACCAACTCGAGACGACGATTGGGCTGATCCGCGCGTCGACCTCAACGGCAACGAAGTGGACGATGCGGTAAGCGATTACCGAGTCGATAGACAGGGCGAGTTGTACGAGCGGCACGCTCCCGACACCGCGCTGCTCCGCCTGTCGGCTCCGCGGTTGTAAATCCCAAAGCCCAAATCCCAAAACCCAAATCCCAAGAAATCCAGAGAAATCCCAAAAATCAAAGTTCATTTGGGACTTGGGATTCGGGATTTGGAATTTGGGATTTGACCGGTGCGGGTAACCGCATCCAGAAGAGCAGCCCGAACAGGCTCGAGACGAGCAGGTGCGCGAAGATGAGCAGCGAGATGGCCACCGCTGCCTCGCGAGGGACGCCGAGCGGCGCGAGCAGGATGGCGTGCAGCTGTTCGCGAAGTCCCAGCCCGTTGACCGACACGGGGATGTTGCTGAGCAGCGACGCCGTGGTGACGGCGGTGAGGAGCGTCAGGTATGGCGGGTGCGCGGTGGTGTTGATCAGGAGGAACGCGCGGTAGACGGCCGTCAGCACGAAGAAATAGGTCGCGACGACCGCGGCTGACTGCGCGACGATCCGCGGCCGCCGCGCGGCCAGGGCCATGTCGTGGCGAAAGCGCTGCGCGCGTTCCGCCAGACCGACTGCCAGCGACCCGAAGCGCGAGAGCCGCCGCGGCAGCCCGCCGGTCCCGCGCGCCGCGAGCACGAGCCCGCCGACGAGACACACGGCGATCGCGGTGACGAACGCGCGCGTGGCCACGAACTGGGGCGACGGGTCCGGCGCAATCCAGTACATCGTCGTCGCCAGCACCGCGAGCAGTCCGATGCTCAGGAGCCGATCGAGCACGATCGACGCGGCAATCGGCCGGTAGCCGTGGTGCCGCCCAAGGTAGTAGACCTTGGCCATGTCGCCGCCCACGGTAGACGGGAAGAAGTTGTTCAGGAAGATGCCGATGAAGTACTGCTGGACCGCGGTGCCGACCGTGACCGGTACGCCCGATGCGGCGAGTATCTGCTTCCACCGCCACGCGTACAAGACCTGACCGCCCAGCACGGCTGACAACGACATCAGATAGAACCAGAGCGGCATCGTCGCGAAGAGCGAGCGGAGCGCCGTCAGGTCGAGGCTGCGGAACAGCAGGAACAGGAGGCCGACCGAGATCACGCATTGCGCCGCGAAGGTGAGATGTTTGCGGGTCATCGGGTCAATGTTCGGGCAGCGCGACCTCCGAACAATCCGGCTGCGACGGGGGCGGGAGCGATGTCCGAAGGTAGTCGGCAATCTCCGGCGCGTCAACTGCCGCCGCCAGGCACGCGAGCCGTGCGCGCTGCGTCTCGTCGGCCTTCGCACCGGCCCGCAGCAGCACCTGCACCACTTCCACCTGCCGCGACTCGACGCCGGCCTCGAGCGGCGTGAGCATCGCGGGCGCGGCACGGTGCTCGAACGGCACCGCTTCGGCGTGATTGGGATCGGCGCCGCCGTTCACCATGCGAAAGACCGTGGCGATGTCGCCGTTGTGCGCCGCATCGGCCAGCGAGACGTCGCGGCTCGCCCACAGCGGCTCGTAGCGCACGATCGCGAGGACCAGGGCGACGACGGTCAGGACGATGAGCGCCGCCGGCGCGAGGCCGGCGATGCGTACGATCGTCCGCTCGTCGAGGCGCACGGTTCGAGCGGAGATCGGGCCGCGCGACGCGAGCAGCGCGATGAGCGCGCCGGCCGCGCCCGCAGCCAGCCCGCCGAGCGCGATGCGCGCGAGGCGATCGTTGGCGAACGCCGGGCGGAACAGGCGGCGGTTGATGGCGGCCGTGTCGTCAACCGACGGATCGCGCACCATCGCGCGGATGTTGAGGAACGACGGATCCTCGAGCTCGTACGACCAGGTCGTCCCTTCTCGCAACTCGCCGTGCGCGAGGGAAAAGCGATCCTCGAGCGCGGCGCGCTGCGACGCGCTCACGTCCGCACGCCAGCGCACGTTGATGGGCACCGGACGCGCCGGTATAATCGCCGCCAACACACCAGCGCCGGCGGCGCCACACACGACGAAAGCGAGTACGGCAACCCTGAGAGCGCGCAACGCGCATATCCTAGCACTCGCATACCTGTGCGCCGGCGTGCTGGCGGTCTCGATCGCGTACTGCCTCTATCACCTCCCGTTCGAGATCGGCGACACCCTCGGCAACCTGCTGCAGCTCACCGACACCACGGTCACACGCATCTTCGCGAGCACGATGCAGCTCCAGGGCTTCATGCGGCCGATGACGTGGGCGACCATGAAGGTCGTCTTCGACGCGTCGGGCGGCCAGTACTTCCTCGCCTTCAGGACGCTCCACGTGCTGAGCGTGGTCGTGCTCCTGTTCGCCTTCGCGCGTCTGACGCGTGTGGAATCGACGGTCACGCTCGGCGTCGCGCTGATCGCGATGGCGGCGGTCCTGGGCATGCCCGCCTTTCACGACACGATGAACGAGACCGAGCTGAACACCAAGCTCACGCTCGCGGCAATCTGCCTCGTCGTGCTGAACCTCGCGGCGTCGCAGCCGCGGGTCTGGAAGGACGCGGTGGTGCTCGTCCTGCTCGTCTATGCGCTGCTCGCCAACGAGCTCGGCCTGCTGCTGTGGGTGTGCATCGCGGCCGCCCATCTCGTCGGCTTTCGCGGCGTGTCGCGCAACGGGGTCATTGCCGCGACCGCGCTTCTCGCCCTGTACTTCTACGTCCGGTTCCTGCAGCTGCACGTCGGCACACCGTCGCTCAACGAGCGAAGCTCCGGCTTCGGCTTCCGCGTCCGGAGCGCCAACGAGCTCGTCGAGATGTTCGGCGGCAGCCCGCTCCCCTTCTACGCCTACAACGTCGTCTCGTCGCTGCTGATGGTGCTCTTCTCGGAGCCGCGCGCCGGCGTATTCGGCTTCGTCCGCGATCTCGTGGATTCGAAGCTGCAATCCGGCAACGTGCTGGCCGTCGCGACGTCCATCCTATCGACGGGAGTGACGATCTGGTTCGTCACGCAGCGGTGGCGCCGATGGCTGCGCTGGGATCTGGCGTACAACGATCAGCTGTTTCTCGTCTCCGCCGCCGTCATCGCGGCCAATGCGGCGATCAGCTTTCCGTACGTCAAGGACGTGGTGATGAACATTGCGTCGGTGTTCTACTGCCTCGGGCTGTGCATGGCGCTGCGTGAGCTGGTCGAGGTCATGGCCGCGCGCCCGCTCAGGATCGACCGCGCGGTGCTCGCGTGCGCCGTGCTGCTGCTCCTCTCGGCCGGCTGGACGCTTCGGGCGGCCGCCTTCTACGCCGACATGCGGGTCCGCGCGTTCAAGTCGCAGGTCGACTGGGTGTTCGTCGACGATTGGCTTCGCGATCAGCACGTCGCGGTGACGACGCCGCGGCAGCGCGAACTGGTCGAACAGCTGCGCGCGCAGATGGTGGCGATGCCGGTGCCGAAGGTCTACCTCGACCCGCCGTGGGTGAGGAATCTGCTCACGCCCGATTGACAGAGGCCTGTTTTCAAGCGAGTATCTCAAGTCCCGCAGTATCAAATGGTTCCAAGGCGAGAGCTCGTCAGCATCGTGCTGCCGGTGTACAACGAGGCCGCGACGCTGTCGCAGTTGATCGAGCGTCTCGACCGCGTCATGCGCACGATGAGCGGACGCTACACGTTCGAGTTCGTGCTCGTGGACGACGGCAGCGTGGACGAGACGCTCGACACGGCCCGGCACCTTGCCGCGGTTGACGATCGGATCAAGGTCGTCGCGCTGCGCCGCAACTACGGGCAGACCGCGGCGCTGCAGGTCGGCTTCGACCACGCCGACGGCGACGTCGTCATCTCGATGGACGCGGACCTCCAGCACTTCCCGGAGGACATCCCTGCGTTTCTCGACCGCATCGAGCAGGGCTACGACGTCGTCTGCGGCTGGCGGTCGGACCGGCGCGAGGGCCTCGCCAGGCGCTGGCCGTCGAAAGCGGCCAACTGGCTCGTTCGGAAGCTGACCGGGCTCACGGTGCACGACGTCGGCACGACGTTTCGCGCCTACCGGGGCGACGTCGTGCGTCAGCTGCGTCTCCTTGGCGAGCACCATCGCTTCATCCCGGTGCTGGCGAAGAACCTCGGCGCCACGATCACCGAGGTGGAGATCAAGAACATCGAACGCCCGGTCGGGAATTCGAACTACGGGTTGTCGCGGACGCTCAACGTCCTGCTCGACATCGTGTTCCTGGTCTTCTACGTGAAGTACCTCGATCGGCCGATCCGCGTGTTCGGCCGGCTCGCGCTGGCGTGCTTCGGCCTCGCGGCGATCATCCTGGCCGTCCTCGGGTTCCTGACGATCGCGTATCACGTCGCCGCGGTGCGCGAGCGAAGCGGATGGTTCCTGCTCGCGCTCGTGCTGCTCGTCAGCGGCGTCCAGTTCCTGCTCTTCGGCCTCGTCTCCGAGGTCGTCGTGCGGATGTACTTCTATCCGGGCCAGGCCAAGCCGTACCTCGTTCGCAGCATTTCCAGGAGCGGTGTCTCGAGCGGCATTGTTCCGGGCGAGCGAAGCGAGTCGAGGGGCATTGTCCCGAGCGAGCCAGGCGAGTCGATAGGCCTTGCCCCGAGCGAGCGAAGCGAGGCCGGCGCGCCGCGGTAGGACGCGTCATGTGCGGGATCTTCGGATTCGTCGACGCGGCGAGGGCGCTTCCGCCGATCGGGCAGCTGTGCCGCCTCACCAACCTGCTCGCCCACCGCGGCCCTGACGGCGGCGCCTACTGGACCGAGCACGGCGTTTTCTTCGGCCACCGGCGGCTGTCGATCATCGACCTGGCCGGCGGCGATCAGCCGATGGCCTCGTCCGACGGCCGCTACCTCATCACCTTCAACGGCGAAATCTACAACTACCCCGAGCTGCGTGAGGAGCTGAGAGGAGAAGGCGTCGTCTTCCGGACGACATCCGACACCGAGGTGATCCTCGAGGCGTACGCGAAGTGGGGTGTCGATGCGATCGCGCGGCTCGAAGGGATGTTCGCGTTCGGCCTGTTCGACCGCATCGAGCGCACGCTGCTGCTCGCGCGCGACCGCTTCGGCGAGAAGCCGCTGCTCTACGCGGCCGAGGGGTCACGCGTGGCGTTCGCGTCGGAGCTGGCGCCGATCGCGGCGGCCGGTGTGGCCGGCCGCGAGATCGATCTCGACGCGCTCGGCGGCTATCTCTGCCTCAACTACGTCCCGGGTCAGGCGACAATGCTCCGCCAGGTGCGGCGGGTCGCGCCCGGCCAATGGCAGCTGTACGGACCCGAAGGGCTGCGCGCGACGCGTCAGTACTGGACGCTGCGCCCCGGCCTCCTCGACGTCAGCGGGCACAGCGACGATCAGATCCTCGATGAATTGCAGGCGCGTCTCGACGGCGCGGTTCGCATCGCGCTGCGAAGCGACGTGCCCGTCGGCCTGTTCCTCTCGGGCGGTGTGGACTCGTCGATCGTCGCGCAGAGCGCCGCGCGTCTCGGCCGTCTCGAGCATGCGTTCTGCGTGGACTTCGCGGAGCAGGCGTTCTCGGAGTGGCCGCGTGCGTCGGCGGTCGCGCGTGCGCTCGACGTGCCGATCGCGCGCGTCGGCCTCGACGTCGGCGTCCTCGGCGAATTTCTCGACGTCGCCGGCCATCTCGACGATCCGCTCGCCGACTCCTCGGCGATGGCGGTCTGGACCGTCGCGCGCGCCGCGGCGTCGAAGGTCAAGGTCGTCCTCAGCGGCGACGGCGGCGACGAGCTGTTCGGGGGATATCTCACGTATCCCGCGTCGGCGTGGCACGCGCGTCTTCACCATCTGCTGCCTGCCGCCGCGTGGCGGGCCGCGACGGCCGCCGCGAGCCACCTGCCGATGAACGACGGCGTGAAGGTCGGCGCCGACTACAAGCTGCATCGCTTCCTGCGCGCGATGCCGATGCCGACCAGCACCGCGCACTTCACCTGGAACGGGACGTGGCTGCCCGATGCCGCCGCGACGTTCGTGCGCGGCGACGAGGCGCGCCGCGCAGCGGCCACCGCGCTGGAGCGCGTGGCGCACTCGCACGGCCTCGACGGCCGTCCCTCGCTCTCCGCATTGCAGCTGGCGGACGTCCGCGAATACCTGCCGAACGACATCCTCTCGAAGGTCGATCGCGCGACGATGGCGCACGGGCTCGAGAGCCGGGCACCGCTGCTCAACGCCGCGGTCGCGGAGCTCGCGCTGTCGCTCCCCGATCGCCTTCGCGTGGACGGCACGCGAACCAAGGTGCTCCTCCGCCGGCTCTGCGAACGCCACTTCGGCGAGTCGCACGCGGCAGCGGCGAAACAGGGGTTCAGCCTGCCGATTCACCGTTGGCTGCGCACGGAAGGCCGCGAGCTCATGACCGGCCTTCTGAGTCCCGAACGCGTCACCGCGCTGGGCGTGCTCGATACGGCGGCCGTGTCGCGGGCGGTTGGCGCGCATCTCTCCGGTCGCGCGACGCTGGGCTGGGAGCTCTGGGGATTGATGGTGCTCGTCGCCTGGCACGAGCGCCGCGTCGCCTCGACGCCGGCGCTTCCCGACGCCGACCTCCGCCCCATCCCCGTGCCCTCGGACGCGGCAAACGCCGCCGCCCGCTGAGCTCGCAACCGCGCGCCCGACCTGCTACGCTCCCTCCTTTTGAAATCGGCCGCTTCCGGCCTCAGCCAGGACGACAGCACATTGGCATGAACGGTATCTTCCTGTTTTCGATGATTGGTGAACGACGGCGTGGCAGCGCGGACAGACGAGTCGAGCCGCGCGGCGGCCGGCGGTGCGTTGACAAGGTGAGGCTTGCCGTCTTCGCGGCGCTGTGCGCGCTCCTCGTGCCCCCCGAAAACGGCCCGCTCCCGGAATACTGAGCGAGCCCGGACTACGACGGGTTGTACTCGACCAGGCGTGGTTCAGCACGACGGTCGGAGGCGGCGCTTGGACGGCGCTTGCCGAACTCCGTCAGAATCGTCTCGAGCACGGGCAGCATCATCCCCGCGCGCTTCGCGCGGATGACGAGGTCCCAGCAGGGCTCGAACTTCTTCCAGCCGGCCGCATACGCAAAGTGGCGCATGCCGCGCATCGCGCTGCCATGCGTCGCTGCGCCGCGGAGGATCGATCCCCACCGGTAGAAGTCGCGATACGCGCGGTGATACCCCTGCTCGAGCTCGTCCGCCGACATGCGGGCCGGACGAAAGACCGCGTGACGCGTGTCGTACCGATCCCAGTCGTGAATCGTGATCCGCTTCTGCGCGGCCATCCTGGCGTACAGCGCGGTGCCCGGGTACGGCGTGAGGATGTGGAACGTCGCGGTCTCGATGCCGTGCTCGATCGCCCACTCCACCGTCCGCTCGAACACCGACACATCGTCGCCGTCCATGCCGAACACGAAGCTGCCGTTGACCATCACGCCAAGGCCGTGCAGCCGGCGGATCGCGTCGCCATAGTTGCGGCGCAGGTTCTGAAACTTGCGCTGCTCGAGCAGGTTCGTCGCGTCGAGCGTCTCGAAACCGACGAAGAGGCTTCGCAGCCCGCAATCGACCGCGCGTTCGAGCAGGTTCGGCGCGAGCACCGCGTTCACCGTTCCAGCCGCCTGCCAGAGGCGGCCCATCCCGCGCATGCCGTCGAAGAGCGCGGCGGCGAAGCGAGGGTTACCGAACAGGTGATCGTCGAGGAAATAGAGATGCCGCCCCGGCAGGCGCTCGATCTCGGCGAGCGCGGCATCGACCGTCTGAGTGTAGAAGGACCGGCCGCCCTCGAAGAACGCCTCCTTGTAGCAGAAGTCGCAGACGTGCGGGCAGCCGCGTGACACGACGATCGAATTGGGCACGAGGTAGAGGTGGCGCTTGATCAGATCGCGGCGGATTGGAGGAAGCTCCGCCAGCGTGCGGATCTCCGATCGATAGACGCGGCCCGCCTGCCCGCGCCTGAAGTCCGCGAGAAACCTCGGCCACGTGTCCTCGCCCGGGCCGAGGAAGATCGTGTCCGCGTGCGGCATCGCTTCGTCGGGCAGCGACGTCACGTGAAGGCCGCCGAGCGCGACGTGAGCGCCGCGACGGCGATAGTGGTCGGCCAGCCGGTACGCGCGGTTCGCCGAGGTGATGTAGACCTGGATGACGACGAGATCCGGCGTGTCGTCGAGGTTCAGGCGCTCGACGTGCTCGTCCTGAATCTCGACCTCGTCGTCGGGGTGAAGAAAGGCGGCGAGCGTCGCGAGGCCGAGCGGCGGGAAGAGCGAGTACTTGATGGGGCGCCAGAACGGGCTCGTCGCCTCGGTCAGCGCCGGCAGAATCATCTTGACCTTCATCGCCGGCCTTCGCCCGCGACGAGCACCGAGACGTGGCGGACGCGCGGCCCGTCGAGCTCGACGAGGAAGACCCGCTGCCACATCCCGAGCATCACGGTTCCCTCGCAGACGTTCAGGCACGCGGAGGTTGGAAGCAGCAGCGCGCGGCAGTGCGCGTGGCCGTTGACGCGCTCTTCGGCCGTGATGTTGACGGTCCGCGCGATCAGGTCGTCGTGGCGGTAATGCCGGTCGCGCGGCGCGGCGCGCTCGAGCAGCGTCGCGAAGTCGGAGAGCAGCAGCGGCTCCCCTTCGTTCACGACGATTGCCGTCGTGGTGTGGAGCGTCTGGATGTTGACGAAGCCGACGTCAATGCCCGAGTCGGCGACCAGCGACTGGATGCGGGCCGTCAGGTCGATGAACTCGGTCGGCTTGGTGGTGGTAACCGCGAATCTGGCGTGCGAACAGGTCGGCGTGGACGCGAGCGTTTGCATGGATGGCCCCCTGACCGACAGCATCGGCGGTTCGCACGCCCGAGTCTTGAGCGCGACGTGAGCGTCTCGTGAGATGTTGGTGATTACGGCCGTCTCGTGAGGCCGAGCGCGAGGCCAAGGCCGAAAATCGCGCCTTCGCCCGTGCCGATCAGCGCGCGCGTCGCCGGGCCGAAGTCGGGTTCACCGATGAGCGCGGCGATGGGCGCCAGCGTCACCTGAGCGCCCTGCGACGCCTGGGCGATGAGGTGCAGGGTGCCGCCAACGAGCGGCCGGGCCGCAACCGACAAGCCGAGCGCCGCCGCACCGCACGCAGCCGCGACGATCAGCGCAACGCCCCATCGGCGGCGTCCACGTGGGGCGGCAACTCCTTCGGCGCGGGAGGTGGCCACCGCGTACGCGAGCCCGGCCGCGCCGCCGATGACGAGACCTTCGACCGTTCCGCCTATCGGGACGTCAAGACCGACGAGGGCGGCCAGGCTCCATCGGCCGAGCAGCTGCGCGACGGCGCCGGCGACGCCGCCGCCGAGCGCGCCGCCGGCGACGAGCGACAGCGCCCGCTGCGAGCGCGCGATCGCTTCGGCGGCCGAGAGTCCCGCGCCGACACCGGCCCCCCCGACCGCGCCGCAGGCTCCGCCGATGACGGCGAGCACGACAGCGACGTCGAGGGGCGCGGCGCTGCCCGGCGCGGCGGACAGGATCAACCCGCCGAGTGTCCCGGCCACGACACCCGCAAGGCCGCCGCCGATCGACGCACCGGCCCAGCGGGCGGCGACGATGCGTCCCGCGCGGCGCAGCCGCAGGCCGACGAGCGCCGCCGCGACCGCGAGCGGGGCGGGCTCGCCGAGGATGGGGACCGATCCCGCATCCGCGACGTCCCAGCGCGTGTCTCGCAGCAACGCGCGGGCGAACGCGTGGCGCGGCAGGCGGTCGAGCCGCCGCAGCGCTTCGGCGGTTCCAAGCGCGTGCAGCAACTCCGCGGCCTCGCGCTGCTCTTCTTCCTCGTCCGCGGTGCGTGCCACATCCGTCACGCGCCGCAGCAGCGGCTCGAAGGGATCGGCGGCGCCCGGCTCAATCGTGGCGGCCGATTCGGGCAGCGGCGTCTGCGATGGCTCGCCGGCGTCGTCCTCTTGCTCGACGAGGTCGGGAAAGACGAAGCGATAGCCGTGGCGCGACACCGTGCGGATGAAGCGCGGCTCCCGCGGGTCGTCGCCCAGCGTGCGGCGGATGGTGCGAATCGCCTGGCTGAGCGCGCTGTCGGAGACGACGACGTCGTTCCAGACGCGGTCGAAGATGTCGCGGCGGTGGACGGCCTCGTGGCGGCGCTCGATGAGAAAGACCAGCAGGTCGAAATAGCGAGGGATGAGCGGCCGCTCCTCGCCGCGGCAGCTCAGGATCCTGCGTCGCGGCGAGAGCGTGAAGTCGCCGAACCGATAGCGGGGCACGGCGTCAGGATAGTCCGGTCTGCGCGTAACCTCATTTCCAGATGGAAAACGTGCGGGCGACGTGGAACACTCACGGTCGCACCCCCAGCCACGATCGCCGAGGAGGCGCAGATGCGTTCACGAGACTTGATGATGATGATCAGGCCGCGGTCCGTATGGCCGTTGGTCGTTGCAATCCTGCTTTCCGCTCCATTGCGTGCCGCCGCGCAGGAACCGCTGCTGGGGGAGATCAAGTGGGTCCCGTACAACTTCGCGCCGCGGGGGTGGGCGGACTGCAACGGACAGCTCATGTCGATCGCTCAAAACACGGCGCTGTTCTCGCTGCTGGGGACGACGTTCGGTGGCGACGGCCGGACGACGTTCGCCCTGCCGGACCTGCGGGGGCGCGTGGCGCTGCACGTCGGACAGGGTCCGGGGCTGTCGAACCGCGACCTTGGCGAAGTCGGCGGAGAAGAAACGCACACACTGACGACCGCCGAGATCCCGTCACACGACCACGCGATCTCCTCGCACACGCACGCCATTCCTGCGCTGAACGTGGACGTGAAGGCCAGCAGCGCCGCGGCGACGAGCGCCACGCCGCAGGGCAACGTGCTGGCCGCCGCATCCGCTGCCCCGGGCAACGAGCGCGGCAAGGGAAAGCACAAAGGCGCTGACAAGGACGACGCCGTGACGACGAACATCTATAACGGCGGACCCGCAGACGTGTCTCTCGCGGCCGGAAGCGCGATGACGGTGGCTGGAACCACCGGCGGCGGGTCGGGTTCGACGATGCCGACTGGTGGCGGTGCGGCGCACCAGAACATGCAGCCGTTTCTCGTGTTGAGGTGCATCATCGCGGTCGAAGGGATCTTCCCGTCCCGTCAGTGAGACTGAAGACGGCACGCCGCGAGATGGTCAGGTCACCGCTGCGAGTCGTGCCGCTCGTACGCGCGCTGCTCGACTCGCCACTGCTGGCTCATGGTCCCGAGTTCGGCCACGTCGCCGCGGTGCCACCACGACGTGAGGAAGAAGAGGACGATCGTCGCACCGCCTATAAGGAGCGCGGCAATCCCGATTGCGGTCATGGCAATCGCTCGAAAGCGACGGTCCGGGCCGACAGGTTCGGCGTCGCCGTCCGCTGCGCGACCGACCATGCTTCGGAGTGCCGGTCCACGTCGCTGATCGGGCTCGTCCACCAGTCTCGCTCCGTACTCGCACGCGCCGGCAGCGCAAACCCCAGTAGCGCCTCCATCTGTTCGAACGTGAGGACGACGTTCGAAGCGTAACGACGTTCCAGGTAGGTGTAGAGCGCCAGGTACTGAGCGGCAACATGCGGCG
>Ga0070694_100001097_pt1 | contig 15485 bp, 15 predicted proteins | sample KBSK1251metaG_FD_65470 | JGI IMG/M metagenome (GOLD analysis project Ga0070694, IMG submission 65470) | Corn, switchgrass and miscanthus rhizosphere microbial communities from Kellogg Biological Station, Michigan, USA - KBS K1-25-1 metaG | ecosystem: Host-associated > Plants > Roots >... | reverse complement strand
CCGATTGGTTTGTGTGCCACAGCAGGTGCAAAGCTGATGGGCGCCTCGTTGATTATCGGGATCGATGGCGACGAGCACCGGCTGGCAATGTCCAAACGCATGAGCGCAGACGTCACCCTCGACTATCGCGACGTCGACGTGGTTGAAGAAGTAAAACGTCTGACCGGCGGCGGAGCTGACGTCGCGATCGAAGCGCTTGGCACGCAACAAACATTTGAGAGTGCGTTGCGAAGTCTGCGACCTGCCGGGACGCTGTCGAGTCTCGGTGTGTATTCCGGAAAACTCGAGATTCCGTATGCGGCATTCGCCGCCGGCATAGGAGATCACCGGATCGTTACGACGCTTTGTCCCGGCGGGAAAGAGCGGATGCGCCGGTTGATGGAGGTTGTTCGTCACGGGCGTGTGGATCTTACGCCGTTAGTGACGCACACATTTCCATTGGACAGGATCGGCGAAGCATACGAGTTGTTTGGCGAGCGACAGGACGGCGTCATGAAAGTGGCGATTAGACCGTAGCCGAGGATTTCAGTCGCCGATTTCACAGATGAATGCGGATTAGTCCGTAGTCATCCATGTAACTCTGTGGCCCTAATCAATAAATGAGGGGAAATGGGAGAGCACAACATCGAACAACACGCCGATGAGAAGAAAGCACAGGCCTTCATGAAGGCCCTGCTGGAAGACCTGCGCGCGCTTGCGTTCATGCTCGAGAACGATTGCGTCGAGAGCGGTGTCACGCGGATCGGCGCCGAACAGGAGATGTTTCTGATCGATCGTTATTTGAGACCGGCTCCGGTTGCAACAGAAGTTCTGAAGCATGCAGCCGACGCGCGACTGACAACAGAGATCGCGCGGTTCAATCTCGAAGCCAATCTCACTCCACTCAAACTCGAGAACGATTGCTTCACCCGCATGCAGTGTGAGCTCGAGGAACTGCTCGATCTCGCGCGCAAAGGCGCTGCGACTCAGGATGCCGACGTTTTCTTGTCCGGCATTCTACCGACGCTTCAGAAGTCAGACTTGACCCTGAACAACCTGGCGCCGATCGCGCGGTATCACGAGCTGAATCAAGGTGTGATCCGGATGCGTGGTGGTCCACTTTCGATTCACATCAAAGGGCTGGACGAGCTGCACCTGACGCACGACAACATCATGATGGAATCGTGCAACACCAGTTTCCAGGTCCATTTTCAAAGCAACGCGAAAGAATTCGCCAATCATTACAACATCGCGCAGGCGATAACCGCGCCGGTCCTCGCCGTTGCGGTGAATTCGCCGCTGCTGTTTGGTCAACGTTTGTGGCAGGAGACTCGTGTCGCGCTGTTTCAGCATTCAACCGATGAGCGCTCGCGTCCGCAGCTCACGCGAAACCAGCCAACGCGCGTCAACTTTGGCGATCAGTGGCTGCAACACTCAATCGTCGAGCTCTTTCACGATCAGATCACTCGTTTTCGTCCGATCATGATCAATGAGCCGGATGAGAATCCGTTCCAGGTACTCGCGCGAGGCGAGATTCCTTCGCTTTCAGCGTTGCGGTTACACAACGGCACTGTCTGGCGCTGGAATCGGGCCTGCTACGGAGTTACCGAAGGCGTTGCGCATCTGCGTATCGAGAATCGTGCGTTGCCATCTGGTCCAACGGTCGTCGACGAAATTGCCAATGCTGCGTTCTTCACCGGTTTGATGGCCGCACTCCCGCAAGTGTATGGCCAGATCGCGAACCGAATGGCGTTTGACGATGCAAAGATGAATTTTTTCCGCGCGGCGAGGCATGGGCTCGATGCTCAGTTCCAGTGGATCGACGGGCAGAGCATCAGCGCTCCTTCGCTGATCCTGGACCACCTGCTGCCGCTTGCTCGCCAGGGATTGACGAGTATGCAAGTCGCCACTGGAGACGTGGATAAGTATCTCGGAATCGTCGAAGAGCGGGCGCGAAGCCGGCAGACGGGCGCGGGTTGGATGATGAAATCTCTCGCGACGATGGAGACATCGCTTTCGAAAGATGCGCGACAAAGAAAACTAACGTCGGCGATGTTGGCAGGTCAGAAAACAGGTCAACCAATTCATCGCTGGGCCAATATAGAAAAAGCAGAAGCTGAGGGATGGGAGCATGGCTATCGCACGGTCGGTCAGTTCATGTCGACGGACCTGTTTACCGTCAGTCCCGATGACCTGGTCGATCTCGCCGCGAGCGTGATGGACTGGCGACACATTCGGCACGTGCCTGTCGAGGATCAGGATGGCCGATTGGTGGGTTTGGTAACTCACCGTGGCGTGCTGCGAATTCTGAGTAACCGGGCGAACAGCGACGATAGTCCGACGACCGTGCGGGAAGTGATGGTCGCGAACCCGGTCACGGTTACTCCTGATACGTCGTCGTTGAACGCGATCGAAATCATGCGGAGCAATCGTGTCGGGTGTCTTCCGGTAGTAGACGGCGATCAGTTAGTCGGAATTGTTACTTCGTACGATTTTCTTGAAGCCTCGGCGAGGTTATTTCAGCAGCACCTCGCAGCGCCTGCGGAAGAACCGAACGGCCGAGCGCGTGCACAGGGGGCTTGATCATGCCGAGCGCGCAATACATAGAACTGGACCAACCGCCGGAAGTATCGAATGGCGGAAATCTGCATTCGCTGCTGCGTGAGATCCACGCGTCGAACATACGCTATTTGAATTCGGTTCATGGCCGCGGCAAGGTGTTGTTTGCCGAAGGAGAGCCGGCGCGAGGTGTCTACATATTGAGGACGGGCAGCGCTACCGTCTCGATCTCGTCGATAGACGGAAGAATTGTGACACCACGCGTGGCCAGGGCCGGCGACGTGCTGGGATTGAACTCCGTGCTCGCGAGTTCTTCATACGAAGCGACGGTCAAGACTCTCGAACCGTGTCGCACAGATTTCATTCCACGCGCTGAACTGGTCGAGCTCATTGAAAAGAGTCACGCAGGCGTTCGGGCGATCCTGAAAATACTTAGTCACGAGCTTACTGAGCTAACGGAACGCACGAGATCATTACTATTACCGCAGACGGCGAGCGCCAGGTTAGCGAGACTGTTGCTCGAGTGGAGTAAGAAATCCGACCGCATCGACCGCGTTTTCACGCACGAGGAGATCGCTCAAATGATCTGCTCGTCGCGAGAAACAGTAACGCGCACGCTAGCGAGTTTGGGCAGGCGCAAGATAATTGAAATTACGTCAGACAGCATTCTAATCCGCGATAACGCGACCTTGAACCGAATGGCGCAGGGCTGAAAAATCTTGACACTCGGGACTACCGAGCGCGTGATTACTCCTCCTGCTCAAGTGACAGTCGTCACATCAAAGACGACCTTTAAATTCTAAAATGCGCCGGCATTTGTTTCTCAAGGCCTGTTAATCGCAACAATCCAGGGGGAGGGCCGAAGAATGAATAAATTCATTAAAGCACTCCTGATCTGTGCGTTCGTTGTCATCACGATCGCTACACTCAGTTACGACAACTCTTCTCAGTCTGCGTCCATCAGCCAGGCCGAACTGAGCTTGTACAAGTCTGCCGGCGTGGACAAATCCGGCGATTATGTAGGCAGCGACGCGTGCAAGGACTGTCACGAAGACCAGTTCAAAGCTTTCTCACACACCTCTCACGCTCAACTTGCAAAGATTGGAAGTTGGAAAGAGAAGGTTACGGGTTGTGAATCGTGTCATGGTCCAGGCAAGGCCCACATCGAAGAAGGCGATCCGAAGAAGATCATTTCCTTCAAAAACAAATCGTCGAAAGAAGTCTCCGAAACGTGTCTTGGCTGTCACTCGGGTAAGGAAGAACACAACAACTTCCGTCGCGGTGAGCACTGGCGCAACGATATCGGTTGTATAGATTGCCACTCCAGCCATGCTCGCGATCCTGGCAGGCAACTAGCGGCGTCGAACGTGTTTGTTTCGCCGTCAAACTCGCAGAAACCGGGCTTCGCCGATTTGCGTTTGCTCAAGACGAGCGAACCTCAGCTATGCATGGGTTGTCATAGCGAGGTCAAACACCAGTTCCAATTGCCTTTCCATCACAAGGTGCTGGAAGGTGCGATGAAGTGCAGCGATTGCCACAATCCGCACGGCGGCTTCGAACTCAAGCAAACGAGACTTGCGACCGGCGCGGACGCAGCCTGCATCAAGTGTCACGTAGACAAGCAGGGACCATTTGTTTACGAACATGCTCCGGTCAAGACCGAGGGCTGCGTTGCGTGTCATACGCCGCATGGTTCGTCCAATCCGCGCCTGCTGACGACGAGTCGCGTAGCGCAACTCTGTTTGACTTGTCACAGCGTGGCGCATGGTGTCGGCGCGGATGAGCCCGCTGGTCCGCAGCACAACCTGAACGCGCAGTACGCGAACTGTACGAACTGTCATATCAAGATCCACGGCTCGCGAACGAGCCCCGTCTTTTTCCGTTAACGCGGCTGTCGATTGATAGCGAGGTTGGGTCCCATGAGCACACAGCAAACAATTTCGTTGCGCATAATCGGATTGGCGCTGGTCGTGATCGTCATGGCTGGTTTGGCAGCAGCGCAACAATCGTCTGCGTCACCCGCTCCTAAAAAAAACGATTCCACCGACACTCCGGCTGAAAGCGGTGAAAACGCCGGCGACTTCACCGTTATCTCGAGTGTGGAGTTTGGATATCGAGGCCTCAGTGTCGACGGCGATCACAACAAGTATCAAAGTGATCTGAACTACAGAGCCGGTCCGCGACTTTTCGACAGCTCGTTTTTGTTGAAGTCGAAAGACGGCGGCAGCACACTGTTCGATACCTTCCTTGTTAATTCGACGGGGTGGGGCGCCGATCCGCAGGGTAATCTGCGACTGAGTGCGGAACAGCCGAAATGGTACCGCTTCGATGCCACTTATCGCCGGTTCAAATACTTTCGGTTCCTCAACAACTTTGCGAACCCGAACTGGGTATTCAGTCCGGCGCAATTCAATGTTCCGCCCAAATTGGTCACCGGCGAGCACGGCCGCGACACCAGAATTCACTTAGGAGATTTTGACCTCACACTCCTGCCGAAGAATCAACGTCTTCGCTTTAATATTGGTTACTCTCCCGAACGTTATAGTGGGCCGGCGTTCACGAACTATCACGCCGGTGGCAATGAATTCAATTTGCTTTCGGAAGTGAGGTCGCGCGCCAACGATTTCCGCGTGGGCGCAGACGGAAGTCTGGGTCCCGTAAACTTTTCCTTCCTGCAGGGATTTCGACGCTTCCGTGACGACAGTTTTATAGATCTCGGAGCGACTCCCGGAATAAATCTCAACCCGTCCGTAGCGAATTTCACCAGCTTCGATCGCAACGAACCCGCACGCGGCAGCGTTAATTACACTCGGTTCAGTTTGCAAAGCCTGATCGCTAAAAAACTCGACATCACGGGTCGCATTATCTACAGCAAGGCCGAGTCGAATTATTCGTTGCTTGAAGCCTTTACGGGTCGAAACTGGAATCCACGGATCACGGGTTTTCCTCCCAGTCCACCGGCTGCCACTCCAAATATCCTGAATCTCGGGCAGTACAATCTCACCGGCAACTCCGAACGGCCGAATTGGTTGGGAGATGTGGGGCTGACGTTTTTGGCCACTAATAAGTTTCGTCTCTCAAACACATTCAGAGTCGAAACCTTCGAGATCACTGGTGATGCGCTTTTTAGTGATTTCTTTTCTCTCACTCGCGGCACGAGGACCGACACGATCGGCTTTAGTGGCCAGAACGTAAACACGCGCACCGATTATCGAAAGATTCAAAACACCATCGAAGGCGATTATCAGTTCAACCGCGACTATTCGATTCACTTCGGCTATCGCTATGGGAGACGTCGCGTCACCGAAGAGATCAGCGGATTCAATCTCGGCACTAACGCTCCTACCGCTCTCGTGCCCGCGAGTGATACCGAGGAGAACAACACCCACGCTATTCTCGGTGGATTCAAAGCAAGGACGGCAAACGATTGGACCATCTACTTTGACGCCGAGCACGGGACGGCAGACAACGTCTTCACACGCATCGGCAATTACGACTACACAAACATTCGCGCGAAGACCAGGTTCAAACCGACGTCGCGGATTAGTCTCAACTTTGCCGTGATCGCCAAAAACAATGCCAATCCTTCGGAAATCGCGGGAGTCTCTCTGGAAGACTTCGGCGTCAGCATCAAGTCGCGGATCTTTACTTCGTCCCTCGATTGGACCACGACCTCGAACTTTTCGATCAGCACGGGCTACAACTATCACTGGATAACCAGCAAGTCGACCATTGACTATTTCTTCAATAGCGTTGCGCACCCTGGTGGCCTCAGTCTGTACTACGCGAGGAACAACTTCTTCTTCGTGGAAACCGTGGCCCGCCTCGCGCCGCGGGCGACTCTGTTTACGGCGTATCGAATCAACAAGGATAACGGGCAGGGAAATCGACTGGCCGATCCGACGGGACGGCCCGGAACGTTGATCGCCTCGTATCCGATGTCGTACCAATCGCCTGAAGCGCGGCTGGCCATTAAGCTCCACGACCGGCTCGATTGGAATGTGGGGTATCAGTATTACAACTACAACGAAGATCCGATAGTGGGCCCGCGGCCGCAGAATTATCACGCGCATCTGCCTTACACGTCGTTGCGCCTCTATTTCGGCCGCAGGGAATGATCGTGTTTAGAAACTCTGCGCTCTCTGCGTACCTCTGCGATCTCTGCGGTGCAGGTTTTCCTCGCCAAGACGCAAAGGCGCAAAGAAGAACTGACTACTTCTTCTTTGCGCCTTGGCGCCTTGGCGAGGAAAACTCTCATTATTGGCGCGTGATCCGACTAATAACATTCCTGGTGATTAGCACGGCGTTGTCGATGATGGTGTCCTTCATTGCAATCAAAACTGAAACCCACGCGCAAACGCGCCGGCGTCCGGCAACCAGTAAATCGCAGACGCGCAGCAACTATTCTGAGTTTTCTCACGTCACTCATGTCACGAATCAAAAGCTCGCATGTGATTCGTGTCATAAGTTTCCAACGGCGAATTGGAAGGAAGTTCGTAAAGGCGATGCGGCTTTTCCGGATGTCGCCGAGTTTCCCGAGCACACGGCGTGTCTCAATTGTCATCGGCAACAGTTCTTCGCGCGCGAGAGGCCGGCGCCGCGAATTTGTGCAAATTGCCACGTCGCCGTTACGCCGCGCGATACTGCGCGTTTCTTGTTTCCGAGTTTGGGCGACGTCGCTGACGCTTCAAAGCCGCGAAGAGATTTGAGCCGTGAGTTCGCAGTAAATTTTCCACACGAGACTCACCTTGAAGTAGTCAGTCGTGTCGAGAGTATCGGACCACGTTTGATTGCGGTCACGTGGAGCAGTCAACAGAGTAAGCAACCGCCGGCAAACTGTCCCGTTTGTCATCAAACTTATCAGCCGCAAGGGAAGTCGAGCGAAGAATACTTCACGAAGCCGCCGAAGAATTTAGGCGACGCATTCTGGCTGAAGAAAGGGACGTTCAAGACGATTCCAAACAGTCACGCGGGCTGCTTCACCTGTCATAACGCCGAATCAGGAATCGCGCCCGTGTCGTCTGATTGTCAGGTATGTCACAAACTCCGGAGCTCGCCTGTAAAAATTAACAGTGATTTCGATCCCGGTTTGCCTGCCACCATGGGAGTCACCGACCGGATCGTTCTGAGCGCCTGGCGAAATCGAATGTCGGCGGGCGCCTTTCGACATGAAGGTGGAGCACATCCGGATCTCGCCTGCGCGGATTGCCACGTGCCGGCGCGGATGAACACCGTCGATGTGCAGACGCTCAAAGTTCCTGTGCGCTCGTGCGGTGGCGCTGAAGGTTGTCATGTAACGGCGACTCTGGACGACGGTGGAGCCCTGAACTACGAGATTGATCAAAGAACGAAGAACAGTGGATTCGTTTGCACCAAGTGCCACCTCGTGCTTGGAAGTAAACCCATGCCGGTGAGTCACACTAACGCTATCCCGAAATGAACGCCACAAAGAAGCACAAAAGAATTTTGCGAATACTTTTGTTCTTTTGGTGCCTTGTTGTGGCCCAAACCAATTACTCGCAGTTCAAACATGACAACCCGAATCACTCGCGATTGCCGTGTCTGCTATGTCACCGCAGAGAAACGAACGATCCTCGGCCTGCAATGCCTGGAGCTGCGCGCCACGCGCCTTGCACGGGTTGTCATGCGAAAGAGTTTGCAAACTCCGGAAGTCAGATCTGCACGATCTGTCACACGGACGCACAGGCGGGGACCGTAAAAGCCTTTCCACGGCTTTCGAGCTTTGGAATGCGTTTCGATCACGCACAGCACCAGGATGCGGGCCGGCTGAGTTGTAACACTTGTCACCGGCCGCTACGTGGAGGAGTCGCGCTGTCGATACCCGCAGGCTTCAACGCGCACACAAATTGTTTTGGCTGTCACGCGCCACGTGCGCAAGCGAACGGTCGTGATATTTCCTCGTGCGGCGTCTGCCACACGATGGAACGTTACGCACGTGCATCGCAATCGGCGCCTGCGTTTCGTGTTGGTTTCAGTCATGCAAAACACGATCGCTCGGAAGGGTTGAGTTGTAACGAGTGTCACCGGATCCAGGCAGGCCGAAGAGACGTGAGCGCGCCTCAGCCGCTCAATCATCACGCTGCGCCGCGTGCGTTCAGTTGCATGTCGTGTCACAACGGGAAACGAGCTTTTGGTGGCGACGATTTTTCCGTGTGCAAACGTTGCCACACGGGAACGCAATGGCGCTTTTAAGGATCGGGTTTGATATGGAATGGATGGCCAACCGCAGGGTTCTCTCATTCTCCCCAAGCTTTAGCTTGGGGGAAGTTTCGCAGCGCGCTGCGCGAAAGTTCGCAAACCAATGATTTTTAAGGGGTAAATTGTTCAAATTGTGCCCGGCACAATCGTTGCACCCGCGTCCCGTTGAGAGAACAACGGCTCTGCCGGCTGAGAGAAAGGTTGGGAACATGAAGACACTGAAAACGATGACGCTGGCCACTATCGTAGCGATGCTTGTTGCGGGTTTTGCACTTATTTCGGCGGCAGCTCGAGCCGTTAAAACCGACGATTTTGATGCCGCTGCTACTTACAAAGCGAAATGTGTCGCCTGCCACGGTGCAACGGCTGAAAAGAAGTTCGACGCGACGATGAGTGACGCCGATCTCGTGCAGATCGTGCTCAAAGGAAAAAAGCCAGAGAAGCCGCCTAACATGCCGGCTTATGAAGAGAAGGGAATTAACGAAGAGCAGGCCAAGGCACTTGTGGCCCACATGAAATCGTTAAAGCAGTGAAGTAGCAAAGGTCCAAAACGATTTCTTCCGCAAAGGCGCAAAGACGCAAAGTTGAATATCAATTCACTTTGCGCCTTGGCGCCTTTGCGAAACTTTGTTCGAGACATGTGATCTATGAGCGAAGCTGAACAAACGAACGCGAAACAACCCAGTCTCTTCCGCAACTACATCAGTTTCGTTGGCGCGGCGATCTCCAGTGCGGCGCTGGTAAGTATCGTGCTTTTGTTTCTCGTTGAGATCACGTCGAAACAGGAGAACCCGTATCTTGGAATTCTTACTTACATAATCTTTCCATCAGTTCTGATCTTTGGATTGATTGTCGTTATGCTCGGCAGAACTCTGGAACGGAGACGCCGGCACAAAGCGTCGCCCTCCGAAGTCGCCGCTTACCCGAAGCTCGACCTTAACGATGAAAGAGCTCGCCGTGCTTTCTTTGTTTTTTTGACGGCGACGTTTCTATTCATCTGTGCGAGCGCGTTCGGCAGTTACAAGGCTTTCGAATACAGCGAGTCAGATGCGTTCTGTGGCGAGGCGTGTCATTCGGTAATGAAACCGGAATACACGGCCTACAAAGCAGGAGCACACGCTCGCGTGGGCTGTGTCCACTGTCACGTTGGTCCAGGAGCAGGCTGGTATGTGCGTTCCAAGTTCAGGGGCGCATACCAGCTCTATTCGGTAACTTTCAACAAGTATCCTCGCCCGATCACAACCCCGGTTCACAGCCTGCGTCCAGCCACGGAAACCTGCGAACAATGTCACTGGCCCGAGAAGTTCTTTGGTCAACAGTTAAAGGTGTTCAATCACTATGCCTACGATGAAAAGAACACGCTGCGTCAAACGCGAATGCTCATTAACGTCGGAGGCGGGAGCCCAAACACGGGCGTGGTCGCTGGAATTCACTGGCACATGAATATCGCCAATGTAATCGACTACGTCTCAACTGACGAACAGCGACAGGTAATTCCGTGGGTGCGAATTCAGGACAAGCAAGGCAACGTTACCGAATACCACGATCGCAATAGACCCTTAACTCAGGAGCAGATTGCCGCGGCCAGCAAGCGTCGAATGGACTGCGTGGATTGTCACAACCGCCCTGCGCACACCTATCTTCCACCCGACGTCGCGGTGGACCAGGCGCTTGCGGCAGGAAAATTGGATCCGTCACTGCCGTTCGTCAAACGAGAGTCGATTGCACTGCTGAGCAAAACCTACAAAACGGAGGATGAAGCTTTGCGGTCGATCTCTTCAGGTCTGGACCAGTTTTACTCGGAAAAGTATCCGGACCTGCATGCGAATAGAGGCAACGACATAAAAACATCTGCCAACGAGCTGCAGCGGATCTTTCGCACCTATTTCTTTCCGGAAATGAGGACTAACTGGCAGACTCATCCGAACAACATTGGCCATCTTTATTTCAACGGCTGTTTTCGTTGCCATGACGGTGAGCATGTGAGCAATACCGGAAAGGTAATTCGAAACGACTGCAATATCTGCCACACGGTGATTTACGACTCTGCGAATCCGGCAGCTTCAGTGAAGCTTGGCTCTTATCAGCATCCGGTCGACCTGGGTGGCTTGTCAGATCGCAAATGCGACACTTGCCACAAAGCAAACGAGCCATTTAAACATCCGATCAATTTGGGAGACATCTCGATGTTTCAGTGCGTCGAGTGTCATCCGAAGAAGTAACAAGGCTTGCGGGCTCGTTTGGCGTCGCGATTAGTATGAAGATCCGCGGCTGAAAATCATGTGGGCCGGATATGCGAGTTCAACGCCACGCTAACTGACTCTCTTCACGCCGGGTTAACATTGCGTCGTGTTGACCCGGCCGCGAAAACTACTTGTCATCCTTTTCCTTACCGCACTTCTTACAACCGTTGCATTAGTGTTTGCGCGGAATTGTCCGACTGCCGGCATCGGTCTCACCGCGAAACAACGAGCGCTTCATCGCTTAAAGAATCGAACTGCTCTTCCGCAACCGGCCGACTTCGACACGCGGATCACACTCGATCAATTGCTTCAGCGCGGTGACGACACCCGGCGCTGGTCTACCGATCGTGCCGCCCGAATTCAGGGATATGTAATCGACGTCGCGCATGCCCGTCCCGAAGCGACGAACTGTTACTGCCCGTGTGGTCGCGACATCCACATCGTGATTGCAAACCGCAAGGACGCTCCGAAGAGCGACCAGGTCGTGTTGGAAGTCACACCAAGATTAAATGAGTGGGCCAGGAAATACGGAATGGATTGGTCTGAACAAACTCTACAGAAGCAGTTAGTCGGACACTGGATTGAATTCGAGGGCTGGTTATACTTCGACGTCGGTCACGCCGAAGAAGCCGAGAATACCGCTCCCAACAACCCCGGCAACTGGCGTGGAACCGCGTGGGAGATTCACCCGATAACGAAGATCACTGTCATCCAATAGCCACAAAAAGCACAAAGAAGCACACAAATAACTTTTTGAAGCACAAATAACTTTTTGTGTTCTTCTTTGTGCCTCTTTGTGGCTACTCGTTATCTAACAATCTGGTCGTGTTTTCGGTAACGCTCGGTGGTTGGGCCAACTCGTTTGTCCTCACGTGCTGACTGCGAGGTATGGGAATGTTAGCTGCGGGAGGTAACGATCCGCGGGCTGGGTTTGACCCTAACGTCGATGTTTGGGCGGCTTGAGAAATCGCTGGTGCGGGTACGGTCTTGTCGCTGAAGAGGCGTGCATACAGCATCAACACGAGAGACACAAAAAAGACGATTATCGGAATGACCAGCGGTCCTGGGTCGTCCACCGCAATACTGAACGCGATGAAAATAGGCAAGAGAACGCCACTGAAGAACATCAGTTTCGCAGCGCGCCGGATTAGTTTGCGCCGTGGCGACAAAGCGGCTGGAGTCTGTGCTTCGTCGCGAGGTCTCGCCGGCAACCGACTACCCCCGAGCCACTCTGCCAATCCGCTCAGCCCGAGCCCACAACGTGAACAGAATCTCATCTCATCAGAGACCTGTTGCTGACCACAATTAGGACAATACATAAGCTTTTCTAGTCGATGATTTTAGCCGAACGGATGGAAGTACGGTAACCGGCAACGTGAGGTTCCCCTCATACCGAGACTAAAAATGATCCAGAAGCTCCGACAATCGTTGGACATACAGATCGGGGTTTGCACTCAGGACACGTGCGCTGCTCGGATAACCACTACGCACACCGATCGTCATCACGTTTGCTCTACGACCCATCTCGATGTCCTCGGGTGCATCGCCGACGTAGGCGCATCGTGACGGAGCAACATTCATCCCGCGCATTGCAAGCTCCAAACCTTCCGGATGCGGCTTCTTATTCACGATGTCTTCATTGCAGATGATCGCCGCAAACGCGTCTTTCAAGACGCACTGCCCAACCTCGCGTGCAACGCGGCTTCGACTACCGCTGGTGACAATCGCAAGCTGATAACCTTTATCACGCAACGAAAGCAGCGTTTCACCGACAGCTTCGATCAGCGGTGCAGAGCGCTCGCCGTAGTGTCGAATCCATAATTCGTCGGCCGTCTGCCAGTGCTCTCTTGGTAATCCCAGGGCTTCGTACGTCGAATACCAGTTTGGCGAATACGTCGCTTCATACACTGCATGAGCAAATGGGACTCCGAGTTCATCGAACGTCTTTTCGAAAGCAACGAGGCCCAGTTGCGCTGAATCGACGAGGGTGCCATCCCAGTCGAAGAGCAAAGTTGTGATGTCGCAGTTCTCGTTCATTCAGTTTGTGAGCTTAACACGTCATCTCCTTTGGATGCCTGTAGGGGCGCGCCCTACAGTTAATCGATCCAGTTAAGATATACTCACCGCCCTAAACATTCCCCCAACAGAATACTTCCTTCCCTTCAAGCGGGTCGCCGGGCCACATTTGACATTCAGAACTACTCAAGTAGGAGGACAAACATGACCCAAACCACTGCTACTCAGCTAGAGAGCGAGCACCCAATCCGTCCGTTTCACGTAAACTTTCCTGAGGAGGATCTTACCGACTTACGCAGACGCATCAACGCGACAAGGTGGCCTGAAAAGGAAACGGTCAACGATGCGTCGCAAGGAGTGCAGCTCGCGACGGTTCAGAAGCTCGCGCGCTACTGGGCCACCGATTACGACTGGCGGAAATGCGAGGCGAAACTGAAGGCCCTGCCGCATTTCATAACAGAGATCGATGGGCTCGACATTCATTTCATTCACGTTCGGTCGAAGCACGAAAATGCGTTGCCACTCATCGTCACACACGGATGGCCCGGCTCAGTCATCGAGCAGTTGAAGATTATCGGACCACTCACGGATCCGACTGCACATGGCGGTACCGAATCGGACGCGTTTCATCTCGTGATTCCGTCGATGCCTGGGTACGGCTTTTCAGGCAAGCCGGATTCGCCTGGTTGGGGTCCCGAGCGCATCGCACGTGCATGGCCCGTTTTGATGAAGCGTCTCGGATACTCGAGATTTGTCGCGCAAGGCGGCGATTGGGGCGCGATCATCGTCGACCTGATCGGCGTACAGGCTCCTCCAGAATTGATTGGTCTTCACACCAACATGGCCGGCGCGGTGCCGCCTGAGATTGACGGCGCTGCTTTTACGGGTGCACCACCGCCGTCCGGCCTCTCAGCCGAAGAGCAGCACGCATACGATCACCTCGCGTTCTTCTACAAGTACGGCCTTGGCTACGCGCTCGAGATGGGCAACCGCCCACAGACGCTGTACGGGATTGCGGATTCACCGATCGCGCTGGCTGCCTGGATAATCGACCATGACATCTGGAGTTACAAGCTTATCGCCCGCGTCTTTGATGGTGAGACTGAGGGATTGTCGCGAGACGACATCCTCGACAACATCACCTTCTACTGGCTGACGAACACGGGCGTGTCTTCGGCTCGTCTGTACTGGGAGAAGCCGAGGGACCTGGTGTTCTTCGCGCCGAAACACGTCACCCTGCCCGTTGCTGTCAGCGCGTTTCCAGAGGACATCGATGTTCCTTCGAAGAACTGGGCGGAGAAGGCGTATCCGAACCTAATCTTCTACAACAGGCACGACAAGGGCGGGCACTTCGCGGCCTGGGAACAACCCGAACTTCTGACCGCCGATCTGCGCGAAGCGTTCAGATCGTTGAGGTAGGTTGTTTGTTTGCGCGCGGCACCCCCACCGCGCGCGCATTTGACGTACGACGACGGCCACGGGAACAATAGCCATCTATGTTAGAGAACGTTGGGTCACTCAGTGTGCTGGCCGTCTTGAGCGTCGGCCTGGTGTTTGGATTGAAACATGCGACGGAAGTCGATCACGTCGTTGCGATATCGACCATCGTCAGCAGGTACAAGAACGTGTTCCATTCCGCGTTGGTTGGTGCGCTGTGGGGCGCGGGACACACTGCGTCACTTCTGCTTATCGCGGCGATCGTCTTGACGTTGCGAGTCGCGATTCCGGAAACGGTGAGCGGATGGTTGGAGTTTGGCGTCGCGCTCATGATTATTGGTCTCGGCGTCAGTGCTCTCTGGCGCGCGCTGCGAAAGAGCAGTGAAGTTCACTTGCACCAGCACAGTCACGATGGTCTATCACACACGCACGTTCACTTTCACGAACACGAAACCAAACACCAGCCGGCGGCACCTGCTCATCACTCACACGCAGTGTCGCGCATCGGATGGAAACCTGTTTTGATCGGAATGATGCACGGATTAGCAGGGTCGGGAGCATTGACTCTGCTGGTGCTGGCGCAGATTAGCTCACCGTTTATCGGTTTTCTCTATGTGGCAACCTTTGGCCTTGGCTCCATCGCCGGCATGTTACTGATGTCGGGAATAATAGGTCTCCCCTTCGCCCTCGCCTCAAAAAAAATGTCACACGTTCAGCAGGGACTCCAAACTCTTGCTGCTGTTTTCAGCATTTGCTTCGGCATTTGGTACGCGTACGTCAGTTTCGTTTGAGGCCACAGCTTGGCCTCAAAACTCAGGATTCAGGCTTGGAGGAGGTCAGTACCGTAACGCGGTAGCGTCGGGTCAGTTCTCGAACATACGATATTCCTACCAATTTGAGAGGCTCACGTAGGACCCGACGCTACCGCGTTACGGTACTGATGTTATGAAGCAAGCGCCTCCCACCGTGAGTGCTAAACTCACAGCTCAGTCGTTCATTAGCGTGGGACTGAAAGGAGGCGCTATGGCTCCA
>Ga0070694_100001096_pt1 | contig 15510 bp, 11 predicted proteins | sample KBSK1251metaG_FD_65470 | JGI IMG/M metagenome (GOLD analysis project Ga0070694, IMG submission 65470) | Corn, switchgrass and miscanthus rhizosphere microbial communities from Kellogg Biological Station, Michigan, USA - KBS K1-25-1 metaG | ecosystem: Host-associated > Plants > Roots >... | reverse complement strand
GGCCGAGCGGTTGATCGAGGTGCGCCATTTCTGGCGGAAGAGGAAGAGGATCGCCGAGATGAGCGTCCCGGCGTGCCCTATCCCGACCCAGAACACGAAGTTCGTGATGTCCCAGGCCCACCCGACCGGGATGTTGAGACCCCAGACGCCGATCCCCTCCCAGAAGAGCCACGAGACCGCCACGCCGAGAAGGCCGAGGAGCGCCACGGCGGGGATGAAGAAGAACCACCAGCCGATCGGTGTTGGCCGCTCGACGGCCTCTGCGACGACCTCGGTGATGGCGTGGAAGTCCGGCGAGCGCAGGATGAGCGTGGGATTGCCCTCGACAGGGTTGTCGAGCAGTTCTGCTTCCGTCTGGGCCAAGCCTGTTCTCCCGATGTGAGTTTGAAGGGTGGCCGGGTACCGGTTCCTTGAAGAATGGCGGTTGTACCTACCATCGCCGGATCGCGGGAGTCAAGCCTCCGCCAAAGGCTCTCACGACGTGGAACGCCCGAGGCGGAGCCGCGCCATCACCTTGCGCGGGTCCACCGATGGATGGAACCGCCGCGGCGCGGGAAGCTGCAGGTAGAGGATCGCGGCCGCCGCCAGCAGACCCAGGGGCCACGAATGGATTCGCATCGCACGCAGGATCTCGCAGGACAGGAAGACGTAGACCGAGAATCGCGCCCGCTCGTGGCGGCGCAGCATCAACGCGCCGACCACCGGCGCAATGAGGAAGTAGACGAACCCGTCCCACGGCAGGTGGCTGCCGAAGTTGAGCCAGCGCGTGTCGAAGAGCAACGCCAGGAGATGAATCCCCGGGCTGGCCAGCAGCACGACGGTCAGCAGCCAGAGTCCTGCCGGTCGTCGCATTCCGTTCGCGGTTTCAGGTTCCATCGCTAATCCATGTTCGCCAGCTGTGCGACGATCGCGTCAATGGGTGTTTTCGCGCACGTGAACATCGGCGTGTCCCGCGCCGTGTAGAGGCTCGCCTCCGTGTACCGCAGCCGCCCCACCAGATCGACGAACTCCTGCGGGTAGTCCGAGTCGAACGCGACCACGAAGTCCTGATCGTCGATGCCGTAGCTGTCGCTCGTGTTCAGGCGGACGCCCTTGAACGCCGCGGCGGCGGCGATGTGCTCGTCCATCATCCCCTGCCGCGCGTGGGGCGACAGGCGATACCACGGCCGCGTCTTCTGGAAGGGATACACGAACAGGTACTTTCCCTGGCCGGGCAGCAGTTCGACGCCCTCGCCGGCGCCCTTCATCTTATTGACGTACGGCGTCCGGCGATGCAGCGAGAGGAAGCTGTACTCCTGCGACAGGTAGGCGCCCAGCCGCGTCCGCCTAATCTGCGCTTCCATCGCCTGAAAGCAGAGCGGGTCGTACGCGATCCGCCAGAGCATGAAATCGACGTCCGCGCGCAGGCCCACGAGCGAGTAGGTGCGGAGGATCACCTCGTCGAGCGACTCCCACTTCCGCACCAGTTCGATGAACTCCTCCGCCGCCGTGCGCTGCTCGTCGGCAGGGAGCCGCCGGAACACGACGTCGAGCCGATAGAACGAATAGTTCAGGAATTGGCGGCGTTGCCGGTCCGGGCCCTTGCCCGTGAGGATCCCGGTCGGGTCGAGTTCGACGGAGGGACCGCGACGGGGCGGCGGACCCGTGTCCCCGGGAGAGTGCTCCATGCTCGTACCTGCTTGTCGAACGTATGACTCCCGCCACGGATTTTGTCAAGCGTGTGTAAGATGCGAGCGCGTATAAGTGTGCCTATGCCCGAGACCAGAAACCTCTATTTCGGCGTGCTGGCGATGACCGCGCTCTTCGCGCTGGTCGTCGTCGTCTTCGTCGTGTTATTCGCGATCGCGTACCGCGACGACACGGGTGACCAGGTGGGCGCGCCCGTCACAGGATGGATGCCGCTCGAGCTCGGGTGGTCGCTGATCCCATTCGTCATCTCGATGGGCATCTTCGTGTGGGCCTCGATCGTGTTCTTCTTCCACGCGGCTCAGAACACTTCCCCGAAGTAGCTCCAGAGCCAGTCGCGCCCGCGATTGAGCACCGGCCGCGATCGCCAGCCGTCCAGCTCGATCTTCTTCGACCGCATCAGGTCGTTCTCGAAATCCGATACGAGCCGGGCGGTCAGCGCGCGGTCGAACACGGCGACGCTCAACTCGTCGTTGAGCTCGAGGGAGCGATTGTCGAAGTTCGCCGAGCCGACGACGCTGAAGAGGCCGTCGATCATCATCGCCTTTGCGTGCATCATCGTCGGCTGGTACTCGGCGATCTCGATGCCTTCCTCGAGAAGGTGTTCGTACTGCCCGCGGCTGGCGAACTTGACGGCTTTCGCGTCGGTCTTGTCGCCGTCCATCAGCAGGCGCACGCGCACGCCGCGCTGCCGCGCCTCATGAAGGCTCCACCCCGACGACTCGTCGGTGATGAGATAGGGAGACTCGATGTCGATGGTGTGGCGGGCGGCTGCAATCGCCAGGAGGAACAAGAGCTTCATCTCGTTGGCGCCGGCCTGCCGGGAGCTCCAGACGACAATCGATTGTGCGGTGCCGGCCGGCCGGGCGTCGGCCGGCCTCACGACGGGGTCGACCACCCCGCCGGTCAGAATCCAGTTCTGATTGAAGGCCGCCTCGACGTCGGTCACCGCGGGGCCGCGCAGCTCCACGTGCGTGTCGCGCCATCGCGGATAGTCGTTCGTATCCTTCCAGTAGTGATCGCCGATGCCCATCCCGCCGACGAAGGCGACGCGGCCGTCGATGACGAGCGCCTTCCGGTGGGTCCGAAAGTTCGCTTCGCCGATGGAATAGCTGACGACGGGGTTCACCCAGCCGAGCGCGCATCCCGCGTCCTCGAGGCGCTCGATGTCTTTCCGCGACATCTTCTTCGATCCGATCGAGTCGAGCACCACATGCACGTTCACGCCGCGCTGAGCGGCGCGTGCGAGCGCGTCGGTGAACCGCGCGGCGATCTCGCCTTCCTCGAAGTTGTAGGTCTCGAGGCTCACGCGCTCCTTCGCCTGGTCGATGGCGTTCAGCATTGCCGGCAGGGCGTTGTTGCCGTTGGTATGGACCGCGTAGGAGTCCGAAGACGTCAGGTGATGACCGAGCAGGTCCGCAAGGTATTGCGGAAAGCGCGGGTCGTCTATTGCGATCGAGGTGCGGATTCGCAGCGTTTCCTGGTCCTGGGCGATCGCCAGTCCGGCGGCGACGACAATCAGGACAATGAGGATGGCCGCAAGCACCCGGTGGTGCCGCGCCCAGTGCTGCCGCTGAGGTTTCTTGTGGTCCGCCATCCCGCGGGCGCCGTTTGCAACTCGAGCGCCGGAATAGAACTTCGGTGCGTTCCGCCCGTTCACGGCTGAGGTTAGAATGTCGCCTCCCCCATGCACGGATACACCTACATCCTTGGTGTTCCCAACTTCGCCAACTACGAAGCGACCGCCGCCCTCATTCGCGTTCCGCGCGACGGCGGCGCCATCGACTACGTGTCGATCGGCGAGGAGCGTCTCGCGCGGGCCAAGCACACATATGCCTTTCCGCTGCGGGGCATTCATCACTGCCTCCAGGCGTTCGGCCTCGAGGCGCTCGAGCAGGTCGATTACATCTACACGGACTACGCGCGTCTGCCGCGCTGGCTCAATAGCGGCCCCGGGTATCGCAAGCTCGAGCACGACTACCTGAAGCTTCGCCTCAAGTACAGCGTCGACCGCATCCGGGTCGTGGACCACCACGACGCGCACGCGGCGAGCGCGTTCTATCCCTCGCCGTTCGACGAAGCGGCGGTCCTGGTGGTCGACTCCCTCGGGTCGCGTCTCAACACGCAGACGCTCTACCACTTCGACGGCCCGCGGGCGCGGACGCTCGAGCGCGGCGACTACTGGGGCATCGGACGCATCTACTCGCTCGTCACGGGCTCGGTGCTGCCGTACGCACCCGAGAAGGGCTTCGGCAAGACGATGGGGCTCGCGCCGTACGGGCGCGTGCACCCCGGCCCGGTGCTCGACTTCAAGGCGCGCGACGAGGGCATGCGCTCGGACTACAGCGCCTTCGCGTCGCGTCCGCCGCTGCCGCGCATCGTCGCCGCGGGCGTGCGGCGCTGCGAGGATCGCGAACGCGTGCTCGATCCGTACTTCGCGCGCGCCGCGTACGACGTGCAGCAGGAATGCGAGCGGCAGATGCTTCGCATGGCGCGCTACGCGCACGAGCGGACGGGCAGCCGGAACCTGTGCATTGCCGGCGGCGTCGCGCTGAACGGCCTCGCCAACGCGCGCGTGATGCAGGAGGGTCCGTTCGAGGCCGTCTGGGTGCCGCCCGCCTGCTCCGACACCGGGCTCTCGCTGGGACTCGCGCTCTGGGGGTACTACCAGGAGGTTGCCGCGCCGGACAGTCCCAGGGTCACGTTCTCGATGCCGACGGCGTACGGCGGGCGCGCTTATCCGCGCGGCGACGTCGTGGAACTGCTCGACCGCTTCGGTGTCGCCTACCAGCCTTGTGAGCCAGAGGCGATCGCCGCGCACATCGCGAACGGCAAGGTGATCGGCTGGTTCGAAGGCGGATCGGAGTCAGGACCGCGTGCGCTCGGCCATCGTTCCATTCTCGCGGACCCGCGCCAGCCGTCGATGAAGGACACGCTCAACACGCGCGTGAAGTTCCGGGAGGGCTACCGCCCGTACGCGCCAAGCGTGCTGGCGGAACAGGCGGCCGAGTGGTTCGAGCTGCCGAAGCCGTCGCTGACGCCCGGCGCCGCGCCCGATGCGTTCATGCTGTACGTCGTCAAGGTCCGCGAGGACAAGCGGCCGCTGGTGCCGGCGATCACGCACGTCGACGACACAACCCGCCCGCAGACGGTCACCGAGGCGGCCAACCCGCATTACTACCGGATGATCCGGGAGTTCCACCGGCTGACGGGCGTTCCGCTGGTGCTCAACACCTCACTGAACGTCAACCGCGAGCCGATCGTGGAGACGCCCATCGATGCGCTGATCTGTGCGTTCGGCACCGCGATCGACGTGCTGTACATCGAGGGGCTGCTCGTCGAGTGCCGGCCGTACGCGAATCCCGAGATGGTGAAGCGCCTGACCGAGGAGCGCGCGCGCGTGCTCGACGAGGAATGGGCGCACGTCACCGCGACACACCTGACGGCCTACGACACGCAGGAGCGCGACGGGTACCTCGCCGAAGCGAACAAGATTGCCGAATGGCACCGGAACTACCGATCGAAATCGACGCTGGAGGTCCACATCGACGAGTGGTGCCGCGCCGCGGCGAAGGTGCTCGTCGTCGGGACGCGCGCGCACACGCGATGCCTCTACGAGTACCTCGACCGGTTCGCGGAGCTTCGTGTCAGCGCATTCGTGCCGCTCGATCACCTGCCGGGCGAGCGTGGCGAGTTCCGGGTGTATCGCGAGCAGCCGCTCGAGGATGTCGACTGGCGCGGCGTCGATGCGGTGCTGATCTCGACGCATGAATATCAGCACGCGACGGCGGCGCGTGTCGGCGCTGCGGCGCCGGCCGGGACGCCTGTCGTCACGTTGTACGACGACGCCGCCGACAGCCTGCTGCACGTCCTGCCCGGCTCGTGGCCGGTCGTGCGGCAGTCGCGCGGTGCGGCAGATGCTCCCGTGCAGACGCCGGCCCTGGCGTTCGACTTCGAGTCGCAGCCGGCGCCGCAGCGGCTCCGCGATCGCTACGCGCTGATCGTCAGCTATCACTACTGCCACCCGCGCGACAGCTTCCTCCGAGGCACGAAGTCGCTGACGCCCGAGGACTTCGATCAGCAGCTCCGCGTCCTGAAGCAGAACTTCACGTGCACGACGATCGGAACGCTGATGGATCCCGACAGCGACCTTCCCGAGACCGTGGCCGTCGTCACCTTCGACGACGGGTTCAGGGACGTCGCCGAACACGCGCTGCCGCTGCTGAAGCGATGGGATGTCCCCGCAACCGTCTATTGCAACTCCGCGCCCATTGCGGAGGGGCGGCTGCTCGACGTGCACCGCGTTCACATGCTCCAGGCCCGGCTCGGAAATGCCGCGTTCCGGGAGGCGTTCAGGCGCGCGGTCGACGGGCACCCGGGCCTGCGCGTCGAGCCGACGATGGACCTTCCCCTCGAGAACCTGTATCCCTACGACGACGACGAGACACGGCGGTTCAAGCGTCTGCTGAACTTCGACATCCCGTACCCGGCGGTTCGGACCATTCTGGGAGAGATCTTCGAGAGCAGCCTCGGCAGCGAGAGAGAGTTCGTCGAGCACCTCTATCTGTCGGCGGACGATGTGCGTCGATGCCAGGATGCGGGGCTGGAGATTGGCATCCACGGCGAACAGCACCTGACGTTGAGCCGCCTCAGCGAAGCCGAGCAGCGGAAGGAGGTCGAACGCTCCGCCGCGTATCTGAGCACGACGTTCGCGCTCGACGAGCTCCACTTCTCCTATCCGTACGGGGCCGTGGGCACGTGGAACGACTCGACGCGATCGATCCTCGCGTCGCTCGGGTTTGCAAGCGCGGTCACGAAGATCCGCGCCATCGTCAAGCCGTCGCACCTGTCCGCGCGCTGGGAGATTCCGCGCTTCGACTGCCGCGACGTGTTCGACGCGGCCAACACCCTGGCGGCGGGGCAACTGCAGGCGCTGTTCACCGCGGATTGAGGGCGCGGTCGGCATGAGACTCCTGTTCGCGGCTCTCCACCAGGGTTACTACCGCAACCTCGAGTCCGTCATCGAGCAGCTCGCGGGCCGTGGTCACGCCGTCTGCCTGGCGCACGAGAAGCCGGATTCGGCGATCGGCGGGCAGGTGATCGTCGATCGCCTCGCCGCACGGTTTCCGAACGTCCAGCCGGCCCGCATCCCCGAGCGCGAAGAGGAGACCGCGTTTCTCGCGTCGAAGGTGCGCCTCGGCATCGACTACCTGCGGTACCTGCACCCGAGGTACACCGCGTCCTCCGGGCTGCGGCCGCGAGCGGAGTACCGCACGCCTCGCGGCATCGTCCGCCTCGGGCGCTCGCCGCTGATGTCCTTTCCCCCCACGCGATGGCTGGCTGGTTGGTGCCTGGACGCGATCGACCGCGCTATTCCTCCCAGCCCCGCCATCGAGGCGTTCCTCGACGAACAGCAGCCGGACCTGGTGGCCGTGACGCCGTTGATCGCGCTTGGCGGCGCCTCGCAACTCGACGTGCTCCGCAGCGCGCAGGCGCGCGGCATCCCCACCGCCGTGCTCGTGTGGAGCTGGGATCACCTGTCGAGCAAGGCCGTGATCCGCGACGTCGTGGACGGCCTCTTCGTCTGGAACGAGGCGCAGAAGAACGAGGCCGTCCGGATGCACGGGTTTCCGTCGAAGCGCATCGTCGTCACCGGCGCGCAGTGCTTCGACAAATGGTTCGGACGTGCACCGGCGCGGCCGCGCGCCGAGTTCCTTCGCCGGGCAGGCCTTCCGCCCGACCGCCCGTACGTCCTCTGGGTCTGCTCGGCGCTGCTGCCCGGCAGCCCCCGCGAACCCGACCTGGTGCTGCGGTGGGCGCGGCACCTGCGCCAGTCCACCGACGCCCGGCTTCGCGACCTGCCGATACTGATTCGGCCGCACCCGTCGCGACTCTCCGACTGGGACGCTGTCGAGTGGTGCAGTCTCGGACACATCGCGTTGTTCGGCGACAACCCGATCGACGACACGGCGCGCGACGACTACTTCGATTCGCTGTACCACAGCGCCGCCGTCGTCGGCATCACCACGAGCGCGTTCCTCGAGGCGGCGATCGTCGATCGGCCCGTCATGACGGTCTTCATGGAGGACGTGCGGCAGGAGCACGAAGGGTCGCTGCATTTCCAGCTCCTCCTTCGTTTCGCCGGCGGCCTGATGACGACCGCGTCGACGCTCGAGGAACACGAGCGGCAACTGGCATCGATGATCGACGGTCCGCCGCCCGCGGTGATGGAACGCCAGCGCCGTTTCGTCAAGGCATTCGTCCGTCCACTCGGCCTCGACGTGCCCGCGACCGATGTCGTCGTGGAGAAGCTGGAAGAGATCGCCGCGATGCCGTCGCGCGTCCGGCCGCGGCGATCCAACGCGATCGGCCGGCGCGGCCTCCGCGAATTGGAGGCGCGCGAGCGCGATCCGCGGTGGCATCCGTGGTTCCTGGACGAGCGCGAGGCGGCGCGCGACGCCTGGATTATCGAGAAACGCCGTCTGCGCGACCACGCGCGGGGCCAGAAATCGCGCGCGGAAAAGGACAGGCTGCGCGACGAGAGAGTGCGCCAGAAGGCACACCGGCGGTAGCGGGCCTCAGGAACGCTCCTCCCAGACGCGCGCGAGGTGCACGATGACCTCGACCGCCTTCTCCATGTCCTGCGCCGAGACCCATTCGAGCCGCGAGTGGAAGTTGTGCTCGCCGGCGAAGATGTTCGGCGTCGGCAGCCCCATGAACGACAGCTTCGAGCCGTCCGTGCCGCCGCGGATGGGACGCTCGCGGACGGTGATCCCGGCGCGCCGGATCGCCTCGCGCGCGTACTCGACGACGTGCGGATGATGATCGAGCACCTCGCGCATGTTGCGGTACTGCTCCTCGATGTGCATCTCGACCCTCGCGCCGTGGCGTGACGCCGCCTCGCGGGCGAGCCGTTCGAGCAGCTGTTCCTTCTCCTCGAGCGCCGCGGTCCTGAAGTCGCGGATGATGAAGCGCACGGACGTCTTCTCGCCGCCGCCCTGCAACACGTACGGGTGCACGAAGCCGTCGTAGCCGTCGGTCCGTTCCGGCGACATGTCGCGCGGCAGCTGCTGGATGAAATCGGCCGCCACCTTGATCGAGTTGATCAGGCGGTCCTTCGCGTACCCCGGGTGCGTGTTGAAGCCGAGGAACGTGAGCGTCATCGCGTCGGCCGAGAAGCTCTCGAACTCGAGCTCGCCCCGCGTGCTCCCGTCCATCGTGTAGGCGTAGTCGGCGCCGAAGCGCGCGACGTCGAAGAACTGCGTGCCGCGGCCGACCTCCTCGTCCGGCGTGAACGCAATCCTGATCCGGCCGTGCGGAGTCTCGGGATGCGTCACCAGGTGCGCGGCCGCCGTCACGATTTCGGCGACGCCGGCCTTGTTGTCCGCCCCGAGCAGCGTTGCGCCCGACGCGGTGACGATGTCGTCGCCGATGCGGTCGGCGAGCGGCGGGCATTCGGACATGCGGAGGACCGCGGTCGGATCGTCGGGGAGCACGATGTCCCGCCCGTCGTAGCGCGCGTGCACGATCGGCTCGACGCCTTCTCCGGATATTTCGGGTGAGGTATCGACGTGCGCGATGAACGCAATCGTGGGAACACGCTTGCTCGACGTCGGCGGAACGGTCGCGGTGACGTAGCCATGGTCGTCCATCTCCACGTCCCGCAGGCCGAGCGCGCGCAGCTCGTCGGCCAGATCCCGCAGGAGCACGAGCTGCTTGCTGGTACTCGGATACGTGGGGGAGTTCTCGTCGGCTTGCGTGTCGTACTTCACGTAGCGAAGGAATCGTTCGAGGACCGCGCTCATTGGCTATAATCCTTACCCCAATCCAGGAGGACTCATGAAACGGTTTTTCGCGATCGCTCTCGTTGCCGGCGTTGCGCAGGTTGCTGTGATTCGCGCGCAGTCCGCGGCGCCGAGCGAGGTGGTCAAGGCAGACGAGGCGCTCACCAAGGCGCTGCTCAGCGGCGACAGGCCGGCCGCCGAGAAGATGCTCGACGCCGACTTCAGCTGGATCGATCCCGACGGCGTCTACTACGCCACGAAGGGCGAGGCGTTCGCGCACAACGTGAAGCCGCTCGTCGGCGCCGGCGCCGATGTGAAGGTCATCGAGCACCGCTACGGCAAGCTTGTGTATGTCGAGCGGAGCGAGGGCGAGAAGAAATTCTCCGCGCACTTCTGGGCGCAGCGGCCGAACGGCTGGCGCCTGCTGCACGTCAACGATCTGGAAGTCCGCCAGCGCGACTATCAGACTGTCCCGACGACGTTCAACGTGCCGTGCACGAACCCGTGCCAGGTGCTGCCGTACAAGCCGCTGGGCGCGGGCGAGAAGTCCGCGCTCGAGGCCTGGCAGGAGCAGGAGAGCGGATCGGCCGGCTGGGGCAAGCGCGTCGCCGACAATCTCGACCAGCGCGCGATCAACACCTACGGCGGGCGGTCGGCTTCCAAGAAGGATCGCTACGCCGGTATGGTGCGCGGACAGCAGCAGAACCCGAATCGTCCGCAGGTCGGCGCCGCCCCCGTCGCGTACGGCCGCGCGTGGGACTTCGGCGATTCGGTCCTCTGGGTGCAGCTGCAGCCGACCTACGGCGACAAGCCGTACTGGTCGAGCCGCGTCTACGCCAACATCAATGGCCTGTGGCAGATGGCGGAGAGCTATCACACCTACATCAAGGATGCGCCGGTGATGGCGCCGGTCCCCGAATCGGCCACGAAGAAAGGCGCCACGAACTAGCCATGCGCACGCACGTCGTTTGGGCCTGCTGTGTTCTGTCGATCGCGGCGAGCGCCGCGGCCCAGACGTCTGCGAAGACGCACGAGCTGAAGGCCACCCCCGCCACGACCTTCTACCGCTTCCTCGACGCCGCCGCCAAGCCGGTCCTCACCATCAACTCCGGCGACATCGTGAAGATCGAGACGGCAACGGGCACGCCCGGCTATTTCGAGCGGCTTGGTGTCCCGAAGGACAGGATTCCCGCCGAGCTGTACGAGGTGTTCAAGGGCGTCGACGACAACGCGCGGCGCGATCACACCCTGACCGGGCCGATTTATGTCACCGGTGCCGAGACCGGTGATTCGCTGGAGATCCGGCTGCGCGCGATCGATCTCCGGCTGCCGATTGGGGCGCAATCGTTCGGCGTGAACGGCGGCACGCTGCCCGGTGAGTTCGCGTCCGGCCGCGACAAGGTGGTCTACCTGGATCTGAAGAACAAGACCGCCGAGTACGCGCCCGGCGTCGTCGTCCCGCTGACGAAACCATTCTGGGGATCGATCGCGGTCGTGCCGCCGCTGTCGGTCGGACGCGTCACCGATCAGCGGCCGAACGTCTGGGGCGCCAACATGGACAACTCGGACCTGGTCGCGGGCACCACGTTGTATCTGCCGGTCTTCATACCCGGCGCGTTGCTGTCGCTCGGCGACGGGCATGCCGCGCAGGGCCATGGCGAGGTTGCAGGCTCGGCGATCGAGACGTCCCTCAAGGGCGAGATCCAGGTCATCCTGCGCAAGGGCAAGACCATCAAGCTGCCTCGCGCCGAGACGCCCACCGAGTACATGACGATGGGATTCAGCGAGGATCTCGACGAAGCGGTGAAGATTGCCACGCGAGAGATGCTCGACTGGATCGTGGAGCTGAAGGGCTTGTCTCGAGACGACGCCTACCTGCTCGCCAGCGTCGCGGTCGATCTGCGCGTGACGCAGGTCGTGGACGGCATGAAGGGGATTCACGCCGTCATCCCGAAATCGATCTTCCGCCGCTGATTCCCGCCGTGCGCGAGCGGTCCCGCGAAGGCGGCCTCGAAGACGTCCTCTCGCGCTACTGGGGCTACACCACCTTCAGACCGCTTCAACACGAATCGATGGACGCGATTCTCGAGGGGCGGGATTCGGTAACCGTGCTGCCCACAGGAGGCGGCAAGTCGCTCTGTTTCCAGGCCCCCGCCGTTCTCAGCGCCGGTGTCGCGGTCGTCGTCTCGCCGCTCATCTCGCTCATGAAAGACCAGGTCGATGCGCTGACCGGCAACGGCGTACCGGCGGCGCTGTATAACAGCTCGCTTTCACCGGGCGAGAAAGATGGCGTCGTCGCCGGCCTGCGAGCCGGCCGCTATCGGCTTCTGTACGTGTCGCCGGAGCGGCTGGTCGGAGAGGGAAGCGACGCGTTTCTCGGCCTGCTTTCGTCCTGCGGCGTGACCTTCGTCGCGGTGGACGAGGCGCATTGCATCAGCCAATGGGGTCACGATTTCAGGCCCGAGTACCGGCAGCTCGGGCGCCTCCGCGAGCGGCTGCGCGACGCAAGCCTTCACGCGTTCACCGCCACCGCGACGGCCCGCGTCCGGCGCGACATTGCCGCCCAGCTCGCGCTCCGCGACCCGCTCGTGCTCGTCGGCTCCTTCGATCGGCCGAACCTGCTCTATCGCGCGCTTCCGCGCGGCACGTTGAAGCGGCAGCTGGAGGAGATCCTCGCCCGCCACCGGGGAGAAGCGGGCATCGTCTACTGCATTTCGCGGCGCGAGGTCGATGCGCTGGCCGCGTGGCTGACAGAGACCGGCGTACCCGCGCTGCCATACCACGCGGGCCTCCCGGACGCGGAGCGCAGCCGCAACCAGGACGCGTTTCTCAGCGAGCGCGTGGACGTGATCGTCGCGACCGTCGCCTTCGGCATGGGCATCGATCGATCGAACGTGCGCTTCGTCGTGCACGCGGGCGCGCCGCGATCGCTCGAGCATTACCAGCAGGAGTCTGGACGCGCCGGCCGCGACGGCCTCGAGGCGGAGTGCGCGTTGATCTATTCGAGCGCCGACTTCATGAAGTGGCGGCTGATGCTCGAGAAGGGCAGCGAGCTGACGGACGCGGCGGTCTCGCTTCTCCGGCAGATGGAGCGCTACGCGTCGAGCGTCGGCTGCCGGCACCGGCATCTCGCCGAATATTTTGGCGACCGTTACTCGGGCGACAACTGCGGCACGTGCGACTACTGCCTGGGCGAGCTCGAGCCGGCGGCGGAGCCCGTCGTGCTCGCGCGCAAGATCTTGTCGTGCGTGATGAGGGTCGGCCAGCGGTTCGGGGCCAATCACGTGGCGACCGTGCTGCGCGGCCAGGCGAACGAGCAGGTCACTGCCCGCGGCCATCACACGCTGAGCACGTTCGGCCTCCTGCCGGAGGCATCGGTCGCGGAGGTTCGCGGCTACATCGAACAGCTGGTCGGCGCCGGCCTGCTTGCGTTGCAGGGTGACGAGTACCCGGTGCTCGGCGTGACGCCGAAAGGGATCGATCTGCTCAGGAACGAACGGAGCTGTCCCGGACTCGCGCTGGCGCGGCAGCGCGCGCCCCGCAGGGACGCGGCGCGCCCGAGGTCGAGGGTCGAAGCGGAATCGTGGGAGGGCGTGGACGGCGTCCTGTTCGAGCGCCTGCGCGCGGTACGCCTCGACCTCGCCCGCTCGCGGGGGGTGCCGCCGTACGTGATCTTTCACGACGTGACGCTTCGCGAGATGGCGCGGCTGCGTCCGCTGTCACGTGAGGCGCTGCTCACCGTACGGGGCGTCGGCGCGCGCAAGGCCAGCGACGTCGGCGACGTATTTCTCGCCGCGATTCGTGCGCATCAGGCGGCGGACCTGCAAGGTCCGCCCCGCGTCTGACGGCGCATGCCGCTCGTTTCCCTCGATCGAGTCTCGATCGCGTTCGGCCACCTGCCACTGCTCGCCGGCGCAAGCCTGCAGATCGAGCGGCGGGAGCGCGTCTGCGTCATCGGCCGCAACGGCTCCGGCAAGTCGACGCTGCTGCGGATGATCGGCGGTGAGCTCGTGCCCGAAGCCGGCAGCGTGTGGCACCAGCCCGGCCTGCGCATCGGCAGCCTCGCTCAGGACGTGCCGCTCGACGATCCGCGTTCGGTCTTCACCGTCGTGTCCGAGGGGCTCGGGCATCTCACGGAGATGGACGACTGGCACAAGGAGCAGCTCGTGAGGCGCACGCTGTCGCGCCTGGGCCTGCCGTCCGGCGCGTCCGTGCACACGCTGTCCGGCGGATGGCGCCGCCGCGTGCTGCTGGCGCGCGCGCTGGTGAGTCAGCCGGACCTGCTGCTGCTCGATGAACCGACCAACCACCTCGACATCGAGACGATGACGTGGCTCGAGTCGCTGCTCGTCGATTACCCTGGCGCCGTCGTGTTCGTGACGCACGACCGCGTCTTTCTTCAGCACGTCGCGACACGCATCATCGAGCTCGATCGCGGCGTCCTGACGTCGTGGCCCGGCGACTACACGACGTTCCTCGACAGGAAGGAAGAGTGGCTCGCGAACGAAGCGGCCCGGCACGAGAAGTTCGACAAGCGCCTCGCCGAAGAGGAAGCCTGGCTGCGCCAGGGCATCAAGGCCCGCCGGACGCGCAACGAAGGGCGCGTTCGCGCGCTCATGGACATGCGGGCCGAGCGGGCCTCGCGCCGGGCGCGCGTCGGCAACGTGCGGCTGCAGGTGGAGATGGCCGACCGGTCCGGGCAGATGGTGTTCGAGGCCGACGGCGTCACCAAGGGCTTTGGCGGCGATCCGGTCGTTCGCGACGTGTCGTTCCGTGTCACGCGCGGCGATCGCATCGGTCTCATCGGACCGAACGGATCGGGGAAGACGACGCTGCTGCGTCTGCTGATGGGCGAGCTCGAACCCGACAGCGGCGAGGTGCGGCGCGGCGCGGGCGTGCAGATTGCCCACTACGATCAGCAGCGCGAGCAGCTCGATCCCGATCGAACCGTGTTCGACACCATCGCCGACGGCGCCGACACGGTCGTCGTCAACGGCCAGCCGCAGCACGTGCACGGATATCTGAAGCAGTTCCTGTTTCCGCCGGAACGCGCGCTGTCCCCCGTGCGCGCGCTGTCCGGCGGCGAGCGGAACCGGTTGCTCCTCGCCCGGCTGTTCACGCGCCCCGCCAACGTGCTCGTGCTCGACGAGCCGACCAACGACCTCGACATCGAAACGCTGGAGCTGCTCGAAGCGTTGCTCGTCGACTGGCCCGGCACGCTCCTGCTCGTCAGCCACGATCGGGCCTTCATCGACAACGTCGTGACGAGCACGCTCGCCTTCGAAGGCGACGGTCGCGTGGAGGAGTACGTGGGCGGATACGACGACTGGGTGCGCCAGCGCCCGGAACCGGCGCCGCCTGCCTCGCGACCCAGCGACCCGGCCCCGGCGAGCTCCCGCACCAGCGCATCCGCGAACCGGCACACCCAGGAGCCGGCCGCGAAGAAGCTGACGTATCGCGAGCGGGAAGAGCTGGAACAGCTCCCCTCGAAGATCCACGCGCTGGAGGAGGAGCAGCGCGCGCTCACCACGAGGATCGCGGCATCGGATTTCTACAAGGAGCCGGCGGACGCCATCGCGCGGGCGCTCGAGCGCGTCGACGCCATCCACGACGAACTGCTCGAGGCCCTGGCCCGCTGGGACGAGCTCGAGTCGAGACCGCGTTAGGGTGATTATGCCGAACTTGACACCACAGGGCTGGAGGGCGCATCCTTAACCGGACAGGCCGGTTTTCTCCTATTAGAGCTAGGAGCGTGCCTCATGGCCGCCCTAGTTCTAGTCGGATTCGTGCTCGTCTACTCCAAAAACGCTGCGGCTGGTGAGCCAGTGGCCGCGAAATGTGACGTGGTGAGTCTTGTCGAACACGTCTGCATAGGTGAGCGTTCCAACTATTTGCAACTCCAGTTCGCCGGTGTTAATTCGCGCCAATACTTCGGGTGGAATGTGCGTTCCGAGTTCCTGCTTAAATCCATACGGAGCTTCGTCGCCAGCCGCTATCACCATCGGGGGGGCAGCCTCTTTAGTCATTTGCGTCCCACCTG
>Ga0070694_100001095_pt1 | contig 15525 bp, 9 predicted proteins | sample KBSK1251metaG_FD_65470 | JGI IMG/M metagenome (GOLD analysis project Ga0070694, IMG submission 65470) | Corn, switchgrass and miscanthus rhizosphere microbial communities from Kellogg Biological Station, Michigan, USA - KBS K1-25-1 metaG | ecosystem: Host-associated > Plants > Roots >... | reverse complement strand
AGATGTGTGAACCGTTTAACGGGACTTACATACTTGACTCACCTCAGCAACCCGAAGGGTTGCAAAGAAAGTAGCCGGTGGTCGGAGTCCTCGGAGACCACCGGAATGCGATATTAATCGGGTCGCACCCCGGAGGGGTGCCAGATCCTTCGCTGTAAAGATCTTTTACGTTGACCTGACGTCTGGCACCCCTGCGGGGTGCGGTCATGACTAATGACTTTTCCGGTGGTCTCCGCGGACTCCGACCACCGGCTACTTTCTGGCAACCCTTCGGGTTGCGCTGAGGTGAGTCAACTATCTAAATGCCTTTGCGAGCCTTGGGTAATGGTCGTCAGTTATGTTTTGAGAGCCGCGGAGGCAGATCAGCCAGCCCGGCGGATCAGATAAGTCCGACGCGCTACCAAATGAGTGACATTGCGAGTCCGCGAAAGCGCCCGGCTCTTGACCAGTTCGAAACCGGAATGACTGAATTGCCTGCCCCACTCTGAGTCAGTTCGAAAGGTGCATGGGCCAGTTCGTTGTTTCCATAAGAGGTTATGCACGAGGCACACTCCTTTGTCCCACCAGCTTTGCGGAATGTCTTCATAAATAATTGCCAATCCACCTTCGCGCAGCACGCGACGCACTTCTTTCAGCACCAGGCCGGCGTCCTGTGCATGATGTAAAACGTAACAGAGCAGAACCGCGTCGAATGAATTGTCTGGTGCCGGAATTTGTTCACGGTCGTAACGACGATAACCAATCGGCGCCTCCGTTTTATCCATGACATCGATGCCGGACACGTTCGTGCCCAGCATCGCGCTCAGGTGGTGCGCGATGAAACCATTGCCGCAACCCACGTCCAGTACTTCAGATCCTTTGGGAATCACCCTCGCAATCTCGAGAGCCATGTCGTAAGCGCGGCCGACTTTGCGGCGGCGTCGTTCACGGGCGAGGCGGCGTTTCAGTCCATGGAGAATTCCTGTGGCACAGACTTCAGTCTGTGATTCATAAGTTGAAATTTCACAGACTAAAGTCTGTGCCACTGCGTTTGGTACTTCACGTACGGGAATCCGCGCGACGAGGTTCATGCTCACGCTGTTTCAGCAAGGCCAATGCCGTCATCAACTCTTGAGATTTCCGAATGAAAGCGCCGTCAGAATCTGCTGACGCGAGATTTTGCCGACGCGTGACTGCCAAAAATAAAAGACAAAAGCAAGGACTTCACCGGTGTGGCACGGGCGTCCCGCCCGTGAATCACGCGCAGGATGCGCGGGCCACATCCGCTCACACTGATCGTGCTGACTTCATGACTGAATCAGGGATATACTCTGCCCCCCAAAAGACATTAGTCGAAAGGAAGGCTCTATGCCGATCTCAAAAACCGCCAAAAGCATCTTCACTTCAATCGTCACGATTGCTGCGCTGATTCTGGTTGTGCTCGGATGCAAATCGCTGTCTATCCCCGGCGCCAAGATGAATATGTTCGAGGGCACAAACGCGCAGGATGGAGCGGCGAAGGTTAAAGCCAAGCTGGGCGTCGACAACGTAAAAGTCAGCCGCATGGAGATTCACGAGGATCGAATGTCGATCGTCGTTCAGGACCCCACCAAACCGAAAAACTTTGACGAATATACTTATGAGAAAGGGTCTCTAAGTGGGCCGAAGCCGGTGCCGGCTATGACCCTTGGTAATCAGGAGTTTACTGCGGACAAGTCGCGACTGTTTGATCTTGGGGAAGTAAATCTCGGCCTGGTGCCCGATGTCTGTCGTAAGGCTGTGGAGAAATCACAGGTTGAAGAAGGCAAGTGCGAGAACATTTCGATTGATTGGGAGTCTGCTCGCTGGACGCGCAGCAAGGAAGAAAACGACAGGCTGGCCGCCGCCAAGAGTGATGAAGTGCAGAGGCAGTTGAAGGCCGGCAAGTACGACGCGATGAAGAGTATCCGCGAGTCCGGCGGTGATTTGGTCGTTACCTGGCGTGTCTGGATCAGAGGGCCGCGGGCCACGAAAGACTTCTGGGTCGATGCGAAAGGCACGGTTTGGGATTACCACTGAGCAAATTGGACTGGAGCGCAAGCGTCCTCGCTTGCTAAGCGCCGGCAACCGGGACGGTTGCGCTCCAGTCAAAGGCGCATCATCGTTCCCTGCATCGTCGCGACCAGCGATCTTTTGTTTTCAGTCAGCGCGAAAACGTCGGCCCGCACAACCGTCAAAGTCCTCCCGGCTTTTATCACTTCTGCCCGGGCCAGAAAATTCTCGCCCTTCGCCGGGCGCAGCAGGTTCACTTTGAACTCAACGCTGAGAACACCTGAACCCTCTGGCATCAGAGAAAACGCGGCATAGCCGCACGCTGAATCGGCGATCGTAGTCACGATGCCAGCGTGCAGGTAACCATTCTGTTGCGTTAAATCCTGACGGTAAGGAAGTGTGATTTCGACGACGCCCGGCTCGATCAGCGTGAGGCTGGCGCCGATCAGTTCCGTGAACGATTGCTGGGCAAAGCTTTGCCTGACTTCCCGTTCAAACGATGGATTAAGCGGCTTTAATGTCATGGTCGTTCAAAGACAGCCACGGCGTTGGGCCAATCAACTGTCATGCGCAGGTATTGGAGGGCTGACCCGCCGAGCGCTCCTTCGGTTGGTTTGTCCATGTACTGGGCCATGCCAGTGTGAAAGGCCGCATCGGGCTGCACCGTGAACCACACCGGGCCGACGATGAATCCACCAATGTTTACGGCCGGCACTTCGATCATCGCAGCGCCGGTGAGCGTCTCAATATTTTCCAGAGCGCGCCATGCGGGATGCTTCTTATGCCACCTTTCAAAGACTGACTGGGTCAGAAAACTCGCGGCCCGCTCGGCTGGGCCGCCGTCATTGATCTGCTTCAGCACTTCTTTGGAAAGAATGTTTGAAGCACCGGTATCCAGGAGAAAGTCCAAAATCTCACCATCGACCTCGATCTGAATGCGAGCAAAGTTATTTTGGCGTTTGCCGGACGGAGCGGTCTTGAAGCCGAGCTTCACTTCATGAGACTTGTCATGCGGCGGCAGGTCGCCGGCGGCGCGCCAGAGCAGCGTCTGCTTCGGATAGTCAAAGGTCCAGACGCGACCGGCGAACCATTGCTGGCCCAGCATGCCGTCCCTTTGTTGATCAAGAGCCGTTGCGTTGGCGGGCCGGGGCTTTATCAACAGGCGCTGTTCGAACGCACTTCCGAGCGGCGGCGGAATGCCGGCTGAGGCCTTAAAGGCCGGCAGCGCGGCAACCTTGAGTTCGCGACCGTTTTCTTTTTCCGGCAGGGTGACGACGGCAAGCTTGAGCCGCTGGGCCACGTCTTCATAAATGAAGAGTGCACCGGCCGAATCGGTGAAGAGAGTCAGCGTGACGTTGTCGACCGTCGTCGGCGTCGCCAGGAAGCGATGCGCGAGATAACGCGTCGGAATCGTGACGGGTTTGCCGGGCCGAGGTTCAGCAGGTGATTGAGCCGGCGCGATCTGGATCAATATCACCAGCATGACCGCTGAAATTACGCAGATTCTTAGGAATGTTTTCACTATCAGATCCTTGTTTCAAAGAAACTCTTTGTTCCGAGTGTCGGTGGTTATCAGGCGCAGTTCAGCAGGGGACGACTGTGCCCTGGCCACGTCAACTGAGACGGCGAGGGTCAGGCCTGCCAGAAGAAATATGATGAGAGACTTCATGCCCGTTAACCCCGCGCGAACCGATTAGACAAAAGCGACTGACGATAAATCAGGTTGGTGTGCAGAACAAGCCAGAACCAGGCCTCCATTTTGTCATCCCGGAATATTTGTCTCGTAGTGGTCAATTTGAAAACAAATGACAAACATTCCGGAGACGTGGACGAGTTGGACCGTGTGGCAATACACGGATGGCGCTGTGGGACCCACAGCCCCATACCATCGATGGCAGCGACAAATGCGATCGCGATTAGTTCAACGGAACCCTCGAGCAATTGAAGCAAGTGTGGGGCGTCGCCGCCGATGCGGCCGGCGGTTGAAATCTGTTCAGCGAGTAATGGGAGAATCGATCGGAACGCGCGGATCTTCGTTGAGAAGGGTCTGCGCGTTTCGTTGTAATCCAGGAAGCTTCGCGCGTTTCATCGCACTGCGACGGAAGCGCGCGGCATAGGACTCAGGCGTCAATTCCAAAATCTCAGGTAACGACGCGTTCACATTCCCTTCACGCGGTTGGAAACGCAATTCGGTTGTGGCCGGAGTCATCTGGTTCCACGGACAAACGTCCTGACAGATATCGCAACCGTATAGCCAGCCTTCCAGTCGATCGGCAACTTCCGGCAGAATCTCACCAGCACGCGATTCAATTGTCGCGTGCGAGATGCAGAGATTCGCATCAACCACATAAGGCTCAGCGATCGCCTCGGTGGGACAGGCCTCGAGACAAAGCGTGCAACTGCCGCACTGATCGGCAACCGCAATTTCGTCGTATTCGAGTTCCAGGTTCAGCAGCAGCTCACCGAGAAAAACCCATGAGCCGAACTCTCGGGTGATCAGGTTTGTATGTTTGCCGATCCAACCCAGCCCGGCCCGTTCTGCCCAGGCCTTGTCCATGATGGGTTGAATGTCGACACAGATTTTCCCGTCCGCCTCAGGCCATTGATCTTTGATCCAGACAAGCAGAGCCCGCAGTTTTTCGCCGACCACGTCGTGGTAATCATCGCCCCAGGCGTAGCGTGAGATTTTGCCGGTGGCCGCACCAGCTGAATGCTGGTGCGACGTGTAGTAATTCAGCGCAACGGCGACCACTGAGCGCGCCTGGGGAAATAGTTTTCGCGGATCGGCACGTTGCGCCGGATCGCGTTCCATCCACAACATTTCGCCATGGTATCCGCGCGCCAGCCATTCGCGCAGGCGCGCTTGCGGTTCAGAGAGGACTTCCGCCGGCACAAATCCAACTTTGGAAAAGCCCATCTGCAAGGCTTTCTGCCGGATGGTGTCGGTGATTGAAGCCGATTGTGGCCGGTTACTATTCACGTCGATGCTTTGCTATGCTTTCCGTTTCCAATGGCAGCAGAACTATTACTTGCACCGGAAATATTGTCCAGCGTCGAGCGGGCGCTCGCTGAAGACGTCGGCCCGGGCGACGCGACAACTGAGGGAATTATTCCGGCCGGCGCGTCGCTGAGCGGCAGGATAGTCTCGAAAGAGAGCGGAGTTGTGGCCGGCTTGACCGTCGCGCGCGCGGCGTTTCAACTGTTGGACCAACAGGTCGCATTGGCGGCTTTCCTGGCGGATGGAGAGGTTGTCGAAGCTGGTCAGACCGTGATTGAGATTCGCGGGTCAGCGCGCGCGATTCTTACCGCGGAGCGAACCGCCTTGAATTTTTTGGGCCGCATGTCAGGGATCGCCACCCGGACACGGGAATTCGTTGAAGAAATTCGTGGGACGAACGCGAGAATTCTCGACACGCGCAAGACAGCCCCGAACCTGCGCGCTTCTGACAAGCTGGCCGTGCGGCTCGGCGGCGGTGAAAATCATCGGTTCGGCCTCTATGACATGATTCTGATTAAAGACAATCACATAGATTTTGCCGGCTCAATCACGGCAGCCGTCAGCCGCGCGCGCGCATCGAACAGCTCCCTGGCGATCGAAGTCGAGGCTCGCAATCTATCCGATATGGCTGAAGCGCTCGACGCCGGGGTAAGGTGGATCATGCTGGACAACATGACGCTGGATGACATGCGGCGGGCAGTGGTACTGAACAGCGGCCGCGCCAAACTGGAAGCTTCGGGAAATGTGAGCCTGAAGCACGTGAGGCAAATCGCTGAGACCGGCGTCGATTACATTTCAGTGGGCGCGTTGACGCATTCGGTGCAGGCTTTGGACGTGAGTCTGACGGTCAGTAAACGTGGCACAGACTTCAGTCTGTGAACCACGTCATAACCACAGACTGAAGTCTGTGCCACTCGCCTCCAGTTGCAAATCACGACTGCTTTTGAATAAATAGAAATCATGGAAGTAAGCAATACCAAGACAGAACCAAACGGGTATCCGACTGAACAATCTTTGGAATACACACCTGAAGTGGCGGTCGCGACCAGACCTATATTTGAGCGGCTGCGAGGCGTCTTGCCTGAAATCGAATGGCCCGTTCACGCGCCCTACGTCGCAGCGATCAATGAACTGAAAGAAAAGCGCAACGCCGTTATCCTCGCCCACAATTACCAGACGCCGGAAATATTTCATGGCGTCGCCGACATCACGGGCGATTCCCTGACACTTGCGCGGGAGGGTGCGAAGACCGATGCCGACGTGATTGTGCTTTGCGGCGTCCACTTTATGGCTGAAACCGCAAAGCTGCTGTCTCCGGAAAAAACGGTTCTGCTTCCTGATCTGGAAGCAGGATGTTCGCTGGCCGCATCGATTACTGCCGAAGACGTTCGCCTGCTGCGACAAAAGTATCCTGGTGTGCCCGTCGTCACCTACGTGAACACCTCGGCCGCGGTCAAAGCGGAATCGGATATCTGTTGCACCTCCGCGAATGCAGTGGAAGTGGTCGAATCGTTGGGCGTCGACCGGGTGATATTTCTACCGGACGAATTCCTCGGACGCTATGTGGCCGGCCAAACCAGTGTCGAGATCATTCTGTGGAAGGGCCACTGCGAAGTTCACGAACGGTTCACGGCTGAGGACGTGCGATCTTACAAGCAACAGTTTCCGGATATTGAGGTCCTGGCTCACCCGGAATGCCCGCCCGAGGTTTTGGCGGAAGCGGACTTTGTAGGCTCAACCGCCGGCATGGTCGATCACCTCCATGCGTCACCAACCAGCCGGGTGGTAATGATCACCGAATGCTCAATGTCTGACAACGTCGCGGTTGAATTTCCGGAAGTCGAATTCATCAGGCCGTGCAATCTCTGCCCGCACATGAAGCAAATCACACTGCCGAAAGTTCTGCGTTCATTGCAACGAATGGAACACCAGATTGAAATCGACCCGGCTGTTGCGGCGAGGGCGCGGCTCGCCGTCGAGCGCATGGTGGCGATTGGCCGCAAAGTGACTGATTAGTTTTTTGAGACCAGCTAACAAAAAAAGGGGTGGCCTTTTCAGGTCGCCCCTTTTTGCATGTGCGCGATCCGCCAGCTTTAGAACTCGAAGCGGACGGCCAACTGCACCTGCCGTTCACGGAACAGCGTGCTGTCGGCGCCGGTCATTGAACCGAAGCCGCTGGCGCCGCCGTTGAACGTTAGCGTCGTACCCGAAAGTGAATACAACGTGGTATTCACTGTCGTGACTTGAGTGCGGTTGAAGAAGTTGAAAGCCTCTGCCAGCACTTCAATCTTGTATTTTTCGCCAATCGGGAACCGGCGAGAGAGTCTCAGATCGAGGTACTGAATGGAAGGCTGTTTGAAGAAGTTTCGTGGTGCCAGTGCAAAACGGGTCGAACCGCCCGAGCCGTTGGCTCCGCCGCCCGGTGTCGTGCAAGCCGCGGTCACGCCGCCGCTGGTGCAGGTGGCAAAACCGAACGAGGCCGGGGCGATAGAGTTGGTTATGGTTCCGGTGTAGCGCTGGCCTGAGAACCAGTTGAAGATTGGAGAGATCGTCCAATTGTTCAGCAGGTGATAAGCAAAACCGTTGTCCTTGTTACCGTAGTGCGTGTTGTAGACCAGGTTGAAGGCGAACTTGTGACGACGGTCAAAGCTCGACAGGGCATTCTCACCGGCCTGGTCAAAGGCATTGAACGGTAAATTGTTCGAGGTGAAGGTCACTGAGCTCTGGCCGTTATCGTACGCCCTCGAAAGTGTATAGCTGCCCTGGACCTGCAAGCCACCCGTCATGCGACGATTGAAGCTCAGCACCAAAGCGCTGTACTTCGAGAACACGTCACTGCGAATCTCAGTGATTGCCGCGTAGGCTGGATTTGGTCGCGCGGTCGTAAATGCGGTTGGCTGCGTGGCCCCGAGAAATATCGGCGTTCGGTAAATCTGCCCGTCGAAAGGCCCACCGGCCACCGAGATGCTCACAAAAGCTGCTGGCGCCGGCAAATTCGTGTCAACGAAGTTCGGCAGGTACTGGCCATAGGCAAACAGATACGAAGCCGAGACCACGGTGTTGCGAGCAATCTCACGCTCAACAATCGCGTCGAGCTGTTGGATTCTGGGCAACTGGAAATTATTCGCAAAGTACTGCACGGCGCTCGGCACCAGGGTTCCGCCGCCCAGCAGGTTCGGATAAGCGGGACCACCGGTGCTGGCCTGCAAGGTGACCTGACGTTGGGCCACCGACGTACCCACGCCGGTGTTGATGAGCGAGTTATAGACCGTTGAGTTAATTACCCGGCCGAAGTAAACACCATAACCGCCACGTATGGATGTTTTGCCGTCGCCCTTGACGTCATAAGCAAAACCCAAACGGGGTCCGAAGTTGTTCTTGTCGCTGACCCGGCTGGCCGTCTGTGGCAGTAAGGGATTAATTCGCGCTGCGTCATTGGTGGGATTTGACTGGTACTCGTAGCGAATCCCGAGATTCAGCGTCAACTTCGGCGTGATGCGCCAGTCATCTTGTGCGAACACGTTAAAGTCGGTGGTATTCATCGTCAGGCCGAGCACGCCCAGCCCCTGATTAAAGTTACCGCCATAGCAAAGGCCCGAAGCGCGGGTGCTGGAGTAACAGCGGCCGCCAAAGGCCGGCTGCGCCAAAGCACCCTGGAAGTTGTTGTAGTCAAGGATAAAATCGCCCAGACCACCGAAGTAGTTCAACGCGTTTGCGCCGCCGGTGTAGTTGAATTCACCGCCAGAGAAACGCAGGTTGTTGATGATGTCTTTAACGAAGTTGATGTCACCACCAAATTTGACCGTGTGGTTGCCCGTCGTATACGTCATGGTGTCGGCAAACTGGTTTCGGCGCTCATCCGGGAACGCGGCTCGCTCGAGGAATTCCGGGATGCCGAACGAAAAACCATTCGTCAGGAAGGTCTGTGGCGAACGTCCGCCGACAGAATTCGTCGGTTCGCCGGGAAGTGGCGGTTGGCTGAACTGGGTTTCATTGTCGCGGCCCCACTGATAACGAGCTTCATTTAGCAGGTGAGATGAAATGGTCGAAGCGAGACGGAAAGTGATCCAGTCGATGTTCACGAAGTCATTGCCAAAGTTGTCGCGCGCGCGGGTGTTAATCGCCTGGGTCTGAATGCCTGCCGGCGAATTCCATCGCAGGTTGTTATAGGTAACCGTCAGGGTATTGTTGCCATTCAGGTGCCAGTCAAGTTTGGGCAGGAACAATCTTTGGTTGCCCTTGCGCGGCACTTCGCCGGAAATGCTGTTCAGGAAGTTCAGCACGCCCTGGACCTGCGTGGTTGTCAAACCTTTGCCCTGTGCCAAACTGGTAACAACGCCGCCTGTACCGAGGCGAAGGTTGGTCGCCGTGGCTGCGGTTACGCCAAAAGCCGGGCAGAATGTTTGGCCGGCAGCCGGAGCCGCGGTGGTCACATTCGCCACGTTGGTCGCCGGAATTGGAGCCGTCAGCAGACAAATGTCAGCGCGATTCAGAAAATCCAAAGACGTGAAGGTGGAAACACCTGGGAAGTTACGGCGCTGCTCGTCATAGCTGAAGAAAAAGAACGCCTTGTCCTTCACGATTGGTCCGCCGATCGTGCCGCCGAACTGATAGCGCACGTCCTCGGGCTTGAAGGCTACCGGCGTAAACACACCGCCGATGTTCTGAGTAATGAAGCTGCGCGGGTTGCGGGTTCCCCACTTGTTGTTGCGGTCATAAAGGAACGCGCCACCGTGAAACTCGTTGGTGCCTGATTTGGTAACGGCGTTTGTGACTCCGCCGGCTGAGCGGCCATATTCGGCAGAGTAGCTCGAGGTATTTACCTGAAACTCTTTGATCGCTGCCTGGCTGATGGAATAGCTGATACGAGTTCGGCCACGCTCTTCGGCGAAGAAGGCCTGGTTGTTATCGCCGCCATCAACCGTGCTGTTATTCAACAGGCCCGAGATGCCGCGAAAACTGATCAGACCAAAAGTCCCGTCCGGAACTGCGCCGGGTGTGAGGATCGCAAAGTTTGACCAGCGGCGGCCATTAATCGGCGTTTCGTTGATCGTGATCTGATTGACGTTGGTCGAAAAATCTTGTTGGGTGGTGTTAATGACGGGCGCTTCTGCAGTCACCTGCACCGTTCCGGATACTTGCTGGAGAGACACGCTTACCGGAAGCTCAGTTGCACGTCCCACTTCGACAGTGACGCGTTCAGCTGTGAACGCCGAGAAACCCGACGCGTTGACGATCACTGAATAGCTGCCGGGATCAAGGTTGGCTACCTTGAAGCCCCCGTTGTCATCGGTAGTCGCGGTCGCTTCTTTGTTTGTACCTAGATTCTTTACGGTAACTGTAGCGCCGGCGATAACCTCTTTATTGGGGTTGGTGACGGTGCCGCTAATGGCGCCTGTCGTCGTCGATTGAGCCATCGCGCCGATAGCGCAGATCGTCATGACGAGAGTTGCAAAACACAATCTTAGAAATTTACTCATAACAGGAGAACTCCTTAAGGAAAGTGAAAATCGTTTCAGACCATTGTGTGCGCGACGGCGCACGTTAATTGAGACCCTTGAAGAACTGCTTTTGTAGGACTAACTGCGAATAGTGCAAGAGGCGGTTTCTATCACGATGAGCATCGAGTGCGCAAGTAAAAACCATGTTAACTGCCATCAAAAAGCTGCGGTGCTGGAAGCGGTTTGGAATCCACTCTGAAAAACACAAAAAAAGAGGCGGCAAACTTAAATGCCGCCTCTCTGATTTATGCGAAACGTTCAGCGTTAAAACTCAAACCTAACGCCGAGTTGAATTTGCCGCTCGCGGAAGAAGAAGCCATTCGAAAGATCGCTTGGCGTTGCGAAAGTCGGATCGAAAGTTGCGCTGCAGGCGCCAGCCGCGCAGGCAATATTGTAAATCCGGTTGTTAATGCCAGTTACCTGCGTTCGGTTAAAGATGTTGAAGAACTCGCCAAGTACTTCAATCTTGGCATCCTCTTTTATCGTAAACCGCCGCGAAAGTCTCAGGTCGACGTACTTGGTCGACGGCATTTTGTAGGCGTTGTTCGGAGTCAGGGAAAAACGGAGCGAACCGTTTGAACCGTTGACGCCGCCGTTTGGACTAGCGCCGAAGACGCTCGAAGTCGCGGTGCTGCTGGTGACGGCCGTGAAGCGAGCTCCCGAGAACATGTTGACGATGGGCGCGATGGTCCATCCGTTAAGAATCGCACTAGCCACCTTGTTGTCTTTTAAGCTGGTGAAGTTAGTGTTGTAGACCACGCTGGCGACAAATTTGTGCCGCCGATCGTAAGGCGACAGGCCATTTTCTCCCTGCGCATCGAACGGATTAAAGAGCGAAGAAAATCCCGGCGTAAAGGTTGCCGAAGACTGAGATCCGCCGTTGTCCTGCGCGCGTGACAGCGTATAGCTGCTTTGGAATTGCAGTCCGTTAGTTAACCGTCGGTTCGCTTGCAGCACCAGCGCATGGTACTTGGTGGAAACGCCATCCCGAATTTCGAGGATGTTACCGAAAGCCGTATTCGGCCTGGTTCCGGTGAAATACGGGAAGACCCAGTTTTGGCCGGCAAACGGGCCATCGACGATATTGATTCTGCCGGTGCCCGTTGGCGGATTGAGATTGGTATCCACGAAAGTGGTCAAATGGCTTCCAAAGCTGAAGAGATAAGAGGCGGAAAGCATTGTGTTGTGCCCGACCTCACGCTCAACCACAATATCACCCTGGTGAATCATCGGGTTTTGAAATCCGTTCCGGTAGTAATTGACGGCCGCTGTTCCCGCCGGCGCACTGGCCAGAATGTTCGGGAAAATGGGCGCCGTGGTATTGCCGATTGCCGCAATCGCAGGGGTTGGGCAGGTTGTATTGCCGGGAAGACCGGGAGCGACTCCGCCGACGGTAGGACAAACAGCCGGCACGGAACTGACTGCCTGGCCCGTTGATAGCCCGGTATTGATCAGAGCATTAATCATGATCGTGCCGTTAATGCGTCCGTAATAGAGTCCCCAGCCACCACGCAAGCTGGTCTTGCCATCGCCGGTGACATCAAGTGCGAAACCGACGCGCGGACCAAAGTTATTCTTATCGCTCGGTTTGTTTGCTGTTTGCGGCAGCGCTGCATTCACGAGAATCGGATCAGGAAACTGTTCGTATTCCCACCGCACACCCAGGTTTAGGGTCAACCGTTGATTCACACGCCAGTCGTCCTGAACGAACAAAGCATAGTCCGTGGTCTTCTCCTCAAAGCGAGATTGACCAAAACCTTGCGCGTAGTTGCTGGTGTAACACTTACCTGCGAGTCTGGTGACATTGACTGGATTCGCCTGGGTCGCGCAGGTGACACCAGCGGTTCGCAAAGCCCCTGCAGAAGTGAAATTCGCATAGTCGACGATGAAGTCATTGATGTTGCTATAGGTGTAGGAACCGCCGCCGGTAAACAGGTTGTCGTCGATGTCCCTGACACGATTGACGTCCACGCCGAATTTCGTGGTGTGGCTCCCGGAGGAGTAGGTGGCAGTATCGGCGAATTGAAATCGTCTTTCATCCGGCAGGGCCAGGCGATCCAATGACGTCGCTTTGCCAAAGGTGAGGCCATTTGTCAGGGCCACCTGCGGAGAAAAACCGTTAGAAGTGGTCGGTTGGCCGGGCAGCGGCGGCTGGGCAAACTGGGTGTCCAGTTCGTCCGCCCAAAGGAAACGGAATTCGTTCAGGAAGTGACTGGAAATCGCCGAGGAGAGACGCAGGTTAAGCGAATCGGACTCGACAAAGTCATCGCCGAATCCCGCGCGGTCACGGGTTACAGTTGCACCCGTCTGCACGCCCGCCGGCGAAGCCCACCGCAAGCGATTATAGGTGGCAGTGAAGGTGTTGTTCTGCGTGATGCGCCAGTCGACCTTTGGTAGAAAGAGTTTTTGATCGCCACGGCGCGGCGTCTCACCCGTCAGGCTGTTGATGAAGTTCAATGATGAATCGATCTGGGCATTGGTTAAGCCTCTGGTGGTCAGGGTCGTGCGGTTGACCGTGCTGAGGTAGTTGACGGTGCTGAATACGGCAACGCCGGGAAAGTCACGCTTCTGCTGATCATAGCTGAAAAAGAAGAACGCTTTGTCTTTGACGATCGGTCCGCCCACGGCGCCACCGAACTGGTAACGAACATCCTTTGGCTTCAACGCTACGCGGGTCGGAACGCCGCCTACGAGCTGCGTGATAAAGCTATTCGGATTTCGAGCGCCCCAGTCATTGTTCCGATCAAAAAAGAACGCGGTACCGTGAAAGTTGTTGGTGCCGGACTTGGTCACGGCGTTGATAACTCCACCGGCGGAACGGCCATACTCGGCCGAGAAGTTCGAGGTGTTCACCTGGAACTCGCGAATTGCCGCCTGGCTAATCACATAACCGATGCGGGTGCGGCCGCGCTCTTCAGAAAAGAAGGCCTGGTTATTGTCGCCGCCGTCAATCGTGCTGTTGTTCAACAGGCCCGAGATGCCGCGAAAACTGATCAGACCAAAAACTCCGTCGGGAACCGCGCCCGGAGTCAGAATTGCAAAGTTGGACCACCGCCGGCCGTTGGCCGGAAGGTTATTGAGCGAGACCTGGTTAACGTTCGTCGAGAAGTCCTGCTGACTCGTATTAATCACCGGTGCTTCAGCCGTAACCTGGACGGTGTTGACGGTGCCCTGCAAACCCACGGGCACGTCCAGCGTAGTCGCACGTCCCACTTCAACCACGACGTTTTCGTTGGTGAACGGCGCGAAACCTGAAGCGTTCACGGACAGGGTGTAGGTCCCTGGTTCTAAATTGGTTAACTTGAACGAGCCATTATCATCGCTCGTGACGGATGTTTCTTTACTTGTTCCATTATTCTTCGCGGTCACAGTTGCACCCGCGATTACTTCTTTATTGGGATTGGTGACCGTGCCGTTAATACCACCGGTCACAGTTCCCTGCGCCATGGCACCCACGGTGCACATCACCAGGACGGCCAGGGACGCAAACGCAGCTTTTAGAAATTTACTCATAACAGGAGAACTCCTTAGGGAAAATCAGATTCGTTTTAGACCATTGTGCGCTGGATGGCGCACGTTAACTGAGACCATTGAGAACTGTCTGAACTGTTGCTTTCGTAGGGTTAACTTCGAATAAAAGTAGAAGGTGGTTTCTATCACGGTGAACATTGACTGTGCGAGCATAATATCGGCAAAAAATGTTGTCTAACGATATTCGCGCTCGACTAAATTCTCGTAAACGGACTCCCACATCTGTGGAGGCTGAATTTCCGCAAGAATTGTGCCTTAGCGGCTGCGCGAGGTCGATTTCATTCAGTGCATGATTTCTTGCCAAAATGACGATATTAATTCGGGATTAATACGAAAAACGCGGACGAGATTTTGGATATCTATGAAAATCTAGACGGTCGGTTCCCTCCTCAGAGGTAATACCAATTTTTGGGGTAACCAATAAAAAATCAAGAGAAGAATCGACGAACCGGATTCTGCTCCTGACTCGGCTGCACTCGCTCGCAAATAATTGCGAACCCCTGACCTCCGTCGATGCAGGTGGTCGCCAACCCGTATCGACCCCGCGGCGACGCAACTTAAGCAACAGAGTCAACACTAACCGCGTGCCCGTCGCGCTCAAAGGATGACCCAGCGCGATCGCTCCACAGGTTACTTTGGTTCTGTCGCGATCGAGAACCAACTCCTGCTCAACCGCGAGGTACTGAGCCGCGAACGCTTCGTTGACTTCGCTCGGATCCGATTCTCAGAGCATTCATCGGCCGCGGATTGTATCAGTCTCACGAGGGCGCGGACATCCCGTCCCGCGAAAGTGTTTCGGTGGCACAGACTTTAGTCTGTGGTGCTGAAATCCACTCACAGACTGAAGTCTGTGCCACTTACTTCAGGCTAAAGCTTCTTCACGGCAAACCAGAATTGTGTATCGCGCATCAATTAGCCGGACAAACTTTCCGCTCTTGCAAGCGCGCCTATTGCGTTCGTCTCGATAATTGCGTCTCCCGTTGACGCGCTAACAAACTTTTCACTTTTCCTGGAGGCAAGCCCATGAAACGCATTCTCCTTCTGGTCGTAGTCTGTTCTCTTTCGTTCAGCGCTTTCGCGCAAACGCGGCGCCGGGTCTCGGTTGCGAGGCCCGCGTCAACGACGCAGCCACAAGCAATCAAGTCAAATGCCCAAACGTTGCCGATTCGCCGGGTGATTCTTTACAGCAACGGCGTCGCTTACATCGAGCGGCGCGGCGCAGTGACCGGTCACGCTGAGATCGATCTCTCGTTCAAGCAATCGCAGGTCGACGACGTTTTGAAATCGATGGTCGTGCTGGACCTGGGCCAGGGACGCATCGGCGCGGTCAGCTACAACTCGAGCGCGCCGCCGTCCGCACGCATGGCCGACATTCCTTTTGCGATCGAAGCCGGAACTGCGAGTGGAAACAAGGGAGGCCTGGCGGGAGTTTTGTCACAGCTTCAGGGCGCGCGAGTGGTGGTCGCCACTGCTAACCGCACAGTC
>Ga0070694_100001093_pt1 | contig 15538 bp, 13 predicted proteins | sample KBSK1251metaG_FD_65470 | JGI IMG/M metagenome (GOLD analysis project Ga0070694, IMG submission 65470) | Corn, switchgrass and miscanthus rhizosphere microbial communities from Kellogg Biological Station, Michigan, USA - KBS K1-25-1 metaG | ecosystem: Host-associated > Plants > Roots >... | reverse complement strand
ACCAGAACTCTCTCACGATTTGATGAAGTGACGCTCTCTGTTTCTCAAGACAGTTCTAGCTTGAAAGTGACTCACAGCGGAAAACACAAGAACAAAGTTCGCGTTCATGAACTGGAATATTTGACGGACGGTAGCGGCGAAGAGAACCCAAATCCCCTCGGATCTAGAAACCGCAGTTCGAAAACTTTTTGGTCCTACGGCAATCTCATTTCCGAATACATTGTGAGTTCGTCCGTGTCGTCTTCACACGAGGAATATAAACAAGAGGCTACTGATATCTGGGAGTTATCGAAGGATCGCAAAACGTTAACGATAAGAACCGAAGTCAAAGAGCCTCATATGGTTCCTGAAATCCTTAGATGGTTCATTTTACCGGAGAAATACAAGAAGGTGTTTCGGAGGGTTCAATGACGTGCGATCGTTGGAGAATCGTCGTACTCAACATCGGTGAGCAACGCGGAACAAAAAACAGGTGCGCCAGCAACATGTGGCAGCATTGTGGCAGGAATAAATGGAAAACTGCTGTAGCCGCATGTCACTCGATGTGAAGAAATGTGAAATGGCTTGATTTTGACCGTGGCTGCATCTCGATTCAAAATCAATAAGTTGCGTTTCCGGGTTCCGCTTGATTGGGGTACGTGGTGGCAAGGAATTTTTCTTAGACTCGACTGAGGTTTATGGCGAAGGACCATTACGTTCCGCAGTTCTATCTTAGAAATTTCCAAATTCCAACCGAGCCGGGATTAATCTATTTGTACCGGCGTAATGTCGCCGTTCGCAAAATCACAATTCGAAAGGCGGCTCAAGCTGAAGATTACTATGATTTGAAGAGAGACGATCCAACAGTTGATAAGGACGGGGTCGATAAGTTGATGGGTATGTCGGAGCGCAATGCGGCTCCTATCATCCAAATCCTATTAACTGCACCTTCGTTGACTCTCACGGAAGATGAAAAGAGTCACTTATCGTGGTTTGTTGCGTTACTTGGCTCTCGAACCCCGTTCATTCGTGAGACGATTGCAAGCATTCAACTAGCGATTCGGAATCGCTATATAAAGAAAATGCTTAGGGATGATCAGGAAGTTGCTGCAATAATCAATGAACATCCTGAACAAAGCCCAGACTCAATCGAAAAAGCTTGCGAAGCATTCTTAAATGATGAGTTAAAGGTTACGTTCGGTCGGGGAGGAGAAACTGAAGACTGGCTGATGGCTCAGCAGCTTCAATTTGCAAACATTTTAGTAGACGTTTTGAGAAACAAGCATTGGAACCTAATCGAAACAAACAACTCTCTTTCGTTTCTAACTTCGGATAATCCTGTTGCCACTATGCCTTCCCCGTTTCATCCGAAAGGAGCGCAGTTTGGATATGTCGATGGAGATGTTCTTTTACCAATTTCACCAAAACGAGCGTTGTGGTTTACGAATAGAAGCTCGCAAATAAAGTAATCGCCATTCACAGAGCAAAGATGCCAGAATTTCAGTTTTATACAATCACACAATGCGATACTTCAGTTTTTTCGCATGTTCAATCAAAAGAATTTCAGCGAATATTAGATAGCACGGAATATGGGAAGACCTATCAGGTGAAACTCCCGGAAAATAGCTGACAAAAAACACGCGGTTATTCTGGATGATTTTCTTAGTCGCGTTGTTTCATGTTCGAACGAAGATGATGCTTGCGAAGGCGTTTCGTGACCCGAAATCTATGTGGGGAAAACTGTGTCGGTTTTGAATGGAAATAAGCGGTGTTAGGCGCATATTAGTGCAATCGTAACGGGCTGCGATCCGCGATAAATGTTAGTAAAAGTGGTCACAACGTAACAGGCGCACTGTTAGGTTGCAGGTTTCGGGACCGAGCGGTCAGAAAGTTCGAATCCTCTCGCCCCGACCAATACGATCGATAGTCTAGACTGCCCTCATTGGCGGGCGTAACCAACACCTGACAATATGGCCAGGAAAGGTCTTTCCCGCCCTTTAATCGAATTTCAGTTAATCGAATTTCAGTTGACTTCTCTAGGACAGTAGGGTATTTAGGTCGGGCGCGATCGTATCTCACGCCGTTTTAACACCAGAATCGTGCACCGTACGACAATTCGCTCGCGCATTGAATTCAACGCCTTAACTTTGCTTTCTCCCCAGGTTATCGGGGACACAAACCCACACACGGCAGATGAGCTGCAAAAACATTGTGGCGAAGTAGACATCGAGCAGGACCTATAGATACGACCATCAGTCTAGACCATTGCTACCGTTTTGGATGAGACACCCCTAAGGCAGGAGCCGACCGTGAATGACAAAATGACCAGTCACTCACCCTCTGGAGTACTGACGCAACCAAGTGGGATTCATTTTGCTGGTTCAAGTGATCGCACAAGCCGTTTGGTATCGTACTGTGCTCTTCTTATGTCACTATTGACGTTTGTCTTTGGTAATAACATCGCTTCAAGATTAGGAAGATCATTTCCTTCTCCCCAAGATAACAAGACAATATTTGAAGGCATAATTGGATTAGTGAATGTAGCGTTAGCAGTTCTCGTACTAGTGGATTCATGGGTGCTGCGTCCAGTTAAAACCACCGAAGACAAATCACCTTCCGCGTTGTCGTTTAAACAATTGTTGTTGTGATGGCGACTGTTATGGTTCACATGGATACTATTCTACGGTTGCTTAAGTGCCTTGTGGCTCTATGGGATTAGCGATAGCACCGTTTGGCATGTATCGACGGCGCTTAATATGATCAATGGCTTCTTTTTCTACTACATGTTCTTCGTGCTGGACCAACCAAGCGTTCCCTCAGAATCAGAACCCAATCGAGCAAAGAAATTTAGACAAAACATATATGTAACTATTGTACTCGGAATAATTATTTTTATAGTATCCATCTTTCTTCGAGGTAAGCCCGTGGGAGCTGGAGGCGAAGGAATTCTTGTGGAAAAACTTGCCCCCGCCTATATCGCAGTTGGGATGGCTTTTTTCTTTGGCAGGCTCGATAGTCACTACGTTAGGGCGCATCGAGTTCTCTTGGCCCCACTATATCTTTACGCCGTTATTCAACTCTTTTGGGGAGAGAGCACGTTAAGTAGAGAGTTTAATCCAGAGCGGGTAACAATTCTTGGCCTAGCGTTGATTTTGAAGTTCGTCATTTTTGTTACGCTTTCTAAGTGGATAATTGATGGAAGATTTCGTAACTATTTTGTCGTTGCGAAGGAAGGGCTTGATACTTCAGTTCTTACCAATGTTGCCGCGAAACACTAACCTCACCCACGTTGCGCAGTATTGCGGCGGCATAATACTCGTGGTACTGCTGCTAGCTCAGCTGCAATGTCGTTACTCCATCATCAGAACAATCGATTCCACGCATGTGGGGAAAACTGTGTCGGTTTTAAATGGAAAGACGCCGTAATAGGTGTAAGGTGATGCAATCGTGACGGGCTGCGATCCGCGATAAATGTTAGTAAAAGTGGTCACAACGTACTAGGCGCACTGTTAGGTTGCAGGTTTCGGGACCGTGAGGCCGGTGCTTAGAGCTTCCCGCCCTGCTGCGACGAGTTTGACGTAGTATCTACTTTTTTCTTGCGCCTTTTTTCAACTTATAATAAGGTCAACTTCTGACCAATTGCAGTATAACGCCTAAGTAGAATATCCTCATGAAAAAAAAACCTAGTAGCTAATAAGTTTTCGTCGGATCGTTATTATGATCTATATAGCAAACGTAGATGCTTGGTTAGAAGAGGTGGTGCGGAAGTGTAATGAAGAGGGGTTAGACCCATTAAAATCCTTCTTCGCATTTGCGCTTTTTTCGTCTCTTGATTTTGATTACATTTCATTTTTTAAGGAAAAGTACGAACAAATATCCTCCTATTCTTCTGGTCGTAATTTCCACATCTTAACACCTATCGTCTATCATAATGATATTGTCCCAGATGAAGAATTGAGGTTGCTCCGAAAGCAATTTAAGGACTCTGGCATCCCTGTTGGTAATAAACCATGTCTATTATTTTTCTATCTTACCGCCTCAGAAAATAATGGTTATAACCCGACCTTCTTTGCTGGATTTCACCTAGCATCCTTCAAAATTTTTGAGTTAACGTTGCGGGATATAATTGATGTTTCCATAGAGTTTTTCTTGGAAGTTTTCCAGGAGTTGTATCTTGATGATACTAATCTAATGCCACCGAATTTTGCTCCCAATATTGCTAGTCTAATTCCTAAATTTGAGGAGAAATTAGCAGCTCCCAATATTGTTAAGCATCCAATGACTCCCAATGTTGATGTCGTCAAAGCAATTCGACAAAAACTTTCCCGAGGCAAGGTTTTCATTAGCCATTCCTCAGATGATAAGGCTTTTGTTCGTAAGCTTATGAGTGCGCTTGCAAATGAGCGAGTTGATGCTTGGCTAGACGAGCGAGAGATACTGCCCGGAGGTCATATCCGAAAGGTTGTTACCGAAGGACTTAAAAAGAGTAGTGCGCTTGTAGTCGTTCTTTCGCCAAGTTCTGTGAAGTCCGAATGGGTTAGATTTGAGTTAGCCCAGTTTCTTGGCATTGATGATGGGCGTCGTATTATTCCAATCCTCTTGGGTGCGAAGTCTGACGATCTACCAGCGCCCTTCAGAGAAATTCAAGATTTGAATTATATCGATTTTAGTAACGAGGATAACTGGCATAAAAGAGTAATGGATTTACGTGTGGCCATAGAGGCAATAACTACACCGATAGTCAGATCTCACAGTGCGTAACCCGGAGACTCCAACGTAGCAATAAATTATCCCCTTGGAGTTCACCCCAAAAACGTGTGGCCAATTTGTGGACAGAATTCGCAGCACATGACCGTGAGGTGCTGACAGCGGATGGTAAAGAACCGCAAAACCCTAAGAAACTCGTGGTGGCTGCAACTTTCGAAATAGCAAAAACTTAGCTTTTTGCCATACCGGTGATTATGAATCCCACGCTCTAACCATCTGAGCTACCCCGGCCGTGCTTTATTTTTTAAGACTTTACCACAAGCCATCCACTCGGAATCGCCGGTTGTGGCGGTATTGTGACGGCGATGGCTTTTTAGCATCACCGCCTCACCCGCACCAACCGGAAGATTTCTCACGTACCGTTGACTTAAGAGGGAACCAGCCAATAAGGCTGTGCAAATCCTCGATCAGCTAAAATCGTGCCTTGGCATGATCAAGCCGCAGTTTGGCATCGCTTCGCTCTCAAACCCACCAGCGTGTCTGGACCCTTGGCTTGAATAAACTTCTGTATATGACTCGGAAAGTGGAAAGGTGCAGAATGATCTCCAATAGCCGAAAGCTAATTATTGACATTCCTTCGAGTGGCACATGATTTAGAACGACTTTATCTATCCACCATGCAGTAGTCGCCCAAACAGACAGAACGACGCAAACCAGTAGCGCATGTCCTACTATTTCGGCCAATTCCTTGACACCCGCTTCGTTTCCATCCCTCATAATAAAATCTCTGATTTTGTTATGCCGCGCAGGAACGCCACTTTTGCCAGCTAAGAAATAATTTGGAGGCAAATGGCAAAACCTTGCCGGCAACCCTTATTCAACAATGGGTTTTATGAGCGCTGGAATCGGCATCGAATTCCGCCGTCGCAAAGGCTGACAGCAAAACCGTCCAATCCTTTTCACAGCAGGAGAGTCTAACGACTGCCCTGCTGTGATTTGTTTTTGCGCATCGGCAAATCCAGCATCCATCAGGAAGGCGTATGCTATCCGTGCTGGTATCCGACACGATCAAAAAATATTTGGCGTAATGGCAAAAATCGCTTACGATCCCGGCATATCATTTAGCAATAGCTTTACTCGATAGTATTGAGAGTCAAGCACGATGAATGTAGACCCACGCATTAGGAACATTTCGGATGCCCAGTGGCGCGAAATGTCGACCAAATTGCGGCTCCATACGTGGAAGAAGTATGGTTGGCTCAGTAAGCTCACCGGTATTGACTTAGACGACATCGCTCAGCAAGCGATCGTAGATACGTTCACGGGAAAGCGACGTTGGCCACCGATAGACCCCACAACGGGGATTGAAAAGCTAGATGTCAGTCTCTTTTATTTTTTATGTCAAACTGTAAGAAGCATCGTTTCTCATAATGCAAACGGTCCTCGGCCAATAGATTTTGACCGAATCGACTCGCCGGGCGATGGTCCACCATACGAAGCTGCATATGCAGGTTCATTTCCCCCTTTCCTAGTTAGACCTGCCGACATCGAAAGAGCCGCCGAATACAACGACTTAACCGACAAGATGTTGGAACTCATTTCAGCGGATGAAGATCTATCGCGCATCATCAAATTGTGGCGTGCGTGTCCCGATTTGAAACCGCGCGAGATTGCTGAGGAGTTGCACATTACCATGCCTGAGCTACACGCCGCTCGGAAACGGTTGAGACGCCGTTTAGACGTATTGCGGAGGAAGCAAGATGAATAGTCGCAAGCCGAAGGACACGCACAATGAAGCAATCCGCGAACTGACTCAACTGAGCGAGAGGCTGGAGTGTGACGTGGATTTAGTCGAGTCGATGTCTCTCGATGAAGCGCAAGCTGAATTGCGTGAATTGAATTTAGATCCAAATAAAACGGTATCTCCTCGCGAGATTGAGCCAAATAGCCCAGAGCGAAAGCGTGCGCACATACTTGTCGTAGGCGGAGCAGGTTTCATTGGGCAGCAAACATGGGAATTACTTGGGGACACTGATAAAGAATCTCGTTCGGACATTCGCGAGCTCTATGTGATGCATTCGGCCGACGGCGGCCGCGTTGTTGCAAAAAGTGATTCCACGTCTCTCTTTCCTGAAAAGACGACGACGGAATTACTCTCTGAGATTATCAGCCACAAGATATTTGATACGCAAAGGCGAATAGAAGTCGATCGAGAACTCTTCTCCCGCTCTACATTAGAGCTTGAGCATATCTTCAGCGAGCTGAAGTCTTTCTCGCCTGAAAGCTTAAGAGATGAGAGTTGGATCGAAACTTCTAAAACACGTTCTAAGCTCTGTGGCACCTTGGTCACTGCCTCTACGACCGCTGCTGTTCTAGTTGGGATTCTTAATGTTCCGATTCCGAAGTTTCCTTTCGCTTTACTGTCTACGGTAGTAACTTTGTTCCTGGTATGGCTGACAGGGCATGTCTTCCGTGTGGGAAACAATGCTAGTCTCGGATCGGGATTGGCGAAGCTGAAGAGATCGATGCTGGGAACCTCAGCCCTGATTTTCGGCTCGCTGATCGGAATTGGAGTGTTACGTTGGACGGGAGTTTCAAGCAACCTCTTGTTTTCAGGCTTCGTAATCGCGACCGAATTCCTCTTAATATTGCTAGCGGGGCAAGGCAGCGCTTCCCATGCGCTTCTTAACTGGCCGGCAAGATTTAGGAAGAGACTTCAAAAGATCGAAAAACAGAACGAAGAAGCGAAGCATCGACTCATGGCAGAGGAGAGCGAATTGAAGTCACTCTTTGACGCTAGCACTCGACTGCTAGACGAACACCAACCAAATGTTGACCCGGCAAGGTTCACTATTATGAATTAGAAGCCGGCCGCTTGAAGCAAACGTTGGTTGGGCGAATGAGTTGGGGTAGCCAATAAAGAAGGGCTCAGAAACGTTAGTGAGCCCCTTCTGGGTTGCAGCTTTCCATATTAGCGTGAGGCTGGCGCGCTCCATCTCGCTAGTCCTTCCTCCTTAATTTTTGTGACGATATTGTGACGGGAATTCAGAGAACAGCATCTGTAAGGGATGATGCTGGATATAAAACCATCTAAAACCTCTAAAAATGGCCGTGGCTGCAACCTCTGTTTTTGTTTGAGTTAATGTTTGACGCAGGATGGGATTATGAATCCCCTCCCTGTGGCAGGATTGTGGCAGGAACAAATAGAAAACCGGTGTTACCGCATGTCAGCGCATGGGAAGAAATGTGAAATGGCTTGATTTTGACCGTGGCTGCATCTCGATTCAAAATCAATTACTTACGTTTCAGTGTTCCGCTTGATTGGGGTGCGTGAGGTCGCGAGTTCGAATCTCGCCGTCCCGACCAATTTAATGAACCGCTAACGGCTGTCGCTTGCGGCAGCCGTTCTTGCTTTATCGCGAGATTGTCAAGGCTCGAATCATGAAATAAGCAACGACAGGAACGAAGATCAAACCTCGATATTCTCTCGAATGCCGTAGAACCGGTTAGTAAAGAGTCGCGTCATCAACGTGTCGCCGAGGCGCAACAGTGAACCTTTTGGCGAACGTCTCATCGCCTGGATGTTTGTTGAGGTCACGCACCCTTTGACCCTGCTCGTAGAAACGTCGAACTGCTCTGTAAGTGGGCAACCGACGACCGTCCGCCATTGATAACTAGGCATTATTATGGCCCCGCGAACTATTGTAAACTCGTTCTCCCTGTCACGGATCGGACTCGCACTCCTGTTTGCTATCTGTTTTCAAAGACGACCAGCGTTACTATATATATCCGCGGGTCTATGGATGGTTGATATAGTAACCGACATACTTGACGGTATTTGGCACGTCGATGGCACGTCGCTTCACCTTACGGCCGTTTTTGGGATAGCTTAGGAGACAAGTCGTTTTACGCTGCAGTCATAATCTCGTTTAACGCACAAGGCTTTCTAAGTCCATTCCTGAGTTGGGCACAGATTGTACGCGAGGTAGTTCTCTATGTCACAAGAATCCTCTTCACAGAGAAACTAGCCCAAATTGAGCGAATACGCCCATGGACAAATTCTCATGGGTACATCATGCACGTGACCTTAGGCTTGGGATTGTTACAAATGTACGGAGACATCCATGGTTATTCCTTACCGTTGCACGCATACATCCACACACCATCCGTCATACAACAGCGACACACCTGCTGCGCGCGGGTCTCGAAATCAATACCATCCGAGATTGGTTAGGCCACGTGTCACTTGATACGACGAATATTTATGCGGAAATCGATCTTGAGACCAAGGCAAAAGCTTTAGCTGCGTGTGAGGTCTCCGAGAAACGGAGTCAGCGGAAGCGTTGGCGGAAAAGTGCCTCATTGATGGATTTCTTGCGCAAGTTGTAACCGAACGGTGAAGTGCTCGTGGTCACGAGTTTCGCGAAGCAAGATGCAACTGTTGAAGCTGGAGGACACTACCGACCAATATAATTATTACCACTACCTTCAGCTAATGGGGCCTATGAGTCACCCTTCCGATCCCGCTTATCGCACATAGAGCGAAAGGGCCTTCAGAGGAATAGACGCGAAACTCTGGCTCGGTATAGAGGATTACGCTCGCCCATCCTACTTAAGCGAATGGCATGAAGGCACCCGTTTGGCAAATCATGAAACTTACGGAGCCAGATCTTGCCCCGGTGACATTACAAAGAACACCTCGATACCAGAGTACATCTCAGTTTCATCCTGACGCTCAACGAGAAGTGTTTCTCGACTGCTTGTACTACAGCATTGTGACAATGGCTAGGGTTGGATGGTGACATGACGCCACAGTCCAGGCTTGCGAAAGTTATGACAGACATTCAAATCATTTTCGGGCCAACTGCTTTCGTTTTCGCCTTGGGAACTATTTTCGGCAAGGTCGGCGCGTAAGGTCTGAAACAGGTTGCGACGCGTGAATGAGAGATTGTTTGGGTTGTAAAACAAGGCTTTTTGCGGTGTGCCGATTTTCGAATGGTCATTACGGTAAGCCGGCTCAAGAGCAGAGTGATAATCGTGTTTGCGGGACCAATCAAAGAGACGTGTATTTGACAACTGATGGCCGTGCGGAATACTTTCCTCCTGCGCGTCTTTGCACGAATTTGTACTACTGGGACTTGTACGCGCACAGTCTCACTCATCTTCGCGCCATAAACGCTGACTCACGAGACCGTTTTTTTCATATCGTTACTAGGGCAAATCGAGCGTTATTAACGTGAGCGGATCTGTCTTTGGATATTGCGCGCTCTGAACCTTGGTTGATCAGCACCCCGCAGCGAAAGGAGTCTTGGAAACGATGAGGAATGAGTTCGAGCCTGATACCGGCCCATTAGATTCTGGTGAAATAAAGGGTGAATTGAAAACCCACCTGCTTGAGGCTTTGAGAAGTTCGCGGTACTACGCGTGGATTACGAAAAAGAAAGCGCAGGTCCGGATACGTAAATCATTATCGAAATGGTTCGCCTTGGCATTGGCGGTTTTGGCTCTGATACGGGAATTTCCCGAACTCAAACTTATGTATCAGAGTCACCACATAGGCATTCTCGATGGCTTAGTTTTGGTAATTATCTGCGCCACGGTAGCGGCCCTGGCTTGGGAGCATTGGGGCAACAAGCTGACGACCTCACCCCAAGAAGTTCGTTTCGTAGCCGCTATGCACTCGCTATTACAGCGGCTGGAGAAATTCATGTATGGGCTGGATCGGATCCAAGACCCTACTGAGCGCCTCCAAGACTTCATTGCCTTTTTTCTAGATGTTACAGCGGGAACCTTGTGCGGAAGGAAAGTTGTGGATAGCGGATTAATGTTGGAAACTCCGGATAAGAGCGACGTGGGCCTCTTTCAATCATCAAGAGGAGCAAAATATCCGCCCACTCTGAAGATTCCAATTCAGCGCAGCGACACTGGTCCCGCTGGAGTCTCTTATCAAAGGAAGAAAATCATCTATGTGCCGTACAAGAAGCGAGAGATAGGTTGGATCTTCGAATATCGAAATAATCGATACAGGGCAAAGAGTCCTCCTCATAAGGGATGGATTCGTATGAAAAAGGAGTTCGAACGATTTAGATCTGTACTATGTTTGCCCGTGGCAATCTACCAGAAGACTTTAACGAAAAGTTCGCAAACTGACGTCACCGAACCTAGCCAAGAAGCGACCCAACAGGCCGGATCCTTACAATCGACAGTGTCAAGCGAAGAAACTCAAGTCGAAAAGAAACCATTCGGAGTCTTAAATTACAGCACAAACTCGCGTGACCCCTTCGTTGATCGAGACTTTCAAATGGGCGAATGTTTTTCGAGTATTCTGGCGTTGGTCTTGGAAACCTATCGACAAGAACAAACACCGCCGACAACTGCGAGTGCGGCGACTCCCAAAGCGGTCACTCCTTGAGGCGTCTAGTAGCGCATGTAGGATAGTAGCGCATGTAGGAAACGGTGCTTACTTGTCCGCGGTAAGAAAAGATGCACGAAAACCTGCGAGGTTGGAGGCCTTAGTCTCGAAAGCGCGATTGAAGGCATCGGCGTCGGAACTCGCCGCAGCCCGTTCCAAAGAGTCATCCGCGGTAACGATGGCTACACCCTGTTGATTAATTAGAGCGTCCAACATTTCACGTTTGTTTCTTTCGATTTCTTCCGCGACATTCTTGTCGACGGCTGGTGCGGGTGTACTCATACCGGGATACCTCTCTTGTCGAAAATTAGATGATTTGATGCGCTTATAGTTGTCTGTCTTTTTGCTTAGGGAGTTAATGACGTTAGCTATTCCCCTAAGAAACAACGACCAACCCCCTGACCGCTTTGCAGCAGGGGATACGGTCACTTTGCTTGAGGCATGTCCTATAACGTGAACTGAGCTACTATTTGTAGTCATCTCTCTTCCACGCTTAAGTCCTCCAAGCAAGCACACCGATCACACGCGATCGTGGGTGCTTCATAGCCTAATGGCCGAAACCTTAGCACAATCCCCCAAAAAGCGCCAAGATTTTTTCAAAGCGTGACCTCCCATTTTTTCTCTAACCGCAAGTGGTGTGCCAGTTGGAATGGAACTTGGATTTCAGATTCCGCGAAGACAAACTGAGGGCGTGAGGGGGCGGGCAACACAAATACCCGCGACTGGGCACGAGCAGTTTAGCAAAGAATAACAATTAAAAACAACCCCTTTTTCGCGGTCTCAGCATTAAAGACGCCAAATTCATACGAAGTCATGGCCGGTTTTGTTCGGGAAACGGTCGCTGGCACCGCTTATGGACCCGGCGCCAGATCGGTTTGGGCGACAGCGGGAGATCCGTGGTTTTCTGAAGGAGTTCGTGAAATCACGAAGCCTGCTGACGGTATTTATGGCTCAAGGGTGGTTGTGAGCATCTCACTTTCCCGGCGCGAAACAGGGGGGAAAGCAAATTGACGGAATTGACAGCCGCCAATCGTTGAAATTGCACGCTATACCCCACCTTTCTGACCGCCGAGGGATATTTACCCCAGCCGGCCTCGATCGCTAGCTCCCGACGCTGGTCAACACTTCTGGCAGGGAATCCGTTTTAAAATCCTGGTCTATTTCCGTAGCCCAAACTTACCAGCCGGAAAGCAGGTTGAGGACGTGCAGATTGATACCGTAAGTAACGGTAATACTTCTATTGCAAGCCTGTTGATCCGGCGCAGAAACAAAATCCTTATCGAACGCGACAACTCCGAGTCCCACTTCTATGCGCCGCTCATCCGCTCTGCCATTTTTCTGAGTCCTTGGGGTTTGGGTTGAGTACAAGCGAGGATGCGAAGCTCAGACTCTAAACCCGAAGCGGCGTCAGTCTAGGCAGATCCAGTACTGACGTCAAGGGTTCGACGATTCATGAACATCCAAGCAGATAGTATTCGTTGTTTGATCTCTTTAACTTAGTCGGGAGTGCAATCTTAAAGTGTGAGTTCATGGCTTTATGCCGCCGCCTGACCCATAACCTTCGGTACTGACACTGTTATCCGACAACAGAAAGGAAATTCGAATGATGGACGCTCAGCCCGCAGTGGTTTCGCTTGGCAGGGCGCATTCATACCGCTCGAGTTTGCCCGACACCACCGTATCGGTACGGCCACTGTTGGATTCGCAATCGTTACTGATTATGGGCTGCTGCCTGTGTCAATGCGTGAGTCAGTAATGGTCACGACACTGCGCTTTTTCCATGTCGCTCTATGTCGCGCCGTGACGATTTAAGTTATTGTCATGCTGCGCAACCCTTTGTTTGGCCGTTCAGGATTTCCGCCTGTCAGGGTTGCAGTTAGGGTTCCTCGTTCCTCTACTAAAGCGGCGCTTTTTCATTTTGAAGAGCAGCCGCTTTTGCTTTTGTTGGATAAATTAATCGGCGGAGATTTGTTGGGCGCATCTTAGTTAGGAGTATGTTAGTATTCTTCCAAAGGGATTTAGGGCGCTTGAGACGCTAACATGTTCAGGGAACCTCAAATCTTATCTGCCAAAGCCGCAATGGCTGATGGGCTGGGGGACATGGCACTTCAGTCGTCCGCGGCCGCTCGCGTTGCGGAGGAAACCCGTCGACTGGTCACCCACGCTGAAGTCTTACGGGAGGAACGGTGTTACGGACTCTACAATGCCTTCAACCAAATTGAACGCGAGCAGGTTAGAGCACTAGCTAACCCATTCAATCAGGTTTCTCATTGGGCGATGGAAGCGGCTCACCAAGCCTGGATACGCAAGAAAGAAGCTCCTCTTTGGATTTATCGTAGAACAATGGGTCTTGTTGATCGTGCCCGGATTAAGAAGGCCGTCAATCGTGAAATTGAACGCCTCTTTCCTAGCAGAATTGACCCTAGGTTTAACAACGATCGAATTCCCAAGTTTCTCGTCAAACAGAACAGCATTGTAAAAGTACATTCCCCACCTGTCCTCCTTTTCCCGAAAACACTACATCCGATCGACTCCGTAGCCTGACGGGCTACAGAGCAGGACGGCTTCTGTTCCCGTCTGCCGCCAATTTATTGGTGCGGGCTTCCCTATGCCTGCATGCGTCCAAAGACTTGGCTCGCAGGAGTAACAGAAATGATCGAGACCATCCCATCACTAAGCGGTGCAACCGACTTTCATGTGCAAGGTGGGAATCCAAGCCCACGACATACAGTTCCGATTCTAAACTCTGACCGCGCACATCTCACGCCGTTCTCCGAGCGAGCGGCAGAGGTCTTAGGTCAGAAAGTCAACGACTATTCAGACCGACTTCAAACACAAGCGATTGAAATGTCGAAACGTCACCAAGCGGACCAGGTGTCAGCCTCCGACGTTGAGCGCGCAGCGGAATGTCTGATCAGCAGTGTAAGGAGTAAACGCTACCGCTTCATGAGCGCCGCCGGCGCTCTTCTGTTTAGCATCGGCGGATCAGGTACTCTCACGATAATGACTACGAGTCAATTCTCAAATAGCGGCATAGTCGTGACTTTCCTTTTGACAATCGCTGGAACTGCTTTGCTTGCGGTTTCGTTCGTTAAGGACTGACGAGATTGTCAACGGGTAATGGCTACTCTACAAATCATGGAGATGATTTCCGTAGCGGACGCTGAAGATCGTTTTGGAGCGCAGTCCTTATTTGCCTGCTGAGCTGTTTTGCTCAGCGCATGATGTGGGTTTTGTCGTGTTCTCTTTATGATTGATCCTAATTATTTCAAGGGCAAAAGTTACGTCTTTAGCGAGCTTGAGATTCGTGATAAGCACGGCGGTCTCACTTTCTATCTGTACTTTACAAGAGCGTTCTAGGTCCTGGCAGGATTTTAGACGACCGGGTTAACTCCCAAGGCCCCCCAAAAGACGGGGGGTTGATGTAAAGATGATGTAATCATGTAGTGATACCTAACCTGACCTGACAAGACTTTGACGGCTGCTAGGTCGGTAAATATTGGTTCATCTGACTTCGTGAGAATAGGTCCAGCGTAGGTCTGGCGATTTTAAGTCCGTAGCGTCTGCCATTCCGCCACCCCGGCGTTCGGTGACGTCAAGATATCACAGACCGGGACGCGCTCGGCAGCGGCGCACGATGTAGTTGGAAATTCGCGAACGTCCTGCGGTCTCTGCGCAGTCCTCGGCCGTTTCTCTGCGATAAGTGCTTTCAAAGTTATTCAACCGCAAAGCACGCGAAGGACTCTCGCGGAGAACACCGGGGAAAACTCAATTTGGAACTACGGCTCGATGCGGTTGGATCTTCGTGATCCCCGGGTGTAATCTATCTTCAGTTCAAAAGGGGAGTAGGTCACCCGCATCGTACGGGTTCGACGCGGCCGTCAGCACGGTACCGGCAAGGTACCCGGCCCATCGGGAAGAGCACAGAACGAGCTCAACGACCAAGACCTTTTGCCGCTTATTCGAAGCGCGCAAGAGGTCTTTTTCTTTTTCGCGCCAGAACCGAGCGGAAGCTGATTTCAGGTGCGAAAGGATTTGATTCATGGTCCAGCTTTTTCCCCTGGCAGAATATTGGTGGTTCTATCTGGCGTTCGTTGGTTTGGTGATCGCGCTGCTGGCGGTTGACCTTGGAGTCTTTCACCGTAAAGCCCATGCCGTCGGATTTCGTGAAGCCGCCACCTGGAGCGTCGTTTGGATTGCTCTCTCCCTGCTGTTCAACCTTCTCCTTTACAAATACTCGCTGTGGAAGTTTTCGCAGGATCCAAGGCTGTTGGCGATTCCTGGTTTCGACGCCGGCGCTGCGGCCTGGCGGGTGTCGGTCGAATTCCTGACCGGCTACGTAATCGAAAAATCACTTTCGGTCGATAACATCTTCGTCTTCGTGATGGTGTTTGCGTACTTCGGAATTCCCGGCAAGTACCAACACCGGGTTCTGTTCTA
>Ga0070694_100001092_pt1 | contig 15541 bp, 10 predicted proteins | sample KBSK1251metaG_FD_65470 | JGI IMG/M metagenome (GOLD analysis project Ga0070694, IMG submission 65470) | Corn, switchgrass and miscanthus rhizosphere microbial communities from Kellogg Biological Station, Michigan, USA - KBS K1-25-1 metaG | ecosystem: Host-associated > Plants > Roots >... | reverse complement strand
GCGCTTTCGTGCGACCGCACGTACGCGCTGGACGATCCCGACCGTCCGGTGGCCCTGCGGCTGACGCCCCTCAACTTCGGCGCCCTGCCGATGGGGCACGGCCCGACGCGTCTTCTGGCGCGGTTCACGCACCGTCCCGAGGCTCTGGAGGCGCTCCGGAAGCGGACCGAGGCCGGGGAGCCGCAAACCTTCGACGCGCGGGCCGCGGTCGAGGCGGGGATCGTGACGATCGCCGCGGACGAGATCGACTACGAGGACGAGGTGCGCGTGGCGATCGAGGAGCGCTCCTCGCTCTCGCCGGACGCCCTCACCGGCATGGAGGCCTCGCTGCGCTTCCCCGGGGCGGAGTCGATGGAGACGAAGATCTTCGGCAGGCTGTCGGCATGGCAGAACTGGATCTTTCAGAGGCCGAACGCGGTCGGCGAGCACGGCGCCTTGAAATGCTACGGCCGGCCGGAGCGCCCGGTCTTCGACTGGCGGAGGACGTAGGCGTGGAGCTGCACGAGAAGATCCCGAACAATGTCGACCTGTCGGCGGACCGGAAGCTGCAGCGCGCGCTGGAGCACTGGCAGCCGTCCTTCCTCGAGTGGTGGACGCAGATGGGGCCGGAGGGGTTCCAGGCGACCGACGTCTACCTGCGCACCGCCATCTCGGTGGACAGCACCGGCTGGGCCCACTTCGATTACGTCAAGATGCCGGACTATCGCTGGGGCATCTTCCTGGCCCAGGCGGAGCCCGGCCGCGTCATTGGCTTCGGCGACCAGGCCGGAAAGCCGGCCTGGATGGAGGTCCCCGGGGAGTATCGCAATCTCCTGCGGCGTCTCATCGTCACCCAGGCCGACACCGAGCCGGCCTCCGTGGAGCAGCAGAAGCTGCTGGGACGCACCGCGCCGAGCATCTATGACATGAGAAACCTGTTCCAGGTGAACGTCGAGGAGGGGCGTCATCTCTGGGCGATGGTCTATCTCCTGCACGGCTATTTCGGGCGCGACGGACGGGAGGAGGCGGAGGCGCTCCTGGCGCGCCGTTCGGGGGACCCCGATCGTCCCCGCATCCTGGGCGCCTTCAACGCGCCGATCGACGACTGGCTGTCGTTCTACATGTTCGCCATGTTCACCGACCGGGACGGCAAGTACCAGCTCCTGGCCCTGGCCGAGAGCGGCTTCGATCCCCTGGCGCGCACGACGCGCTTCATGCTGACCGAAGAGGCGCACCACATGTTCGTGGGGGAGACCGGCATCAGGCGCATCGTCAAGAGGACCTGCGAGCTGATGCGCCAGGCTCCGGACGGCGACGTGCGGCGCCTCGGCGGCATCGACCTCGCCACGCTTCAGAAGTACATCAACTTCTGGTACTCGGTGTCTCTCGACCTGTTCGGCGGCGAGATCTCCTCGAACGCCGCCGAGTACTTCGCCTGCGGCCTGAAGGGACGGGTCAACGAGAAGACCTGCGAGGATCACCTGGCGCTCTCCGGCTCCTATCGCATGACGGTCCCGGAGGCGGGGCGCCTCGAAGAAAAGGACGTCCCGCTGCGCAATGCCATGAACGAGGTCCTGCGCGACGCCTACATCGAGGACAACCAGCGCGGCCTGGACATGTGGAACAAGACGATCGCCGAGCACGGCATCGACTTCCGGCTGCAGCTGCCGTCCAGGCGATTCAACCGCCGGATCGGCATCTATGCCGGGCTCCACTTCGATCCCGCGGGAAATCCCGTCACCGAAGCGCAGTTCAGGGCGCGCGCGCCCGAATGGCTCCCCGGCGAGTCCGATCGCGCCTACGTGAAGAGCCTGATGCAGCCGGTCCTGGAGCCGGGAAAGATCGCCGGTTGGATCGCCCCACCGACCAAGGGGATCAACGGCCGGCCGCTTGAGTTCGAGTACGTCAGGCTGGCCTGATCGGATCGACGTGCGGCCTGGAACCTGCTCTCGTCGGCCAACCGCCCCGCACCCAGTCACAATCCTCTTGATAGTCCTCCTCCTTGGCACTCCTTTCCGGCTCAGCGCGTCGAAGGAGACGGAAGAGACGGCCTCGCTGTTCAAACAGGCCATCGCAGCAATGGACGCGGCGCGCTACTCGGAAGCACTGGAGACGCTTGATCGGCTCATTCGAGGCGACCCCGCGTTCTACCAGGCCTACCCCAAGCGCTGGGCCGCCATGGGAAAGCTGAAGACCCCGGAGGCGGTCAAAACAGAGATTCGCAAGGATATGGCGCTGCTTGAGCAGGTCCCTCCGCGAAAAAGGAACGACGAGCTTTTCCTGGCCCTGATAGCAGCATGCGACTGGCTGGGCGACGCCGCGTGCAAGGAGACATGGAGGCAGGAGGCCATTGCCGGGCTGCCGCGGGGCCGTGTGGAACGCGCTGCACGTCTGGAGGCCGCGTGGATGGATAAGGATCCTGTCAGGAGCGTGGCGCTCTTCGATGGGATCCTGCGTGATTTCCCCGATGATTCGAAGGTGATAAGCAATGCAGCACGCGGCAGGATGGAGGCGATGTCGGCATTCCCCGATCGATTCACGACCGCCAGTCTCGTGGAAGCGGCCGAGCTCCTGGAGAAACTCGTGTCGGTTCGTCCGGTGCCGGACGACGATCCTCACGAATATCCCAGGGCGATGCTCCAGATTTCGAAGATTCTTGCCGAGCGCTCGCCGGCCCGTGCCCTGGGTTCCGCCGCCCGCGGAGTCGGGTTCGTCGAGAGGATCTGGCCCACCACGGGAGAGGTCCGCCAGGAAGAACGATATCTGTTCTGGCCCGTCATGATCCGGGCCTATGGCGCGATGGGGGACTGGTCGGCAGCCCGCAGGGTTTGCGAATCGCTCCTCGAGACTTTCGATGCGGCTCGGATCCCCGGTCTCCTCCTGCCGGCGATCGACGAGGCGGCGGTGCGCCGCGATTGCGGGCGCGTCCTGGAGAAGACCGATTCCGTCGATGAGGCCAGGATGCAGCTGGGCGTGGCTGCGGCCATCGATTCTCGGTTCAAGGAGGACGTCATCGCCTTCTCCGGGCGCCATCCACTCACGGGCGTCCGGGCGAAGAAGTTCCAGACCGCGCTGGCTGTTGCCGAGAAACGGCTCCGCGTGCGTCGTGACAGCCAGGTGAAGGGGGAGTTGCTCGCGGCTGAGGAAAGTCGCCCCGCGCCCGGATTTGTCCTGAAGGATCTCGACGGGCGGACCGTGTCTTTGAGGGACTTCCGGGGTCGGACGCTGGTGCTCTCCTTCTGGGCGACATGGTGCGGGCCCTGCATTGGGGAGATCAAGGAGCTCGAGACCGCATGCCGGAAATACCGGCACAATCCGAGGATCGCTTTCGCGGCCGTGAGCATCGACACGGACACAGGAAGGATTCCGGGGTTCGTCAAGGCTCATGGGATGACGTTTCCTGTCCTGCTGTCCGATGGAGCAGTCGAAGCGTCCTATGGTCTCGACGGCGTGCCCGTTCTCTATGTCATCGATGCAGCGGGGCGGATTCGATTCCTCCGGGATGGATGGGTTGACGATGGCTACGGGCTGAAGCGGATCGATTGGATGATTGAAGCCGTGCTGCGTGACCCACTCCCCGCCCGGCCACCCGCCTCGAGGTAGTCCGGTCCAGTGACGGCGAAGGGCGTTGCGCTGTCCTTCAGTATGGCGTACATATGTGACAGCAGCATTTCAGGTTACCCGATGCGATCCACCAGGTTGTGGCCCGGCATCCTTTCGGTCGCTCTGGCCCTGATGACGGGTGTGCCAGCGGCCGCCCAGACCCAGGGGGGCCTGAAGACCATGGTCGTGGACAAGCAGGGACAGCCTGTTCCCGGGGCCACGGTGGCCGTGACGCACCAGGCGACCGGATACATCCGGGGAGGCGTTACCGATGCTCTGGGGATTTGCCAGTTCATGGCGCTTCCGACGGGTGGCGGCTACAGCCTGAAGGTCATGTTCCCGGGCATGGCGACCCTGGAGATGTCCGATGTCGACATCGTGCACGGGGTGAACGCAAGCGTGACCATCGTCCTGGTGCCCGAGACGGACGTCCAGGCCCGCGTCAGAGTCGTCTACCACGGCGACCGGGTCGAGCCGGACCAGACGACCACGCAGACCCGCTTGACGAGCGAGTTCATCGACGTCCTGCCGATCCTGGGACGCGACTATCAGGACTTCCTCACCCTGGCGCCCGGTGTCACGGACGTGGACGGCGACGGCAATCCCAACATTCACGGCGCGCGGGACACCGACGTCGTGACGCTCGTCGACGGCGCTTCAACCGTCGATCCGCTCACCGGCAGGATCGGCCAGCAGCTCAACATCGATGCCATCCAGGAGATAGAGGTCAAGACCTCCGGCGCGTCGGCGGAATTCGGGCGGGGCCAGGGTGGTTTCATCAACATCGTGACCAAGTCCGGGAGCAACGAATTCGCCGGAAATTTCAAGGTCTTCCTCCGCAACAGCAGGCTGGATGGCGGCGGCCATGCAGTCGACTCGCCGCGGCTGCACGGGGGCCACGGGACAAGGGACCTTGAGTTCACGGACCTGCGCCCGTTCGTCTCGGTGGGCGGACCATTGAGAAAAGACAGGGCATGGTATTTCGCCACCGCCGAATACGTCCGCCTCGAGGAGCCGATCAGGGCGACGACGAGGAATTTCGTGAGAGGGACAACCGAGCATCGCGCGTTCGCAAAGCTGACCTGGAGCGTGGTACCGAATCACAGGCTCACCTTCTCCGCCGCCATCGACCCGCAGGAGTACGACAATCAGGGCGTGGATTCGCTGACGGATGAGGAATCCGGGTACACGGAGCGGCTCGGTGGAACGAACCTGCTGCTCAAGGAAACGTCGATCTTCAGCCCCAGCGTGTTCCTGGAGTCCACGCTCCAGAAGTTCGAATCGCGGCCCAGGTGGAGCCCCAACCTCGATCCGGATACCAACGGCAACGGCATCCTGTTCATCGACCGTGGCGGGGACGGCCAGCCCGGGCCTGCCGAGCGGGATCCGGGAAGTGACTGGGACGGCGATGGGGCATGGGACGTCTTCGAGGACGCAATCAACAACGGAACGCTGGATGCGGGAGAAGAAGACCTGGACGGAGACGGCCGGGTGACACCGTTCATGGGGTGCGAGGGGGAGACGCGCGAAGACCAGGACTGCGACGGCCACCTCGACTCGGTCGACGAAGACACCAACGGCAACCACCGGCTCGACCCCTTCGAGGACAGGGACGGAGACTATCGGTTGGACTCAGGAGGCGAGGATCGCAACGCCAACGGCTTGCTCGATGATCGACCCTTCCCTCAGCCGACCGACAATTTCGACCAGTCCCTGCCGAATGGCGGACGGATCGACTGGCCTCCCTACTATCCCTACGAAAGCTTCCGGCCTCTTCCCCGCGACCGCGATTATTTCATCGACCTGCGCGGGTTCACGAGCGGTCCGTTCTACATCGACATGCAGGGCAGGCGCTCCCGGGTGACGCTCAAGGAGGACCTGACGGTCTTCGTTCCCGATCTGCACGGCCAGCACGATATCAAGATTGGAGGCTCGGCCGAGCGCGAGCGCTCCAGCCAGGACATTCGTCTCCGGCCCGTCCTCATCCCGACTCAAAGCGACCGCAGGAGCGACGGAGACTCGTCGATCGGCGTCCAGCTTGCCAGCGAGGCGAACAGCGCGGCCTCCGGCCTGGCGCTGGCGCTCTATGGTCAGGACACCTACAAACCTCTGCCGAATCTGACCCTCGGGATCGGCCTGCGATTCGACAGGGAGACGATCAGTTCCTCCGGATACACGCCCTTCGACCCGGTGGCCGAAAAGCGCGTGTCCGATCGTCTGCGTGCCCTCGGCACGGGGGAGCCGGCCGGCTGGGAGGAGTTGCTCGGCAACGGTGATGGGGCTCTGAGCCTGGGCTTCTGTTCCGACCCCATTTTCTCGATGCCCGGGTTTCAGTGTCGGATCAACAACTTCGGAAACCCCGTGGTCGCGGACCTGATGACGCTGAGGCAGCTCGCCATCAAACGTCTGACCCAGCCGAACACGCTCACGACCTTCGGAAGCCAGGCCCTCGTGGCTCTCTACCCCAACTCCACCACGGTGGATCCCTCGACCGGGCAGATTGTGCTCGACATCGAGGCGCTTCGACGCAGCGCCACGTTTCAAGAGCCGGAGTCCTTCCATCTGACCAACAACAACCTGGCTCCGAGACTCTTCGTCTCCTGGGATCCTTTCGGCGACTCGAAGACCAAGCTGTTCCTGAACTGGGGCCGCTTCTACGACAAGCTCTTCCTGGACAGCGTCGTGCGAGAGCAGGGGCCGGACACCGTGTTCCGTTACTACAGACACGACCCCGACGGCCTCACCGGATCGGGAGTGCCGAACAACGGGTTCGGAGCCCTTGTCTCCGCGGCGCCGCCGAGCATCGCCTTGGTCGATCGCAGCCTGGGGACGCCGTTCGCGGACGAGCTGACGATCGGCTATGAGCGCGAGGTGAGTCCCGAGGTGGCCCTGAGGGTCACCTACGTCCACAGGGCATTCCGTGATCAGCTTCAGGACAGGGACATCAACCACACGTTCAGGGACGGCCCCGACGGCCGGCCGATCGACATCGTCGGAAGCTTTGCATCCGGGGCTTCCACGATCTCCGATGGCAGGCCCGACCTCTTCGTGAACAACGCCTTCTTCAACCAGGTCCTCCTCGTGGGGAATTTCAACGCCGCCCGCTACAGGGGTCTGGAGGTCGAGCTGACGAGGCGCCTGAGCCGGAAATGGCAGATGCAGGCCTCGTATACCTACTCGCGAGCCATCGGCGCCGCCGAGGAGTACCTGTCGGCCCTCGGGGACGACCCGTCCGTTGTCGAAGACGAGTTCGGATATCTGGACTACGACCAGAGACACGTGGTGAAGGTCAACGCAGCCGCGTACCTCCCCGGCGATTGGCAGGTTGGTGCAGTGATGAGCTGGGCGTCGGGCCTGCCGTTCTCGATCGTGGACAGGTTCACCGCCCCCGACAATCTCGGCTACGAGCAGTTCCGGACCTTTTACGGATATGCGGATCGGAAGAACGGGACTTATGTATCCGTGGGCCGCAATTCTCAACGAAACAAGTCTGCGCTGAACATCAATGTGCGCGCGCAGAAGGCCATGGTAATGGGACACTTCAATTCCAAGCTGTTCGTTTCGGTCGACAACCTGCTGAACGCCGATGACATCAGGATCTTCAGCCTCGACAGGAACGACGCCACTGTCCTGAGCGGGCGGATCGTCTCCGAGCGTCGATTCGGACGGCGTTACGAGCTCGGAGTGCAGCTGGACTTCTGAAGTCTGCCGCTCCGCCACCCGCCCAACGGACGATCGAATGACGAAACCGTTACGTCCGGACTCACCGCAAAGGCCGTCCGGACACCCTTTCCGTGCCCCCTCCCTGCGTGAAACCTATATTCAGGTCGGCCGTTCCGCTGCCGCCCCGGCGCGGAAGAGGGGGGAGGTCGGGTCATGGTTCGTGCGGGCGTGCGCGCGGGGTCGCGGGCGGGTCTCGTCCGCCTTTGCACGGTGGTCCTCCTCGCCTCCTGTCCTTTCCTTGCGCTGGCGGATCTCCGGGCCGGCGCCATAGGCGGCCAGGTCAAGGATCCGGACACGGGGGCTCCCGCACCGGGGACCCGCGTCCTCCTCGAATTCCTCTTCGCGGATCCCGGCCGATCGGTGCTCTCCGCGTCTCAAGGGTCCGTCGATGCGCGCAGCACCTGGACCGATGATTCCGGGAGATACCGTTTCGACGATGTTCCCCCCGGAATCTACCGGCTCGGCTTCGAGTGGGCGGGGCGGGCCGGCCACGCCATCGACGGGGTCCGGGTCGTAGCGGGCCTGGAGCTGCGTGTGGATTCCGATGTCGCTCGCGCTCCCGAGGAGCGGATCACCGTGGTGGGGAGGAACGAGGGCCAGGGGACCGGCCTGTCGCGGGTGGCCTTCGGGCGAGCCGAGCTCGGCTCCCGCCCCGCATCGCTCGAGGATCCGTTCCGCGCCATCGCGGGGAGGGCGGGAATCGCCCAGGCGAGCGACTTCAAGTCGGAGATGCGCATCCGCGGAGGCGAGGCCTCCGACACCGCGGTCCTGGTGGACGGGCAGCCGCTGCCGTACGCCTACCATTTCGGCGGCAGCGCCGGCAGCGCCGGAACGCTCAGCGCCGACCTGGTGGACGAGGTCCAGGTCCACACGGGGGGATTCTCCGTGGAGTACGGCGATGCCCTGGCGGGAGTGATCGACGTCTCGTCGCGCGCCGGGCGTCCGGACTCGATCACCGGCACCGCCGGGCTGGGAAGCGTCCTGGCCCACGCCGCCGTCTCGGGGCCGGCAGGGGACGGCTCGTGGATGTTCTCGGGGAGGATGAGCGATCTCGGCCTCTACGATGAGCGCGTCTCCCCGGACCAGTCCCAGGGCGTCCAGTTCCACGACCTCTTCGCGGCGTTCCGCCAGCCGCTTCCGGGGCAGGCGCGTCTGGAGGCGGTCCTGCTGGGGGCGGGGAACCGCTTCGAGGCCGACCAGGGTCAGGCCGGCGAGGCGGTGATGACCAGCAGGAACCGTGGAGGACGCCTGAGGATCGAGGCCCCCGTCGATGGACGGACGCTCCTGCGCATTCAGCTTGCCGACAGCACCCTCTCCGTCCGGTCCTCGGCCAGCGACGGCCTGTCGCTCGACCAGGCCCAGGCGAGGCAGGACGTCGCCGTATCGCTCCTCCGCCTCGCGGGTGCCAGGCACAGGCTGTACGGCGGACTGGGGCTCGAGCGCACGCGGGGCGCGATGGCGGGCACCGTGTACGACGGCCTGGGCCTGGATGCGAGCGACCAGCAGTACGACGCGACGCGGGTCGGGGCCTTCGTGGAGGACACCTGGCGGCCGGTCGATCATGTCTCGCTGCGCTATGGCCTGCGCGCCGATCGCTCCACGGAGACCGGGTCGGCCGCCCTGAGCCCCCGGGCCAGCCTCGAGGTCAGGCCCGCGCCCGGCCTCGCCTTGAGCTGCGCCGCCGGCCGTTTCGTCCAGTTCCCCCGCCAGGAGCAGGTCTTCCTGGCGGCGGGAGAGGGGTTGCGCCGGCAGGAGGCGGACCATTTCATCCTCGGGCTGGAAAAGTCGTTCGAATCCGGCCTGCGCATCGTGCTCGAAGGGTATCGCAAGGAGCTGAAGGATCCGATCGGCGAAGCGATCAACCGCTACATCGAGCTTCCGGAGATGATGACGCAGTACGACCGCGGCCGCATCCAGGGAGCGGAGCTGACCCTGGAGCGGGGTGGGGCGGGCGCTTGGAGCTGGGCGCTCAACTACGGCTACCTGCATGCGACACAGGAGAAGGATGGGATCGAATCGCCCCGGAATGCCGACCAGAGGCACAGCGCCTCCCTGCTTCTGGGCAGGCCGTTCGGGCGCGGCTGGATGGCGGGCGGGGTCTTACGCTATGCCAGCGGCCTTCCGTACTCGCCGCTGCGCTCCTTCAACCTCGGTTTCGCCCACGGAATCATCATCGGCGATCTCAACGGCGATCGCCTGCCGGCGTTTCATCGCCTCGACCTGCGGCTGAGCCGATCGGTGCCGGTCTCGTGGGGGCGCATCGCCGTCCAGGTCGACTTCCTCAACGTGTACAACCGCTCCAACGTACGGAACGTCGACCTCTACTACGACGAGGCGGAGCACGCCTACTTCAAGGCCACGTACTATCAGAGTCCCTTCCTGCCGGTCGTTTCGCTGAACGCCGAGTTCTAGGAGCCGGTCTCAAGGGCCCGGGGAGTAGACCGGAGGCTGACCGGCCGGCGCCGCGGGGGGCGGAGCCACGGGCGGCGCCGATGGGCGCGATTTTCCCCAGCCCTCTTCCGATCCGAAGCGCGTCAGGATGGAGATGCCCAGGGCCAGGACGCCCATGACGCCGGAGAAGACGCCCCCGAAGATCGGCACGAGCGAGATGAGCGCGTAGACGGCGAACCCGCCGAGGACCGCCGCGATGTGCGTCAGATCGCGCTTGAACAGGTTGCGGCCCAGCGTGTGGCCGATCAGGAAGAAGAGGGAGGCGAGCCCGATCCATTTCACGACCTTGGCCATGAAGAACAGGCCGATGGCCAGCGGGATCCCGATGAGGGTGCAGATGAGGATGAATCCGAGGACGATGGTGACGCAGTAGCCGAGCAGGCCGGCGAGGATCGCCATGGCCCAGCGGCTCGGGAAGGCGGCCGCGATCACCGAGAGGCGCTGCGGCACCAGGGCCGTGATCAGGAGAATCGCCAGGAACAGCAGCGCCAGGGAGATCAGCTTCAGGAGATACATGAATTTCCAGAAGCCGGCGAGCCCTCCCTTGCAGAACGGGACCCAGTCGAGCAGGCCGAAGCTGAGCCGCTCGCCGTGGATCCGGGCCCCTTCGTCGCGCGTGAGCTTTCCGCCGATGTTGACGAGGTTCTCCTCGATGCTGGCCGTGCCGTGGAGCCTGACCGGCGACATGATGGTGACGACGTTTCCGTCGACCGTGCCGCTGATTTCCAGGTTCCCCATGATCACGACCACGTCCCCCGTGACCTCCCCCTCGATGTTCACGTTGTTGGAGATCGCCACGATGTCGTCGTCGTGCACCTCCCCCGGGCCCACGTGCGCGTCGTCGGAGATGACGACGCTGGCGGAGCGCCGATCGCGATGGGCGATGCGGTCCCGCACCTCGTGGATGATCTCCTTCGCGCGAGCCGACGGGGAGGGGGAGGGACTCGCGGCCGCCTCGCGGCGGCTCGACTGGGCCGCGGCCGGGGGGGCCAGGCCGATCAGGAAGGCCGTGGCGACGACGGCCGCGACGACGCGTGGCAGGACGCGAGGGTTCATCGAGTTCCTCCGTTGAGGTCCGCCCGGGGTGCCGTCCTGCGGGCGCTGGCGAAGACGTAGGTGCTGAACAGGATGGAGAACAGGCCGCCGGCGGCGGCCAGGGTCCCGGCCCCCTTCAGAAGGGGAGCCGAGACCTCGAGGAGGGCCAGGACCTTGCGCGCCATCGGCAGGGCCTCGGCCAGGATCCTGCCCGCCAGGTCGGCGACCAGCCTTCCGAGGACCAGCACGACCTGCCAGCCGGAGGCGAGGAACCCTGTCGCCTGCTGCACTCCCTCGTCCCCGCCCGTGACCATGACCATCACGGTGGAGATCAGGAAGACGAGGGAAGCGCCTGCCAGGGAGAGCGAGGCCACCCAGGCGTAGCGCTGCGGGCCGGCGGAGGCCGCGAGCAGGGCGGCGTCGCGCTCGGCGAGAATGCGCGCCATGACCCGCGGGGCGACGTCGACCTCGACCGATTCGCGGCGCAGGGGGTCGAGGACCTCCTCGGCGAAGCGCGGGCCCGGATCGCGACGGGAGGTCACGATGCGTCCCCCTCGTCCCCGGCCGGGGCGAGCGCCGGATAGTGCCGGCGGATGATCTCCTTGAGCATGGCGCGGGCCCGGAACAGCCGCGACTTGACCGTCCCCTCGGGCAGATCGAGCGTCCGGGCGATCTCGTCGAGGGGCAGCCCCTCGATATGGGCCAGGACGAGCGGCGCCCGGTAGTGTCCCGGCACGCGGCCTAGCGCCTCCTGCAGGAGGCGGGCGCGCTGCTTCCGGTCGGCCTCCTCATCGAGCCCGGGGCGTCCGTCGGCAAGGGAGGGAGACAGCTCCTCCATCCTGCTCTCGTGGCGGGTGCTGCGCCTGCGATCCAGGGCGGCATTGACGGTGATGCGATAAAGCCACGTGCTGAGGGCGTGCTCGGGGCGGTATTTCGCCAGGCTCCGGTACACCTTGTAGAAGACTTCGCTGGTCACGTCCTCGATCTCCATGCGCGGGGTCCCCATCCGCAGGGCCGCGGTGGCCACCAGCCGCTGGTACCGGCGAACGAGGATTTCGAACCGTTCGACCCGGCCCGCCAGGACCTCACGGATCAGGTCAACGTCCGTGGGTTCGCCGGGCATCCATCCTCCGCCGACCTCAAACGATTGTACCGAGGGGCCTTCTCCGAGGTTCCCGGCAAAAGGACGGGCCGGGCGGTCGACGGCCCGCGGGGGCCTGCGGGGCCTCCGGGCGCCTCAATGATCGAGGTTGAACATGACCAGACGGGGCTCCGACATCTCGTGCATCGCGTATCGGGGCCCCTCGCGGCCGAGGCCGGAGTCGCGGGTCCCGCCGTAGGGCATGTTGTCGACGCGCATGGTGGGGACTTCGTTGACCATCACCCCGCCGACGTGCAGGTTGGCCACGGCGTGGCGGATGAGGCGGATGTCGTGCGTGAAGATCCCGGCCTGCAGCCCGTAGGACGAGTCATCGGCCGCCGCGACGGCCTGCTCGAACTCCCGGTACGTCCCCAGGGTGACGACCGGCCCGAAGACCTCCTGGCAGGACACCTTGAGGTCCGGCCCGGCGTCGGCGATCACGGTCGGGGCGATCACGTTCCCCTCGCGCGTGCCACCCGCCAGGACCCGGGCCCCCGCCCCCCTGGCCTCGGCGATCCACGACTGGATGCGGTCGGCGCTGGCCGGATCGATGACCGGGCCGACCACCGTGGCGGGATCAGTCGGGTCGCCGGTCTTCAGCTTCGCCACGCCATCGAGGAATTTCTTCTCGAACGCGGCGTACACCGGCTCATGCACCAGGATGCGCTGCACCGAGATGCAGGACTGTCCGGTCTGGCCGAAGCCCCCCGCCAGGCAGCGGGACACCGCGTAGTCGAGGTCGGCGTCCGAATGCACCAGGCAGGCGGCGTTTCCGCCCAGCTCCAGCGTGACCCGCTTCTTCCACGCCTTCTGCTTCAGGCGCCAGCCGACCCCTACGCTCCCGGTGAAGGTCAGGAACGGGAAGCGGTCGTCGGTCGCCAGCCGTTCCCCGACCGCCGGCTCGCAGTTCACCACGTTGAAGGCCCCCGCCGGGGCCCCCGCCTCGTGGACGATCTCGGCCAGGGTCAGGGCCTCGAGAGGAGTCTGGCGCGCAGGCTTCAGGACCATGCTGCTGCCGACCGCGAGACAGGGGGCCAGCTTGTGCGCCACCAGGTTGAGCGGGAAGTTGAACGGCGAGATGGCGGCGATCGGGCCTATGGGGACCATGATCGTCATGGCGAAATAGCCGGTGGTGTGCGCCTCGATGTCGACCGGGACGATCTCCCCGCCGAAACGGCCTGCCTCCTCCGCGGCCAGGGTGAAGGTGGTCACGCAGCGGGCCACTTCCGCCCGGGAGTACTGGATCGGCTTCCCCATTTCCGCGGTCATGGTGGAGGCGATCTCGTCGCCGCGCTTCCTGACCCCCTCGGCCACGCGGCGCAGGATGCCGGCGCGCTCCCCACGGGACAACGCCGCCATTGCCTTGAACCCGCGCTGGGCCGCCTGCGTGGCATCCTCCATGTCGCGTTCGCCGCCCAGGTGCACCCGGGCGACCTCGCGGCCGTCCCAGGGGCTCACGACCGGCATGGTCCTGCCGGTTTCCCGGAGCATTCCGTCGATGAAGAGTCTTCGTTCGGGCGGCATGGGGCGGAGAGTATAGACCAGGAGGCCACGGGACATCACCCGGGCCGCGGTGCGGCGGGCCTCGCTGCCTTTCGGGGTGATATCATCCGCCGTCTCATGCCCCGCGCAACGGCCGGAACCCCGGCGCTGGCGTCTCCGGATCATCTGTCGAGCGCCCATTCCCTGGGCGAGGCCAGGGCGTTCTGCGCGCGCCTGGCGCGCGCCCACTACGAGAATTTCCCGGTGGCCTCCTGGCTCATCCCGAAGCGGGTGCGCCCGGCGGTGCAGGCGATCTACGCCTTTGCGCGCATCGCGGACGACTTCGCCGACGAGGAGGCGCACGAGGGACGCCGGACGGAGCGCCTGGACGAATGGCAGCGGATGCTCGATGCCTGCTTCCGGGGAGAGGCGATTCACCCGGTGTTCGTCGCCCTGCGGGACGCGATCGCGACCTTCGGCCTGCCGCGCCAGCCTTTCGCGGATCTCCTGGCCGCGTTCCGCATGGACGTGACCACGCGACGGTACGACGATGGGCCGGCGCTTCTCGAGTACTGCCGCCTCTCCGCCAACCCGGTCGGCCGGCTCCTGCTGCGCCTGTTCGGCCACGACGACGCGGAGCTCGCGCGCCGGTCGGACGCGATCTGCACCGCCCTGCAGCTCGCCAATCACTGGCAGGACGTGGCCGTCGACATGAAGAAGGACCGCATCTACCTGCCGGGCGATGCGCGCAGCCGGCACGGCGTGACGGAGGACGAGCTGCGGGCCGGAACGGTGACCGACGGGTTCCGCGCCCTGATGAGGGAGCAGGTGGCGCGGGTGCGCGGCCTGTTCGCGGAGGGCCGGCCGCTGTGCGACGCCGTGCGCGGGCGATTCCGCCTGGAGCTGCGCCTCACGGTCCTCGGCGGCGAGCGCATCCTGGACCGGATCGAGGCGCGGGACTTCGACGTGCTGTCGCGCCGCCCCCGGCTGGGCCCTGGCGACGCCCTGATCGTTCTCGGACGCGCCGCGAGGTGGAGGGCGTGAGCCCGGCACCCGGACCGGGGCGGCAGGAGTTCGCGGCGGCTCGGGGGGCTTCGGGGCGGCGGGGGAGGGGCTCCTCCGGCTCGTCCTTCCACTACTCGTTCGGCCTCCTCCCGGCCGAAAAGCGGCGTGGGATCGAGTCGGTCTACGCCTTCTGCCGGGCCATCGACGATCTGGCCGACGAAGGACCGATCGATCGGGAGCGGTCGGCGGCCGGAATTTCGGCCTACCGCCGCGAGATCGAGCTGTGCTACCAGGGGGAGCCGACGCTCGATGTGACCCGTGATCTGAAGACCGCCGTGGCGCGCTTCGGGATTCCGAAGCAGCCCCTCGACGATCTGCTCGACGGGGTCGAGATGGACCTTCGCAAGTCGCGGTATGCGAGCTTCGATGAGCTGCGGCTCTACTGCGCCCGCGTGGCCTCGGCGGTCGGTCTCGTCTGCCTTCCGATCTTCGGCGCCCGGGACCCGCGCAGCCGGGACTATGCCATCGACCTGGGGATCGCGCTGCAGCTCACCAATATCCTGCGGGACCTCAAGTCCGACGCCGCACGCGGACGGATCTATGTGCCGCTCGACGAGATCGCGGCCGCGGGCTACAGCGAGGCCGGCCTCCTCGAAGGGGCGCGGACCCCGGCCTTCCTGGCGCTCATGGCCGCGCAGGCGGAAAGGGCGCACCGGTTCTTCGAAAGCGCTGCCCGGGCGCTCCCCGAGCCCGACCGGGAGCACCTCCTGACCGCGGAGGTCATGCGCGCGATCTACCTGCGCCTCCTGCGGCGCATCGAGCGGGGGGGCTTCAGCGTGTTCGACAGGCGCATCAGCGTGCCGCGGCTGACCCAGGTCGGGTTGGCGCTCCGGGCCTGGGTGCTCGGAGACGTGCGGGACTGAGGAGCGAGCCATGCACGGCGAGGCCGGCCGGGCCCCCGATACGATCGTCCTGGGCGGTGGCTTCGCGGGACTCGCCGCGGCCACGCGCCTCGCCGAGCGCGGCGCCCGCGTCCTGCTTCTCGAGGCGCGTCCCTATCTCGGGGGCCGGGCCCGCTCCTGGATCGATCCCGAGACCGGAAGCACCGTGGACAACGGCCAG